>Ga0315281_10000035_pt1 | contig 155765 bp, 151 predicted proteins | sample YL17G07_0_MG_FD_204540 | JGI IMG/M metagenome (GOLD analysis project Ga0315281, IMG submission 204540) | Sediment microbial communities from Yellowstone Lake, YNP, Wyoming, USA - YL17G07_0 | ecosystem: Environmental > Aquatic > Freshwater > Lake > Sediment | place: USA: Wyoming | collected...
TCCGAACACCTCTTCCTCCTCGGGTCGCCGGATCGACCCGAGCATCGGTCCGAACCTGGGCTTCGCTACGGAAGACCGTCCAGTTTTCAGCCGGCGAGAGGTGTCCAGTATTCAGGCGGCGTCGACACGCGAGGGCCTACTCGCGCCGGTAGAGCACCCCCTCCAGTAGTTCTCGAAGTTGCTGAACCCGAACGCGTCGCGCTTCACGACCTTCACGAGGTTCTGATCCGCTGGCTGCGTTCCTTCGTCGCATGCGCGCATCGCATGCGCGGAGAAGTGCCTGAGCGCGGTGATCTCGCGCAACGACATGCCCGAACGGTGGAGCTTCACGACCTCGCGGTGGTACTCGGCGCGAAGCCGCTCGGCGTCGTCCGGAGCGGCCTCGTACTGCTCACGGAGCTGCCGTACCGGCTCGAGTCTGTCCATACCTACTTGACATGGGCTTCAGCTAACCACCGAGGGGGGTTCGGCCGCCGTCGCCGGAGCCGGGCTGGCCGCGGAGGAACCGCTCGATCTCGGCGGCGAGCTCGTCGCCGGAGGGGATGCGCTCCTCGCCGACCATCCGCTCGAGCCGCTCGACGTAGGCGCGGGAGTCCTCGTCGGCGGCGACGGCCTGGTCGAGGCGCTGGCGCTCGGCCGTGGCCTCGTCGGGGAGCGAGCCGAGCGAGAACGTGACGCCGAGGTGTCGGCCGGCGTGCTCGAGGAGTGCGATGGTCGCCTCCGTGTACGGCCCGCCGACGTAGTGCGGGACCTGGGCGTAGAAGCCGACGGCCGGGATGCCGCTGCCGCTCACGGCGAGCTCGAGCGTGGACAGCGCGGCGGCCGGGACGCGAAGGAGACCCCCGGGGCCCTGCTGCTCGTCCTCGTGCAGGAGCCCGGGCTTTGAGGCGGTCGCCAGGAGCCGCACCGGCCGGGTGTGCGGCACCGCGGCGGGCATGGCGCCGAGGCTCATCCACTCGACGACGCCGAGGCGAAGGCACATGTCGAGGACGTCGACGCCGAGCTCGCGCCAGTGGAAGTCCGGCTCCGGACCCGTGAGGACGAGGAGGTCGCGGCCCTCGTGCCGCGCGCGTTTCACCGCGAGGTCCGGCCAGATGAGGTCGTTCGGAGAGCCGTCGAGGATGTCAAGCACCGGCCGGCGCGACCGGTAGTCGTAGAGCGCGTCCGGATCGAAGGAGGTGACGGTCTCGCCGTCGCCGGCGATGAGGGACGCGGCGGCGGTCGAGGCCCCGGACGCGTCGACCCATCCGTCGAACGCCGAGACGAGCGCCGGCGCGACGAGGGGCTCGGCGGGCTCGGTGAGCCGGTACAGCGCCATCAGGCAAGGATAGTGCCGAACCCTGTTCGGCGGTCGCTTCGGCCCTGTCCCGCGCGTCCGGGGATCCTGGAAGAGGGAAGCGGCGGAGGACGCGGGTAGCGTGGAGGAGGTCCGGGCGCGGACTCCAGGGGTGGGCGCGACGAAGGATCGATGGGGCTCTCGGGAAGCTCTCAGCCCGATCACAGGTTCACATGCTCGACTGGGGATGAACGGAACGCGGGACGAGCACGGAAGGAAGGTGGTCGAAGATGTTCCAGCACTGCGATCCGGGATGGCCGGGTCACTGTTCGGGGTGGTGGGGGCTGGGCGGCATCGTGCCGCTGGTCCTGCTCCTCGTCCTCGCCGGCGTCGTCGTGTGGGCCGTCCTGCGTCTGACGCCTCAAAGTCACGCGGGACCGCCCGCACCACCCACCCCCCCGCGAGACCCGGTCCTCGAGGAGGTGCGCCTCCGGTACGCTCGCGGCGAGATCAGCCGGGAGGAGTTCTTGCAGCGATCCCGAGATCTAGGGTCCCGAGACCTGGCGGCGGGTAGCGCGTCCGATGCCGACGAGGCGTCGCCCTCCGACACCGGATAGGAAGCCGCGGTTCGCGGTGCCGTCGGCGTGGTCCTCCCCGGGAGACTCGGGCTCGCTTCCTTACCGCCCGGGACGCGACCGAGGACAAGATCCAGACCGCCGGGCTCGGCTGAGCGGCCGGCTTCGGAGAATGATGGGCACATGAAGAGAGAGACGGGGCGCGTCGAGGTCATCGCCGGCCCCATGTTCGCGGGCAAGACCGAGGAGCTGCTGCGGCGCGTACGGCGGGCGGTCGTCGCCGGCCGGAGCGTGAAAGTGCTGACGCACGCGCTGGACACACGGGAGGGGACGGGCCGTGTCGCCTCCCACGCGGGGCTCGGTCATCCCTCGGAGTCCGTGCCGTCCGCGGCCGACATCCTGCGGGCGGTGGGCGCGGACGCCGAGATCGTGGCGATCGACGAGGCCCACTTCTTCGGGCCGGACCTCGTGCCGGTCGTGGGCGAGCTCGCGGCCCGCGACGTGCTCGTGGTCGTGGCGGGGCTGGACGTCACGTTCGCCGGCCAACCGTTCGAGCCGATGCCGTCGCTGATGGCTCTGGCGGAGCGGGTGGACAAGCTCACCGCGATCTGCGCCGTGTGCGGCGCCGAGGCGATCTTCCACGCCCGCGTGAGCCGCGCGGCGGCGAAGGATACCGATCTCGTGGCGGAGCACGTCGGCGGCTCGGAGAAGTACCAGGCGCGGTGCCGGCACCACTTCGAGGGGTCAGGCGGAGGGTGAGCTCGAGGCGCCCGGCCGGGCGTATGCGCGGTCAGTCCGGGGCGTCGGCGATCTCGTCCGCGAAGGCGCGGATCTCGTCCCAGTCCCTGAAGTCCCCTTCCGGCGCCTTGATGGCCTTCGCCATCTTCCGCTCGAGGAACCCGAGCTTTGCCGCGTCGAGGACGCCTGGGAACAGGCGGTGGTCGCGCGGCCCGATCACCCGGAGTTCATCGAGCTGCTTCGGCGAGACGCCCACGCCTTTGGCCTGAGCCTCGGCCGCGTCGCCGATCGGTCCGCTGCTGAACAGCCACACCGGGACCCGCGAGAGCGTCTCGCGGTTGCGCTCGACGAACGCCTTCGCCTCCTTCATCCACGATCCCATGTAGACGGCGCTTCCCAAGATGACCGCCTCGGGGCTCCCGAGATCGGTCACGTCTTCGACCGGGCGCGCCTCGGCCTGCTTCCCGCGCTCGCGCAGGCGCTCCGCGATGCCCTGTGTGATCCCCTCGGTCGACCCGTGCTTGCTTGCGTAGACCACCAGTACCGTCATATCCGTTACCTCCGTCGGCTCACGTGAGCGCTCGTGCCGTCAGCCTCGACCTCGTCGCGGTGCGTTCGGAGCCATACGACTGTCGCTAGGAGCACGACGTCGATGACTACGCCCACCCAGGATAGCCAGAGCGCCCCGATGGACAGCGCGAGCGAGGGCGTGGTCGCCGCGACGAGCGCGGTGACGCGCCACGGCGCCCGGACCCAGAAGGCCCACGCCACGACCAGGTAGGCAGCCGCGGCGAGGGCCCACGCGACCCCCAGCACGCGGAGCAGGGTGGGGTCCGAGATCCGCCACAGCCCGCCGAGGTGGTCGACGGTCCGATCGTCGCCATCGACATCAGCTCCTCGCGCCTTCAGACCTAACGGTGTTGGCGGCGCTCGGAATCGTCGCAGTCCTGGCCGAGCGCGCAGGGCGGCCCAAGACATGTCGCAACTAGAGGGATTCGCACGTCGGCAAGCAGGCGGCGCAGGATCTGCCCGCGCGGCTCGTTCGTTCGTGCGTCCTCAGATGCGTTTCGCGAGGCAGGTATGGGACGCGTGCTGACGTGACGATGCCTGGGTACACTCGTCCTGTTCCCGAGACCGCGTTTGAGGTGCGCGAATGCCACGAGTTCTGCTAATCGGATGGGATGGTGCCGACTGGCGCATCCTGGATCCCCTGCTCGAGCGGGGTGACCTGCCGAACCTCCAGGCCCTGATCGACCGGGGGCAGAGGGCGGTCCTGCGCTCCACCATTCCCACCCACTCCTGGGCGGCCTGGCCGTCGTTCCTGACCGGGGTCGACCCGGCCGATCACGGCGTCTACGACATCCTCGAGACCGTCCCGGGGACCCACAAGCAGTACCCGGTCACGTACAAGTCGATCAAGGAGCGGACCTTCGTCGAGGACCTCTCGAAGGCCGGCAAGGTGGGCGTCTACACCGACGTGCCTCTGATGTTCCCGCCGCCCGCGATCGACGGGAAGGTCCTCGCCGGCGGAGTGCTCCCGAAGGGCCGCACCTACTCGCAGCCGGCCGACCTGCCCGAGACGCTCGAGAAGGCCGGCGTGCCGTGGGTGATCAACGGCATGTCGTGGACGACCTACCGCAATCGTCCCGAGCCGTACCTCGACGAGACGCTCGACATCACCGCCAAGCGCATCAAGGCGAGCGAGTGGCTGATGGACAACACCGACTGGGACCTGATGGCGAGCGTGTGGGTCTCCGTCGACCGCACGCAACACTGCCTGTCGGACTACGTAGGGCCCGACCACCCCGACTACGCGAAGAACAAGGACACGAAGCTCGCGAGCCGCGTCCGCGACGTCTACAAGCAGCTCGACGACGCGATCGGCTCGTTCGTCTCGCGCACGCGCGAGGACGACATCGTCATCTTCATGTCGGACCATGGATTCCAGTCGTGCTACCGCGCGATCCACATGGACCAGCTGCTGAAGCAGCTCGGGTTCCTGGAGTTCAGCGCCTCGAACGTGGTCTTCGGCCCGATGCAGTGGGGTCCCATCCGCAAGATCGCACGCAAGGCCTACGACATCCTCGGCCTGCACGGGAAGGTTTCACTGCCGCAGTCGGTCAACTGGTCAAAGACGAAGGCCTTCACGACCATCCGCTCGACCGGCGAGGGTGTCTCGATCAACCTGGCCGGCCGCGATCCCGACGGCATCGTCGACCCGGCCGACTTCGAGAAGGTGCGCGACCAGGTGATGGACGCGCTCTCGAGCTTCGTCGACCCGAAGACCGGCCGCAGGCCCGTGAAGGCGATCTACAAGCGCGAGGAGGTCTTCAGAGGCAAGCACGCCGACACCGCGCCCGACATCCTGATGGAGCCGGCCGAGGGCTACTCGCTCACCCATGCGAAGAGCGCGATCGAGGACGCCGACTGGGTATCGGGCGACCACCGTCCCGAGGGCGTGATCGTGGCCGTCGGGCCCTGCATCCGGCCGTTCGAGGAGCAGCCGATGCTCGTGGATCTCGCCCCGACGATCCTCGCCGCGCTCGACGCTCCGGCCTCGATCCGGCACACCGGGCGGGTGCTCCACGAGGTGGTCGGCACCGAGGCCCACGTGCACGCCGGGGAGGCGGCCGGCAGGGCTGCCGAGGCCGCCGCCGAGGAGCCGACCGTCAGCGACACGGAGGCCGGCGAGATGGAGGAGCATCTCCGCGGCCTCGGGTACCTGGAGTAGCCGAGGCCGCGGTCGTTCGGGGCTGCCCCGCGTGCGGTGCCGACCGTACGTTTGCCCGCATGGCGGTCCGGGCGGAGGCGGTGCGGCCTCGGAGCGCCGCCTCCGGCAGGCGACACGACCTCGACTGGCTGCGGATCGTCGCGGTTCTGCTGCTGTTCCCGTTCCACAGCGCGCGGCGCTCCTAGCCGGCGGGGACCGCGCGGGCGACGCATGCGGCCCCGGGTCGGAGATACTAGGCCGGCCGTGAGCGAACCGAAGGAGCCGACCGTGCCCAGCCCCGGCGAGCCCACCAGTCCGGCCTCGCCGCGGGGCTTCCGCGGGGTCCTCGAGGGGATCCTGCCCGCGGAGCGGTTCGGCGACCAGCGGAACATCCTCGGCAACACCGGCCAGAACGTCCTCGGCCTGGGGATCGGGGCGCTCGCGACCTTCGCCGCGCAGGTCCTGATGACGCGCGCGCTGGGCGACAAGGCGTACGGAGTCGTCACCCTCGCGACCCAGTTCGCCTTCATCGCGGCGGCTGCCACCCGCTTCGGGATGGACGTGGCGAACGTCCGGCTGGTGGCGATCCTCGTCGGCCGGGGCGAGCCCGGCCGCACGCGCGGGCTGGTAGGGCGCTCCGCGGCGATCGCCGTAGCCGTGTCGCTCCCTCTCGCCGTGCTCGCGTTCCTGGCGAGCGGGCCGCTTGCCGGCCGGTTCTCGGCGCTGCCCGACGTGGCGAGGCCGGCGTTCCGGGCGGCCGCGATCGCGATCCCGATCGCCGCGCTCGCGTTCACCTACATGGGCGCCACGCGGGGCCTGAAGATCATGCGCTACACGCTCTACTCGCAGTGGATCGCGCAGCCGATCGGCTGGATCGCCCTGGCCCTCGCGCTCTGGATGGTCTCGAAGACCGCCGGCATGACGACGCTCGCGTACGGGATCTCGTGGGCGGTGGCGCTGGCGATCGCATGGTGGGGATGGCAGCAGCGCTCGCGGACGTTCCCGCACGAGCTCACGGGCGAGGGCATCGCCGAGGAGCGCACGGGCGCCCTCCTGCGGTTCGGCGCGCTCCGAGCGCCGGCGACGCTGTTCTCGCAGCTGATCTTCTGGACGGACTTCTTCGTCCTGTCGATGCTCTCGAGCTCGCAGGGGGCGGAGGGCGCCGCGGGGGTCGGTATCTACGGGGCGGCGCTGCGGGCGGCGCAGTCGCTGTTCCTGTTCCTCACGTCGGTGTCGCTGACCTTCAGCCCCTTCGTGGCCGACCTGCACCACCGAGGGCAGCGCGAGCAGCTCGACCGGCTGTACAAGTCGGTCACGCGCTGGACGCTCTCCGCGACGATCCCGGTGCTCCTCCTGCTCGCGATCCTGCCGGGGCCGGTGCTGCGCATCTTCGGCGGGGCGTTCGTCGAGGGCGAGTCCGCGCTGCGGATCTTGATCATCGGGATGATCGTCCCGGTCATGGTGGGGACGGTCGGCTTCATCCTCATCATGGCCGGCCGCACCGGCTGGGACCTGCTCGTCTACATGGGCGGGTTCACGATCGACATCGGCGTCGCGTTCGCCCTCGCCCGTCCGGACGTGCTGGGGATCCGGGGCGCCGCGATCGCGCAGGCGCTGACGCTGTCGTTCTCGGCGGTGGCGCGGCTGATGCTGGTCCGCCGGTTCCTCGGCATCTGGCCGTTCGACGCCAACTTCCTTCGGCTCATCGTGCCGACCCTGATCGGCGCGGGGGCCATGGTCGCCACACACATCGTCCTCCCCGAGCGGAAATGGCTGGTCGACCTCGTGGGCTCGTTCGCGGTCGGCGGTGGGGCGTACACGGTCGCCCTCCTCGCGGTCGGGCTCACCCCGGGCGAGCGGCGGACCGCGATCGGTCTGTTCAAAGGATTCCTGGGGCGGCCGCGGTAGCTTGAGCGCATGTCGAAGTCGGTCCCGCGTCTGCGGGTCCGCCCCGTCGCGCCGGAGGACGGGGAGTGGGTCCGGGCGCTCATGCGCGAACGCTGGAGCGGGGAGGAGCAGGTCGTGAACTGCGAGGTCTACCGGCCGGCTGAGCTCCCCGGGTTCGTCGCGGTTGAGGAGGACGAGAGGGTCGGACTCGTCACCTACCGGATCGACGGCGACGTCTGCATGCTCGGCACGCTCGACTCGCTCGACGAGGGCCGGGGGATCGGGATGGCGCTCGTGGACGTGGTCCGCGCCGAGGCCGAGAGCGCCGGATGCGCGCGACTGTGCGTCGTCACGACGAACGACAACCGGCACGCCCTCGGCTTCTACCGGTCGGTCGGCTTCGAGGTGACCGTCGTGCGCGAGGGCGCGGTGAACGAGTCTCGGAAGCTGAAGCCGACGATCCCGCTCGTGGGCCTGGGCGGGGTTCCGATCACCGACGAGATCGAGCTCGAGCTGCCGCTCCTCTGAGCCCGGCCGGAAGCCCCGGGCGAGCGGGACGAACGGCCGGGGGTGACGTTCCGGACCCCGGCTACGATGCTGGTCGAGGCGTTGATGCGAGACCGAGCGCAGATGAGCCTGACCATGCTCCTGTACCGGGCCGGCCGGTTCGCGGCCAGGCACCGGTGGTGGGTCCTCGGCATGTGGATCGTGGTCGCCGGCGTGGTCTTCACGACCGGCCGCGCCGTCGGTCCGGCCTTCGTCGACAACTTCCAGATCCCCGGCTCGGAAGGGCAGCAGGCGTTCGACGTGCTGAGGGCGCGCCTTCCGCAGGCGGCCGGTGCGACGGCGACCGTCGTGTTCCACGCGAAGACGGGAACGCTCACCGAACCGGCACCGATGGCCGCGATGCAGCGGACGCTCGCGGCCGTCGCGAAGCAGCCGCACGTGATCGTCGTCGACGATCCGACGAAGCCGGGAGGCATGGCCGGCATCTCGCAGGACGGCACGATCGCGTTCACGACCGTCCGCTACGACGAGAGCCTCACGCAGCTCGGACGCTCGGCGGCCGACCGGCTCGAGCAGGCCGTGGCGCCGGCCCGCACGGCCGCCCTCCAGATCGAGCTCGGCGGCCCGCTGGTCGAGTACACGCACCTGCCGGAGCCACGCGGCTCCGAGGTGATCGGCGTTTCGGCCGCGATCATCGTGCTGTTCATCGCGTTCGGCTCGCTGGTCGCGATGGGGTTGCCGATCGTGACCGCGTTGCTCGGCCTCGGCACGTCGCTCGCGATCGTGTGGCTGCTGTCGCGCGCGGGCGACATACCGACCCTCACCCCGACGCTCGCGACGATGCTCGGCCTCGGCGTAGGGATCGACTACGCGCTGTTCATCGTGACCCGGTTCCGAGAGGGGCTCTCGCGTGGGATGTCGGTCGAAGAGGCGGTCGGCCGCGCGATCGCGACGTCCGGGCAGGCCGTGCTGTTCGCCGGCGGTACGGTGATGGTCGCGATCTACGGGCTGTGGGTGTCGGGCATGCCGTTCATCGGGCTGATCGGCACGGTCTCGTCGATCGCCGTCGCCGTCGCGGTGCTCGCTGCGCTCACGCTCATGCCGGCGATGCTCGGCGTCGTCGGGCGGAGGATCGACAGCCTGGGGATCCGCTGGCTGCGCAAGCGCGCCGACGTGAACCACCAGGGCGTCTGGGCCAGGTGGGCGCGGATCGTCGCGGCGCACCCGTGGCGCTCGCTCGTGGGCGGGCTCGTGATCATCGGAGTGCTGATGACCCCGATGTTCTCGATGCGGTTCGGGTTCGGGGTCGGCGTGGCGAGCAAGGGCTCGACACAGGCGCGCGCGGCCGCTCTGATCGCGCGGGGGTTCGGGCCCGGCGTGAACGGGCCGCTGGTGCTGGTGGCGGAGCTGCCGACGCCAGGCGACACGACGGCCCTGCAGTCGATGGCGCAGGCGGTGGGAACCGACCCGGACGTCGCGGCGGTCGCGCCGCCGTCCGTGAGCCGCGACGGTGCGACGGCGGTGATCACGGTGATCCCGCACTCCGCGCCGGCCTCGCAGGCGACGGCCGGCCTCGTGACGCGGCTGCGCGACACGACGCTGCCGCCCGTCGAGCGACAGACCGGCATGACGGTGCTTGTGGGCGGCGCGACGGCGATCCTCATCGACCTGAGGGACCGCGTGCTCGGGCGGCTGCCCCTGCTGATCGTGACGGTCGTCGCGCTCTCGTTCGTCCTGCTGCTGTTGGTCTTCCGGTCGGTCCTCGTGCCGGCGAAGGCGGCCATCGTGAACGGGCTGTCGATCTGCGCGGCCTACGGCGCGGTGGTCGCGGTCTTCCAGTGGGGGTGGGGCGTCCGGCTGATCGGGCTCGAGGGCAAGGTCGAGATCATCTCGTTCGTTCCGATGGTGATGTTCGCGATCCTGTTCGGCCTGTCGATGGACTACGAGGTGTTCCTGCTGTCGAGGATCCGTGAGCAGTACCTCGTGGATCGCGACACCATCGAGAGCGTGACGGCCGGCATCCGCACGACGGCGCGGGTCATCACGTCGGCCGCGCTGGTCATGATCGCGGTGTTCCTCTCGTTCATGCTGAACGAGAGCACGACCGTGAAGATGATCGGCTTCGGCCTCGCGGTGGCGGTGCTCATCGATGCGACGATCGTGCGGATCGTGCTGGTCCCCTCGGCGATGGTGCTGCTCGGACACGCGAACTGGTGGCTGCCGAAGTGGCTGAACCGGATCCTGCCGCACTTGGACATCGAGGGTGAGACCGGCCTGCCGCCGATCGAGCCTCGTGAGCCGGTCGACGCGGCCGGCGGCTACTCACCCGACGGCGAGTCGAAGGGCCGCCTCGGCGGCGGCGGCGGGTGAGTCGGCGCGGACGATCGCGTCGACCGGCTGGCCGCGCTTCGCGAGCTCCCAGGTGCCGAGGCCGACGACCGGTTTGCCGATCTTGAGCGCGAGGGCGATCTCGGAGAGGGTGCCGAAGTCGCCCGCCACCGCGATGACCGCGTCGGCGGTTCGGACGACGATCGCGTTCCTCGCCTCGCCCATGCCCGTCGCGACGGCGACCGTGAGGTACGGGTTCGCCGCCGGACGGTCATCCGGGACGATCCCGACCGACCTCCCGCCCGCCTCCGCACATCCGCTCGCGGCCGCCTCCATCAGGCCGCCGAGACCGCCGCAGACGAGAACTGCTCCGGCCTCCGCGATCAAGCGGCCGACCTCCTCTCCGAGCGCATGCTCGGCGGGCGTCGCCGCCGAGGGCCCGACGACCGCGATGTACGTGTCCTTCTTCATCCCCATGTCCCTCATCCCCATGCCTCCCCGAGCATCGCAGAAAGCAGCGAGACCGCGCCGGCCTTGTCGAGCGGCTCGTTGCCGTTGCCGCACTTCGGTGACTGTACGCACGACGGGCAGCCGTGCGAGCAGGGACAGCCCCTGACCGTCTCGAGCGTGGCCTCGAGCAGCCTTGTAGCGGAACGGAATCCGCGCTCGGTGATCCCGGCCCCGCCCGGGTACCCGTCGTGGACGAAGATCGCGCACGAGCCCGTGTCGGGGTGGTACGCGGTCGAGACGCCGCCGACGTCCCACCGGTCGCAGGTCGCGACGAGCGGGAGCAGGCCGATCGTCGCATGCTCGGCCGCGTGGGCGGCGCCGGGCAGGTCGCTCGGCTTGATCGCCGCGCGGTCGATCACGGTCTGCGGGATCGCCCACCACACGGCCTTCGTCTCGAGCGTCTGCGGCGGGAGCGCCAGCGGCACCGCGTCGAGGATCTGCCCGGTCGCGACGTGCTTGCGCACGAACCCGACGATCTGGTTCGTGACGCGCACGGTGCCGTAGAACGTCGGCACCCCGCCGGCGGTGACGGCCTCCTCGCTCGCCTCAACGACCTCGATGTCGGTCGTGTCGCGCGACTGCGTGTAGTAGTCGGGGTCGCTCCGCGTGACGGCGGCGACATGCGTGACGAGGTCGAGTTCCGTGACCTCGAACTGCTCGCCCTGGTGCAGGTACACAGCGCCCGGATGCACCTGGTAGTAGGCGCGCGCCTCGTCGACCGTACCGAGCAGCTCGCCGGTTTCCTCGATCACGATCGAGAACCGATGCCCGGAGGCGCTCCGGATGTCGACCTTGCGATGCGGCGACTCGCGCCCCTGATGGTGGAGCAGCCCGCGGCGGCGGATGAGCTCGCGCCGTTCCTCCAAGCGCGCGACGGCGGCAGGCGCGTCGGGGCCGAAGAACGCCGCGACCTCCTCGTCCACGAGCGGGTGCTCGCGGGCCGCGCACGCGAGGTGCGGCTCCAGCACGAACGGGTTCGACGGGTCGATCACCGCCGCCTCGGGCGGCTTGTCGAACAGGTCCTGTGGGTGGGTGACCAGGTACTGGTCGAGCGGGTCGTCCTGCGCGACCAGGATCGCGAGGGAGCCCTCGGCGCGGCGCCCGGCGCGCCCGGCCTGCTGCCACATCGACGCGCGCGTGCCCGGGTAGCCGACCAGGACGGCCGCGTCGAGCGAGCCGATGTCGATCCCGAGCTCGAGCGCGCTCGTCGATGCGACGGCGAGCAGCTCGTCGTTCGCGAGCTGGCGCTCGAGCTCGCGCCGGTCCTCAGGCAGGTAGCCGGCGCGGTAGGACTTCACGCGGTCGCGGAGCCCACCGGGCAGCTCGCCCCGGGCGAACTCGGCGAGCAGCTCGGCCGCGCGACGCGACCGGGCGAACCCGATCGACCTCACGCCGTTCTCGGCGAGCCTGGCCATGATCGTCGAGGCCTCGGTGAGCGCGCTCCGTCGCGCGCCCGACTCCTCGTCGATCACCGGTGGGTTCCAGAGCGCGAAGACCTTCTCGCCGCCCGGGGACGCGTCCTCGGTGACGGCCTCGAACGGCAGGCCGACCAGGCGCTCGGCGAGTTCCGCGGGGTTGCCGACCGTGGCGCTGGCCAGCACGAACCGCGGGTCGCCGCCGTAGTGCGCGACCATGCGCCGGAGCCGCCGCAGCACCATCGCGACGTGCGAGCCGAACACGCCGCGGCAGACGTGCGCCTCGTCGACGACGATGAGCGAGAGGCGCAGGAAGAAGTCGGCCCACCGCGCGTGGTCGGGCAGCACGCTCGCGTGGAGCATGTCGGGGTTCGACATCACGAGGTTCGCGTTCCTGCGGATCAGCGGACGCTCGTCACGCGGCGTGTCGCCGTCGTAGACGGCGGCCTTGAGCTGCGGGAGCTTCAGCTCGCGGACCTGCCGCAGCTGGTCGCGCGCGAGCGCCTTCGTTGGGAACAGGTACAGGGCGGTCCGCTTCGGATCGGCGAGCGCCTCCGACGCGAACGCGAAGTTGTACACGAGCGTCTTGCCGCTCGCGGTGCCGGTCGCGATGACGACGTTGCGGCCCGCCCGCACCGCGTCGAGCGCCCGCCGCTGGTGCTCGTAGAGCCCCTCGATGCCGAGCAGCGCGAGCCGGTCGACGAGCACCTCGGGCACGTCGTCCGGGAACGGCGCGGGCTCGTTCGCTCGGCCCGGGAAGTCCCGGACGTGGACCAGCGGCGTCTCGGTCTCGAGGGATGCGAGGAACGCGTGGGGGTCCACGGTTGGATGCTATCCGGGGTGGGGTTCTCGCTCACGTGCCCATGGCCGGTCCGAGGTGGGACAATGCCCGCCCGTATGGAATGGCCGGAGCTCGTCCTCGCGCTAGTAGTGATCCTCGCCGGTGCCGAGCTGTTCACGAACGGGGTCGAGTGGATCGGCGAGGGCTTCGGGCTGTCCGAAGGCGCCGTCGGTAGTGTGCTCGCCGCGGTCGGCACCGCGCTCCCCGAGACGATCCTGCCGCTGATCGCGATCCTCTCCGGCCGCGCGGCCGGAGAGGAGATCGGCATCGGCGCGATCCTGGGGGCGCCGTTCATGCTCACGACGCTCGCGATGTTCGTGATCGCGGTTGCGGTGTTCATCTTCGCGCGGAGGAACGGCCGGAGCCTCGAGCTCGAGGGCGACCGCGGCGTGCTGCGCCAGGACCTTGGGTACTTCCTCGTGATGTACGCACTCGCGGTGGCGGCGGGGCTCATCGACATCAAAGCGCTCGACTGGGTGCTCGCGGCCGTGTTGATGGTGGGCTACGTCCTGTACGTCCGCCGGCACTTCAAGACCCCCGGCGAGGTGCAACTCGAGGAGGAGGCCGAGAGCGAGATCAAGCCGCTCTACGTGTGGACCGTGTTCCGGCGGTTCCGCCGTGACCTCGGGAAGTGGTCGAGGCGCTCGCCGACGTGGCCGAGCTTCGTCCAAGTGACGGTGGCGCTCCTTCTGATCATCGGGGGCGCGCGGCTGTTCGTCCACGCCGTGAGCATCATCGCCGTGCGCCTCGGCGTGTCGCAGCTCGTGTTCGCGCTGCTCCTGGCGCCGGTCGCGACCGAGCTGCCTGAGAAGTTCAACAGCGTGCTGTGGGTGCGCCGCCGCAAGGACACCCTCGCGCTCGGGAACATGACCGGCGCGATGGTGTTCCAGTCATCGTTCCCGGTGACGGTCGGCCTGCTGCTCACCCCGTGGCACCTCGCGCATGAGGCGCTCGTCGCGGCCGTCATCGCGCTCGCGGCCGGGAGCGTCCTGTACCTCACTATCCGCTTGCGGCACCGCTTCACGGCGCCGTTGCTCCTGCTTCAGGGCGGGTTCTACGCGGCGTACGTGATCTACGTGCTGAAGTGGTGACCAACGCCCGGCGCGCGGCCGCTAGCCGATGAGGTTGGCGTTCGGCGACTCGGGCACGTTCTTCTTCGACACCAGTCCGTCGTTCTTCATGTCGGCGAAGATCTTCTGCGCGTCCGGGGAGAGCTGCACGGTCGACTGGTTCCCGACCGTCGCGGTGGTGCCCGGGACGACCATGTTCTCCACGGTCTTCGGGTTCACCATCGAGGCGGCGAACGCGAGTCCCAGCACCTGGTCGAGCGGCACGCTGCTCTGGACGTTGCTGACGCCGGCGCCCACCCAGTTCAACACGCGGCTCGCGTCCTTGCGGAACTCCTGGCGGAACTGCGTCAGGGCCGAGATGAACACGATGCCCTGGTTCTCGGAGCGTCCGAAGTCACCCGAGGGGAGGCTGTGGCGGTCGCGCGAGAACGCGAGGACCTCATGGCCGTCCAGGCGCTGCGGCCCCGGCTCGAAGTCGGCGCGCGAGTAAGGGTCGTGCATCGGGAACGGGACGTCGACCTTGAGCCCGCCGACATCGTTCACCATGTCGGCGATGCCCTCGAACGAGGTCAGGACCCAGTAGGCGATCTTGATGCCGGTGAGGCTTTCCACCGTCTGGATGGTGAGATCGGGCCCCCCGTAGAACATCGCCGTGTTGATCTTGCCCATCCCGTGGCCGGGGATCTCGACGTAGGAGTCGCGCGGGAAGCCGAGGATCGAGGCCCTGTTCTTCGCGGGGTTGATGCCGACGAGGTGGATCGAGTCGGTACGTTCCCCGTCGACCGGCTGGCCGGGGCGCGCGTCGGAGCCGATGAACAGGATGAAGACCGGGCTCGTGCCGTTCAGCGTCGGGACGTAGCCGGCGTGGGCCTGGCCGATCTCGAACCAGGGCGGCGACGCGGCGGCCGGCTCCGGCGTGCTGGCGGCGCCGAGGACCGAGCCGGCGACCCAGGCCACGAGCGCCAGCGCGACGAGCGCGTGCCGGCGCTTCACGAACTCACCGCCGAGGGGCTGCCCGAGGGGCCGGGCTCGGGGATGATCTCGTGGTCGTCGCGGCCGACGCTGTACGAGTAGATCGCCCAGCCGCCGGAGACTGCGTTCAGGAAGTACTGGCCTTCGCTCACGACCAGCGTCTCCGTGCCATCCTTGCCGGTCGCTATAGCCGTGAACTGCACGATGGCCACGGCCGTGGCCGGCTGGTCGTCCTCGTTCATCAGGACCTTGACCTCGACCTTCCCCTTGGGCTCGGCGACGCTGTCGTAGGTGTCGCCGGCCGAGGAGCCGAGGGTCAGCGTGTCGACCCCCTGTTGCGCGGAGGCCCGCGCGCTCTGGTCGAACATCGCCCAGACGCCGTCGTAGCTATCGTCGCGCCAGTTCGCGGGGTCGAGGAAGGCCGCGGTGTAGAGCCGGTTCATCGCGTCGGTGACCTTCTTCGCGACGGCGGAGGCCGGGGCCTCCAGCTTCTTCGCGGACGTGGCCGTCGTCGAGACGGCGATCGTTTTCGTGGTCCTGAGCTCGAGCGTGGGGGTCGCCTCGTTCCCGCCGTCGCCTCCGAAGATGCCGCCGCCGGCGTCGCCGCCACGCAGGACGAAGAAGGCGACGGCGCCCACGACGATGAGCGCCACGGGGACCACGATCACCGCAGGGTTGAGTCGCTTCTTCCGGGGGGTCCGGCGATGTCGGGCTTCGGACAAAGCGGCCAGAGGTTACCCATGGGGGTGGGGAACAACAACCGTTGCATCGTTGCCCGAATCCGATAGTATCCGAGATTCAAGAGGCGCGCCGGGAAGTCTGGTCGGCACCGAGGTCTATCGTGGCGCGCCGATCCTCCGGTTCATCCGCCGACGACCAGGGCGTCCGCATGCCGTGGGCGCGCTCGGAGCGCTCGCTCCCACGTAGGATCCTGCAGCCGCTCCAGACGTTCCTCGAGACCGAGGCCGCGAGCGGCTCGCTCCTGCTGATCGCCGCGATGGCGGCGCTCGTCTGGGCGAACTCCCCGTGGCGGGACACCTACGAGCAGGTGTGGCGGACAGATGCGTCACTGCGCCTCGGCCGGTGGGTGATCCGGGAGGACCTCCGCGGGTGGCTCGACGATGGGCTCATGGCGCTCTTCTTCCTTGTGGCCGGGCTCGAGATCAAGCGTGAGCTGCTCACCGGAGAGCTGCGTGGCCGTCGGGCCGCCGCGTTGCCCGTCGTTGCGGCGCTCGGCGGCATGGTCGTGCCCGCTCTGATCTACCTCGCCTTCACCACGGGGTCATCGGCCTCCCGCGCGTGGGGGATAGCGATGCCCACCGACCTGGTGTTCGCGCTCGGTCTGCTCGCGCTCGCCGGCGGCGCCCCGGCCGGACTGAAGGCTTTCCTGCTGGCGCTCGCGATCGTCGACGACCTCGGGAGCCTCCTCGTGGTTGCGCTGTTCTACTCGAAGAACGTCGATTGGGGGTTCCTGGGCGTTGCCGTCGGTCTCTGCGCGGCGATCGTCGTTCTACAACGGATCCACGTACGCTCGGCGGCGGTCTACGTGACGCTCGGGGCCGGCGTGTGGGTCGCGTTCCACGCGGCCGGCGTGTCGGGGACCGTCGCCGGCGTGACCCTCGGGCTCCTCACGCCGTCCGTGCCGTTCCAGCGGCCGAAGGCCGTGAGCGCGGAGGCGCACCGCGTGGCCGACGAGACCGTCGATGATCCCTTCCCGCCCGACGCCGACGCCGGCCAGTGGCTGTACCTGGCGCGGCTCTCGCGCGAGGCCGTGTCACCCCTCACCAGGACCGAGAGCCTCCTGCTCCCGTGGACGAGCTACCTCGTCGTGCCGCTCTTCGCGTTGGCGAACGCCGGGGTCACGCTCTCCGGCCACGCGCTGGCCGGAGCCGCGTCGAGCCGGGTGACGATCGGCATCGTCGTCGCCCGCGTCGTCGGCAAGACGGTGGGCATCTCGCTCGCATGCTGGCTCGCGGTCCGGCTGGGGATCGCGGGGCTGCCGACCGGGGTCGGCTGGCGGCACGTCGTCGGCGTGGGCGCGGCGGCCGGGATCCCCTTCACCGTGGCGTTGCTGGTCGCGGAGCTCGGCATCCCGAGCGCCGCCGTCCTCGACGTGGCGAAGGTGGGCATCCTTGCTGCGGCCCTGATCTCCGGCATCCTCGGCTTCGCCCTGGTCCGAACGGCGCCGGCGGCGGGTGACACCTAGGCTTCATCGGTTGCACCGCTCGCGTGTCACGTCACGTCGCGGGAGAAGCATCCAGGGACCAGCACGAGGGCGCCGAGGGACGAGAGGACCGCTGCGTAGGCGAAGCCCCAGGCGGGCGCCATCACCGTCCACAGGATCCCCACCACGACGCTCGAGATGAGATCGCCGACCCCGTCGACGAGGCCTACCAGCCCGAAGCCCCTGCCCCGCAGCGCTTCCGGGAGTAGCTCGGCCGCGTGGCTGCCCTGGCCCGTCTCGACGAGGGCCGTGGAGGTGCCGACCGCGACGAACAGCAGTGCGAGCGTGGGCACGGGGGTCGGTGAGAACGCGAAGGCGACGCACGCGGCCGCGAACAGGGTGATGCCGGCGATGAGGATCACCCGCCTGCCGATCCGGTCGGCGAGGGCGCCGGCCGGGTAGGCGGCAGCGGCGTTCGCCGCGTTGTGCGCCGTGTAGAGGAGGACGGCCGTCGAAGCTGCCGCCACGCGGGTCCACCCATCGCCGACGAGGATCTGCGTCGCGCGGAGGATCAGAAGCGTGGCCGAGAAGTTCCCGAGCCCGTACAGCCCGACGCCGGCGAGGAGAGACCGGAACGCACCCGGGGCCGTCGCGAGCGTCCGCAGGTCCATCCCGGCTCGGTGCACCGTGCCGCGCAGCCTCGGCGACTCCTGCGCCAGCAAGAGGATGCTGAGGACGGCCCCGAGCGCGGGCAGCACGCTCACGCCGAACAGCCAGCGATATCCGACGGCGCCGATCAGCGCCGCCGCGATCAACGGACCGACGATCGCGCCGATGGAGTCGCCGGCTCGCTCGACGCCGAAGGCCCTCCCCAGGTACGCGGGGGGCACGGCCCCCGCGAGCAGCGCCTCTTTCGCCGGCGTACGAGCTCCCCGCGCCGACCAGGCGACCGCGCGTCCCGCGGCAACCGCGGGCCAGGCACCGGCGAAGGCGAAGGAGCCGTAGCCGAGGCCCGTGACGAGGTACCCCGCCGCCGCGATCCTTCGGCGGTCCGTGCCGGGACGGTCGGCGAGCACTCCGCCGGCCACCTTCGAGGCCGAAAGCGCCGCGTCAGCGATCCCCTCGACCGCCCCGAGTGCGGCGGCCGGTGCGCCGAGGGAGCTGAGGAATCCCGGCAGGGCGGCGGTGGCCATCTCGTGGCCGGTGTCGGAGAACAGGCTCGCCAAACCGATACCGAGGACGGTCCGGTTGCGGACCACCGACGTCGGTTCGTCGCTCGCCTCGACCCCCCGGTTCATCTGCCGAGCCTCACCGCTCGGGCGGCCTCGTCGCCCGTGGCTCGCCGACGAGCCGGCAGACGGCGCGGGCCCACGCATTGGCCTCTCCCTCGGTGAAGCCCTCATCCCGGAAGCGGTAGTCCTGCTTGCGGATGAACTCGCGGAGCTCTCCCTGGAGCTCGGCCTGAGCCCGGTTGAACACCTCGAGGAGGCGCTCGACCTCCACGGGGTCCCGTGCGAGCTCGAAGCCCTGGAGAAGGTGGGGCAGGCACAGACCCCGGCCGTGACAGCGGATAGCACGCCCGGGCTCGGAGCCCTCCTCGGCCTGCGCCAGGATCCGGAGGTAGTTCTCGGCGACGAACGTCGCGCTCCGGCACACGGTGCAGCCGGGCCGAGGGGTCGGCTTGGCCTTCGGCCTGCGCCGCCGCAGCTTGGCCGTCCGAGCACCTGCGGCGCGGGTGGCATCCTTGACGACGTAGCGGAGGAAATCCTCGTAGAGGATCGCCATGCCGCTGGCCGCGGCCTGTTGCGAGGCCACGGAGATCGCCATGAGGGCGTGCTCCCGGCAGAACCCGCGGTTGGCCCGGAGCCGGAGGCGCACGGTCGAGTCGTTCACGAACTCCCACAGGAGCGAGTCCAGGTAGTACCAGGCGGCGCGGTTCGATCCGTGGCACGCAGGGCAGCCGGGCTTGCGCAGGTCCGCGAGGAGGTCGTGGTAGCCGACCGCATGCTTGAGCCCCTGGACGCGCCGTCGTGTCAGGGCCATCGCGAGATCCCCCGAAGGACGGCCCCCTCGACGACCGGGCCCGACGCTGCGAACCCCCGGTCGTCGAGGGGCGGGTCCAGGCGACCGCGGAAGCGGCCCTCCGCGTTCAGCGCGGTCCTGCCGTGTCGGACGAGGAAGATGGTCGTCATCTCATCCTCCAATCCGCCCGAAGAAATCGACGGCCGTGCGTCGCCTGCTCTCGTTCGTCTCGTAGCGGGGCGGCTGATATGCGTCGACCGCGAGCGTGTTCGGCCAGTCCACCCTGGGCTCGACGGACTCGACGTTGATGCCGAGGTCTCGCGCCTCCGCCTCGAGGCGGCGGAGCTCCGCCCGGAGTGCTTTGGCCTCGAGCTTGAGTGGGGGAACGATGTCCTTCTCGAGCTCGAGGTGGCGTTCGTAGCTGACGCGCTCTTCCTCCTCCGCGTGGGCGAACCGCTCGCGGACTGCGATCAGCTCGAAGCGGTGCACCGCCACGCTCGCCGCCTTGCGCGCGAGCAGCGTACGGAGTCGGTCGACGCGCTGCGCCGGAGGAAGATCGTCCGGGACGCGTTCCTCGAAGGGCCGGTCGAGGACACGCCGCGCCCGTTCGAGGAGCCTCTCCGCGAGCTCCCGGTCGGGGACGTCGGGACAGGCAGCCCGCACCCGCTGCCACTCCACCCGCAGGATCTCGACGCCGTTCATCGGCCCGCCTCTGCGATGGCGACGCGGAGGGCCTCGATCCGGGCCCGGTAGTCGGTGATGTCCTCTCGCAGCCGGGGGATCATCCAGCCGTTCGTGAGTGCGATCTCGCGCCCACGCATGCGGGCCACGAGCTCGCGGCTCTCGATGACCTCCGATCGCTCGCTGCGCGCGAACCGGAGGGGCCCCTCGGCCGATCGGACCGACGCGAGGGCCTGCGACAGCATCGTGGCCCGCTCCGTGTCCTCCAGCTTCCGCCCGAGGGCGGCCTCGATCAGCAGGTCGTACAGCCCGACGTACATGAGGAACCGCAGCGCCGCCGGATCCTCGGGCATGCCAGGCGCCTCCGGCAGCCGGAGCTGCACGACGTCGTCGGCGACCGTCGTGTCACCGATCGCCTCGAGGGCCTGAGACAGAGGGTCGGCCCCGGTCATCGCCGTGCCTCCTCCGGCGCGGAGGCGGTTGCGGCCGCCGCGAAGACCTCCCTCAGCTCCGCGAGGCGCTCGCGCCACGCCGCAGCGCGAGCCGCTCCTTCTCGCATCTCTTCGTCGCTCCGCGTGCGGTCGCGCTCGGATCGCTCGATCCCGCCGAGCAGGCTCACGATGGTCGCCTCGAGGCGGTCGTCGAGGGAGAGCTCGAGCTCCCGACGGGCGCGCTCCAGGCGCTGGACGAAGTCGTACCGCAGTCGGCCGCAGTGCTTGTCGACGAGGCGGGGGATCTCCCCGTGGAAGTCCCGCTCGATCATCCGCCGCGCCGTGGCGCGCGGCAGGAACCGGCGGACGTCGGGCAGGAGCGATTCGAGGATCGTCGGCACCTCGAAGAAGGAGTAGGTGAAGCGGGTGCCGGGCGGCAGATCGGGCTGGACATCGGTGGACGACAGATCGAGACCGAGGATCTCGCCGCAGAGCCGCACCGTCTCGAGGGCGGCATGCTCCACCGCCGCGACGAAGCGGCGCGTCGAATCGCGAAACGCGTCGCCGACGCGCCGGTCTTCGTCGCGGCGCCACCGGTCGAGGTCGGTCCGGAGCGCCTCCTTCACCTGCTCATCGAGCGCGCCTCGCAAGTCGCGGACATCGTCGTGGGCCGCGAGTTGCTCGGCGACAAGGCCGCGGAGCCGTTCTTCCTCGCATGTACGCAGGTCCTCGAGGTCGCGCTCCACCATTCGGACGAGCTCCTCCGCCTCGGCGCGAAGGAGCGCGCGCACGTCGTCGCGCGTCATCCTCGCGCGGTCGAAGACGTTCTCCATGCGCCGCTTCGTTTCGTCCAGCTCGTCGAGGGAGAGCTCGAGGGCGCGCTGCTCGACGTCGATCGAGTTGCGCTCGTCGTCGACGAGGCGCTCGGCGCGGCCGGCGACGGAGGCGAGGATCGTCAGGCCCTTCTCGCGGAGCAGGAACGCGCGGAAGTCGCGCTCGAAGGCGGCGAAGCCGGAGGCTTCGAGCGCGACGGCGTCCCCAGCGAGCTTGGCCTCCAAGGCTCGCCGCGCGCTCACCGGATAGATGGAGACGTCGCGTCCGAGCGCATCGCGAAGGACCCCGGCGGTGAACGCGAGCGCCTCCTGCCGGTCCGGCTCGGACAGGTAGTCCACCTTGTTCAGGACGAAGAACATCCGGGCGGCCTCGGCTCGAACCTCGTGGAGGAAGACGCGCTCCGTCTCGGAGATCGGTGGGTCGGCCGACGTGAGGAAGACCGCAGCGTCGGCCTCGGGAAGGAACTCGCGTGCGACCTCCGTGTTGCGGCGGAAGACGCTGCCGACGCCGGGCGTGTCCACCAACAGGACGCCGTCCCGCAGGTCCTCCGAGGGGTAGAACAGGAGCGCGCGCCGCACTCCGAGCCGGTTCTCGGGGTTCTCTCGCTGGGTGACGTACCGCGCGAGCTCCGAGGCGGCGATGTCCTCCTCGCGCCCGTCCTCGAACGACACGCGTGCCCGAACCTCCTCACCCCAGGAAACGGTCGTGATGACGGAGGTGAGGGGCACGACGGCGGCCGGTAGCATCTCGGCGCCAAGCAGGGCGTTCACGAACGTGGTCTTGCCGCGCTTGAACTCCCCGAGCACGACGACCTGGAAGCGCTCCTCGACGAGCTTCTTGTCGAGCAACCGGACGGCCTCGGCCGTCCGGGGGCTGCCGCGCTTATCCGCGAGGTCCGAGAGGCTGGCCAGCCGATCCCGGAGCCGCTCCCGCCCTTCTGCGAAGGTTCTTCCGCCCATCGAGAGGTTCCTACCTTCCTTCCCGGTAGGAGTTATCAGCTCTCGTCGAGCGGTTGGGCGAACTCCATCGCCTGATCCCAGTATAGGCGGCGCGCGCTCTCTCCCTGCCTCGGCCGGCGGCCTTCGGCTCAAGCCCGGAGGCGCGCGGTGACCTTCCTTCTTACGGGCTGGTCGTTGAGCATAGGCCGCCGATCCGGATCGCCGGCGAGGGCACGGTCGGCCCCCTCGATGCACCGCCGTTCGGCCGGGGTCGCGCCCCCGCGCTTCCCCCTATAATCCGGGAGTTTCCGCTTGACAGCGGTTCTCACGACCATCCGAGGAGGGTTTCCTATGCACTTCCTGGCCGCCGAGTCGGGGCCGATCAAGGCGCAGTTCGGCTCCTTCGAAGACGAGGCCCTCTGGGTCATCCTGGTCATCTCGCTCGCGGCGCTGCTGTTCGCCTACTACCTGGTACGCGAGGTGCTCGCCGCCTCCGACGGGACCCCCAAGATGAAGGAGATCGCCAAGGCGATCCAGGAGGGAGCGAGCGCCTACCTGAAGCGGCAGTTCAGCACGCTCGGCGTCTTCCTCGCGATCCTCACGGTGGTGCTGTTCTTCGTCCTGCCGGTGCCTGAGAACGCTTCCCACGGCGACCTCATGATCCGCTTCGGCCGGTCCCTCGCGTTCATCCTGGGCGCTGTGTTCTCGGCGACCACCGGGTTCACCGGCATGTGGCTCGCCGTGCGCGCGAACGTGCGGGTGGCCAACGCCGCGCGCGAGTCGGGCCTTCGACGGGCACTGCGGCTCGCGTTCCGCGCCGGCGGCGTGGCCGGGATGTTCACTGTGGGTCTCGGCCTGTTCGGCGCCACCACGATCCTCCTCGTCTTCAAGTCCGACGCCACGAGCGTGCTGGTCGGCTTCGGCTTCGGCGGCGCACTCCTCGCGATGTTCATGCGGGTCGGCGGCGGCATCTTCACGAAGGCGGCCGACGTGGGCGCGGACCTCGTCGGCAAGGTCGAGAAGGGGATCCCCGAGGACGACCCGCGCAACGCCGCCACGATCGCCGACAACGTCGGCGACAACGTCGGCGACTGCGCCGGGATGGCGGCCGACCTGTTCGAGTCCTACGAGGTCACGCTCGTGGCTTCGCTGATCCTCGGCGCGGCCGCGTTCAAGAGTTCCGAGGTCGGTGCGATCGCAGGCGTCATGTTCCCGCTTTTCGTCCGCGCGGTCGGCGTCATCACGTCGATCGTCGGCATCCTCGCGGTCGCGCCCCGCAGCGAGGAGGAGCACGGGATGAAGTCCATCAACCGTGGCTTCTTCCTCTCCGCGGCGCTTTCGGCGGCCGCGGTGTTCGTGATCTCGGGGATCTATATGAAGGACTACCGGCCGGGGTTCGCCGTCCTGTTCGGTCTGGTCCTCGCGTCCATCATCCAGGTCCTCACTCAGTACTTCACCGACACGAAGTACAAGCCGGTGCAGGACATCGCCGAGGCCACACAGACCGGCCCGGCCACGACGATCCTGGCCGGGTTCTCGGTCGGCCTCGAGTCGACGGTCTGGGCGATCCTCGTGGTCGCAGGCTCCGTGTTCGCGGCGTTCCTACTCGGCCACGACACGGCCGAGCGCCTGTACTTCATCTCGCTCACCGGCATGGGGATGCTGACGACGGTCGGCGTCGTCGTGTCGATGGACACGTACGGGCCGGTCTCGGACAACGCGCAGGGTATCGCCGAGATGTCGGGCGAGTTCGAGGGGCGGCCGGCGGAGATCCTCACCGGCCTCGACGCCATCGGGAACTCGACGAAGGCGATCACGAAGGGGATGGCGATCGCCACGGCGGTCATCGCCGCGACGTCGCTGTTCGGATCCTTCGAGGAGGCCCTCCGCGCCGCGGGGTTCCACTTCCTCGGCATCCGGCTGGACCGGCCCGAGGTCCTCGTCGGCCTGCTGATCGGCGGCTCGGTCGCGTTCCTCTTCTCGTCGCTCGCGATCCGGGCGGTCGGCCGCGCGGCCTCGCAGGTGGTCGTGGAGGTGCGCAAGCAGTTCCACGAGCACCCCGGCATCATGGACTTCACCGAGAAGCCGGAGTACGCGCGCGTCGTCGACATCTGCACGAAGACATCGCTCCGCGAGCTGATGACGCCAGGGCTCCTCGCGGTCCTGTCGCCGGTCATCGTCGGGTTCCTGCTGAGGGCCGAGGCGCTCGGCGCGTTCCTGGCCGGGGCGATCCTCACCGGCCAGCTCCTTGCGGTCATGCTGTCGAACTCCGGCGGCGCGTGGGACAACGCGAAGAAGTACATCGAGGCGGGCCACTACGGCGGCAAGAACAGCGACCAGCACAAGGCGGCGGTCATCGGCGACACGGTCGGTGACCCCTTCAAGGACACCGCCGGTCCGGCGCTGAACCCGATGATCAAGGTCATGAACCTGGTCTCGCTGCTGATCGCGCCGCTCGTGGTCAGCTACGGCGACAACACGGTGGTGCGGCTGGTGGTGGCCGCGGCCGCGGCGGCGCTCCTCGGCTTCGCGATCTGGGTCTCGAAGTCCCGGAAGACGGAGCTCATGGTCCCGCTGGAGGACGCCTCGAAGGAGGGCGCGGTCGTTCCGTAGCTTGCGGGCGACCGCGCCAACCGCGAAGGTGGCGGGGATGGGGTTCCTGAACCCGGTTCGGCGGTTCTTCCGCCGCATGAGCGAGAGCGACGAGCAGCGCCTGGCGGAGGAGATACAGGCGTGGGCCTCGAAGGTTCCCGGCGCGGTGGCCATCTCCGACGCGCCGATGCGGGATCGGGTTCGCCTGGCCGGTGTGGTGAAGCGGATCACGGTCCACCCCGAGCAGGGATTCGAGGCCCTCGAGGCGCGCTTGTTCGACGGCACCGGTGAGATGTCGGTCGTGTGGATGGGGCGGCGCTCGATCCCCGGCCTCACGCTCGGGACTCGGCTCGTCGTCGAGGGCGTCGTAGGCGAGCAGCGCCTGGGCAAACGCATGGTGAACCCGCGCTTCGAGTTCGCCGCCTGACCGGCGGCCGGTCGGCGCGGCTCGGTCAAGCGGCGACCGGCTGGTGCCGATACCACTTGCGTGAGGAAGTTTCTCGACATCTTCCTATGGGCGCTCTGCACCGTGATCATGGCGGGTCTGATCGCCAACGCCTCACCGGGGTCGCACATGAAGCCGAGGGACGAGCCGACGCCCAGCGTCACGCCCGCGCCCGAGCCGACCGAGACCCCGGAGCCGACCGGGAGCCCCGAACCGGGGGAGACGGAGTCGCCGGACCCCGGAGACTCGGGATCGCCCGACGCACAAGGCGGGGGCGCCGACTTCTCCGCCTGCGAGGGCCTGAAGCGTCTCGCGAACGCGGAGTGCCGCGTCGCGGCGAACGGCGACGCGCACCCGAACCACGGCCTCGCGAACGCCGCGCAGCGCCTGCAGGACAACCAGGCGAGGCACGACGCGAGGGCCGCGGCCTCGGGGTCCGGAGCGTCGAACGGCCGGAGCCGCGACGCGCACGGCAAGAGTGGTCAGCCGCACGGCAACGCGAACGCCCGCGCGAAGTAGGACGTAGCGGGAACGACGGCGGCTACGTGTCGAACTCGTCGAACGGGGTGCCGCCCGGCATGCCCTCGCCCACGATCGTGAGCCGGAGCGCCGTCTCGGCCTCGGCCGACGAGAGCGCGAGCACCTCGTCGCCGACCGCGATCATCGTCTCCGGCTGTGGGATCACGACGTGTCCCTCGCGCAGCACCGCGACGATCGCGGAGTCGGCGGGCAGGCGGAGCTCGTAGAGGGGTCGTCCGGCGTTCGGCGAAGTGTCGGGGATCGTCATCTCGACCAGGGCGATGCGGCCGCCCTCTAACCGGAACAGGCGCACGAGGTCTCCGACCGTCACTGCCTCCTCGACGAGGCCGGTCAGGACGTGCGGGACGGACACGGCCTGGTCCACGCCCCACTGCTCGGTGAACATCCACTCGTTCCTCGGGTGGTTCACACGGGCGAGGACGCGCGGGACGCCGTGCTCCTGCTTCGCGAGGAGCGACGTGACGAGGTTGTCCTCGTCGTCGCCGGTCGCCGCGACCACGACGTCGGCGGTGCGCAGGTCGGCCTTGTCCAGGACCCACGGCTCGCAGGCGTCGCCGAGCAGCAGCTGGACGTTCGGCGCCGACTCGGCGGCGGTCTCGAGGGTTCCGGGGTCCTGCTCGATCAGCGTTACCTGATGACCCCGCCCCGCGAGGTCCGACGCGAGGTGGCGCCCAACGGCGCCGGCGCCCGCGATCACGACGCGCATCTCAGTGCTCTCCGATTGGAGTCAGGAGATCGTCGAGCGCCTCCAAAGAGTCCTTCTGCACGACGAGCGCGGCGTAGTCGCCTTCTTGGAACGTGCTGGAGGCGACCGGGATGAAGCCCGAGCCGCCGCGGTCCACGCCGGCGACGAGGATCCTGCCCTCGACGTTCAGCGCGGATACCGGTTTCCCGATGAGGTGGTTCGGGACGGCGACCCGCATGCGGAGCAGGTCGCCGCCGGCCAGGGTCTCCTTGATCTCCTCGCGGGCGTGCGTGAGCATCAGGAGGATCTGGTTCACGCCCCAGCGGGTCGTCGCCACCGTCGGGATATTCAGTCGCTCGTAGATGTCCGCCCGTGCCGGGTCGTAGATCCGCGCGATGACGGTCGGCACGTGATAGTGCTCGCGCGCCACGCGGGCCGAGACGATGTTCGAGTTGTCCCCGTTCGATACCGCGATGAAGGCGTCGGCCTCCTCGATCCCGGCTTCCTCGAGGATCTCGCGGTCGAACCCGACGCCCACGACGGTCTTCGCATCGAAGCCGGGCGGGAGGCGGTCGAAGGCGCTCGCGTTGTGGTCGATCACCGACACCTGATGCCCGGTCTTGCACAGCTCCTGGGTCAGGAAGATGCCGACGCGTCCGCAGCCCATGATGACGACCTTCATCGGTGGGTCAGCTTAGCGCCTGGATGTGCCCGTTGCCGGTCGGACCCGAGGCGCCCGAGGGGAGGGGGACCTCGGGCGCCTCGACGTGCCGGCCGGCGGCGGAGCGGGGGGTGACCCCGCCGTCGGGCTTGCAGAAGAAGTAGGGGACGATCGCGACGTCCACGTGCTCGTAGCGGCCGAGGGCGTTCGTGATCCTCCGGCTGGTGCGGTCGTGGAGGAGGCGGTGGCGGATCTTCGCGTAGTCACGGCGCGGCATGACCACCGTGACCTCGGCGTGCTTGCCCATCAGATCGACCACGTAGCCCTCGAGCGACCTGGCGACGTTGCGGTCCCAGCACTCGATCACGTCGAGCGGCACGGGCAGGCCGAGCTCCATCCAGCGGCGGATCAGCTCCTCCTGGTTGTCGTGGTCGACGGCGGCGTGGACCGCCCACACGTCGGTCGCGCCGAGCGACAGCGCGTACCGGACGGCCCGGAGCGTGGCGCGGTCGGCCTTGTCGACGAGTACGACGACGTGGTGGGACGGGCGCGTGACCACGCGGAGCCTGCGTTCGCCCTCGGCCGTCTGCGTCATGATGTGGCCGGGACCGGGATGGTCTCGGACGACCGTGATGCGGGCCCGCTCGAAGGGCAGGACGCTTCGGGTCAGCTGGTCCAGTTCTCGCCACCGCCTGAGCCTTGCCACGAGGCCGATATCCGGCGATCCCGACAGGATCACGTTGACGTCGGCCTCCTCCGGGAGCGCCGAGACGTACCAGGCGAGCGCGTCCGGAAGGGCGCCCTTGTAGGTGACCATCTCGAGTTGCACGTCGATGCCGAGTTCCTTCCAGCGGCGTGCGAGCCCGCTCGTCAACGCGGTGGCGGGGGTGAAGCAGACGGCGTGGATCTCCGAGGTCTTGATCGTCTTGGCGTACTGGAGCGCGTGGATGGTCTCGCGGTTGAGGTCGTGAACGACGAGCACGGCGATCGGGCGGCTGATGTCGGAGGCGTCGAATCGCGATAGATCCTCGTCGAGCTCCTCTCGCTCGCGCTGGTACTGGCGGTTCATCCGGAAGAGCATCCACACGAGGATCGGCACCATGGCGATGATCGCCGCGTCGTTGGGGAACTTCGTGACGGCTATGACGACGTCGACGACGCCCGTGGCGAGGGCGCCGAAACCGTTGATGAGGAGCCCCGTGCGCCAGCCCGGTTCCCTCAGCCTGAGGTGGCGCTTGGCCATCCCGGCCTGCGACATGGTGAACGACGTGAACACGCCGATCGCGTAGAAGGGGATCAAGCGGGCGACGCTGGCCCCGGTCGCCACGATGAGGGCCCCCGCGGCCACGGCCAGGGCGATGATGCCGTTCGAGAACACCAGGCGGTGCCCGCGGCTCGTGAGCTGGCGCGGCAGGAACGAGTCGCCGGCCTGGAAGTTCGCGAGGCGCGGGAAGTCGGCGAACGAGGTGTTGGCCGCCAGGACCAGCACCGCCATGGTGGCGACCTGGAGCAGCAGGAAGGCCGCCCGGCCGACGGCGCCGGAGCCGAACGCCGCCGAGGCGAGCATCGACAGTACGGTTTTCCGGTCGGTGAGGTCCGGCGCGATCTGCAGCCGGTGGGCGAGGTAGCTGATCCCGAGGAACATGCTCCCGAGGGTCGCCGCCATGATCATGAGCGTGGTCCGCGCGTTCTTCCACTCGGGCGGCTTGAAGACGGGGATGCCGTTCGAGATAGCCTCGACCCCGGTCAGCGCCGCGGACCCCGACGAGAACGCCTTCAGCACGATGAACAGCGCGACGCCCGAGAGCAGCCCGACGTCTGCGGGGGCCGGCGGCAGGTTCGTCGCCGACAGCGGCGCGAGCGTGCCGGTGACGAGCCGGATCGCGGAGACGGCCAGCAGCGAGAAGACCGAGAAGATGAACACGTACGTGGGAGCGGCGAACATCCGGCCGGACTCCTTGACGCCCCGCAGGTTCCCCCACACGAGCAGGGCGAGGAATGCGATCGCCAGCGGGACGCGGTAGGGGTACAGCCAGGTGGCGGCCGACACGATCGCCGCGACGCCGGCCGAGATCGAGACGGCCACGGTGAGCACGTAGTCGGTGAGGAGCGCGACCCCGGCGACCTGCGCGGGGAGAAGGCCGAAGTTGTCCTTCGTGACGATGTATGCGCCGCCGGCGGAGGGGTAGGCCTTGATCGTCTGGCGGTAGCTGAAGACCAGGGTCGCCAGGATCAGGCCGATCACGATCGAGATCGGGAACACGAGCGCGAAGGCCGCGATACCGGTTGCCGGGACCAGCACGCGAAGGATCTCTTCGGTGCCGTACGCGACCGACGACAGCGCGTCCGAGGAGAAGATCGGGAGCGCGGTGACCTTGCCCAGGCGCTCATGGATCAGCCGGCGGGTCGGGATCGCGGGTCCGAGGATCGCCCGTTTGAGCGCGTATCCGGTCCCAGGCGGCAGCGGCCTCGGGCACGCCGGTCGGCGCGGTGCTTCGGTGACCGGGAGCGCTTCCTCTGTCTTCGCCACTCGGATATCTCCTCCGCTCACGGGTAGGTTCGGCTCGGGCGCGTAAGCGACCCGTCAAAGCGAACGGAGGTGGCGTGAAGATCCCGTAAAAGCCGCTAGCGTTGGAGGGGTGAAGGCGCTGTTCCCACCGGTTCGCGGAGGCTCGCCCGTGCGCGGGGTCGCCGCGGCCGTCCTCGCGCCGGTCGCCGCGACCCTGCTAGCTCTACCGTCCCACGGGGGCGACGTGGCCGCCGGCTCCCTGTACATGCTCGCTGTGGTGACGGCCGCGATCCTGGGCGGGCTGTGGAGCGGCCTTGCAGCCTCTGCGCTCGCCTTCCTCGGGCTCAACTTCTTCTTCACTTCCCCGCGGAACACGTTCCGGGTCGGCAAGACCGACGACCTCGTTGCCCTCATCGTGTTCCTCATCGTCACGGCCGTCGTGGCGGCGCTCCTCGCGCGGGCCTTGGACGAGCGAGCTCGCGCCACGCGGCGCGAGCGAGAGAGCCGCCTGCTGAACTACTTCGCGACGAAGCTGCTGTCGGAAGAGCCGCTCGATCGCGTGCTGAACGACTTCGCCGCGGCCCTGCTCGATCCGCTGGGCCTCGCCCGGTGCGAGATCCGCGCCCGGTCCGGCGATCTCGCGTTCGATGCCGCGAGCGAGCGTACCGGCGCAACCGAGGGCCCGCGGGAGATGGTCCCGCTCGTCGTCGGCGGGGTGCCCTTCGGCACGCTGACGGCTGTGCGCAGAGGAGGCCTTGGCCCGCTCACCGATACCGACCACCGCCTGCTCGGGGCCTGCGCCAAGCAGGTTGCGGTCGCCATCGAGCGCGCGCGGCTCGATTCGCAGATCGAGGATGCGCGGCTCGAGGCCGAGCGGAACCAGCTCCGCGCGGCGCTGTTCTCGTCGGTCACGCACGACCTGCGGACGCCGCTCGCCTCGATCAAGGCGAGCGTCACGAGCCTGCTCGACGACGACGCCGTGTACGACGCCGAGCAGGAGCGAGAGCTGCTGCGGACGGTGCTGGAGGAGAGTGACCGGCTGAACGGGCTGGTCGGGAACATCCTCGACCTCGCGCGGGTGCGGGCCGGCGCGCTCGTCCCCGCGAAGGAGCTCACGGCGATCGAGGACGTGCTGGACTCCGTGCTGCACCGCATGCGGTCGCGGCTGGCGAACGTGACGGTACGGACGATCATCCGTCCGGATGTCCCCGACATCCCGATCGACCCCGTGCAGATCGACCAGGTGCTGACGAACCTGCTCGAGAACGCCGCGCGGTTCTCGCCGCCCGGCGGCGAGGTGCTCGTCTCCGTGTCGCTGTGGCGGCGTTCGGTCCAGGTCCGGGTCGCCGACCAGGGCCCCGGGATCCCCCCGGAGGACCGCGAGCGCGTGTTCGAGGCCTTCTACCGACGCGATGCCGGGGACGGCCGAGGCGGGAGCGGCCTCGGTCTCGCGATCGCGCGGGCGGTCGTGCTCGGCCACGGCGGGCGGATCTGGATAGAGGGGGCTCCCTCGGGTGGAACGGCGGTGGTGTTCGAGCTGCCGATCGCCGACACCGAGCCCGTGCAACAGGAGCCGTCGTCGTGACCCGGATCCTCGTCGTCGACGACGAGCCGCAGATCCGCCGAGCGCTCCGGACGAGCCTCCAGGCCCACGGCTACGACGTCGAGACCGCGAGCAACGGCGGGGAGGCCGTGCTCGCTGCGGCCGAGGCGGCGCCGGACCTCGTGTTCCTCGACCTGGGGCTGCCCGACATGGACGGCACCGAGGTGATCCGCCGCGTGCGGGCGTTCAGCGAGGTGCCGGTGATAGTGCTGTCGGTCCGCGACCAGCAGGCGGACAAGGTCGCGGCCCTGGACGTTGGGGCCGACGACTACGTCACGAAACCCTTCGGGATGGAGGAGCTGCTCGCGCGCCTGCGGGCCACCCTGCGGCGCAGCCATCCCGAGGAACCCACGCCCCCGCTGATGCGGTTCGGCGACCTCGAGGTCGACCTCGCACGGCAGCTCGTGAGCTGCGCTGGCGAGTCGGTTCACCTCACGAAGACCGAGTACGCCCTGCTCGAGGCGATGGTCACGAACCCCGGCAAGCTCCTCACCCACCAGTGGCTCCTGCGGAGGGTCTGGGGCCAGGGCTATGGGCAGGAGATCCACTACCTCCGCGTCTACGTGCGGGCGCTCCGGACCAAGCTCGGAGACGCGGCGGCCGCCCCGGAGCTGATCCTCACGGAACCCGGCGTCGGGTACCGGTGGATCGCCGAACCGTCGAACTAGAATCCGCGGGATGGCCACGGGGGCTGGCGAGAGGATCGGTCCGGGCGGCGTCGCCAAGCGCGTCCTGGTCGGCCGGGCGGTGGCCTCCCGCAAGCTCGAGCGCACGCTCCTGCCGAAGTCCCTCGCGCTGCCGGTCTTCGCCTCCGACGCGATGTCGTCGGTCATCTATGCGCCGGAGGAAATCATGCTCGTGCTGCTCACGGCGAGCGCCGCGGCCGCGTACCTCGCCCTTCCCATCGCCACGGCGATCGCGACCCTCATGGTCATCGTCGTCATCTCGTACCGGCAGACGATCCGCGCGTATCCATCGGGCGGAGGCGCCTACATCGTGGGCAAGGACAACCTGGGGACGCTCCCCGGGCTGGTGGCGGCCGCCGCGCTGCTGATCGACTACGTGATGACCGTGGCGGTCTCGATCGTCGCCGGGGTCATCGCCATCACCTCGGCCGTGCCGGCTCTACTGGCACACAAAGTGCTGCTCTCGCTCGCCTTCGTGGCGTTCATCACGCTCGTCAACCTGCGCGGCGCGAAGGAGTCGGGAGCGTTCTTCGCCCCTCCCGTGTACGTGTTCGTTGCCTCGATATTCGTGATGGTCGCCGTGGGGCTGATGAAGTGCCTCACCGGGACCTGCCCCGACGCGTCCTCGCAGCACCTCGAGCCCATCGCCGCCGCTGCCGCGCTCGGCGGTCCGGTCACCGTTATGGTCGTCCTCAGGGCGTTCTCGTCGGGTTCCGCGGCGCTGACCGGCGTCGAGGCGATCTCGAACGGTGTCACGGCGTTCCGTCGTCCGCAAGCGAGGAACGCGGCTGCGACGCTGGTGATGATGGCCGTCATGGCGATCTTCATGTTCCTCGGGATCACGTTCCTCGGCAGCCGAGCCCACATAACCGTCAGCGACAGCCGGTCGATGCTCGCCCAGGTCGCGTTCGCCGTCTTCAACGGCGGTATCGGCTTCTACTTCGTCCAGTTCTTCTCGGCCGCGATCCTCGTGCTGGCGGCGAACACGTCCTTCCAGGGCTTCCCGCGGCTGTCCGCGATCCTGGCTCGGGACCGGTTCATGCCCGGACAGTTCCAGAATCGGGGCAACCGCCTCGTGTTCTCGAACGGGGTCATCGCACTCGCCGTGGTTGCGTGCGTGCTGATCTACGTGTTCGACGCCGACCTGACGGCGCTGATCCAGCTGTACGTCGTCGGCGTCTTCACGGCCTTCACGGTCTCACAGGCCGGGATGGTCGGACACTGGCTGAAGGAGCGGCGCAAGGGGCCCGAGGGCGCGAAGGGATGGCAGCGGTCGATCGTCATCAACTCGATCGGCGCGGTCACCACGTTCGTGGTGCTCGTGGTCGTTCTGCTCAGCAAGTTCAAGCACGGCGCCTGGATCGTGGTCGTTGCCACACCCCTCCTCGTGCTGATGTTCCTCGCGATCCACCGGCACTACAGGTCGGTGATGGGGCAGCTCCGCCTTGGGCGGGTGACCGTGGGCGGGATAGGCGTGAACCACGTCGTCCTGCTCGTCCGTGACCTGGACGACGCGATGGCGGAAGCGCTCGGGTACATCCGGTCGATCCGGCCCACCGACCTACATGCGGTCTTCCCGACCGCCGGCGGCGTCCCGGTCGACCTGCAGGAACGGTGGCGGAAGCTCGCGGTGGGATCCCCCGACCTCGAGCCTCTTCCGGTCGAGGACGGCGATCTGTTCGGAGGCATCCGGGCCTACATCCGCGGCATCCCCTGCCGGCACCGTGACTTCATCACGGTCGTCGTCCCGGAGGTGGTGAGGGAGGAGGGACTCGTCTCCTACCTCGTGCGGCGTCGCTCGCTTGTGCGGCTGAAGGCCGGCCTGCTCCGCGAGCCCAACGTTGTGGTCGCCGATGTGCCCGTCCCCGCAGGCGAGAAGGTGGCAGTCGGGGTGGGGGGTCGTGCCCTGATACCGCGGCGCACGGTGGCCCTTGTGTTCGTCTCCGCCATCCACGACGCCACCGTCAGGGCGGTCAACTACGCGCAGGCGCTCGAGGCGAACGAGACGCGAGCCATCTACTTCGACCTCGATCCCGAGCAGGCCTACCGGATCGAGGGGGAGTGGGCCGAGAAGGGTCTGGGGATCCCGCTGGACATCGTGGAGGCGCCCTTCCGCGACCTGACCGTGCCGATGCTCGCGGAGGTCCGCCGGTTCACCGAGCGCCCCGATACCCTTGCCATGGTCGTGATCCCTGAGTTCGTCGTGACGAAGTGGCGACACATGCTGCTGCACAACCAGAACGCCCTGTTCGTGAAGCAGCTCATGCTCTCGGAGCCGCGGGTGGTGCTCGCCTCCGTCCCGTTCAGTCTGGAGCCGTGATGAACCGCGATGCCGCTGTGGAACTCTGCCGTGAGAAAGCGCTGAAGGAGACGACCGTCCGGCACCTGATCTCGGTGGAGGGCGTGATGCGCGCGCTCGCTCGCCGGTTCGGCGAGGACGAAGAGCTGTGGGCGCTCACCGGCCTGTTCCACGACCTCGACCAGGATCACACGGGCGACGACGCCGGGGGCCATGCCTACATGGCGGCCGAGTGGCTCCGCGAGGCCGGCGTCGACGAGCGCGTCGTGAACGGCGTTCTCGCGCACGCGCACGAGCACTACCGGACCGACCTTATGTCGAAGGCGGTCGTGCACGCCGACGCGGTGGCCGGGCTGCTCGTGGCCGCAGCGCTCGTGCGGCCTGAGAAGGCCGAGGGCATGAAGGTCTCCTCGGTGAAGAAGAAGCTGAAGGAGAAGGCCTTCGCGCCCGGCGTGAACCGCGAGGAGATCACCGGTGTCGAGGCCTCGATCGGGCTGCCGCTCGACGAGTTCATCGTCGTGTCGATCGAGGGCCTGCAACAAGTCGCGCCCGAGATCAGGCTCTAGCTTCGGCGCGGCTCGTCGGCCGGCGGCCCCGCCGGCGCCGTCTCGGTGCGGATCGCGCGTACCCGGCGCCACACCCACAAGCCGACCGCGACGACGATCGCGATGGCGATGAGCCAGGAGAACGGACGCAGGACCGTCTCGACCTCGTCCCAGCGCTCGCCCAGCTTGTAGCCGAGGAACGTGAGGACGAAGCACCACGGCAGGCAGCCGAGCAGCGTGTAGGCCGTGAACCTCGCGAAGCTCATCCTGGCGACGCCGGCCGGCAGGCTGATGAAGGTGCGTACAACCGGCAACAGCCGGCCGAAGAACACGGCCTCGTGCCCGTATCGCTCGAACCAGTCGTGGGCGCGGTCGATCTCATGCGGACGCAACAGCAGGTACCGACCCCAGCGGTCGAGAAGCGGCCGGCCGCCGCCGTACCCGGCCCAGTAGGCGAGCCAGGACCCGACGAGGTTGCCCGCCGTGCCGACGAGGACGACGACCACGAAGTTCAGCTGCTGGTCGGGGGCGAGGAAGGAGGCCGAGACCAGGGCCCCGCCGAAGAGCATCGTGACCTCGCTCGGGATCGGGACGCAGGCCGACTCGAGCACCATGAGCACCAAGATCGCCAGGTAGCCGTACCGGGCGATCTCGTCGGTGACGAAGCTGCTGAAGAGTGCGAGCAGGGGTGTGGCTCCAGCCGATCCGGGGACGGACCGAGGGTATCACCGGGTTGCGCAGATACCGGGGGTGACGGAAGGGGCTGGTACCCTGCGGCGCGGAGGCCCACCCGCCCGGGCCCACCGGACCCCCCCTAGGAGAAGAAGGCTGTAGGCATGGCGAAGACGTTGGTGGTCGTGGAATCGCCCGCCAAGGCGAAGACCATCGAGAGGTACCTCGGGTCGGACTACGCGGTCCGGGCCTCCTACGGCCACATCCGTGACCTGTCCAAGAAGCACGGCGGCTACGGCGTGGACATCGAGCACGAGTTCACCCCCGACTACGTCGTTCCGGAGGACTCGAAGAAGCACGTCGCCGCGCTGAGATCGGCGCTGAAGAAGGCCGACGAGCTTGTGCTCGCGACGGACTTCGACCGGGAGGGCGAGGCGATCGCCTTCGACGTGGCCGACGAGTTGAAGGTCGAGCTGTCTCGGGCCAAGCGCGTGACCTTCACCGAGATCACGCGGGACGCGATCCTCGAGGCGTTCCAGCACCCGCGCGAGATCGACCTCAAGCTCGTCGACGCCCGCGAGGCCCGGCGGATCCTCGACAAGCTTGTCGGCTACGGGATCTCACCGATCCTCTGGAGGAAGGTTCGTCCCGGGCTGTCCGCCGGGCGGGTCCAGTCCCCGGCGGTTCGGCTGATCGTCGAGCGCGAGCGAGAGATCAGAGCCTTCGTCCCGGTCGAGTACTGGAGCGTCGACGTCCGCCTCACCCCCGGGACCGTCGAGCAGCCGTTCCTCGCGCGGCTCGTCGAGGTTCCCGGGGGCAAGCTCGCCGCCTCGCCGGACAAGAAGGGCGCCGTGCTCTCGACCGAGGGCGATGCGGCGAGGCACGTCGAGCGGCTGAGCCGTGCCGCCTACCGCGTGGTGAACGTCGAGCGCAAGGAGCGCAAGCGCTCGCCGGCGCCGCCGTTCACTACCTCGACGCTGCAGCAGGAGGCCGCCCGGAAGCTTGGGTTCGGCGCCCGCAAGGCCATGACCATCGCGCAGCGGCTGTACGAGGGCGTGAACCTGCCCGGCGAGGGCATCGTCGGGCTCATCACCTATATACGGACCGACTCCGTGAACCTGGCCGAGAGCGCCCTGCGCGAGATCGCCGAGGTCGTTCGGACCGAGTTCGGCGAGGCGTACGCGCTGAAGGAGCCGCGCCGGTACAAGACGCGTTCGCGGACCGCGCAGGAGGCCCACGAGGCGATCCGCCCCACCACCGCGCTGCGGGCCCCGGCGCGGGTCGCGTCGGCGCTCGGCCGCGACCAGCTCCGCCTATACACGCTGATCTGGCAGCGTACCGTGGCAACGCAGATGGCCGAGGCGCGCTTCAACCAGGTCGGGGTCGACGTCGAGGCGACCGTCGACGGGGTGCGCTACGGGCTTCGCTCGACCGGTCAGACCCGGGTCTTCGACGGGTTCATCCGCGTCTACACAGAGGGTCGCGACGAAGGCCCCGATGAGGACGTCGAGGCCCGTCTGCCAGAGCTCGCGGCCGGCGAGGCCCTGCGGCTGCTCGAGATCCTTTCCGAGCAGCACTTCACGCAGCCGCCGCCCCGGTACACCGAGGCGTCGCTCGTGAAGACGCTCGAGGAGCTCGGGATCGGCCGCCCGTCCACCTACGCCTCGATCATCTCGACGATCCAGGAGCGCGGCTACGTGCGTCTTGAGGACAAGCGATTCTTCCCGGAGGACGTGGGCGAGGTCGTGACGGACGGCCTGATCGAGCACTTCTCGGACATCGTCGACGTGAACTTCACCGCCGAGATGGAGGAGGAGCTCGACGAGATCGCAGACGGGGAGGTCGGCCGGACGCAGGTGCTGCGCGAGTTCTACGGCCCGTTCAAGGAGGCGCTCGACCGGGCGGAGGAGAAGTTCGAGCGCTACGTCGAGGACCTCGACGAGGACTGCCCGAAGTGCATCGAGGAGGGACGAACGCCGCCCGGGCGCCTGCAGAAACGTCTCGGCAAGTACGGTTTCTTCATCGGGTGCAACCGGTACGCCGACGAGGACGGGGGGTGCCGGTACGTTCGGAACTTGAACGGCGAGGAGCGCGCCGAGCCTGAGCTGCTGGACGAGACCTGTCCCGAGTGCGGATGGCGGCTCCAGAGGAAGGTCGGGCGCTTCGGGCCGTTCGTCGGGTGCTCCGGCTATCCCGAGTGCAGGTACATCAAGAAGGAGTCGCCGAAGCGCACCGGCGTCACCTGCCCGCAGTGCGGGAGGGGCGAGCTGGTCGAGAAGCGCACGCGGTTCGGTGCGTTCTTCGGGTGCGACCGGTACCCGGAGTGCGACCTCGCCGTCAGCAACCCGCCGTATCCCGACCGCCCCTGCCCGGAGTGCGGATCGCTGCTGCTCAGGCGGCCGAAGAGCTTCCGTTGCTGGAACTGCGGTTGCGAGCTCGACACGAGGTTCACGGTGAAGAGACATGGGGACCCGGAGGCCGAGGCTGCGGCGCGGGCGGCGAAGGCGGCGACGAGACAGGCGCGGGCGAAGGCGAGGAAGAGATCGCCGGTCAAGCGGGCGGCGGCCCGCCGCTCCCGGTCCGGGTCCGGCAACGACGGCGGCGGCGGCCAGGCGACGGTGGAGGGCTAGTTGTCGAGCATCGCCGACGAGGTGGCGCAACTCCGAGGGACGAGGTCAGCGACCCTCAAAGACCTTCTCACTCACCCCGCCTTCTCGCGGCTGCTCGCCGCGATGTCGGTGTCCTCGCTCGGCGACTGGGTCGGGTTCGTCGCCGTCGCGGCGCTCGTGAAGCGCCTCGGTGGGGGAGCCGCAGCGTACGCCGTGGCCGGCGTGATGATCGCGCGGATGGCGCCGTCGATCCTGTTCGGTCCCGTCGCGGGGGCGCTCGTCGACCGCGTCGACCGCAAGCGCATCATGATCATCGCCGACCTGTCGCGCGGCGCGCTGTACGCGTCCATGCCGTTCCTCGGCAAGCTCTGGGCAATCTACATCCTGTCGTTCGTGATCGAGAGCCTGTCGCTCCTGTGGTCGCCGGCGCGCGACGCGAGCATGCCGAACCTCGTACCCCGGCGGCAGCTCGCCAACGCGAACTCGCTCACGTTGATAACGACCTACGCTACGCTTCCGCTCGGTGGCGCGATCTTCGCGTTCCTCGCCGGTGGCTCGAGCCTGGTCCCGTACTTCAAGCACAACCGGGAGTTCCTCGCGCTGTGGATGGATGGCGCCACGTTCCTGTTCTCGGCGTACATGCTGAGCCGCATCGTGATCCGCACGCCGGCCGGCCGCACGTTCGAGAAGCTCGACGTGTCCCGCGTCTGGAAGGACATCGTCGAGGGGTTCCGGTTCCTCCACGGGAGCCCGCTCGCCTCGGCGATGACGACCGGGATCGTCGCCGCCTTCAGCGCGGTCGGCGCCGTGCTGGCGCTTGGTCCGATCTTCGCGCAGGATACGGTCGGCGCCGGTGCGACAGGATGGGGGATCTTGGTCACATCGTTCGGCATCGGGATGGGGATCGGGATGGCGTCGAGCAACTCGCTCGTTCGGGCAGGTGAGCGCGACATCCTGTTCGTGTGGTCGATGATCGCGGCGGCGATCACTCTGTTCGTGCTGGCTGCTATGTCGACCCTCACCGCCGCCGCGCTGCTCACCGTCGTGCTCGGGTTCTTCTGCGGAGCGACCTGGGTGTCGGGCTACGTCCTGCTGCAGGAGAACGTCGCCGACGAGTACCGTGGACGTACGTTCGCCTCGCTCACGGTCATGTCGCGCCTCGGGCTGTTCCTCTCGCTCTCGGTATTCCCGCTTCTCGCCGGCGTGGTCGGGGTGCACGAGGCGTTCATCTTCGGGCGGCGCATCGACCTGTCCGGCACCCGGGTCGCCCTGTGGGTAGCTGGGATCGCTGTGGTCATGGCAGCCGACGTCACCCGCAAGGGTCTGAAGCGCTTCCGCGTGAGCCGGCCGAAACCGCTCGCGCTGGTCCCGAAGTTGAAGCGCCCACCGACGAAGGGCCTGTTCATCGCCTTCGAGGGGGTCGAGGGAGCCGGCAAGGGCACGCAGATCCGGCTCGCGAAGGAGTGGCTCGAGTCCGAGGGCGTGGACGTTCTGGTCACACGCGAACCCGGCGGCACCGAGGTCGGCGAGCGGCTGCGCGAGGTGCTGCTCGACCACCGCACCGGGCACATCGAGCCTCGGACCGAGGCGCTGCTGTTCGCCGCGGCTCGGGCGCAGCACGTCGCCACGGTCATCCGTCCCGCTCTCGCTGAGGGCAAGGTGGTCATCTGCGATCGATACATCGACTCCTCGCTCGCGTACCAGGGCTGGGCGCGAGGCCTCGGTGAGCAGGACGTGCTGACGCTGAACGTGTGGGCGACCCAGGGGTTGTTCCCCGACCTCGTGGTCCTGCTGCACCTCGAGCCGGAGGCCGGATTGCTCCGCTCCCTCGAGGAGCGCGACCGGATCGAGATGGAGTCGAGCGAGTTCCACGCGAAGGTCGCCGACGCATATCTGAAGATCGCCGAGGAACACCCGGAACGGATCGTCGTGATCGACGCGAACGACACGCCGGAGAAGGTGCACGCGCAGGTCGCCGAGGCGCTGAAGCGGGCGCTCCGCGAGCGTGAGGAGAACGACCACGGCGCCTGAGGCCCCGACCGCGATCCCGGTCCTCTCGCGTGTGCCCGGCCAGGACCAGGCGATGGCGTTCCTGCAACAGGCGGCGGCGCGGCCTCACCACGCCTACCTGCTCGCCGGGCCGGAAGGATGCGGGAAGAGCCTGGCCGCGCGGGCGTTCGCGGCGGTGCTCCTGTGCAAGCGGGGCGGGTGCGGCGAGTGCCGCGATTGCCGACTCGCGCTCGGCGACCGGCACCCGAACGAGTTCCTGGTGGAGCCCGAGGGGCGCGAGATCCACGTCGAGACGGTCCGCTCGGAGGTGTGGCACCCGGCGTTCCGCACCGCGCCCGAACCGGGGCGGAAGATCTTCGTGATCCGCGAGGCCGACCGGCTGAACCCGGCCGCGGCCGACGTGCTGTTGAAGGTCCTCGAGGAGCCGCCGGCCGATGCGATCCTCCTGCTGTTATCGGCGCGGCCGCACGAGCTGCCCGAGACGGTGCTCTCCCGCTGCCACGTCGTGACGTTCCGGCCGCTTGCCGAGGGCTTCGTCGTCCGCACGCTCGAGGGCGAGGGGGTCGACGCCGCACTCGCCGGGCTCGCGGCGCGCCTCGCCGGTGGGAACCTCGGCCGCGCGCGGCGCCTGGCGACCGGTGCCGATGGGCTGTCGTTCCGCGACTTCGCCGCCCGGGCGCTCGCGCAGGCCGCACGAGGCCCGTCGGGCGCGCTCGCCGCGGCCGATACCGTGCTGGATGCGGCCGCCCACTACCGGAAGGGTCTGAAGGACGCGCTCGAGGAGGAGCTCGCACCGTTCATGGACGAGCGCGGCCGGCCCGACGAGGCCTACCGGGGGGCGATCCGCCGACTCGAGGAGCGGCACAAGCGGCGGGTGACGCGCGCCGAGCGCGACTACGTCGACTGGGTCCTGCTCGCTGTGTCGGCGTTGCTCCGGGACAGCATCGTAGGAACTCTCGGCGGCGGACGCGAGCTGCTGATCAACCTCGACCGGACGCCGGACGCCGGATCGATCGCCGTCGCGGCGCGGGCGCTCGGCGCCGTCGAGGAGGCCCGCGCCGCGCTCGCCGAGGACCTGAACCTCAACCCGCGGCTCCTCCTCGAGCGAGCGTTCCTCCGTGTGGGGACCGCAGCCCGGGAGACCGATTCGCGAGAGGTGATGCTGGCCTCTTGGGTACACTCAGGCACGCCGCCGGAGTAGCTCAGCCTGGCAGAGCAACCGCCTCGTAAGTGGTAGGTCGAGGGTTCGAGTCCCTCCTCCGGCTCGGAACGACGTTGTTAGAATCCGCGCCGTGCGTTCATGGGCCCCCGTGAGCTTGTTCCCCCTCATCCGCAGGGTCCTTGTCGCGTCCGCGGGCGCGGGATACGCGCAGGCGATCGCCGCGCGAAGGAAGGCCGGGGGTTAGCGCCCCCGCGGACCCATGAAGGCCTCCGAGGTCGACTGGTCGATGGGCTCCCATTCGGCCAGGTTGGTCGACTGGGACACGGCCGCCGGCGTCGGGAGACGGGTCGGCGGCTCCGGGCCGTCGCTCTTCGCCGTCGATCGCGCGCGCCTGCGCGAGGATCTCGCCGAGGCTGTTCCGCACGCCGAGGCGCTCGTCTCCGAGTTCACAGGCCTTAGGGCCGAGGGCTTCCGCTCCCGCGCTTGGGTGATGTCCCGCGGCGAGTGGGTTCGCGCGAACCTCCTCGGACTGCAACGCCTGCTCGAGCCGCTCGCACAGCGGATGCTCGTCGCGCGTCCGAGCCGCTCCGACGTCCGTCGCAAGGCGCTCGGAGCGCAGATCGGCCTGCTGCTCGGCTACATGTCCAAGAAGGTGCTCGGCCAGTACGACGTCTTCCTGCCGCCCGACGACGAGGGCCTCATCTACTTCGTGGGACCGAACCTCGCCGAGGTGCAGCGCCGCTACGGGCTGCCGGCGCGCGACTTCCACCTGTGGGTCGCGCTCCACGAGGTCACGCACCGCGTGCAGTTCGGCGGCACGCCGTGGCTGCTCGGCTACCTCTCGCGCCAGGTGAACGCCTACCTCGACACCGCGCAGCTCGACTCGAAGCAGCTCGTCGAGCAGCTGAAGCGCGCGACCGCGGAGATCCGCAGCGGTGTGGACTGGCGCGGGGGCGGTGCTCTGTTGCTGCTCATGACCCCCGAGCAGCGGGAGCTCTTCCGCCGGATGCAGGCGATGATGTCGCTCCTCGAGGGCCACGCGACCTTCGTGATGAACCGGGTCGGCGCCGGCCGCGTCCGCGACCTCGACCGGATGCGGCGGGCGCTGAAGGAGCGGCGCCGTGCGAGCGGCGTGGAGCGGACGTTCCAGCGCGCGATCGGCTTCGAGTCGAAGGTTCGCCAGTACGACGTCGGAGAGCGGTTCGTGAGCACCGTCGTCGAGCGCTCCGGCATGGATAGGCTCAACATCGTGTGGGCGGAAGAGGCCAACCTCCCGACGCTGGAGGAGGTCGTGGACCCCGACCGGTGGCTCGCGAGGATCGCCGGCAGCTGATGTCACGTCCGGCGGCGGTCGCTCGGGTGCTTGAGCGGGTGACGGCGACCGCTCGCGCGAGCGAGATGTTCCTCCCGGGCGACACCGTGCTCGTAGCGGTCTCCGGCGGCCCCGACTCCGTGTGTCTCCTGTACTCCCTCCACCACCTGCGCCGGCTGTTCCGGATCAGGCTCGAGGTCTTCCACCTCGACCACCGGCTCCGCGCCGACTCCCCGGGCGATGCCGAGTACGTCCGGCGACTCGCGGCCCGGTTGAAGGTGCGGTTCCACCTCCGCGTCGCCGAGACCCGTCCGCGAAGAGGCGAGTCCGTCGAGGCCTGGGCGCGGGGCGAGCGTCTGCGCGCGATCCACGAGGTCCAGCGCGAGGTCGGCGCCCGGCGGATCGCGATCGCCCACACGCAGGACGACCAGGCCGAGACGGTCCTGCTCGCGGCGCTGTGCGGTCTCGGGCTCGATGCCGTGAGCGGTATCCGGCCGGCGGTCGGCCCGTTCGTCCGGCCGCTCATCGACGTCACGCGGGAGGAGGTCGAGGCGTTCTGTCGAGCGCTCCACCTGCGTCCGCGCCGGGACCCGACGAACCGCGATCCTCGTTTCCTGCGCAACGCGCTCCGGCTGAAGGGGCTCCCCGCGCTTGAGCGGGCGCTCGGCCGGTCGGTGCGCGAGCCGCTCGCGCGCACGGCCGCGCTCCTCCGCGACGACGCCGACGAGCTCGCCCGGCAGGCGCGCGCGGTGTTCCTTGACGTCTGCGAGCAAACGGCGGAGGGCGCCGACCTCGCGGTCGATCGGCTCGTGCAGCTGCCGAAGGCGGTCGCCGCTCGCGTGGTCCGCCAGGCTGCCCTGCGGCTCGGAGGTCCCCCCACGACGAAGGAGGACGTGGATGCGGTCCTCGACCTCGCGGCCGGGAGGCCGGGCCGCCGCCGCGACCTCGCCCACGGATTGAAGGCGTCGCGCGACAGGGAGTATGTTTCCCTCTCTCGTTCTTCCCCCGAGAGCCGGGACGAGGGAGAACGGGATGGAAGGCCGGGTCGCACTGTCTGAGCCGCAAGACCTCGTCGTTGCGCCGGAGGTACCGGAGCACGCCGCCGCGTACGAGCGGAACATCGAGCGCGTCCTGATCACCGGGAGGGAGATCCAGGACATGCTGCGGAGCCTCGGGGACCAGATCACGCGCGACTACGAGGGCCGCGACCTGCTGCTCGTCGGCGTCCTGAAGGGCGCGTTCGTGATGATGGCGGACCTCGCCCGCCACATCCGCCTGCCGGTCGACGTCGACTTCATGGCCGTCGCCTCCTACGGGGTCGCCACCAAGACCTCCGGGGTCGTGCGTATCCTCAAGGACCTGGACCACGACATCGAGGGCCGTGACGTGCTGCTCGTCGAGGACATCGTGGACTCCGGGCTCACGCTGAACTACGTGCTGAAGAACCTCCGGGGCCGCCGGCCCGCTTCGCTCGAGGTGTGCGCGCTCCTGCAGAAGACGGGGATCCAGCGGGTTGCCCTCGACATCCGTTACAAGGGCTTCGAGATCCCACCCGAGTTCGTCGTCGGCTACGGCCTGGACTTCGCGGAGAAGTACCGGAACCTGCCGTACATCGGGACGTTGAAGCCTGAGGCCTACCGCGACATCTCGTAGCCGGCGGAACACCGCCCCCCCTGCCGGTCGTCCGAGGGCCGTGAAGAGGGTCGCGATCCCGACATGACGGGCCTCGGCCAGAACGACCCCCTGTGCTACCATCGCCGAGGGCCCCTTGTTGGGCCCCAAAGCATCTTCGCAGGTAGATAGCCGAAAGGAGCAGCGCTGGCCCCGTCCGAGTCCCTCTTCCGCCGGCTCCTCCGGGGACCCGCGATCTACATCCTCCTGGTGCTGATCGCGATCTGGCTCTTCGTGTTGCTCACCGGCAAGGCCCAGACGGGGAGCAGGCTCACCTACAGCCAGTTCCAGGCCGCGGTCGGCGAGGACAGGGTCGCGTCGGCGACGTTCCTCGAGGGCGACGGGAAGATCCAGGGCGAGTTCGTCGACGACTCCAAGTACCAGGCGCCCTACCCGCTCGACGGCGAGGAGGCGCTGGTCAAGGAGCTCCAGGACAAGGGCGTCCAGGTGAACATCGACCCGCAGAAGGGCTCGCCGATCCTTGGGTTCCTGCTGCAGCTGATCCCGGTGGTGCTGATCATCGGGGCCTTCGTCTGGATCATGAACCAGTCCCAGGGCGGAGGCGGGCGCGTGATGCAGTTCGGGAGGGCCCGCGCGAAGATCGTCACGAAGGACCAGCCGAAGACCACGTTCTCCGAGGTTGCCGGCGTGGACGAGGCGATCGAGGAGCTCCAGGAGGTCAAGGAGTACCTCCAGAACCCGGCGAAGTTCCAGGCGATGGGCGCGAAGATCCCGCGCGGGGTGCTGCTGTTCGGGCCGCCCGGCACCGGCAAGACGCTCCTCGCCCGCGCGGTGGCCGGCGAGGCCGGAGTGCCGTTCTACTCGATCAGCGGCTCGGACTTCGTGGAGATGTTCGTCGGCGTCGGCGCGGCGCGCGTGCGCGACCTGTTCGAGCAGGCGAAGCAGAACGCGCCGGCGATCGTGTTCATCGACGAGATCGACGCCGTCGGGCGCCACCGCGGCGCCGGGCTCGGTGGCGGCCACGACGAGCGCGAGCAGACGCTGAACCAGTTGCTCGTTGAGATGGACGGGTTCGATCAGCGGACGGCCGTGATCCTCATGGCGGCGACGAACAGGCCCGACATCCTCGATCCGGCGCTGCTGCGGCCGGGCCGCTTCGACCGGCACGTCGTGATCGACCGCCCGGACCTCGAGGGCCGCAAGGGCATCCTGAAGGTCCACGGGCGCGGCAAGCCGTTCGATGAGACCGTCGAGCTCGACGTCATCGCGCGGCGGACCCCGGGCTTCACCGGTGCCGACCTCGCGAACGTCATCAACGAGGCGGCGCTCCTCGCGGCCCGCTGGAGCAAGAAGGCCGTCTCGATGAAGGAACTCGAGGAGGCGATCGACCGTGTGATGGCCGGCCCTGAGCGGAAGAGCCGGGCGATGAGCGACCGCGAGAAGCGCATGATCGCCTACCACGAGGGCGGGCACGCGCTCGTCGGACACGTGCTGCCGAATACCGACCCGGTGCACAAGATCTCCGTGATCCCACGCGGACGCGCGCTCGGCTACACGCTCATGCTGCCGGAGGAGGACAAGTTCCTCATGACGCGTGAGGAGCTGATCGACGAGCTCACGATGTTGCTCGCCGGCCGCGTGGCCGAGGAGCTGATCGTCGGTGACATCACGACCGGCGCCGCGGACGACATCGAGCGAGCGACGAAGATCGCGAAGCAGATGGTGACCGAGTACGGCATGTCCGATGCGCTCGGACCGCTCACGCTGGGCCAGAAGCAGCACGAGGTGTTCCTCGGGCGCGACCTCGCGGCGCAGCCCGACTACTCCGACCAGGTCGCGTTCGAGATCGACACCGAGGTGCGGCGACTGATCGACGAGGCGCACGATGAGGCGCTCGAGATCCTCCAGCAGCGCCGCGCGAAGCTCGACGAGCTCGCCGCGCTCCTCGTCGAGAAGGAGACCCTCGACAAGGACGAGGTCGAGAGGTTCCTCTCCGAGATCCCGAAGCGCCCGCAGCGCGACCTGGCCGTGCGGGGGGCAGGTCTCGCCGTGTCGCGTCGCGCGATCCGTACCCGGCGGCCCGAGAGCCCCGGGACGATCCCGCCGAACCCCGTCGGCTAGGCTCTCGCGCCCTGACAACCGACCGACGGGTAGAGTGTCCGCCATGGCCGGCTTCGACAGGGCGAAGATCGAGGAGGGCGTCCGGTTCATCCTCGCCGGGATCGGCGACGACCCCGACCGCGAGGGCCTCAGAGAGACGCCGGAGCGCGTCGCCGAGATGTACGAGGAGATCTTCGCCGGCGTGCACATCGCGGCGGAGCCACTCGTCAGCGTGGTCCCCGGCGCCGACTTTGATGAGATGATCATGGTGAAGGACATCCCCCTGTACGGGATGTGCGAACACCACATGTTGCCCTTCGTCGGGAGGGCGCACGTCGCCTACATCCCGAGCAAGGACGGGCGGATCACGGGCCTCTCGAAGATCGCCCGCGTGGTCGACGTGTTCTCCAGGCGTCTCCAGGTGCAGGAGCGGCTCACCACGCAGATCGCCAACGCCATCGACACGGCGCTCGAGCCGCGCGGCGTGTTCGTCGTGATCGAGGCGGAGCACCTGTGCATGACGATGCGTGGCGTGAAGAAGCCGGGTTCGCTCACGCTCACCTCCGCGGTCCGCGGCCTGTTCCGGACGGACGCCCGGACCCGCCAGGAGGCCATGAGCCACATCGGCAAGCACGCATAGCGGGCGCTCGGGTCCCCGCCGCGGCGGGCCCTCCGTCCCTGTCCCGTGACCCAGTCGTCCTGCGACGCTTGCTGGTAGACCTTCCCCCGACCCGACGGAGGTGAGGCGCGATGCGCCGCCGGAAGGCATACCCGTTCCTCTCGGTCCTGGCGCTGGCGGTCGCCGGCTGGCTGTGGGCCCTTGCGGGGAGCGCGGCCGCACAGGTCAGCGGTCCCTGCACCGCCGCGATGAACGGCGTCGACGTGAACCAGATCTCGACGCCGGGGACCGCGCTCGAGGTCCCCTACGACGGGACGATCAAGGTCCAGGTGGAGTCCCAGGCGCCGATCACCGGCCAGACGGTGGCGCTCGAGTTCGCCGGTATCCGGTGGACGGTCTGGAGCGGGACCAGCAGCGGAACCTCGTGGGGCCACACCACGGACGTCGCGAAGTACGCGAAGTACGGCGTGGGCGTCTACAAGGTCGTTGGCGAGAGCACGGGCGCTCCCGCCTGCACGGGAACCGCATACGTGAAGGTCACGGGGAAGAGCCCGCTGACAACCGTCGCCGGCATCGCGGGCGCGGTCGTCGGGGTGATCGGCCTCGGCCTGCTCTTCGCGAGCGTCCTGGCGGCCGTGAAGCCTTCGGGCGGTGTCGGCGGGATCGGAGCGGGCGTGCTGGCCGGTATCCTTCTCGGGGCGTCGTTCCTGGTCCTGACCCAGCAGTTCGCGATCGTCTACCCGACGGCAATGGTGGTGGGCGGCACGCTCGCGGTCGGCATCGCGCTCGGGATCCTCATCCCGGTGGGACTGCACGCGGCCACGGCGGGCGGCGGCGGAGCCGCAGCCGGCAGCGTGCAGCCGCCGCGGTAGACGCCCCCCGGAGAAGACGAACCTGCAGCGGGCCGGTCCGCCCTTCCGCCCTTCTTCGAGTACGCCTGGCCTTCCCACCGACCCCGCTACGATGGAGCGCATGAGCGGCCCCATCTGGAAGATCGGCGACCGTGTGCTCGACTGCGGCGAGCGGACGCTAGTCATGGGCATCCTGAACGTCACGCCCGACTCGTTCTCCGACGGCGGGCGGTTCTTCGGGGCGGTGCTCGCGACGCGGCACGCCGTGCAGATGGCCGCCGACGGCGCGGACATCATCGACGTCGGCGGCGAGTCGACGCGTCCCGGCTCGGATCCGGTCCCGGCCGACGAGGAACTCCGCCGCGTGCTCCCCGTGATCGAGCGGCTGGTCGAGGAGATCCCCGGCGTCCCGATCTCGATCGACACGCGCAAGCCCGAGGTGGCGGCCGCGGCGCTCGAGGCCGGCGCGACGATCGTGAACGACGTCTCGGCCGGCAGCGACCCGAGGATGCTCGTCGTCGTGCGCGAGGCGGGCGCCGCGATGGTCCTGATGCACATGAAGGGCGAGCCGAAGACGATGCAGGAGGTGCCGCACTACGACGACGTCGTCGCGGAGGTCCACGGGTTCCTGCGCGAGCGCGTGGAGGCCGCGGGGTTCGCGGGGATCGACTCCGCGCGCCTCTGCATCGACCCCGGGATCGGGTTCGGCAAGAACCTGGAGCACAACCTCACGCTGATGCGGAACCTCGACGCGCTCCTAGATCTCGGTCGGCCGGTGGTCGTGGGGCCGTCGCGCAAGCGGTTCATCGGGACGCTGCTCGACGTGCCGGAGGGCGAGCGGGTAGAGGGGACGGCCGGCGCCGTCGCGTGGCTCGTCGCGAAGGGAGCGCACGTCGTCCGCGTCCACGACGTGAAAGAGATGGCGCGCGTCGTGAAGGTGGTCGACGCGATCGCCCGGGCGGGGACGTGATCGACCTGGAGAAACGGCACACCCACGCGATGGCCGTTGGAGCGGCGGCCGTCGGAGACGAGATGAGGAGGAGTCCGTGACGACCAACCGCCTGTTCCTGACCGGCATCCGCGCGAGCGGTCGCCACGGCGCGAGTCCCGGCGAGAAGGACGATCCACAGGAGTTCGTGGTCGACCTCGACGTCGAGGTACGGGTGTCGGGCGACGCGCTCGACAACACGGCCGACTACCGCAAGCTCATCGAGGTGACCCGCGAGGTCGTCGCGAACGAGTCGTTCGACCTGCTCGAGACGATCGCGAACGCGGTCGCGAGCGCCGTCGCGCACATGCCGGGCGTCGTGCGCACGACGGCGATCGTCCACAAGCCGGCGGCCGCGCGGTCGAGCGACTTACAGGGCATCGCGGCCGCGGCCACCGTCGACGGAGAAGCGTGACCGGCGGGTCGGCCGTGGCGGCTAGGGCGTACCTCGGGCTCGGGTCCAACCTCGGAGACCGCCTGTCGAACCTCGAGCGCGCCGTCGAACTGCTTGCGGCGCAACCCGGTGTGCGGGTCGTGCGCTCGTCCCGCGTGTACGAGACCGACCCGGTCGGCGGACCGCCGCAGCCCGAGTACCTGAACGCTGTGATCGAGGTAGCGACCGACCGTCCGCCTCGCGAGCTGCTCGAAGCCTGCAGCGCCGTCGAGGACACGCTCGGGCGGGTGCCGACGGAGCGCTGGGGGCCGCGGGCGATCGACGTCGACGTGCTGACCTACGGGGATGAGACGATCGACGACCCGGACCTCACCGTTCCGCACCCTCGCATGCACGAGCGCGCGTTCGTGATCGTGCCGCTCACCGAGCTCGACGTCGACCCGCCGCTCCCGGGTGGGCGCCGACTCTCGACGCTCCGGACGGGTCCGGACACCGTCCTCGGTGTGCGACCGTTCGCTCCGCCGCTCGAGGTTCCGATCGTCCCACCGCTCTGACGTGGGAGACTCCGGGCGGATGGACGTCGCGGTCGTGGGGGCGGGACGCGTCGGGACGGCGCTTGCGGTGCGCCTGCGGGATGCCGGGCACCGGATCGTCGCGGTGTCGGGGCGCGAGGCGACCGTCGAGCGCGCGGCGCGCTACCTGCCGGGCATCTCCGTCACCGATCCCGTGGAGGCCGCGCGCGCGGCGGAGGTCGTCCTGATCGGAACGCCCGACGCCGCGATCGAGGAGATGTGCGCGGCGCTCGCGGAGGCCCACGCCGTGGGCCGCGGGCGGGCCGTCGCGCACCTGTCGGGTGCGACGTCGCTCGACATCCTCGCGCCGGCGCGCTCGGCCGGCGCCACGGTGCTCTCGATCCATCCCCTGCAGACCTTCCCCGACGTCGACGCGGCGCTGGAGCGGATCCCCGGAGCCGGTGTAGCGGTGACGGCGCTCTCGGAGGAGGGTCACGCGCTCGGCGAGCGGCTGGCCTCGGACGTCGGCGGCCGCCCGTTCCGCCTCGCGGATGAGGTGAAGCCGCTCTACCACGCGGCGGCGGTGTTCGCGTCCAACTACCTCGTGGCGGTCACGGCGCTCGCCGAGGGGATGTTCCGGACGGCCGGCCTGCCCGACCCGATCGGGCTCGCGATGCCGCTGCAGCGCGCGACGCTCGACAACGTCGCGGCGCTGGGCCCGGCGCTGGCGCTCACCGGACCCGCCGTCCGCGGCGACGCCGTGACCGTGCAGCGGAACCTCGAGGCGCTCGCGACGCACGCGCCGACCGCGATCACCGCGTACGTGGCGCTCGCCGGCGTCGCGCTCGACCTCGGCGAGCGCAGCGGGCGCCTCTCGCCCGAGGGCCGCGCGGCGGTGGAGGAGGTGCTCGCGCGGTGGAGGTGATCCGCGCCGCAGCCGCCGCGCGGGAAGCCTGCGACGCAGCGCGTTCAGGTGGACGGGGCGTCGGGTTCGTGCCGACGATGGGCGCCTTCCACGAGGGTCACGCGTCGCTGATGCACCGCGCTCGCGACGAACGCGAGACCGTGATCGTGTCGGTCTTCGTGAACCCGCTACAGTTCGGGTCGCCCGAGGACCTCGTGGCGTACCCGCGCGACGAGGAGCGGGACCTGGCGGTCGCCGAGCGGCTCGGCGTCGACCTGGTCTTCGCGCCACCGGTCGAGGAGATGTACCCGGGCGGCGAGCCCGAGGTGACCATCGACCCCGGGCCGTTGGCCAGCCGGCTCGAGGGCGCGAGCCGCCCGGGGCACTTCCGTGGGGTCGCGACGGTCGTCGCGAAGCTGTTCCACGTCGTCGGGCGGTGTCGCGCGTACTTCGGCGAGAAGGACGCGCAGCAGCTCGCGGTGGTGCGGCGGATGGTCCGGGACCTCTCGTTCCCGGTCCAGCTCGTCGGCTGTCCCACGGTGCGGGAGGCCGACGGCGTCGCGATGTCTTCGCGGAACGCGCGCCTCACGCCGGCGGAGCGGGAGGCGGCCGGGTGCCTGTTCCTCGCGCTCTCCGAGGCGGCCGAGATGGCCCACGCGGGCGAACGCGACGCGGCGAGGCTCGTCGCGGTGATGGCACGCCAGATCGATGCGACTCCGCTGGCGCGCCTGGACTACGCGGCCGTCGTCGACGAGGAGAGCTTCGAGGAGGTGTGCGAGATCGCGCGCCCGGCCCGCGCGCTCGTGGCCGCCCGGTTCGGCACGACGCGACTGATCGACAACCTCCTCCTGCCCCCCGCCTGAGCCGCCCGTCCGGAGCCTCCCGCGCCCGCGTGTCGGCGGCCTCCCCACCGTGGGAGGATGGCGCGGCATCGAGGGAGGTGAGACCGGGTGCTGCTCGCGGTGAACGTCGGCAACACGAACACCGTGCTCGGCGTGTTCCAGGGCGCCGAGCTGAAGTGGCACTGGCGCATGTCCACCGACCCGGAGCGCACGGCCGACGAGCTCGCGGTGATCTTCGGCGGCCTGCTCGAGCAGCAGGGGCTCTCGTTCTCACGCCAGATCACCGGTGTAGTGCTCTCGTCGGTGGTGCCGACCTCGACCTCGGCCCTGCGAGACATGGTCGACCGATACTTCAACTTCCCGCCGATCGTGGTCGAGCCGGGGACGCGAACCGGTATCTCGATCCTCACCGACAATCCTCGAGAGGTCGGCGCCGACCGCATCGTGAACGCCCTCGCTGCGTTCGCACGCTACGGCGGTCCGTGCATCGTGATCGACTTCGGGACGGCGACGACCTACGACGCCGTCTCGGCGAAAGGCGAGTTCCTCGGCGGCGTGATCGCGCCGGGCGTCCAGGTATCGAACGTCGGCCTCTCGTCGGCGACCGCGCGGCTCCCGGTCGTCGAACTTCACGCGCCGCGCTGGGCGATCGGCAGGAACACGGTCGAGGCGATCCAGTCGGCGCTGATCTATGGGACCGCGGCCGAGACCGACGGCATCGTCGAGCGGATGAAGGCCGAGCTCGGCGGCGAGGTGAAGGTCGTCGCCACGGGCGGCCTCGCACCGGCCGTAGTGACGCACTGCCGGAGCGTCGACGTGCACGACGAGTGGCTCACACTGGAAGGGCTCCGGCTCGTCTTCGAGCGGAACGTGGGAGCTTCCGATGAGTGACGACGCCGGGTTCCGAGAGCGCGACGTCCTGCGCGCTCGGCGCGATAGCCTGGAGCGTCTCCGGGCCAAGGGGATCGAGCCGTTCGCGTTCGGCTTCGTGCCCGATGCGCACGCCGCCGACCTCCGCGAGAAGTACGGGACGATGCCGCCGAATCAGCTTGCAGCGGAGTCGATCAGCGTCGCTGGCCGGGTCGTGCTCGCACGGCGGTTCGGCAAACTCGTGTTCCTGACGCTTCGCGACTGCACCGGCGACATCCAGCTGGTGTGCAGCGCCGAGAACCTCGGCGAGGACAGCGTCGCGGTCCTGCATGAGGTCGACCTCGGCGACATCGTGGGTGCGACCGGCCAGGTCGGGACCACGCGCAAGGGCGAGCTCTCGATCTTCGTGGAGCGGCTGGCGATGCTTACCAAGGCCCTGCGGCCGCTGCCGGAGAAGTGGCACGGCCTGAAGGACCCCGAGCTCCAGCAGCGCCAGCGCTACCTGCAGCTCGCGACCGACCCGACCGCGCGCTCATATGCGAGGGCGCGAGCGAAGGTGCTCCGCACGATGCGCCGCGAGCTCGACGCACGCGGCTACATCGAGGTTGAGACGCCGGTGCTGCAGGCCGTCGCCGGCGGCGCCCTGGCGAAGCCGTTCACCACGCACCACAACGTGCTGGACGTCGAGCTGAAGCTTCGGATCTCGCTCGAGCTCTATCTCAAGCGGCTGCTCGTGGGCGGGCTCGAACGCGTGTACGAGATCGGCCGCAGCTTCCGCAACGAGGGCATCGACCGCGAGCACAACCCCGAGTTCACGATGCTCGAGTTCTACGAGGCCTACGCGGACTACGAGGCGATCATGCGCCTCGCCCAGGAGCTGATCACGGCGTGCGCGACCGAGGTCCGCGGTTCGCTCATCTTCGGTTTCCGGGGGCGGACGCTGGACCTGACGCCGCCGTGGCGGCGCGTGACCGTGCTCGGCAGCGTGAGCGAGGCCGTCGGTGAGGAGGTCACGCTCGAGCGGAGCGACCTCGGTGCGCTGGCAGACCGGCACGGGGTGTACGTCGACCCCGTGTGGGGGCCGGGCAAGATCGCGCAGGAGCTGTTCGAGAAGCTCGTGGAGGAGACCCTGTGGGAGCCGACCTTCGTCTGCGACTTCCCGCGCGAGGTCTCGCCGCTCGCGCGTCCGCACCGCGCGAACCCGGGGCTGACCGAGCACTTCGATCTGGTGATCGGCAGCGTGGAGCTCGCGACCGCGTTCACAGAGCTCACCGACCCGGACGAGCAGCGCGCCAAGTTCGAGCTGCAGGCGGCCCAGCGGGCGGCCGGCGAGGAGGCGACGCACCCATTCGACGAGGACTTCCTGGTGGCGCTCGAGCACGGGATGCCACCGGCCGGCGGTATCGGCATCGGGATCGACCGGCTGCTGATGATCCTCGCGGACGTGCCGTCGATCCGCGACGTGATCCTGTTCCCGCACCTCCGCCCCGAGGAGGGCTGAGGCGGCTACTACCCGCTGTCCTCCGCGGCCTCGTGGAGAACGATGACCAGGTCCTCGAGCGCCGTCCCCTTCGCCAGGAATCCGGAGGCGCCGGCCGCACGGGCCTCCCGCTCCATGCCGGTGTCGGCGTGGGCGGTCAGGATGACGACGGGCAGGTCGGGCTGCTTGCGGTGGATCTCCTGCATGGCGTCGATCCCCGACAGATCTGGCATCGAGAGGTCCATCAGGACGAGATCGGGCTCGAGCTCCGCCGCCTGCTGGGTCGCCGCAATACCGCCGCCGGCCTCACCCGCCACCTCTATGTCATCCACCATCCGAAGGGCGGACGTCAGCGCCCGGCGGAACGCCGGGTGATCGTCCACGACCAGCACCCGCAACGTCATCGTCTCCTAGCAGGGAAGACCGGGGGGAAGACGCCCGCGAACGGGACTTGCACCATCTTGCCCGAGACCTGGCTGCTCGGACAACTGGCCGTTCGGGGGGAATCTGGATAGCCCGTTCGGGTGATGCACGAGTTGCCTCGGCCTAGTGCTTCAACCTTCGCGCGGCGTCTCATCTCCGGCCCCGTGCCTCCCGAATATCCAGGTGAAAGACGCGGTTGAGAGGAGAGCTGCAGGTCTCGCGCCACAGGAGCCGTTTCCGGGCGTATCGGAGGGCCAGGGTATACTGCGAGAGTGGGGCGCTTCGGAGGCGCGACAAGAGCGCCGTTCGAGGCGCCCGACCCGCTTCGAGGGTAGGACGTGGTCCGCTGATCCTCGGAGCGACACGAGGAACGGGCTTCGGCCCGGAGGACTCTGGACATGTTCGAACGTTTCACCGACCGAGCCAGGCGGGTCGTGGTCCTCGCCCAAGAAGAAGCGAGGATGCTGAACCACAACTACATCGGCACCGAGCACATCCTGCTCGGGCTGATCCACGAGGGCGAGGGCGTCGCTGCCAAGGCGCTCGAGTCGATGAACATCTCGCTCGAGGCCGTCCGCCAGCAGGTCGAGGAGATCATCGGCCAGGGGCAGGCGGCGCCGACGGGGCACATACCGTTCACCCCCCGCGCGAAGAAGGTGCTGGAACTCTCGCTCCGCGAGGCGTTGCAGCTCGGACACAACTACATCGGCACCGAGCACATCCTGCTCGGCCTGATCCGCGAGGGTGAGGGCGTCGCCGCCCAGGTCCTTCAGAAGCTCGGCGCCGACCTGAACCGCGTTCGTCAGACCGTCATCCAGCTGCTGTCCGGCTACACGGGGGGCAAGGAGCAGCCCTCATCCGAGCCCGGCGGACCGCAGGGCTCGATGGTCCTCGACCAGTTCGGCCGGAACCTCACTCAGCTCGCGCGCGAGCAGAAGCTCGACCCCGTCATCGGTCGCGAGAAGGAGATCGAGCGGGTCATGCAGGTGCTCTCGCGCCGCACGAAGAACAACCCGGTCCTGATCGGGGAGCCCGGAGTCGGCAAGACCGCCATCGTCGAGGGCCTCGCGCAGAACATCGTGAAGGGCGACGTCCCCGAGACCCTGAAGGGCAAGCAGATCTACACGCTCGACCTGGGTGCTCTGGTGGCGGGTTCCCGCTACCGCGGCGACTTCGAGGAGCGGCTGAAGAAGGTCCTGAAGGAGATCCGTACGCGCGGCGACATCGTGCTGTTCATCGACGAGCTGCACACGCTCGTCGGCGCCGGCGCCGCCGAGGGCGCGATCGACGCCGCGAGCATCCTGAAACCGATGCTCGCGCGCGGAGAGCTCCAGACGATCGGCGCCACGACCCGCGACGAGTACCGCAAGCACCTCGAGAAGGACGCGGCGCTCGAGCGCCGATTCCAGCCGATAAGCGTCGACGAGCCCACGGTTGCCCACACGATCGACATCCTGAAGGGCCTGCGCGACCGGTACGAGGCGCACCATCGCGTGTCGTTCACCGACGACGCCTTGGTCGCGGCCGCGAACCTGGCCGACCGCTACATCTCCGACCGGTTCCTGCCGGACAAGGCGATCGACCTCATCGATGAAGCCGGCTCGCGCATGCGGATCCGCCGCATGACCGCGCCGCCCGACGTCCGCGAGGTCGACGAGAAGATCGCCGAGGTCCGGCTGAAGAAGGAGTCCGCGATCGACGCCCAGGACTTCGAGCGGGCGGCGGGTCTGCGCGACGAGGAGCGCCAGCTCCTCGAGGAGCGCCAGCGCCGCGAGCGTGAGTGGAAGTCGGGTGAGATGGACGTCCTCTCCGAGGTGGACGAGGAGGAGATCGCCGAGGTCCTGTCGACCTGGACGGGCATCCCGGTCTTCAAGCTCACCGAGGAGGAGACGGAGAAGCTGCTCCGCATGGAGGACGAGCTCCACAAGCGGATCATCAGCCAGGACGATGCGATCACGGCCGTCTCCAAGGCCATCCGCCGCACGCGGGCCGGCCTGAAGGACCCGAAACGGCCGTCCGGCTCGTTCATCTTCCTCGGCCCATCGGGCGTCGGGAAGACCGAGCTCTCGAAGGCGCTCGCGGAGTTCCTCTTCGGCGACGAGGACGCGCTGATCCAGCTCGACATGTCCGAGTACATGGAGAAGCACACGGTGTCGCGCCTCATCGGCTCGCCCCCGGGTTACGTCGGGTACGAGGAGGGCGGACAGCTCACCGAGGCCGTCCGGCGTAAGCCGTTCAGCGTGGTCCTGTTCGACGAGATCGAGAAGGCCCATCCGGACGTGTTCAACACGCTCCTGCAGATCCTCGAGGACGGCCACCTGACCGACGCGCAGGGCCACCAGGTGGACTTCAAGAACACCATCATCATCATGACCTCGAACCTCGGGACCCGGGACATCCAGAAGGGCGCCTCCATCGGCTTCGCGGCTCGGCCCGACGAAAGGATGAGCTACGAGAGGATGAGGGACAGGGTCATGGAGGAGCTCAAGCGCTCCTTCAGGCCGGAGTTCCTGAACCGGATCGACGAGGTGATCGTCTTCCACTCCCTGACGCGGGCAGACGTGCAGGAGATCGTCGGCCTGATGATGAAGCGCGTGCGCGAGCAGCTGGGGGCGAAGGACCTCGACATCGAGCTCACCGATGCCGTGAAGGAGTTGCTCGCCGAGAAGGGCTACGATCAGGCCCTCGGTGCGCGGCCGCTCCGCCGCACGATCCAGCGCCTCGTCGAGGACCCGCTCTCCGAGAGGCTCCTGTGGAAGGAGTTCCGCGCCGGCCAGACGATCTTCGTCGACGTGCGGGACGGCGAAGTGCTGTTCGAGACGCCGACCCCGCCCGAGACGCCACCCGTCGAGCTCGCCGGATCCTCGGAGAGCTAGACCGAGCTCTCGCGGCGGCGGGTGTCCTCTGACGCTACTCCCGGGTGGAGGAGTGGGTCGGCTAGGAGCTGTGGCCAGGGGAAGGACGCGAACGGGCGCGAGCTCATGCTCACGCCCGTTCGAGGATCCGAGTGGATCAGGCGATCGGCTTGACGTTCGCGGCCTGGGGGCCCTTCTGCCCCGAGGTCACCTCGTACTCGACCTTCTGGCCCTCTTCGAGGTTCTTGTACCCCTCACCCACGATCGAGCTGAAGTGCACGAACACATCGGCGCTGCCGTCGTCGGGGGTCACGAAGCCGTAGCCCTTCTCAGGGCTGAACCACTTCACGGTACCGGTTGCCACGAGCGATCCCTCCTTCCTTGGCCGTTCGAGGCCTACCTGCTGCCTCTCGGCCCCGGCGCAACTGCCGGTTGAGGGAACTGCTCGGAGCAAGCTACGAATCGGTACCCTCGCCAGGACCATACCAGCCCGCGGGCGGCGGTGCGACCTACGTGGGGAGGGCGCGGACCTCGGCGCCCGTCAGCCGCCGCGTCGTCGGCGACAGGCGGAGGCCCATCAGGCGGACGGGGCCGTCGGTCCAGGCGCCGTGCTCGAGGATCTCGACCTTCGGGGCCCCGTCGTCGGACTCGGAGATCCGCAGCGTCCTTCCCTGCTCGGTCCGGTACACGACGCATGCCTTCACGTACCCACTGTACGCTTTCCGCCGGCTCGAGGAGAAGCCGGTGGATGTCAGACCCCCGAGCTAGGGTCGCGGCGTGGGCAAGGTGCGGGCGCTGCTCGCGTGCTCGGAGTGCGGCCAGCAGGTCGGTCAGTGGGTCGGCCGCTGCCCGGGCTGCGGCGCGTGGGGGACGATCGAGGAACGGGCCGGCGGCACGGTCCCCTCCCGAGCTCCCCTGATGACGCTCGCGCACGATGGTGACGGCTGGCGACGGGTCTCCTCCGGGTTCCCGGGCATCGATCGGGTCCTCGGGGGTGGCCTCGTACCGGCCACCGTGGCCCTGCTGGCGGGCGAGCCCGGCATCGGCAAGTCGACCCTTCTCCTCCAGTTGGTGGCGAACCTGTCGGCCGCCGGGCTCTCCTGCCTCCTCGCGTCGGGAGAGGAATCGCGGGAGCAGGTCGCGGCGCGCGCCCGGCGCCTCGGCATCCCCGGTGAGGCGGTTGCGTTCGTTCCCGGGCGTGAGCTCGACGCGGTGATCGACGCCACGCGCGCGACTCGTCCGTTCCTGCTCGCGGTCGACTCGATCCAGTCGCTGCGGGACCCGGAGGGCGGGCAGATGCCCGGAGGACCGGCGCAGGTCCGGATGTGCACGGACGCGCTCGTCGGCCTGGCGAAGACCGAGGGTGTCGCGGTGCTACTGGCAGGCCACGTGACGAAGGACGGTGACCTCGCCGGGCCGCGGACGCTCGAGCACGCGGTCGATGTCGTTCTCACGTTCGACGGCGACCCGCGGTCGGGCCTGAGGATGCTCTCCGGCGGGAAGAACCGCTTCGGCGCTGAGGGGGAGGTTGGCTGGTTCGAGATGGCGGCCGACGGGCTGCACGAGATCGACCCGTCGGAGCTGCTGCTAGCGGGAGAGGGCGAGCCGGGCTCGGCCACCGCGCTGCCCCGGACGGGACGACGGGCCCTCGCGGTGGAGGTGCAGGCGCTCGTGGCCCCCACCGATGGAGCGGTTCGGCGGCAGGCGACCGGCCTCGACCAGCGACGGTTCCAGCTCGTGGCGGCCGTCCTCGACCGCCTGGCCGGGGTGCCGCTCGCCCGGGCCGAGCTGTACGGCGCCGTCTCGGGTGGGGTCCGGATCGACGACCCGTCGTGCGACCTTGCCGTCGCGGCGGCGCTCGCCTCGGCGGCGACGGGGGTCGCGCCTCCCGCGAACTGCGCGTTCGTCGGCGAGATCGGGCTGACGGGCCTGGTCCGCCCGGCGCCGTCGATGGGTCAGCGGCTCGCGGCGGCCCGCGCGGCCGGCGTGACCACGGTCTTCGCGCCCGCCGGCCGCTCGGAGGAAGGGGTCCGGGTCGTCCCCGTCCGGCGCGTCACCGACGCCCTCGATTGGGCCGAGGGAACACGCTCGGTCGCCAGCCGGGACCGGTCGACCTAGGCCCTGGAACCTGCGGAAACGGTCGAAAGTGGCCTCTGACCTGGGCTTTTGACTTGCGGTGCAAAGCGCCCGCGTGCTATCTTGGATAGCGGCCTCGACCATCTGCTCTGCGATCCGAGGGGGTTGTGTGTTCCGCAAAGGCGACACGGTAGTCCACCCTGAACACGGTGCAGCAGTCATCGAGGGGCTCAGAGAGCGGGAGTTCTTCGGCGAGAAGCGCACGTATTTCGTTCTTCGTGTCGCCTACGGCGACCTGACACTCATGGTCCCGGTGGACAGCACCGAGGAGGTCGGCCTGCGGCAGGTCGTCAGCAAGAACGAGGTCAAGAAGGTCCTGAACGTCCTGCGCGAGGACGAGTCGAAGATGGCCGCCAACTGGAGCCGCCGCTTCAAGAACAACATCGAGAAGCTGCGGAGCGGGGACATCTACCAGGTGGCCGAGGTCGTGCGGAACCTGTCGATCCGCGAACGCGATCGCGGGCTCTCGGCCGGCGAGAAGCGCATGATCACGAAGGCACGGCAGATCCTCATCTCCGAGCTCACCTATGCCACCGGGGGTACGGAGGAGAAGGCCGAGGCCATGATCGACAAGGTGCTCGAGGAGTCGCACCGGTCGCGGGCTCTCGCCCAGGCGTAGCCTTCTCGGACGTCCGTCATCGAGATCCGTTCCCGCGCACCCTCGCGCGGTGCTTGCACCCGAAGGGTCGGAGAGGCACGGTAAGCGGGTGAACCAGACGAGACACGGGCGTCGGCCGATCCCGCGGGGGCGGCTCGTCGAGTTCGTGCGGTTGATCTTCGTCGTTCTGTTCGCGGCCGCCGGGTACACGATCGCCACGCGCCTGGTGGAGCCGTCGACCACCCAGCGCACGCTGCTCGGCGTGATCCTCGGCTCGGGGACGGGGTTCGTGATCGGTGGCGTCTTCGGGCGACAGACGGCGGCGGCGGTGAGCTCGATGGAACACGAGTTGCGCCGCGTACCGGCCGCCGAGATCGTGGCCGGGGCCGTCGGGTTGATCGCCGGTCTCGCGATCGCCGTGCTGCTCTCGGTCCCTCTCTTCCGGTTGCCCCCGCTCGCCGCGTGGACCAGCGTCGCGTTCATGTACGTCACGCTCGGGTACGCGGGCTACCGGATCGGCCGGACGAAGCAAGCTGAGCTGTTCGGGCTGATCGGCCTGAAGCCGAGGGCGGCCGGCGTCGCCCCCGGCGAGATCAGCGTCGTCGACACCAGCGCGCTGATCGACGGGCGCGTCGTCGACCTCGTCAAGACAGGATTCCTGGTAGGGGACCTGCTGATCCACGGTGGCGTGCTCACGGAGCTGCAGCAGATCGCCGACTCCTCCGATCCGAAGCGGCGGGGCCGGGGCCGCCGGGGCCTGGAGACCGTGACCGAGCTCCAACAGGCACCGACCGTGCAGGTGCACCTCGTCGAGGAAGCCGGGGTAACCGACATCGACGCCGCGCTCGTCCGTCTGGCGCGGGACCGCGGCGCCTCGCTCATCACGACCGACCACAACCTCGCGAAAGTGGCCGAGGCGCTGGCGGTCCCCGTGCCGCGGCTGAACGACCTCGCGACGGCGTTCCGGTTACCGGTCGCCCCCGGCGACGAGCTCACGGTCGAGCTCGTGAAGGACGGGCGCGAGCACGGGCAGGCCGTCGGCTACCTCGAGGACGGCACGATGGTCGTGGTCGAACAGGCCCGGGACCGGATCGGCTCGCCGGTTCCCATCGTCGTCCGCAACGTGATCCAGACGACCACCGGCCGGATGGTCTTCGCCTCGCTCCAGGACGGCGACGGGGCCTGATGGTACCGGCCGTGGCGATCGTGCTCGCCGCCGGCTCCGGACAGCGGCTCGGAACCTCCATGCCGAAGGCCTTCGTGGAGCTTGCCGGCCGTCCGATCCTCGCGCGTGCCGCGGCTGCCGCCCTCGCGAGCTCCGGCATCGGGTGGATCGTGGTGGCCGCTCCCGCGGGCCACGAGGATCTGGCCCACGCGATGCTAGAACACGCGGGCACCCACGCGGTGGTAACCGGCGGGGACACGCGGCAAGCGTCGGTACGGGCCGCGCTCGGCGCCATCCCTGACGACGTGCGGTTGGTCGTCTGTCATGATGCCGCGCGGCCTCTCGCATCGGTGGAGCTCTTTTCGGCCGTGCTCGGTGCGCTCGAGGGGTCCCCGGAGGCGGACGGCGCTGTTCCGGTGATCCCTCTGCCCGACACCGTGAAGCGCGTGCGGGCCGGGTTCGTCGTCGCGACCGAGGATCGGCACGAGCTCGTGCTCGCGCAGACCCCGCAGGCCTTCCGCGCCCCGGCGCTCCGCGACGCCCACGCGCGGGCCGCGGAAGCCGGCCTCGAGTTCACCGACGACGCGGGCGTGCTGGAATGGGCCGGGTACCGGGTGAAGGCCGTGGCCGGCGAGCCGGACAACTTCAAGATCACGACGGCGGAGGATCTAGCCCGCGCGGAGGCTCTCGCGAAGGAGATGGCCCGTGGCTGAGCAGCGGTTCGGACTCGGGTTCGACGTGCACCCACGGCAGGTCGGGCGGCCGCTCTTCTTGGGCGGCGTCCGGTTCGAGGGCGAGACAGGCCTTGCAGGCCACTCCGATGGCGACGCCGTGTGTCACGCGGTGGCCGACGGAGTGCTCGGGGCCGCCGGTCTCGGCGACATCGGCGAGCACTTCCCCGACACCGACCCGAGGACCGCCGGCATCGAGGGCATGGAACTCCTCGCGCGGACGGTCGCGAAGGTGCGGGTGCGCAACCTCTTCCCGTGGTCGGCAGACGTCACGGTCATCGCGGACAAGCCGGCGATCGGACCTCGGCGTGAGGAGATGCGCAAGAAGCTCGCCGCGACGCTCTCGGTGCCGGTCGAGCGTGTGTCGGTGAAGGCCTCCCGGCCGGAGGGGCTCGGACTGTCCGGAGACGGCGCCGCGTGCCTCGCGCTCGTGGTGCTGAACGTCGCGTGACGGGGTCGCCGCAGGTCGTCGCGGGACGGCGAGCCACGCTCGAGGCCGTCCGTGCCGGCCGTGCTCTGGAGGTCTTCGTGGCCTCGGGTTCCCGGCAGACGGAGGCGCTCCGGGACGTGCTCGAGGCGAGCCGCGGCGCAGGCGTCCGCGTGAAGGAGGTTCCGCGGCGGGAGCTCGACGCGCTCGCCGCGGACCACCACGGGGTCGTTGTCCGCGTCCGCGAGCCCGTGGATCTCACCGAGCGCGACCTCGCGACGTACCCGTTCGGGGACGACGACGTCGTGGTCGTGCTGGACGGCATCACCGACCCGCAGAACCTCGGCGCGGCCGCTCGCTCCGCCGAGGCCGCCGGGGCGGCGATGCTCGTCACGCGGATACGTCGGGCGGCCGGCGTCACGCCCGCCGCGGTGCGCGCCTCGGCCGGCGCGCTGCTCCACCTACCGCACGCGCGGGTCGCGAACATCTCCCGCGCGATCGAGCGGCTGAAGGAGGCGGGCTTCTTCGTCATCGGCCTCGACGAGGAGGCGGAGGCTGACGTGTACGCGGAGCCCTGTCCGCCGGGGCGCGTGGCGATCGTGCTCGGCTCCGAGGGCGAGGGGCTGTCGCGCCTGGCTCGCGAGGCGTGCGACGCGCTCGTCTCGCTGCCGATGCGTGGGAGGGTTTCGTCGCTGAACGCCTCGGCTTCGCTCGCGGCCGTGCTGTACGCGTACGTGGTGCCCTCGCGCCGTTCGTGATCGTCAGGCGGACGGGCGTCATCAGCACCGTCACCGTCACGCGATCGCCTGGTGCTAGGCTCGCCTCCTGGCCGGCGTAGCTCAGGTGGGAGAGCAGCTGTCTTGTAAACAGCAGGTCGTCGGTTCGAATCCGGCCGCCGGCTCGTGTCGTTGCGGAGCGGTACGTTGCCCATCGTGAGGCGACGCCTGCTCTTCGGACTCGCCGTGCTCGCCGGGTCGCTCACCGCGTGCCTCGGAGACGTGGGGTCCTCGCCGCCTTCCACCCAGCCGCCTCCGCTTACGGTCTCGTTGGTGCCCTCGGCGCAGGTGCCCGAGCCGCACCCCACGAAGACGGATACGAAGCCGCCTGAGCCGTCGTCTGCACCGTCACCTGAAGCGCCCCCTGAGCAACACATGCCCGGCAAGCCGGCGCTCGTGACGCGCGTGGTGGACGGCGACACGGTCGACGCGCGCTTCCGCGGACGCGAGGTGCGCATCCGGCTGATCGGCATCGACACACCTGAAACCGTGGATCCCTTCGAGCCGGTCATGTGCTACGGACCTGAGGCCTCGGCGTTCACTGCGAACCAGCTCGAAGGCCAGCGCGTGAACCTTGAGTTCGACGTCGAGCGGCTCGACCGCTACGGGCGCACGCTCGCGTACGTGTGGCACGAAGGACGGCTGTTCAACCGAGTGCTGCTCGCACGCGGGTACGCCGTCGTCACGACCTACCCGCCGGACGTGAAGTACGTGGACCGGTTCGTCGCGGCGCAGCGACGGGCGCGCGAGGACGGGCGCGGACTGTGGAGCGCGTGCCAAACCGGCGACGAGGGGAGCGGTGGAGTCGGGGGCAGGTGCGACCCGGCGTACCCCGGTGTGTGCATCCCTCCGCCACCGCCCGACCTCGACTGCGGCGACATCAGGTTCCACGGTTTCCGGGTGCTTCCGCCCGACCCGCACGGCTTCGACGGCGACCACGACGGGATCGGCTGCGAGACGTGAGTCAAGCCGGAGGTCCTGCGGTGCCGATGGGTTCAGTGTGAAGCTGCGTGCCGTTCTCGGCGTGGTCGTGCTCGTCTCGCTCGCGACGCTCGGCCTGCCGGCCCACGCGCGCGCCGCTCCGGTCCCGGGTACGAACTGCGTGCTGTTCCCCAAGAACGACATCTGGAACACGCGCGTCGACGGTCTGCCGATCCACCCGAAGAGCGACGGGTGGCTGCGGACGATGGAGGCCGGGACGACGAACCTGCACCCGGACTTCGGGCCGCCCGACTACGGGCTCCCGTTCGACGTGGTGACGAACCGGCACAGGACCGTGCGGTTGACGTTCCTGTACTCGGACGAGAGCGACCACGTCAGGTACCCCTTGGCGGCGAGGACGCCCATCGAGGGCGGCTCCGATCGCCACGCGCTCATCGTGAACAAGAGCACCTGCACCCTTTACGAGCTGTACGACGTGGACTGGAACGGCGGCGAGCCGACGGCCGGCAGCGGCGCCGTGTGGGACCTGTCGTCGAACGCGCTTCGACCGGACGGCTGGACCTCTGCCGACGCGGCGGGGCTACCGATCCTTCCCGGTCTCGTCCGCTACGACGAGGTGCTCGACGGGCACATCCGCCACGCCATCCGGTTCACGGCGGACCTCACGCGCGACACGCACCTGTGGCCGGCGCGCCACGACGCCGGCTCGGCGAACCGGCGCTACCCGCCGATGGGGGCGCGGTTCCGCCTGAAGGCCGACTTCGATCTCTCCGGGTTCACACCGAAGGCCCGAGTGATCCTGCGTGCGATGCAGCGCTACGGCTTGATCCTCGCCGATAACGGGGCGAACTGGTTCTTCCAGGGGACGGTCGACGACCGGTGGACGAACCGCCTCCTCGACCAGCTGAAGTCCGTTCCGGCGTCGGCGTTCGAGGCTGTGGACGAGTCCTCGTGCATGGTGAAGCTCGACAGCGGCCGAGCCGACTGCCCGTAGGCACGCGTTAGCCGCGGCTCAGCGCGCGACCGGCGCGCTCGCCGTAGCGCGAACCGTCCCATGCCACGCGGCCGTTCACGACGACGAGATCGATACCGTCGGGGAAGACGTGGGGAGCCTCGAACGTGGCGCGGTCGGCGACGCGCTCCGCGTCGAACAGCACGAGGTCGGCGAAGGCTCCCTCCGCGATCCTCCCGCGCCCGGCCAGGCCGAACCGGTCGGCGGAAAGCGAAGTCATCTTGCGTACCGCGGATGTGAGGGGAAGGAGCGGCTCCTCGCGCACGTAGCGCGCGAGCACCCGAGGGAAGGTGCCGTAGTAGCGTGGGTGCACGTTGAACCGTCCGAGCGGACCCTCGGGTGAGATCGCAAGCCCGTCGCTCGCGACCATCACGTCCTCGCGCACGGCGATCGTCCGAACGTCCTCCTCCCGCATCGCGTGCCCGATGATGCTGGTGTGCCGGTCGAGGTTCAGCAGCTCGAACGCGGTGTCGGTGGGGTCCGCGCCGGCGGCCGCCGCGATATCGGCGATGCTCTTGCCGGTGTGCTCGGGAGCGCCGGCGTGGGCCACCACGACGATCCGGTTCCAGCCGACACCCTTCACCGAGCTCTGCCAATCCTCCTCGCCCTCCTCGACGGCGCGCCGCAGGCGCTCGCGCGTCGCGGCGCCGGCGAGCAGCTCTGGGAGCTCTGCCGGCGAGGCCCACGGCGGCAGGCACGAGGCGAGTTCACTCTCCCACGCGGTGTAGGGGTACTGGTCGACCGACACGTCGTCGCCATCGGCGCGCGCCCGGTCGATCAGCTCGAGCAGCTCCGCGGCGCGGCCCCAGGCTATCGACGTCTCGACCTTCAGGTGGCTGACGTGCGACGGCACCCCGGCGCGGCGCCCGATCTCGATGCACTCGGCGACCGCGTCGAACACCAGCTCACCCTCGCCGCGGATGTGGCTCGCGTACACGCCGGCGGTGCGCGCGAGCACCGAGGCGAGCGTCACGATCTCGTCGGTCGTCGAGTGCAGCCCCGGCGCGTAGATGAGGCCGGTGGACAGTCCAAGGGCGCCGTCGTCCATCGCACCCTCGAGCAGGCGCTGCATCGAGGCCATCTCGTCGGAGGTCGGCGCCCGGCGCGCCTCACCCATCACGGCGAGGCGGAGCGTGCCGTGCCCGATCAAGCTCGCGACGTTCAACGCCGGACGGCACGCGTCCATCCGTTCGAGATACTCGCCGTAGGTCCGCCACGACGGGTCGAGGTCGTCCGCGTGGGCCCCCGCGAGCGCCGCCGACTCCTCGGCGCCCGCGGTCGGGAACGCCGAGCCACCGCAGTTGCCGACGACCATCGTCGTCACGCCCTGGCGGAGCATGCTCTCCATCCCCGGGTCGACGAACGGCGCGACATCGGAGTGGTTGTGGACGTCGATGAACCCGGGGGCGAGGGCCCGGCCCGCCGCATCCACGCGCAGGTTGGCCGGCGGTTCCGGCTCTCCGGCGAGGAGGATCCGCTCGATCCGGTCCCCCTGCACCGCAACGGATCCCGGGATGGCTGGGATGCCCGTCCCGTCGAGGATGGACGCGTTCGCGATCACGAGGTCGGTCACCACGCCGTTAACTGTCGCACGCGGGGCCGGCGAGCGTCAGCGGAGGGTCGCGTCGGACGCCACGGCCGTCCGGCTCGCGCGAGCCCGGGGTCGGGGAGTAGCCTGAACGTGACGACAGGGAGGAGGAGCGCGATGGGGATCCTGGACAAGGTGAAGCAGGTCGCTGGGGAGGCCGCGGACGCGGCGAAGAAAGGGGCCTCGCAGGTTCAGTCGAAGGTCGAGGCGAGCCAGACGCGGAAGAAGGCGGACGAGGCCGCGAAGAAGCTCGGCTACCTCGTCTTCAAGGAGCGGACCGAGGGAACGCCGGCCGGCGAGGAGGCCGCCAAGCTCGTCGTCGAGATCGCCGACCTCGAGAAGCAGCTCGCCGAGATGGCGGCGCGCGGCGTGGGCGAGGAGGAGACCGCCGCCGAGGGCGAGAAGCCGACCGAGGGCGAGAAGCCGACCGAGTAGCGATCCCGGCGCTCACGCGCCGGGCAGGAACACCTTGAACGAGGCTCCGCCACCTGGGCGCTCGTCGGCCCATGCGCGGCCGCCGTGGAGCTCGGCGAACCTCGCCACGAGCGAGAGCCCGACGCCGACGCCGGGGGAGGGGATCGGGCCGCCGGCAGCCTGACGGAACGGCTCGAAGACCGCCTCGCGGATATCCTGCGGGACACCCGGGCCCTCATCCTCGACGGCGATCAGCACGCCGCCGTCGTGCGCCCTGGCACTCACCCAGATGGGCGTGCCGGCCGGTGTGTGTCGCGCGGCGTTCGCCACGAGGTTCTCGACGATCCGTTCGACCTTGGCCGCATCGATCGAGATCACGACGGGCTCGAGCTCGAGTTCCAGCGGACGCCCGCCGAGCAGGTCGGACTCCGCCACCACCTGCTGGACGAGCGCCCCGACGTCCGTGGGCCGGCGCTGCGGCGTGACGATCCCGCGCTGCAGACGGTCCACGTCGAGGAGGTCGGAGAGCAGCCGCTCGAGCTTGCGCGCGTTCGCGGCGATGCGCTGGATCAAGTCATGGGAGTCTTCGGGCGCGAGGCTCGTCCCGGCCTGCTCCAGCGTGAGGGCCGATCCGAGGATGGATGTGAGCGGCGTCCGGAGGTCGTGCGAGACGGCCTGCAGGAACGTGTTCTTCATATCGTCGAGGGCCCGGAGGCGCTGGGTCGCCTCCCGCTCGCGGCGGAACGCTTCCGAGTGCTTGCGCTCGCTCCGGCGGAGCGCCTGCTCGGCGCGCTTGCGTTGGGTGATGTCGACCATGAGGCCGCGGAGCGCAGCGGTCCCCTGCTGCGGGTCCCGGACCACGTGGATGACGTCGCGGAGCCAGATCGTCTCGCCCTCCCGGCCGAGCGCGCGGTACTCGAGGTTGTGATCACCGCCCTCCTCGATCGCAGCCCGCAGCGCCGTGAGTGCGGCGCCGAGGTCCTCGGGGTGGACGTGGTCGCCCCATTCCCGCAGCGTCTGGCCGTCCTCGCCGCGGCCGAGCGCGAGGGCCGCCCGCCGCGATAGGAACGAGAATCGGAACGTGACGGGATCCGCCTCCCAGAAGATCGCCTCGAGGCTCTCGACGAGCTCGTGGAACCGCTCGAGCTCGTGGAAGCGCCGCGCGCTGCCGAGCGCGAGCGAGGTGATGTCGGCGATGCCGCGCGCGAGGCGCAGATCCCGTTCGGAGAAGTGCGCCTCACCGTCGGGGGCGCTCAGGGTGAGCACGCCGAACCCGTCCGGGTCCCAGCGGAGCGGCGCGACCACGGTCTCTCGCAGCTCCTCGAGGGGGTAGTGGTGCTTTGGGATGTTGGCGACGCCCTCCTTCGTGAGCACGAAGGGCGCCTCGATCGACTGCAGGATTCGGGCCGCCACCTCGGCGTCGATCTCGGTGGGCAGGCGCTTGCCCGGATCCGTGTCCGCGAACCCGCGATGGGAGGCGAGCCCGAAGGCGCCGGTCTGCGGATCGCGGACGTAGGTGAGCACCACCGAGGAGGGGAGGATGGCCGGGACGGCAGCCACGACCCGGTCGAGCACCGTGCGGGTGTCGTGCACGCCTGTCAGAGCCTGCGACAGCCCCAGCAGCGCCGATGAGGTCTCCGCCGCCTCCCGTTCCATCTGGAACAGCCGTGCGTTCTCGAAGGCGACCGCGGCGTGGGACGCGAGCACCTCGAGCAGACGCATATCCTGCTGGTCGAACTGGTCGGTTCCTAGGTTCGAGAGCACGATGACGCCGGTAACGCGGTCGCCGACCAAGAGCGGAACCGCGAGCATGGACTCCTCGATCTCGGCCGTCCCGGGTATCTGTACGGCGAACAGGACCTGGTTCGCGTCCGGCGTGTAGAAGGACTCGCCGGTCAAGGCCACGTGCCCGGTGATGCCCTCACCGACCTTCGTGACCAACTCCTCGTAGGTCTCGCCCTCGTACTCGGTGAGCTCGCCGCGGAACACGACCGGCGCGAGGGTCTCTCCGTTGGGCTGCAGCAGGTAGATCCGGCAGTTGTGGTAGTCGATCAGGGTCCGGAGCTCGGCCGTGATCGCGTCGCCGATCTCCCGGACGTCGTTCAGGCGGTTCAGGCGGGCGGCGAGGCTGTGGAGCATGTTGAGCTGCGCGAGCGAGCGCAGCTCCGCTCGCTCGGCGGGGGTTTCTTGCTCCTTGTGCGTACGACGCACGGCGTCGGCCATCTCCGCTCCCATCCACGGCCTCGCGGTCGTCATTGTCTCACTCGGCATCTGCGTGCCCGGGGTTGAAGGGACCCGTGGGCATGTCGGCGACGGCTGCTAGCCTCGGGGCGTGGACACCCTGGGCCCTCCGGACGCTGAGGACGCGCAGCTGGGCCAAGGCACGCGCGAGCTCCTGGACTTCGAGCGCGGATGGTGGAGACGAGCCGGCCCGAAGGAGCGGGCGATCCGTGAGCGGTTCGGGTTCTCGGCGACCCGGTACCACCAGCTCCTCAACCGGGTCATCGACCTGCCGGAGGCCCTCGCCCACGACCCGATGCTCGTCCGCAGGCTCCGGCGCCTCCGGGAAGCCCGGAGGGAGCAGCGGTTCCTCACGGCGTTTGGGTCTTCGCGCTAGCCCGGGGTAGGATGTCTGGCAAGCACGAGCCACCGACGAACAGGAGCTTCTACCTCTCCGTGGCCACCAGCACGCTCCGCTTCGCGATCATCGTCGCCCTCGTCGTGGGCGGGATCTTCGTCATCAGCCGGGCCTTCCCGGAGCCCGCGCCGGGGGGTCCGGGCGGGGGCGGCACCTCCAGTGAGTCCCCGACGCCCTCGACGTCGCCGACGAAGCCCCCGAAGCAGGAGCCGAGTCCCCAGATCGCCGGCGTCGTCCTCGGCGTCTACAACGGCACCGACGTCACCGGGCTCGCCGGCGAGACCGCGATCAAGCTCGAGAACAAGTACGGGTACGACGTTCCCACGGAGCCCGGCCATGTGGGCGACACGCCGACGAAGCCGGTGGCGGTGACGACGCTCTTCTACCGCACGGACCAGGACAAGGTTGAGGCCCAGGCCCTGGCCGACGGCTTCTTCAAGGGGCTCAACGTCCAGATCCAGAAGCTGGAGTCCGGGGCCAACATCCCGAAGGACGTCCAGGTCGCGATCTACCTCGGCAACGACTACGCCGCGACCGTCAAGTAGCCTCCGTGACCTCCGCAACCGCGCGCCCGGCGCCGGTATCTTCCTGGACTTCGACGGGTCGCTCTCCACGATCGTCCCCCGACCCGAGCAGGCCCGCCCCGTCGAGGGCGCGCGGGAGGTCCTAGCCGCGCTCGCCGGCCGGTACCGGGTCGTGGCGGTCGTTTCCGGGCGTCGCTCAGAGGAGGTAGCCGCGCTGGTCGACGTCCCCGGCCTCCGGTGCTTTGGGCTCTACGGCATGCAGGAGGCGGCGTCCGAGCTGATGGCGGCCGTCATGCAGCGGGCCGAGTCGGCCGCGGCCGGGGTCCCCGAGGCCTGGGTGGAGGACAAGGGCGCGTCGGTCGCCGTTCACTACCGCCAGGCGCCGGACCCGGTCGCGGCCCGCACGACGCTCGCCACCGCGCTGCAGGAGGTCGCGACCTCTGCCGAGCTGGAGCTCGTTGAGGGGAAGATGGTGCTTGAGCTCGTTCCCGCCGACCGTCCCCGCAAGGGCGGCGCTGTGGAGCGGCTCGTCGGAGAGCACGGGCTGTCGGCGGCGCTGTTCGCCGGCGACGATGTCGCCGACCTCGACGCGTTCGCCGCCCTTGACCGGCTCGCCGCGTCTGGCCTCGTGGCCGTGAAGGTCGCGGTTCGCGGCGACGAGACGCCGGAGGAGCTCCTCGCGTCGGCCGACGTTCGCGTCGACGGCCCGGGGGGGCTCGTTGAGCTCCTGCGTCAGCTCGTCTGAGCGGGGCCGCGGCGCCGCCGCACCCGCTCCAGGTCCTCCAGCTGCCGGCCCACCCACCGCTGCGGGGGGTTCGCGAGCACGAGGCGCGATAGGCCGCGCGCGCGCCGGGTCCGTTCGACCCGTGGCATCTCGAGCGCCGTTTCGAGGGCGTCGGCCATCTCGCCGAGGTCGAAGGGGTTCACGGCGAGCGCGTACCTGCCGAGCCGCCAGTACGCGCCGGCGTTCCGCGACAGCACGAGCACCCCTCCCCGACGGTTCAGCAGCGGTCCCTCCATCGCGACGAGGTTCATCCCGTCGAAGACCGGGTTCACGAACAAGACGTCGTACAGCCCGTACGCGGCGATCACGCCGGCGTAGTCGTCCTTCACCCGAACCTCGACCGGCTGCCAATCCTCATCGCCGAGCTCGCGGTTCACGCGCTCGGCCTCCGCGAGGCACTCCTCGGTGTACGCGCGGTACTCGGCGAGGTCCATCCGCGAGGGGCTGAGCAGCGCGAGGAACCGCACACGGCCGCGCCAGTCGGGTCGACGCTTGAGGAACAGCTCATAGGCCTGGAACCCCCTGACGATGTTCTTCGTGAGTTCCAGCCGGTCGACGCGGAGGATCAGCCGGTTGTTGTTGCGCCAGCGGTTCAGCTCCCGCTGGAGCTCCCGGATCTCTTGCGTGGCAGCGAACCCGCGCATCGGCCCGGCGTCCACCGAGATGGGGTGGATGCGCACCGCGACCTCGCGCCCCTCGACCGTGATCCGCGATCGCGCGAGGTCGGCGCGCACGCCCGAGAGCGACCGCGCCGACATCAGGAAGTTCTCGGCCCACATCTGCGAGTGGAACCCGAGGACGTCGGCGCCGAGCATCCCGCGCAGCACGCCCTCGCGGATCTTGCCCGGCAGTATCCGCAGGTACGTCAGGCCGGCCATCGCGGTGTGCGAGAAATGCGCGATCAGCGCGTTGGGCCGCAACTCGCGGAGGAACCGCGGGACCATCGCGAGATGGTAGTCCTGCACGAGGTACACGGGCTCCGAGCGCATCAGGTCGCCCTCCTCGGCGAGCGCCTGCGCGAACATGCGGTTCACGGCGACGTAGTCGGCCCATGCGCGCTCGGTCTCCTCGCCGAAGGCTGGCGTCCGCGGCGTGTCCCACAGGTAGTGGTGAGCGAACCACAGGATGCCGTTCGAGATCCGCGTGTAGTAGCCGTCGTAGGTCTCCGGTGGGACGTCGAGGTAGCGGAGGCCGTACGTGGCGCCGTACGCCTGCATGTCGATCCGGCCGCCCTCCGAGCCGGCAACGAGCTCGCGGTCGCCGTCGGACTTCGCCGCCGCGACCCAGATGCCCCGAGCCTCCTGGAGCGCGCCGATCAGCGCCGTGACCAAACCCCCGGCCCCACGCTTCGGGACGAGCTCGTCCCGCTCGTCCCACTCGAACGTGACCGGACCCCGGTTCGCCGCCACGATGATCGGGGGGTCGAGCGCGCTCATGACAGGCGGACCATCAAGCGCAGGTAGTCCTCGATCTCGCGGAGCGACAGGAACCGCTCGAGGACACGAGCGCGCCCGGCACGTCCCATCCTCGCGCACAGGTCGGGGTCGCGGAGCAGCTCCACGACGCGCTTCGCGCACCCCTCGATGGAGTCGACGAGGTAGCCGGTCCGCCCGTCCTCGATCTGCAGGGCGATGCCGCCGACGTTCCCCCCGACGATCGGTTTCTCCTTCCACATGCCCTCGGACACCACGAGCCCGAACCCCTCCCGCGTGGACTTCTGCACGATGACGTCGGAGGCGCGCTGGAGCGCGTTGACCTCGAGGTTCCCGACGCCCTGCATCTCCGTCAGCAGGTGGATGTCGGGGTCGCCTCGGCGATGCTCGTCGGTGAGGTTGAGGAACTGCATGCCCTCGGGGTCGTCGTGCGCCATCGAGCCGGTCATGATGAGCTGCGTGCCCGGGACCTCCTCCCGCGCGAGCCGGAAGGCGTCGATCACGCCCATCGGATCCTTCCACGGGTCGAAGCGCGAGATCTGGGCGACGGTCGGGCGCCTCTGGTCGATGCCGTACCGTGTCAGCACCTCGTGGATCGTGTCCCTGCCGATCGGGCAGTTCTTCGTCGACAGCGGATCGATGGACGGCGGGATGAACGCGAGGAGGGGGCCGTCGATCCCCGGCTGCGCGAACCGCTCCATCGTGAAGATGGCGGCGTCGAAGCGGGAGACGACCGGCTCGAAGAAGTCCCACACCGGCTGGAACGGCGTCGACAGGTCGAGGTGGCACCGCCAGAGCCACTTGCCGCGTCGGCGACCCTCCGCCTCGAGCACCTCGATGACCGCTGCCGGCTGCGGGTCGTGCACGAAGACGAAGTCGAACTCATCGGTGAGCTCTGCCGCGTTCGCCCGGATGCGCTCCCGGTACGTCGCTTCCATCTCGCGGGTCCACGGGGCCTCGGCGCCCTGGAGCGCGTTGTGGACCGCCTTCGTGACGGCGAAGTAGTCGTCGGAGCCCTCGAGCACCGCCCAGGTCGTGAGGACCCCGAGATCCTGGAGCAAGGCGACCTGCGTGTGGAGCAGCTCGGCGACCCCACCCCCGAAGCCGGTGCTGTTCAGGTGGAGCAGCCTTGCCCCGGCGAAAGGGCGGGCCGCCTCGCGGAGGCGCTCGACGGCCTCCTCCCCGGCCGGCTCCACATAATCGTCGAGCCGCTTCGGCGGAACGGGCACGGTCGGGAGCATGCGAGGCCGAGTCTACCGCCGACCCTGCGACTGACGTTGCTAGGCGTGACCCTCCAGCCGTGCGAGCGCCCGTTCCCGCTGCTCGCGGCGCTCATCCGCTGTCATGGCGTGCACGCGCTGGACGGTGTCGGTGAGCCCGAGAGGCGAGAACGGCTTCGTGACGTACTCGCTGCAGCCGGCCCGCCATCCACGGAGCTGATCCTCCATCTGGACCTTGGCCGTGAGCAGCACGACCGGGGTGTCCTGGGTCTGCGGGTCGGCTGCGAGTGCCTCGAGCACGGACAGCCCATCGAGATGGGGGAGCATGACGTCGAGCACGATCAGGTCCGGCCGATCCGTGGCGGCCAGCTCCATCCCGCGCTCTCCGTTCGGCGCCTCCAGCACCTCATGCCCCGCGTGCTCGAGGTTCACGCGGCACAGGAACAGGACGTCGGGTTCGTCGTCGATGATGAGCACTCGCAAACGGATCGCTCCTCTCCCTTGAGGTCTCGGCACCGCGCGTTCCTTCACGGATAGTCCGTCCGGGTCGTCTTGCCTGGGCTTCCCGGACTACCCCGCGAGTGCCACCTCGACGGCCTCGGCGAACCCGTCCCCGTGCGAGGCGCTGGTGAGGTACGTGTTGCCCGGTACCTCGGGGACGATCTCGGCGGACGCCGCGCCGTTCGCGACCAGGAAGAATGCTCCGACCTCGGGCGCGACGGCGAGATCCGAGGGTGAGTCCCCGACGCCGATCGTCGCGGTGACCGGGATGCTGTGGCGCTCGCGGTGCAGCCGCACGGCCGAGGCCTTCGTGACGCCACGGGGGAGCAGGTGCATGAAGTGGACCTCCGGCACGTCCAGGCCGGGGACCTGATAGCGCAACGTCCCGTTGTCGTGGAACTCGAGCCAGCCGTACCCGCCCTCTTCGAGGGCGGCGTTCGCCTCGGCGGGATCGACGTAGCCCTCGAACATCATCGTGGCTTCGGTCCAAGGCGTGACGGCCTGCAGGCATCCGACGAAGCGCTCGAGCAGGAACGCGCCGGCACCGGTGCGCGCGATGGCCTCGACCGGCCGTCCGTCGCCCTCGTAGGCGCCGAAGTTCTCGACGGTGCACTCCTCGGGGCCGTCGCGCTCGACGAGGATCGCGCCGAGCTCTGCGATGTACGCGCGCGCCCCGAGGACACGCGCCACCTCGCGGATCCCCCGTTGGGTGCGGCCGGACATCAGCACGAGGGCGACGCCACCCTCGTGGAGCGCCCGCACCGCATCAGCCGCCCGTTGGGTGACTCCCCCCTCCGACGCCGCGAACAGGGAGCCCCCCGGGCCGAGCAGCGTCCCGTCGAGGTCCGCATAGACTGCCCGTAGGCTCTCGAGGCTCGGGCGCTCCTCGGCAAGGCGTTTCACGAGTTCACCTGCGTTGACACTCCCACACCCCGACCCTACATTGGCTCGCAGGAGGCCGTTGCGTGCTCAGGATCTCTCAGAAGCTCGAATACGCGATGCGGGCCATGATCGAGCTCGCGAACCACCGCGGGGATGGGGCGCTCGTGTCCGCGCGCGAGATCGCCGATGCCCAGCAGATCCCGCTACGGTTCCTTGAGCAGCAGCTCGGGGCGCTGCACAAGGCAGGGCTCGTGGAGAGCTTCCGTGGCGCGGGCGGCGGCTGCCGCATCGCCAAGGACCCGACCGAGATCCGCGTGGCCGATATCGCGGACGCGATCGAGGGACAGCTGTTCCCGATGTTCTGCCTGGAACCCTCGGACCACACCTGCTTCAACGACGCGCGGTGCGGGCTCCAGGGCTTCTGGGGTGACGTGGCGAGGGCGATCCAGAGGGTGTTCGAGGAGACCACGGTCGCCGACCTGATCGAACGGCAGCGGCAGGCAGTGCCGCCGCGCCCGCTGTTCGCGTCCGACGAGCTGCTCAGTCGCCTGAGCTGAGGTCGCCGCGCCGGGGCCGAGGCCGTCCCGGCTGGAGATGTCCCCTAAGCGGACTTCCCCAGGATCCGCATCACCTTGGTGCCGCAAACCGGGCAGGTGCCCTGAGCGGCCTTGCGCCCGTTCTTGAGCTCGACGATCGTGCCCTCGAACTCGCGCTTGGCTCTGCACTTCACGCAGTAGGCCTCGTATCTGTCGGCCACGCCGGCCCTCCTTCCCCCAACAGCCCTCGAGGCCGCCCGATGGCGGCCTCGTACGCACGATGCTGGGGCCTCCCAGGCACGGATGCAAGCACCTCGGACCCCTAATGTCAGGTCCTTCGGCCGGGCCTGGGGGTCGTCGCGGAGAGGGTCCCCCCGCTACGATTCCGCGGAACAACGCGTTGATACGAGGAGGCGGATCCGCATGGCAGACGTCGAGCAGAACATCGCTGCGCTCCTTTCCGAGGAACGGGTCTTCGAACCCCCCGCCGACTTCGCCGCCCAGGCGATCGTGAAGGACCGATCGGTCTACGGGCGCGCCGAAGCCGACTACCAGGGCTTCTGGGCCGAACAGGCCGAGCTCCTGACCTGGTCCAGGAAGTGGGACACGGTGTTGGAGTGGACCCCTCCCACGGTCAAATGGTTCGTAGGTGGCAAGCTGAACGCGTCCTACAACTGCCTGGACCGGCACGTCGAAGCGGGCGGCGGGGACAAGGTCGCCTACTACTGGGAGGGAGAGCCGGGCGAGAAGCGCGCGATCACCTACGCGGAGCTGCTGGACGAGGTCTCGAGGTTCGCGAACGCCCTGAAGTCCCTCGGCGTGAGGAAGGGCGACCGGGTCGCGATCTACCTCGGCATGATCCCCGAGCTGCCCGTCGCGATGCTCGCGTGCGCGCGGATCGGCGCCCCGCACTCGGTGGTGTTCGGTGGGTTCTCCGCCGACTCCCTCCGTGATCGGATCATCGACGCCGAGGCCAAGATCCTCGTGACGCAGGACGGCGGGTACCGGCGCGGTTCCGAGGTCCCGCTGAAGGCGAACGCCGACGAGGCGTTGAAGGAGTGTCCGTCGGTCGAGCACGTGGTTACGGTGCGTCGTTCGGGCGGCGACCACCCGTTCAGCCCCGGCCGAGACCTCTGGTACCACGAGCTGATCGCCGAACAGTCGCCGAAGTGCGAGCCCGAGGAGATGGACGCGGAGGATCTGCTCTACCTGCTGCATACGAGCGGCACGACCGGCAAGCCCAAGGGCATCGTGCACACGACCGGCGGCTACATGACCCAAGTCGCGTCGAGCCACCGGATGATCTTCGACATCCACGACGACGACATATTCTGGTGCTCGGCCGACATCGGCTGGGTCACGGGGCACTCGTACATCGTGTACGGGCCGCTCGCGAACCACACGACCGGGATCATGTACGAAGGAGCGCCCGACTGGCCCAACAAGGATCGCTGGTGGGACATGATCGAGCGGTACAAGGTCACGATCCTGTACACGGCGCCGACCGCGATCCGTGCGTTCATGCGATGGGGCACCGAGCACCTCGAGGCGCACGATCTGTCGTCGCTGCGGCTGCTCGGCTCGGTCGGCGAGCCGATCAACCCCGAGGCGTGGATCTGGTACTGGAAGTTCGTCGGCGGCGAGCGCTGCCCGGTGGTCGACACCTGGTGGCAGACCGAGACCGGCGCGATCCTGATCACGCCGCTCCCGGGTATCACGTCGCTCAAGCCTGGCTCGGCGACGTTCGCGTTCCCCGGCGTCGAGGCCGATGTGTACGACGAGAAGGGGAACTCGGTGCCGCCCGGCGGCGGCGGGTACCTAGTCCTGAAGCACCCGTGGCCGGCGATGCTCCGCACGATCTGGGGCGACCCGGACCGGTACGCGACCACCTACTTCGGCCAGTTCGGGCCGGAGATCTACGTGGCGGGCGACGGTGCACAGCGCGACGAGGACGGGTACTTCTGGCTGCTCGGTCGCATCGACGACGTGATGAACGTCGCGGGGCACCGGCTGTCGACCTTCGAGATCGAGAGCGCGCTGGTCGACAACCCGAAGGTCGCGGAGGCGGCGGTCGTGTCGCGGCCCGACGAGGTCATCGGTGAGGCGATCGTCGCGTTCGTCACGCTGAAGCAGGGCTACGTGGGTGACGACGCCGTTGCGAAGGAGCTCAGAGAGCACGTCTCGGGGAAGATCGGCAAGATCGCACGGCCGCACGGCATCATCTTCACGAACGACCTTCCGAAGACCCGTTCGGGCAAGATCATGCGGCGGCTCCTGCGCGACGTGGCGCGGGGTCGCCCGCTCGGCGACGTCACGACGCTCGCGAACGCTGAGATCGTCGAGGCGATCCACGGGATGGCGGAGTCGCAGCCGACGGATGACCAGTGAGGTCGGCGCTCCTGAGGCCGTAGCGGAGGCCGGCTCCAGGTTGCTGGCGAGGGGGCGCCCGATCGGGCGCCCCCTCGTGCCTTCCCGTTCGTCCTGCCCCTTGCCATCTCCCAGGGGGTTGCGGGTACAATCCCTTAGCACTCAGAGCCATCGAGTGCTAACGGTCGGAAGGCAGGGCTGAGAGAGCCAAGGAGGAGGATGGGATGGCACCGAAACTCATCTCGTACGACGAGGATGCGCGGCGGGCCCTCGAGCGCGGCATGGACATGCTGGCCAACGCCGTGAGGATCACGCTCGGGCCCAAGGGCCGCAACGTCGTCCTCGAGAAGAAGTGGGGCGCCCCCACGATCACGAACGACGGTGTGTCGATCGCCAAGGAGATCGAGCTCGAGGACCCGCTGGAGAAGGTCGGGGCCGAGCTCGTCAAGGAGGTCGCGAAGAAGACCGACGACGTGGCCGGCGACGGGACCACGACGGCGACCGTGCTCGCCCAGGCCATGGTGAAGGAGGGCCTGCGTAACGTCGCGGCCGGTGCCAACCCGATGGCGCTCAAGCGCGGAATGGAGCAGGCCGTCGAGCTCACCGTCGAGAGCATCAAGAACCAGTCGAAGGAGGTCGAGGAGAAGGAAGAGATCGCCCACGTCGGCGCCATCTCCGCGGCCGACCCCGAGATCGGCGAGCAGATCGCCGAGGCCGTCGACAAGGTCGGCAAGGACGGTGTCATCACCGTTGAGGAGTCGAACACCTTCGGCATGGAGCTCGAGCTCGTCGAGGGCATGCGGTTCGACAAGGGCTACATCTCGCCCTACTTCATCACCGACGCCGAGCGGATGGAGGCGGTCCTGGAGGACGCCTACATCCTCATCGTGAACTCGAAGATCTCGGCGGTGAAGGACCTGCTGCCGGTCCTTGAAAAGGTCATGCAGACCGGCAAGCCGCTCGCGGTCATCGCCGAGGACGTCGAGGGCGAAGCGCTCGCAACACTCGTCGTGAACAAGATCCGCGGGACGTTCCGCTCGGTCGCCGTGAAGGCCCCCGGCTTCGGCGACCGTCGGAAGGCGATGCTCCAAGACATCGCGATCCTCGCGGGCGGCCAGGTCATCTCCGAGGAGGTCGGCCTGAAGCTCGAGAACACGACCCTGGACCTCCTGGGCCAGGCCCGCAAGTTCGTCGTGACGAAGGACGACACGACGGTCGTCGAGGGGGCCGGCAAGGAAGAGGAGATCAAGGGCCGGATCAACCAGATCAAGGGCGAGATCGAGAAGACGGACTCCGACTACGACCGCGAGAAGCTGCAGGAGCGTCTCGCGAAACTGTCGGGTGGTGTCGCGGTGATCAAGGTCGGCGCGGCCACCGAGGTCGAGCTCAAGGAGAAGAAGCACCGCATCGAGGACGCCGTGCAGTCCACGAAGGCAGCCGTCGAGGAGGGCGTCGTGCCCGGCGGCGGCGTGGCCCTGCTGAACGCGCAGGTGGCGCTCGACAAGACCGACCTCGAGGGCGACGAGGCGACCGGCGCGGCGATCGTCCGCCGGGCGCTCGAGGAGCCGCTCAAGCAGATCGCGGCGAACGCCGGCCTCGAGGGTGGCGTCATCATCGAGAAGGTCCGCGCGCTGGACACGGGCCACGGCCTGGACGCCGCGACCGGCGAGTACGTGGACATGTTCAAGGCCGGCATCATCGACCCGACGAAGGTCACGCGCTCGGCTCTGCAGAACGCGGCCTCGATCGCGGCCCTGTTCCTCACCACCGAGGCCGTCGTGGCCGAGAAGCCCGAGAAGGAGAAGGCGCCGCCCATGCCGGCCGGCGGGATGGACGAGTTCTAGGCCGCTGCAGAACCGCAACAACCGGAGGCTGAACCCTCCGGGGGGGTCCGGCGAACACAGGGTTGGGAGCCCCCCCCTCTCTCCGGCGAAGTCGGGGCCCCGGGAGACGAAAACCCGGGGCCCCGCTTCCATTCCTGGGAACGGTCCCTCCTTGCGGTGCCAGGGGCGGGGCCGTGGCTCCGCTTGCCAGTCCATCCCCAACCCCGCTCCGCCACGGCCCCGCCCCATCCCGTGGTTCCGCGTGACAGAATCCCGGCGTGATCGCGACGGGGGTCTCGCTCAAGCTCGAGGAGCTGCAGCGCTGGTTCGATCCGGTCCGCAGTGCGGTGGTCGCGTACTCCGGGGGCACCGACTCGACGCTCGTGGCCGCCGTGGCGGCGCGCACACTGGGAGACCGGGCGCTCGCCGTGACGGCCGTCTCGCCCTCGTTGCCGCCTGGCGAGCTCGAGGAGGCGCGGCGCATCGCGGCGGAGCTCGGGATCCGGCACCGGACGGTGCGCACGCACGAGACGGAGAACGAGGCGTACCTCGCGAACGGCCTCGACCGCTGCTACCAGTGCAGGACCGAGCTGTACGACGTGCTCGCTAGCGTCGCCGAGAAGGCCGGCGGCGCCACCGTGGTCTCCGGCGCCAACGTCGACGACCTCGATGACTTCCGTCCCGGGCTACGGGCCGCGGCGGAGCGCGGCGTGCGCCATCCCCTCGCGGAAGTGGGATTCTCCAAGCGGGACGTGCGAGAGGCCGCGCGTGAGCTCGGTGTTCCGACCTGGGACAAGCCGGCGTCGGCGTGCCTGTCGTCCAGGATCGCGTTCGGGGTGCGGATCAGCGTGGAGGAGCTCACGAAGGTCGGACGGGCCGAGCGGCTGCTGAGGGATCTCGGGTTCCGGCAGTGCCGGGCCCGGGTGCACGGCGACCTCGTTCGCGTCGAGGTCGAGCTCGAGGACCTGCCGCGCCTGGCCGAGCCCGGCGTGCGCGACCGCGTCGTGGAGGGCCTGAAGGCCCTCGGCTACCGGTTCGTCACGATCGACCTCGAGGGCTTCCGCTCGGGCAGCATGAACCCCGAGGAGGGCGCGCCGTGACGAAGGCCCGGTTCCATCTGACGTTCCCCGAGCGCCTGATCTCGGAGCCCGTGATCCACCGCGTCGGCAAGGACTTCGACCTCGTCACGAACATCCGGCGCGCGAACATCGAGGAGCGCAGCGCGTGGGTGATCCTCGAGATGGACGGCGCCGACGAGGACATCGCGCGCGCCGTGGCGTGGCTCGCCGAGCAGGGGCTGCAGGTCGACCGCATCGACGAGACGCTGTAGGGATCGTCGAGGGGAAGTTCGAGGACGAGGGCGGCTAGCTCGTGGTGCCGATGACTCGGCGCCCGTGCACGAAGTGGTCGAAGTACCAACCGCTGTTGACCTTCACGATCGACACGCCGCCCATGCTGCTCGAGGAGTCGATCGACCACCCGTTGCCGATGTAGACGTCGACGTGGTCGACGACGCCGTTCCCGTCGCCGTCGTAGAACATCAGGTCCCCGGCACGGAGGTCCTCGAACCTTCTCACCTTCGTGCCGGTCGAGGCCATGTCGGCCGAGCTGCGCTGCGGCAGCGGCCAGCCTCGGTAGTCGCGCGGCGGCACGTTGTCCCAGCCCCCCGTAGCCTCCTTCACGACCCACCACGTGATGCCCGAGCAATCGAACCCGCCGACCGGCTGCGCGCCGCAGCAGTAGCCGGGCGGGGTGGCCTCGTACCATTCGCCGCCGTACACGTACGGGTAGCCGACGTACTGCACGCCGAACCGCACGATCTTCGTCGCCTCCGGCTTGAGGTTCGGCAGCCTGATCGTCGCGTACGGCGCCATCGCGTCGAGCTGCCACGATTGCACGGTCGCCGCGCGGTAGAGGGACCACGCGACCTCCGCGCGGGGCAGCGAGGTGTCTGGCCCGACGTCGAGCGATTCGTCGCTGTGGTTGTAGCGCAAACCGAGACGCATCCCGATGAGGAGCGTCCCGAAGTCCCGCGGGGTGTCGAACGTCGTCCCGTTCCGCATGTGGAGCCGGTCCAGACCATTCGCGTTCGCGCCGAGGCCGAGCGCGAGGACGAGCGCCCGGTGGACCATGCGCGTGGTCACCGGGTCGTCGGGGAGGAAGTTGCCGTCCGCGTCGGCCGTCAGCCAGCCGAGCTTCACGGCGATGTTCGCGAACGCGAAGGAGCGATCGGTGTCCGGGAGGTCGGGGAAAGTCACGTCCGGGTCGGTCGGCTCGTCCGGAGCGAACGCGCGGACCACGGTGCGGGCGAACAGCTTCCGCGACTCCAGCGAGTCCGGCTTGAAGAGGTATGTGCCGTCGGCGTTCTGCTTGAAGTCGCGCATCCAACTCTCCGTGCCGCCGACGTAGTCGATCGCCGTCTTCGCCCAGTAGCTCTTCGGGACGTCGGACCACTTCACGTCGGTCGTCAGGCGAGGCGCGGCCGGCAGCACGACGGGCGGACCGGATCCGCGGTCGCCGGCGGTGAGGTCGTGACGAGCGCGCATGCCGCCGTCGGCGTGCGCGGTGACCCCCCCGAGCGGCAGCGTCAGGGCGAGGGTCGTGAGCGCGGCGAACAGGCGCCGAAGGGGCCGTGACGGTGCCATACCAGCGTCCTCGGCCCCGGGGCGTCAGAACTTGAGTCGGCCGGGCGGGGGCCCGACGGACGGCCGACCTCCGCCGTTCGGCCGTTCCTCCGCCGTTCGGCCATTTCTCTCCCCCGGATGCTTGCGCTCGGCGGTGCGTCCGGTAGCCTACCGAGCCGTGGCCGGCGAGCTGAAGGTGCTGGTGCTCCAAGTGCGACCGATCCGGAGACCCTGATGTTCTGGTGGGCCTACCTCGACGCATCGGGAGACGAGATGGGCAGATCCGGGCGCTTCCCGGACGCCGAATCCGCAGAGGAGTGGATGCGCACCTGCTGGGCCGACCTCGTCGGGTGTGGGGTGGAGGAAGTAGTCCTGTACGACCACTCCCACGGGCGGCGCATGTACCGGATGGGCATCGGCGCCGAGTAGCTCCTTCGGACCCTCCGGTGGTGGCGTTCGGGACCGGCCTCACGCGGAGCACGGTCGGCGTGATCGGGATGGCGCTCGTCGTGCTGGTCCTGCTGCCGCTCCTCGGCGCGGTGCCGGCGTTCGAGCCGTGGGTGCCGAGCCGGCTGGTCGGCGCGCTCGACGGGCTCGTGCGCGGGGCGTCTGCGGCCGACTATCTGCGTTCGGCCGCGGTCACGGTGGCGCTGTCCGCCGGCGCGCTGTGGGCCACGGCGCGACTGACGACCCGGCGGGAGCTGTAGGGCTCAGCTCAGGTAGGCGGCCGGGTCCTCGGCGAAGTCCTCCATGCAGCCCTTGGCGCAGAAGTAGTAGCTCTTGCCCTCGTACTCGTGCGTCCACTCCGTGGTGGCCGGGTCGACCTCCATGCCACAGACCGGATCGATCTCCATGCCGCCCTCCATCGTTCACGGGCCGGAAACAGGGGCAGGATACGCTTCCCTCTCCGTTCCCGCGGTGAAAGACTCGTCGCGTTCTCGACGGGGGGAGACCTGATGCAGGAGCGCTCGCAGGGGGGCCGCCTCGGTGCGGCTCTGGCCGTTCCCGGCGGCGTTGTGATCGTGATCGGCTCCATCCTCTCCTGGGCGAAGGCGTCCGTCACGGGCTTCTCGGCTACGGCGAAGGGGATCAACGGCTGGGAAGGCAAGGCAACCATCTTGGGTGGCGTCATCCTGCTCATCGGCGGGATCGCGGCCCTCGCTGCGCCGGGTGCCCGGGCGCTGTTGCGCGCCTTGGCGATCGTCGGCGGCGGGATCGCGGCGGGGGTCGGGATCCACACCGCGCTGACCGCGAAGGACCAGGTGATCGACGACGCGGCCTCGGAGATCGGGAAGCAGCTCGGCATCCCGTTCAACCAGGCCCGCGCAAGCGTGCAGCAGGCGATCGACCAGGGGGCCCTCAAGATCTCGTTGGAGGTCGGTCTGTACCTCGTGATCGTCGGCGGCCTCGTCGGCATCGCGGCAGGGCTCCTCGCGCTCGCGCGCCGAGCGCCGTCGCCGCCGCTCGCCACGCCGTCGGGCGCGGGGCTCACGGGCTGGACTGCACCAGCTCCGATGATCCCCCCGCCGCAAGTGTCGGTACCCGGCGAGCCCATCCCGGACGTGTGGGCGACACCCGCTCCGCCGCCGCCACCCCCAGGGACGGAGCCGGTCGTAGACGAAGGGCCGGCAGGATCGAAGGAGTAGGCCCCCTCGCCATGCGCACCGCCGAGTTCGACGTCGACACCGCAGGCCGGCGGGTCGTCGACATCACGCAGCGTGTCGCCGCGTTCGCCGCGGAGACTGGTGGGAGCGGCCTGCTCCACGTGTTCCTGCCGCACGCGACGGCCGGGCTCGCACTGATGGAGACGGGCTCCGGCTCGGAGGGCGACCTCGAGGATCTGCTCCAGCGGCTGCTGCCGCGCGAGGACCGCTACGCGCACCGACACGGGTCGGTCGGTCACGGCGGCGACCACCTCATGCCGGCGCTCATCTCGCCGGTGCTCGTGTTGCTGGTGGACGACGGCCGGCTCGTGCTCGGAACCTGGCAGAGCGTGGTGATCGTCGACCCGAACCGCGAGAACGACCGTCGGCGAGTGCGGTTGTCGTTCCTCGCCGGCTGACTGCCGGGCGACCGCTGCCTGACCACCGCCTGACCGCTAGAGGTACTGGCCGGGGGCGTGCTCCTTTCCCTCGGCCGAGGCGACGGCCTGCACGTCGCGCTCGCGGAGCAGCAGGTAGTCCTCGCCGTTGATCTCGACCTCGAGGCCGGCCTGCGGCAGGAACAGGATGCGGTCGCCGGCCTGCACGCCGCGGACGTCGGGGCCGACGAGCACGACCTCGGCCCACGCGCAACGCTTCGGCGCCGGCACGGCCGTCGCGGGGATCAGCAGACCGGCGCGCGACTTCCGTTCGCCGTTCTCGGGGTGCTGGACGACGACCCGGTCACCGGTGAGCCGGATCTTCTCCTTCTGCTGCTTCTTACGCGAGCGTGGCGCGGTGGCCTTCGGAGACATCGAGGCGATTCTACGACCGCCGCCCCTCCCTCCGGCCTGTAGGATGCGTGCCCGTGGAAGCGTCCCAGCTCCTGAAAGAGGCGGTGAAGACCCTCAAGGCCTCGCCGGCGATCGACCACTGGCAGAAGGACCGCGAGGAGATCGAGGCGGAGGACCTGCTCGCGTTCGCGCTCGACGTCGACGAGGTCGACCCCGACGAGACCGTGCCGGCGAGCGTCCGCAGGCGCTTCGATCGGATGATCACCCGGCACGCGACCGGCGAACCCGTGCAGTTCATCAAGGGCTACGCGGAGTTCCGCGGCCTCGAGATGATCGCGAAGCCCGGCGTGTTCGTGCCGCGTGACTCGACCGAGTTCCTCGCCGAACAGGCGGTCCGCCGCCTCCGCCGCCGCAAGAAGGCCGTGGCCGTCGATCTCGCGACCGGCGGCGGGACGGTCGCGCTCGCCGTCGCGAACGAGGCGAAGGGCGTGAGGGTCTATGGGACCGATCTGTCGAAGGACGCGATCAAGGTCGCGAGGAGGAACGCCGAGCGGCTGAAGCTCCGCGCGACGTTCGTGACCGGGGACCTGTTCGGCAGCTTGCCGCGGGAGCTGGCCGGCAGCGTCGACGTGATCACGCTCCACCCCCCGTACGTCGCGAGGAGGGAGCTCGCCGACCTGCCCGACGAGGTTCGCAAGTTCGAGCCGGTTCACGCGCTGACCGACCAGAGCGAGGACGGGCTCGGCCTGGTCGAGCGCACGGTCGCGGAATCCCAGGGGTGGCTGCGGAGAGGCGGCTGGCTGCTGGTCGAGGTCAGTCCGGACCGGGCCCGTGCCGTGATGAAGGTCATGCGCGGCCACGGGTTCCGCGAAGTGAGGAGCACGAAGGGCGGCGAGCTGAAGGTCACCCGGGTGATCGTGGGGCGGCGCTGACGTGAGACCGACGGTCGCTCCCTGCGGGTCCTGGCGCTCGCCGATCACGGCCGACATGGTTGCGCGCGGCGGCGTGCTGCTCTACGAGCCGCACGTCACCGCCGAGGCGGCGTACTGGGTCGAGCTGCGCCCGGCCGAGAGCGGGCGCAACGTCGTCGTGCGCGCCGACGCATGGAGCTCGCCGACCGATATCACGCCGCCCGGGTTCGACGCGCGCACCCGGGTGCACGAGTACGGCGGCGGCGCGTACATCGTCCACGACGGCTCGGTCTTCTTCACGAACTTCGTCGACCAGCGGCTGTACCGGCAGGAGCTCGGCGGCGACCCCGCGCCGATAACTCCGCAGCCGCCGACGCCGGCCTCGCTCCGGTACGCCGACATGCGCCTTTCGCCCGACGGGCGGTTCATCATCTGCGTGCGCGAGCGCCATGAGGGCGAGGGGATACCGACGAACGATCTCGTGGTGCTGCCGGCGGACGGCTCGGCCGAGCCGTGGATCGTCGCCGGCGGGCGCGACTTCTACGCGTTCCCGCGCGTGTCGCCGGACGGACGGCGCGTCGCGTGGATCGAGTGGGACATGCCGCAGATGCCCTGGGACGGGACCGAGCTGAAGGTCGCCGACCTGCGCGAGGGCGGCACCCTCGGTGAGCCGCATCTCGTCGCGGGCGGCCCCACCGAGTCGATCTTCCAGCCCGATTGGAGCCCGGACGGCGTGCTGCACTTCGTCTCGGACCGGACCGGCTGGTGGAACCTCTTCCGCGAGGAGGAGGGCGGTGCGAGGAACCTCACGCCGATGGCGGCGGAGTTCGGCGCCCCGATGTGGGAGTTCGGGTATTCCGCGTACGCGTTCCTCGGCGACGGGCGCATCGCGTGCCTGTACCGCCGTGAGGGGATCCACCATCTGGCGATGCTCGACCCGGCGACCTCCGAGCTGCTCGACCTCGACCTGCCGTTCTCGTGCTACGAGCCTCCCCACGTTGTGGCGCACGGCACCCGGCTCGTGTTCGTCGCCGGCGGTCCGGCGACCCCGGCGCAGGTCGTATCGCTCGACTTCGTGACCCGTTCGGTCGAGGTCCTGCGCGAGAGCCGCGAGCTCGACATCGACGAGGGGTACTTCTCGGTGCCGAGCGCGATCGAGTTCCCTACGGACGGCGGGCTCACGGCGCACGCGTGGTTCTACGCGCCGGCGAACCCCGACTTCGCGGCGCCCGAGGGCGAGCGTCCGCCGCTCATCGTGATGAGCCACGGAGGGCCGACCGCCGAATCGACGGCCGAGTTCTCGCTCCAGAAGCAGTTCTTCACGAGCCGCGGGTTCGCGGTCGTGGACGTGAACTACGGCGGCAGTACCGGCTACGGGCGTGGGTACCGTGAACGGCTGAACGGGCAGTGGGGCGTCGTCGACGTGTCGGATTGCATCAGCGCGGCCAGGTACCTGGTGGAGCAGGGCGAGGCCGATCCGGCCCGGCTGATCATCACGGGCGGCAGCGCTGGCGGCTACACGACGGTCTGCGCGCTCACCTGGCACGACGACTTCGCGACCGGGGCCACCTACTTCGGCATCGCCGACCTCGAGCCTTTCGCCACGTTCACGCACAAGTTCGAGCTGAAGTACACGGACAACCTCGTCGGGCCGTGGCCCGAGGCCGCCGACCTGTGGCGGGCCCGCTCGCCGATCCACTCGTTCGACATGCTGTCGTGCCCGATCATCATCCTCCAGGGGCTCGAGGACGAGGTCGTGCCGCCCGAGCAGGCCGAGATCATGGTGCGAGCGCTCGAGGCCAACGGCCTGCCGTACGCCTACCTCGCGTTCGAGGGCGAACAGCACGGCTTCCGCAAAGCCGAGAACATCCAACGCGCTCTCGAGGCCGAGGTCTCCTTCTACGCGCAGATCCTCGGGTTCGAGCTGGCCGGTGGCATCGAGCCCGTCGAGATCCGCAAACGCTGACGCCGTGCCGGTCCCGGGAGAAGCGGGTCGAACGCCCCGGCGGACGTCGTGGGGTCATGGCACGATGAGACCCGATGGCGGATAGCCGCTCGGTTCTGTACACGCTCTTCCGGCTCGCGTGCCGGCTGGTCCCGGCCGTGTTGTTCCTGTGGGCCGGCTTCGCCAAGGCCTTCGACCGCCAGGGCTCGATCCTGGCCGTGAGCGCCTACGACGTACTCCCGGACTCCCTGGTCAAGCCGGTCGCCACACTACTGCCGTGGGTCGAGATCGCGGTCGGGGTGCTGCTCGTCCTCGGGCTGTTCACGCGCTTCGCGGGTCTCGCGACGGCGGGGGTGACTGGCGCGTTCATCGCCGGGCTCGCGCAGGCGAAGGCGAGGGGCCTGAAGATCAACTGCGGGTGCTTCGGGACCGGCGGACCGGGCTCGGGCGTGACGTGGTGGGAGCTCATCCGCGACATCGGACTCTTCGCCGCGGGGGCCTTCCTCGTGTGGCGTCCGCGGGGCGCGCTCCAACTGGACAACTACTTCCTAGGGGAGGACGACGATGCCGAAACAGCCGAAGCGCGAGCGTAGGGAGCAGGCCAGGCGCGCAAGAGCTGAGGCCCTGAAGGCGGCCCGGCGTCGCCAGCAGTACCGCCGGATCGCCTACGCGGCGACCGCGGTCGCGGCGGTCGTCGTGGTCGTGGTCGTGATGACGACCCTCGGCAACAGCGGCGGGAAGCCGGCGCCGGAGGGCTCGGTGCACGTCTCCGGCCCGGCCAGGGACGCGCCGCTCGCGAAGGGCGACCCGGTCCCGAGCTTCTCCGCCCCGGCGCTCGTCGGCGGGGGACGGGTGGACTGGAGCACCTACGCCGGCAAGAAGGTTGTGCTCTCGATCTGGGCGCCGTGGTGCCCGCACTGCCAGGTTGAGCTGCCGGTGCTCTCGAACGTGGTGGCCGGGCACCCCGACGTGTCGCTCGTGACGATCGTGACGGCGATCGGGCAGGAGCCTGGACCGTCGCCCGAGCAGTACATGAAGGACCACAACCTCACGTTCCCGGTGGCGGTGGACAACGCGAACGGAACGCTAGTGGAGGCCTTGGGCGTTCAGGCGTTCCCGACGGTCTATTTCGTGAACTCCGACGGGACCGTCTCCTCGCAACAGACGGGCGAGCTCTCCGAGGCGGAGCTGCAGCAGCTGATCGGGGCGCTCACGTAGGAGGGCGTTCGCCTAGGAGGGCGTCGACGGCCGAGGCTCAGCCGCCGATCATCGACATGCTGCGCTCGGGCCGGACGAAGTCCGGGTGGTTGATCCGATGCCCGGGCCACTTGCGCCACAGGTTCGCGCGGATCAGCGCCGCCAGTTCCTGGTCGGTCGCGCCGGAGCGGAGCGGCCCGCGCAGGTCGGTCTCCTCGAGCGCGAACAGGCAGGAGCGGATCTGGCCCTCGGCCGTGAGCCGGAGCCGGTTGCACGAGTCGCAGAAGGGTTCGGTCACGCTCGCGATGGCCCCGACCCCGCCGGGCGCGCCGTCGGCGAAACGGAAGTTGGTCGCGGGCTCGTGGTCGGACCCCGCCGCGACGAGCGGGTGGACCGCGTCGATCGACTCGAGGATCGCCGCGCCGGGGACGACCTTCGCCCGCTCCCACGCGCGCTGCGCGTCGAGCGGCATGTACTCGATGAAGCGCACCCGGCAGCCGGTCTTGCGCGCCCACCGCGCGAAGTCGAGGACCTCGTCCTCGTTCTGCCCGGCGATCACGACGCAGTTGACCTTGATCGGTGTGAGGCGGGCGGCCTCGGCGGCGCGGATGCCGGCGAACACGCGGTCGAGCGCGTCGCGGCTGGTCATCTCGGCGAAGCGGTGGCGCATCAGCGAATCGCACGACACCGTGACGCGGTCGAGTCCCGCGTCGGCGAGGGGCCCCGCGAGCCGTTCCAGCAGTACGCCGTTCGTCGTCATCGAGATGTCGAGCTCCGGCCCGACCTCACGGAACATCCGAACGAGCGTCGGCAGGTCTGCGCGGACGGTCGGCTCGCCGCCGGTGACCTTGATCGACCGAACGCCGAGCCCGACGAAGATCCGGAGGAGCCGCGTGAGCTCCTCGAAGGTGAGGATCTCCTCCCTCGGGAGCCAGGTCATGCCCTCCGCGGGCATGCAGTACGCGCATCGGAAGTTGCAGCGGTCGGTGACCGAGACGCGGAGGTCGTCGGCAACGCGACCGAACGCGTCGACGAGCGACCCATCGGCGGGCGGTGCGGCGGCTGCTGGGTGGAGTTCGTCCATGGTCCCGGGTGGGCAGGGTACCGCGGGGAGGCGCGACCTGGCCGGGCCGCCGACGCCGGGGTCAGCCTGCCGCGCCGTCGAGCTCGCGCTTCCTCCGCGCGACGTGGTCCTTGAGCGCCTCGTCGACCGCCGGGTCGATCCCGGGGTCTTCGTACCGGTCGAGGAGGTCCTTCCACCCGACCGGTCCGGACCCCTGCGCCGCAACGGCTTCCCGGAAGTGCCGGAGCGTGTGCTGCGCGCCGAGGAACGTGCCGCCCGGCCCGATCTCGCGGAACGGGTCGAGCGACAGGCTCTCCTCGTCCACGGGGAAGTCGACGGCGAGGAATCGCTCGAACACCTCGAGGGCCGTGACGTCCTGCGCCATCTTCTCGATCGACGAGGCGAGGGAGCCCTCGATCCATCCTGCGGCGTGCAGGATGAAGTTCGGACCGGAGAGCAGAGCCGGCCAGAGCGCCATCAGCGACTCCTGCATGGCCCGGACGTCGGGCACCGGTGACGACGTGAACCCTCCACCGCCCCGGAACGGCAACCCGTATCGCCGGGCCATCTGTCCGCTCGCGAGCATCGCGAGGCCGTGGCCGGCGGTCGCGTACCTCGGCTGGCCGTCGTGGAGGTTCATCTCGGACACCGACGAACCGAAGACGCACGGCGTCCTCGGACGCGTGAGCTGGACGAGTGCCACTCCGGCCAGCACCTCCGCCGCCATCTGCGCCACCGCGCCGGCCAGGCCGAGCGGCGCTGTGCCACCGGCGAACACGAACGGCATCAGGATGACCGGCTGGCCTCCCTTCGCGTACTCCATGAGCGAGCCAGCCATCCGCTCGTCGTACAGGAGGGGGCTGATCGGGTTCACGATGCCGAGCATCACCGGCGCGCGCCGGATCTCCTCCAGTCCGCCGAAGGCGATCGCGGCGAGCTCCACCGAGTCGCACGAGCTCTCCGGCGTCGCGCCGACCGGCGTGTAGGGCTTGTCCGACCAGCGGAGCACGTCGTAGTCCATGTCGAGGTGCCGGGAGGCGACCGGCAGGTCGTCGGGCTCGATGATGCCGCTCTCGTTCACGTGGAACTGGGGGATGGCCTGCGTGAAGCGCACGAACGTGCGATGGTCTTCGGCGGTCGGCGGACGCCGTCCGACCTCGGGATCCAGCACGAACGGCGCGCCCCCGGTCGGTGCGAGCGACAGGTGGTCGCCCCCGATGATCACGTTCCGCTCCGGGTTGCGCCCACGGACCTCGAAGCTCGCCGGCGCGAGCGCGAGCTGCTCCATCACGAAGCCGCGGTCGAGATGCACGAGGTCTCCGTCGACGTCGAGCCCGGCCGCCCGGAACAGCTCGAGGGCCGGCTCGTACATGAAGCGGACCCCGACCTCCTCGAGCAGGGTCATCGCGGCGCCGTGGATCGCCTCGGCCTGCTCCTCGGAGAGGATGTCCAGACGCGGCAGCCTATTGGTCCACAAGGTCGATCAGCCTCCGTTCCAGGTCTCCGAACCCGACGTCCCGGATCTCGATCGGCACGCCGAGGCAGTCCGCGATCTCATGGGCCTTGCCCTCGAGCGCGGGCTCCGGCGACTGCCGCAGGTAGAGCACGTCGGTGATGTGGTCGAAGTACGTCTCCTTCAGGAAGGGGAAGCGGCCGATGCCGAGGCCCTCGACGACCGCCCGCTCCCAGTTCCGCACGAGCCAGTCGGTGAGGAAGAACGTGCTGATCCGCTCGTCCGACTCGCCGGCGAGCTCCGAACCGCCGTACATCTCATAGCAGTGCGGGCCAACCGTGCGCACGGCGCCGTGCTTCGCGAGCACGCGGTCGAGCGCCCCGCCGGTGCCGCAGTCGCCGTAGGCGACGACCACACGCTCGTACTGCGGCGCGATCTCTGCCAGCTTGCGCCTCACGTCGTCGACGATCTTCTTCGGCGAGAGGTGGTCGAGCGCCGGGACCGTGTAGAGGTCGGCGTCCCACCCATGCCGAACCGCGATCTCGCGGACCTCGCGTGCGAGCGCTCCGCAGGCGAGCAGCGCGAGCGGTTTACGCGGCAATGATTCCGGGGCACCGCTCACGGCGGCTCCAGCTCGGGGAACGCGACCGCGGCGAGGAACGCCTCGTTGAAGCCCGGCCGGCCCGATAGCTCTACGTACTCCACGCGGCGGGGCAGGTCGAACGCCATCTCGCGCTCGCGGAAAGAGACGAGCGCCATCTTCGCCCCCTCGCCGGCCGCGTTCCCCACGGCCGTGATGCGCTCGACCGGCACGGGCGGCACGAGCCCGATGATCCGTGCGCTCGCCGGGTTGATGTAGGTTCCGAAGGAGCCGGCGAGCAGCACCTGGTGCAGGTCGCTCGCCCGCACGCCCGTCGCGTCCATCAGCGCGCCGGTGCCGGTCGCGATCGCGCCTTTAGCCGACTGAAGCTCTCGGACGTCCTTCTGCGTGAGCACGATGTCACCGTCGAGGACGAACGCCCGGGCCCCGTCGACCTCGACCAGCCGGTCGGCGAGCGGGTGGTCGGGAACCTCCGTGGCGCCCGCGAGCCGCCCCTTCGTATCGATCAGCCCCACGAGCCGCAGCTGCGCGACGGCGTCGATCAGCCCCGAGCCGCAGATGCCGCGCACGGGGGCGTTCCCGATCACCTGGAGTTCCACGCGGTTGCCGGTCATCGTCACGCCCTCGATCGCCCCGTCGGCCGCGCGTATCCCGCACCGGATGTGACCGCCCTCGAAGGCCGGTCCGGCCGGCGCAGCGCTCGCGAGCACCCGCTCGGCGTTGCCGAGCACGATCTCGCCGTTCGTCCCGACGTCGACGAACAGGCGGAGCTCGGGCTCGCGCGTGAGGCCGGTCGCCTGGATGCCGGCCACGATGTCGGCGCCGACGTACGCGCCGATCGACGGCAGGAGCTGCACGCGCCCCTCAGGGTGGATGTCGATGCCGAGCGCCTCGGCCGGCACGTCGAGCGGCTCGCGGAACGCCGGGATGAACGGCGCCATGGCGATCGCGTGCGGATCGACCGCCAGCAGCAGGTGGAGCATCGTCGCGTTGCCGGCGACGACCATCTCGTACACGCGGTCGCGCTCGGTGCCGGCCTGCGCGTAGACGTCGGCGAGGAGCCCGTTGATCGTCTCGACGACCGTGCGCTGCAGCTCGGCCGCGGCCGTCTCGTCGGTGCGCGTGCGTCCGATCCGCGAGATGACGTCGGCGCCGAACGGCGCCTGCCCGTTCAGGTTCGACGCTACGGCCGCCGCTGCGCCGCTGGACAGGTCCATCAGCGTGGCCACGACCGTCGTCGTCCCGACGTCGAGCGCGACGCCGTACGACACGCCGGTGGTGTCGCCGGACTCCACCGCGACGAGGTGCTCGCCGCACAGCACGGCGGTCACGTTGAAGTCCGCACGCCGGAGCGCGACCGGCAGCTGCCGGAGCGCGCGCAGGTCGGCGACTACGCCGTAGCCCTCGCGGTCGAGTTCCTCGCGCAGCCGCTCGATGTCGCTGCGCGTGTCCTCGAGCGTCGGGACGGGGAGCGTGACGCGGACCTTGTGCACGTTCGGCTCGAGCAGCACGAACCGCGACACGCCCATGGTCGCGGCCTTCGGCGCGCGCATCAGCTCGGGCACGAAGCACGCGGCGTCCCCGAACACCTTCGCCTCGCAGGCGAGGCGCCAGCCCTGCTCGAGCTCCTCGTCCGTGAGGTGCCGCCGGTCCGCTGGCGTGATCTCGACCTTGCCCTCATCCACGCGGACCTTGCACTCGCCGCAGGTCCCGCGACCTCCACACGTCGACTCGATCGGTAGCCCGATCCAGTGGGCGGCGTTGAACAGGGTGGTGCCCTCCGGCACCCGGGTCACCTTCTCGAAGGGCCGATAGACGACCTCGACCTTGCGCATCGCACTCCTAGGAGCCGGCTGCCCGCTCCGCGCGCATCGCCTTCAGCCAGGCGCCGGCGTAGCGGTCGATCCCGAGCAGGACGTCGGCGCCGAGCGCGGCCAGGCGCGTCTCGCGGGAGAGCGGGTTCGCGATCGCGCACGTGAGGCCGGCGTGCCGCGCGATGGCGAGGAACACGCCGGTGAGCTCCGCGCGCCCCGGCATGCCGAACGACACGTTCGACGCGCCGCAGATGATGTTCGCCCCGAGCTCCTGGCGGACGAGGCGGATCGTCTCGAGCACGACCGCCCCGGCGTCGGGGTCGGCGCCGACCGTCATCACGAGGGGGTCGATCAGGACGTCCTCGGCCGGGACGCCGTGGTCGGCGGCCCGTCCGACGATCTTCCTGGCGATCTCCAGGCGCACCTGCGGGTCCGGCGACGGGCCGCGCTCATCGCTCGAGAGACCGATCACGGCGGCGCCGTGGCGCTTGACGACCGGCAGGATCCGCTCGAGCTTGCCCTCCTCGCCGGTGACGGAGTTCACGAGCGCCTTGCCCTCGTACGCGCCGAGCGCGGCCTCGAGGGCGGCGTCGGTCGAGGAGTCCATGCAGAGCGGCACGTCGGTGACCTCGGTCACGAGCCTCACTATCTGCACGAGCAGGGCGGCCTCGTCGATGCCCGGCACGCCGCCGTTCACGTCGAGCGCGCGGGCGCCGGCCTCGACCTGCGCGAGCGCGTCCGTGCGCACGCGGTCGAGGTTCCCGGCCTTCAGCTCCTCGGCGAATGCCTTGCGGCCGGTCGGGTTGATACGCTCGCCGACGATCACGAACGGCTGCCCCGGGCCGATGACGACGCGCTTGGTTGGGGACTCGAGGACCGTGTCCATCACGCGGCCCCCGCCTTCGGCTCGTCGCCGGCGAGCTCGAGCGCGACCTTCACGGCCTCCGGCGCGTTCGGCGCGAAGCCGTCGGCGCCGATCTCGGTCGCCCACTCCTCGGTGACCGGAGCACCACCGACCATGACCTTCACGGAGCGGCGCAGGCCGGCCTCTTGGAGCGCCCTGATCACGTTGCGCTGCTCCGGCACGGTGGTCGTGAGGAGCGAGGAGAGCCCGACGATCCTCGGGTGCATCTCGCGGACGGCCTCGACGATCTTCTCCGTCGGGACGTCCTTGCCGAGGTCGTGCACCTCGAAACCGGCGGTCTTCATCATCGCGCCGACCATGCTCTTGCCAAGGTCGTGGAGGTCGCCCTTGACGGTCGCCATCACGATCTTGTGGCCGAGCGTCCTGCCGCCGGCCGCGATCAGCGCGGGCTCAACGATCTCGTTGCAGCGCTTGAAGATCTCCGCCGCGGCGACGACCTCCGGCAGGAACACGTCGCCGGCGTTCCAGCGCCGGCCGGTCTCGAGCATCGCCTCCGCCAGCCCCTCCTGGAGCACGCGCTGCGGCTCCGCTCCGCCGTCGATCAGCTCGGTCGTGATCGACAGGGCGGCCACATCGTCGAGCGCGTACAGCGCCTCCCGCAGTGCCGCGATCCTCTCATCCATGGTGAGCTCCCTCCGCTTCAGTCGCTCGCGTACGCCGCGATCACCCCGCGGATGTCGTCCTCGATCCCGTCCGCGAGCGGTATCGGTTCGTGCTCGGCGAGGATCTTCCGGGCGCGCTCGCGGGCCAGATCACGGGGTTCGGGGCGCCCGGCCGCCTCCCAGTCCTCCCACGTCTCGCGACCGAACACGCGCGGCTGCCACATCCGGCGCATGTTCCGCAGCGTGTGTGGCTGCGCGAGGAAATGGCCGCCGGGCCCGACCGCCTCGATGACCTCGAGCGCGAGGTCCTCGTCGGTGACGGGGACGCCGCCGGCGAGGTGGCACACGAGGTCGAAGAGCTCCGTGTCGAGCACGAGCTCGGCGATCGAGTACACGCGGGCGCCGTAGAGCAGCCCGGCGCCGCAGAGCATGTCGGCTCCGCCGAGCCAGCTCGCCATGCCGGACAGGCCGTTCTCGACGCCGGCCTGCCAGTCGGCCGACTTCGCGCCGGTCGCGAACGTCCCGATGCTGCTCGGCATGCCGTAGCGCCGCGCGAGCTGCGCCGACGCCATCTGGAACAGTAGGTCCTCGGGTCCGCCGCACGCGGCCGCGCCGGTGCGGAGGTCCATGACGGTCCCGCACGCGCCGTAGAACGTGCGCGCGCCCGGAACGAGGAGTTGCAGCGACACGATGCCGGCGAGCACCTCCGCGTTCGAGACCACGAGCGCGGCTGCCGGCGTCGCCGGCGCCGTCGCGCACGCGATCGGCATCGCGACGAACCCGCACGGCACGCCGGCCTCGCCGTAGACGGCCGCCGCCTCGAGCGGCTGGCCGTCGTAGGTGAGCGGCGAGAGGCTGCACTGGAACGCCGATAGCACCGGGCGCTCGCGCAGCTCCCGCTCGCCGCCGGCGACGATGCGCGCGATCTCGACCGCGCCGCGCGCCTGCTCCGGCTTCGCGGCCGTCATCAGCTGGATGTGCTTGCTCGAGTTCGCGAACTCGGTGGCGATCTCGTGGAGCGGCTGCACGTCGATCGGCTCGTCGCGCGCGGTGACCGGCTGCCAGAGGAACCCGATCTGCGGGAGCGCGTCGGCGACGCGGGTGACCTGCGCGAGGTCGGCCTTCGTCGAGGCGCGGCGCTCGTTCGTCTCGAGGTCGAGGATCTCGGCGGCGTTGCCGTCGACCGTGAGGTACCCGCGCGAGCCGTCGAGCATGAGATCGCATGCAGGATCGCGCGCGGCGAGGAGCAGCGTGGCCGGCACCTGCGCAAGGGCTGCCTCGACGACCTCGCGGGGGAAGCGCACGCGGCCGGCGTCGTGGTCGGCGCGAGCGCCGGCGCGCTCGAGCTTCGCGATCACCCGGTCGGAGCGGACCTCGATCCCGACGCGGTCGAGGACGCGGAGCGCCCCCTCGTGGATGCGCTCGATCGCGGTCTCCGTGAGGATGTCGATCCGGTTCGCGAGCGGGAGGCCCCGGACGCGCGGCGAAGCGGCGTGCTCCCGGATCGCCCCAGCCTGACTCGAAGTCATCCTTCAACCTCGGACTTTAGGAATGCCAACAAGCCAGCGTAACGTCGGCCCTCCGGCGCCAGCAAGGGTCGGAGCCTGACCCGGAGTCACAGGGACGCGGATCTCAGTGCGTGCCCGCCGAAGCGGCATCGGGGACCATCCGGTCTTCCCGGAAGCGCGAGGGCGAGAACGGCGCGATGAGGGCAGGGGCGCGGCCGGTGGCGATGTGCTCCGCTGCCTGGACGCCGAAGATCGGCGCACCCTTGTATCCCCAAGTGCCCATGCCCGCGGCGAGGTAGAAGGACTTCACCTCGGACTCGCCGAGGATCGGCGAGGAGTCCGGCGTCATGTCGCAGAGGCCCGACCACTGCCGCATGGCCCGGGCCTTCGCCATGAACGGCAGGATCTGGATCGAGCGCTTCGCCGCCTCGGCGAGGAAGTCGAACGTGGAGCGGGTCGAGTACGTGTTGTAGCGGACGATCTCGGCGCCGACGAGCAGCTCGCCCCGCGCGGTCTGCGAGATGTAGACGTAAAGGTCCATCGAGGACACGAGCCCGTTCAGCACGTGCCGGTACGGCTCGGTGACGAAGGCCTGGAGCGGGTGCGTGCTGATCGGCAGCCGCAGGCCGGCCATCGCGGCGAGGACACTGCTGTAGCCGGCCACCGCGGCGACGACGCACCCCGCCGACACGGGCCCCCGGCCCGTCATGATGCCGCGGCACACGCCGTCCCGCACGTCGAGCCCCGTCACCTCGATGCCCTCGTGGACGTGGACGCCGAGCCGCTGGGCCGCGACGGCGTACGCCCACACGACAGCGTCGTGGCGCGCGAACGAGCCGGGGGGGTGGTACGAGGCGCCGATGACCGGGAGCTCGCCGCCGGCCGTGAGGTCCACGAGCGGGCACATCTTCAGGACCTCGTCCGGGGTGAGGATGTTCGTCTCGACACCGTAGGCCGCGTTGAGCAGCGACTTGTCGCGCTCGGTCTGCAGGGCGTCCACGCTATGGACGAGGTCGAGCTCGCCCTGCCGACTGAACTGGATGTTGAAGTCGAGCTCCTCGGAGAGGGTCCGCCAGATCTCGAGGCTCGCCTTGTAGAGCGGGATGGTCTCGGGGGTGTTGTAGTTGGCGCGGACCACCTGGGTGTTGCGGCCCGAGCCCCCCGAGCCGATGTACGCGCGCTCGAAGACCGCCACGTCGCGGACCCCGTGCTTCGCGGCGAGGTTGTACGCGATCGCGAGGCCGATCACGCCGCCTCCGACGATCACGACGTCGTAGCGGGGCTTCGGCTCCGTCTGGTGGAGGAACGTCGTCCTGCGGAACAGGCCGCTCACTTGCCCCGCCTCCTCTTCCGCACGGCGGGCGCCGTCCACGCCGCCGGCGCCGGGACCTGCCGCACGCCGAGGCTCGCGCAGTCGTGCAGGATCCGCTCGCGCAGGTGCTCGCGCCACATCGAGGGGACGAGCAGGTGGAGTCGGTCGGGCAGCACGACGACCTTGACCGGCACGTGCGCCACGGCGCCCTGAACGAACCCCTCGGCCGGGAGCGTGACCGCCGACAGGTGAGCGAACGCCTCTCGGGTCGCGTCGCCGGCGAGCGTCCAGATCGCCCAGCCGTCCGTGGTGTCGAGGGCGACGGCATCGGGATCGGTGCCGGTCGTGAGATCGGCCGCGGTCCGCACGAGCTTCTCAGCCGAGCCGGGCTCACCGACGAGCAGGACCTCGTCCGGCGCTGCCCGGCACGAGGAGGCGTCCTCGACGGTCGCGAGCGCGTCGAGTGCCTCGGGCGCCGCGTAGCACCCGACGACAGAGGCCCGCGTGGCGGCGAGCTCAAGCACGGAGCCTCGCCCCCTCGGGGTCGTAGAAGGGGGTCGGGACCACCCTCGCCGTCCGCTCCTCGGCGCGCAGGACCGACGGGAACTCCCCGTCGACCGCGCGCAGCCAGCCGAGCCCGATCGCGCGCTGGAGGACGCGCGACTCCGCGCAAGAGGTCACTCGACCGACGATCCGGTCGCCGGCGTAGAGAGGCACGCCCCGCCCCGGCACCGCGCCCTCGAAGGCCAGGCCGACGAACTTGCGCTCGACCGGGATCTCGGCCATCCGTTCGAGTGCCACCTTCCCGATGAACGACGGCTTGTCCATGGCGACGGCCCAGGAGAGGCCGAGCTTCGCCGGGTGATCGTCGGGCAGCGTGTCCTGGCCGAGGTAGAAGTGCCCCTTCTCCATCCGGAGGATCTCGAGCGCGTCTAGCCCGTGCGGGCGGATGCTGAGGTCGCGGCCCGCGTCCATCAGCGCGTCCCACAGCTCGACGCTCCGCGAGCGCGGGTGGTGCAGCTCGAACGAGAGCTCTCCGACGAACCCAACGCGGATCGCACGGCAGGGGACGCCGGCCACGGTGATCTCGCGGTGCGCCATGTGAGGCAGCGACTCGCGGTCGATCGGGTCGTCGCACAGCCTCGAGAGGAGGTCCCGCGCGCGCGGCCCGGCGACGTTGATCGCGCCGAGCATCGGCGTCTGGTTCACGACGTGGACGTGCAGGTCCCAGCGGTCCGTCCAGTTGCGGAGCCAGGCCTCCATGCGGTCGGCGCCGCCGGAGGTGGAGGTGATGTAGTGGGTGCCGTCCTCGAGGGCGCAGATCATGCCGTCGTCCATCACGTAGCCGGCCTCGTCGAGCGCGAGCATGTAGCGGGAGCGGCCGGGGGCGAGGTTCTCGATCCGGCACGGGTAGACGCGGTCCACCAGGGTCGTCGCGTCCCGGCCGGCCACGAGGAACTTGCCGAGCGTGCTCACGTCCATGAGGCTCACGTGCTCGCGCACGGCGCGGTACTCCTCCGCGGTGTCCCCGTAGTTGAAGGGGCGCTTCCAGCTCCCGGACCAGTCGAGGCGCGCGCCGAGCTCGAGGTGGCGCTCGTGCAGCGCTGTCCGCTTCTCGATCACCTCGTGGACGCCGCCCGCGAGGTCCTCGAGCGGCACGGTGCGCACCGGCGGTCTCGCCGTCGTCGGGGAGCCGGCCGTGGGCGAGCTCGACCGCCGGGCGACGAAGGACGAGAGGAGCCGCCCGCACATCGCGCCCTGGCACGGGCCCATCGTCGCCGTCGTGTAGCGCTTCAGGATCTCGGACGAGTGCCAGCCCTCGCTCCAGGCCTGCTCGAGGTCCGCGACCGAGACGTCCTCACACAGGCAGACGTAGCCCGCCCGTCCGAGCCGCGCCGGTTCGGCCTGCGGGACCGGCGACGGCTCGCCCCCTCCGGCCTTCCGTCCGCTCTCGACGGCTTCGTCGAGAGAGCACCCCGGCTGAACGACCTCGCCCGCGCCGCCGACCGGTAGGTCCGCGCCCATCCGGAGGAGCGCGTCCCTGGGGGCGAACCCGAGCGACAGCACGACGGCGTCGCAGTCGATCCGCTGAGGTCCCGAGGCGGTGAGCACCACGACCGCGCGGACCTCCTTCCGGCCCTCGGCCTTGCCGACCCTCCCGTTCCGGACGACGGGGACGCCAGCCGGAACTCGGCCGGCCAGCGAGTCGGGGACCACGGCGGCGACGACGTCGACGCCGGCCTCGCGGAGGGTCCGCAGATGCTCCAGCCCCTCCGTCGTCTCCGCGGCGACCACCGCGCGGCGCCCCGGCCGCAGCGAGTGCACGCCGGCCAGCCGGGCGGCGCCGCGGCCGAGCCAGACACCGGGGAGGTCGTTTCCCCGGAACACGGCGTGAGACTCCACCGCACCGGTCGCGACCACGATCCGGCCGGGGTCGACCTGGAGCAGGGCTTCCTCTCCGACGACGGGGACGAGGGGTCCCTCGTAGATGCCGACGGCGGTGTGCCGCTCGAGGATCGTTACGGATGGCTGCTCGCGGAGCTCTGACTCGAGCGCCCGGATCCGCTCCAGGGTGGGGCCCGGAGCGACCTTCTCGCCGAGGCGCCCCTCGTCGCACAGGATCACGGACCCGCCGCGTCCGGCCGCTGCGGCCGCCGCGGCGAGCCCCGCGACGCCTCCACCGACGACGAGCACGTCCGTGTGGACGCAGCGGTTCTCCTTCATCCGCGGCTCGCGGCCGACGGGCAGCCGCCCCACGCCAGTCGCCCCGCGGATCACGCGCTCGGCGACCTCCCACGCGAAGCGGGGCCGGATGAACGTCTTGTAGTAGAAGCCGACCGGCATCAGCGCGTGCGCCCGATCGGCTATGGATAGCAGGTCGAGTTCCGCGGACGGCAGGCCGGACTCGCGCTTCACCATCATGCCGTCGCGGGCGGGAGTGGTGCAGGAACGGACGCCGGGTTCACCGTCGACGTTGACCAAGCAGTTCGGGCAGTCGCCCGTCAGGCAGTAGAGCCCGCGCCGCCGGTGGTGCTTCATCGAGCGGGTGAAGGTCCGGACGCCGGTCCGATACAGAGCAGACGCGATCGTGTCCCCGTCCTGCAGGGGAACCCTCTTCCCCTCGAAGTCAAACGAGGCCATCGATCCGACCCGTGACGGTGTCCCGGCGGAGCGTCAGCCATCTCCGGCATCCGAAGGTGTGGAACCAGCGCTCCTCCTGGAGGCCCGGCGCGTTCTCGCGGAGGTACACGCGCCGGAAGTCCTCCTCCGGGTCGCGTGACTCCAGGTCACGGAGCTCGCCGCCGAACGTGAACTCCGTGTACCGGCGGAGCCCGCAGTGCGGACACGGGATCTTCAGGCTCACGCCGAGCTCACCTCTCCCTGGATGCGGAGGACCTTAGGCGGGGGAGCGCCCCGGTCCCTCCTAGTGCGCCGGCGTCACGATACTGCCGCCGGTTGCGGGGCGGCCACGCCGTCCTATGACCCGGGGTCGGGAGGCGCGGCGGCCACCGGGCTCGCGGGCTCCGGCAACGTCTGGACGCCCGACCGAGGCCTCCTGTGCGGCGACATCTGGCAGGATAGGGGGCCATGGAGGGACCGTTCCGCGCCGCGGTTGTGACCGTGTCCGACGGTGTGGCGCACGGCACCAGGAAGGACGTGTCGGGCGACGTCGCGGAGGAGCTGCTCCGCGTGGCCGGGTTCGAGGTCGCCGAGCGGCGGGTCGTCCCCGACGAGCGCCCCGAGATCGAGGCGCTGCTCGCGGACCTTGTGGGATGGGGGCTGCCGCTCGTCGTGACGACCGGCGGCACCGGGTTCGGGCCGCGTGACGTCACACCGGAGGCGACGCGCGCCGTGATCGATCGCGAGGCGCCGGGCCTCGCCGAGCTGATGCGCAGGGCCGGCCTGGAGAAGACGCCGATGGCCGCGCTCTCCCGCGCCGTCTCCGGCAGCCGCGGCGGCACGCTGATCCTCAACCTCCCCGGCAGCCCGAACGGCGTCCGCGAGAGCCTCGAGGCCGTCCTCCCGGTCGTGCCGCACGCGGTGGAGCTGCTCGCCGGGCGGAGCTGCGGGCACCCGACCGACCGTGGGGCGTCGGAGGCGAGTTGAACCGCCGATGACCGGCCGCCATGTCCGCAAGAACCGGCGCGACTGGGACAAGACCAGCGACGAGTACCAGCGCGAGCACGCGCGACAGCTGAACCGCTTCGACCGACCGGCTTGGGGCACGTGGGGGTCTCCGGAATCGAGCTTGGGTGTCCTCGGCGACCTACGGGGCAAGGACGTCCTCGAGTACGGCTGCGGCGGGGGGCAGTGGTCGATCTACCTCGCGCGCCTCGGTGCGCGGCCGGTCGGCCTGGACCTCTCGATCCGCCAGCTCGAGCACGCGCAGCGCCTGATGGCGCGAGCCGGCGTCCGGTTCCCGATCGTGAACGCCGATGCCGAGCGCACGCCCCTCGCCGACAGTAGCTTCGACATCGTGATGTGCGACCACGGAGCTATGACGTTCGCCGACCCGTACCGCACCGTCCCCGAGGTCGCCCGCGTGCTCCGTCCCGATGGCCTGTTCGTGTTCAACATCGAGAGCCCCTTCCACTTCGTGTGCTGGGACGACGGGAAGGAACGCGTGGGTGCGCGCCTGTGCCTCGACTACTTCGGGATGCAGAAGTGGGACGACGGGGAGTCGGTGAGCTTCATGCTCCCCTACGGCGAGTGGATCCGGCTGTTCCGCGCGAACGGCCTGGAGGTCGAGGACCTGATCGAGCTGCGCCCCACCGCTCGGGCGACGACGACCTATCCGGACTTCACCGACCGCGCGTGGGCCCGACGATGGCCTGCCGAGAACGTCTGGAAGCTGAGGAAGTGCGCGTGAGACCCGCGCGGCCGCTCGTTGCGATCGCGCTGGCGCTCGTCGCGATCGCGATGGCGCCGTTCCTGCCGGCCCGAGTCGCCCCGCCCGACCGCCGCCCGAACATCGTGCTGATCCTGACCGATGACCAGTCGTTCGATTCGATCTCGCACGACCCGGCGGTGATGCCTGCGCTGCAGGCCATGCTGCAGGACCCGTCCGACCACTGGGTGTGGTTCCCGAACGCCTTCATCCAGACGCCGCTCTGCTGCCCCTCGCGTTCGACGATCCTGACCGGGCTGTACTCGCACCACACGGGCGTCCGCACGAACTACGATGGGGCCAAGCTCGCCGAGTCCTCGACGATCGCGACGTGGCTTCGCGACGCCGGGTACCGCACGGGCCTGATCGGCAAGTACGTGAACGGCTACCCGTTCGGCCACCCGTACGTGCCGTTCGGCTGGGACCGCTGGCTGGGCAAGCAGCAGGGGGCCCAGCCGACCGCTTACTACAACTACATCCTCGAGGACCAGGGCTTCCCGGTGTTCCATGGGCGCGCACCGGCGAACTACTCGACCGACGTGTTCGCCTCGGCCGCCGAGGACTTCATCCACACGGCACCGCAGGGGCAACCGTTCTTCCTGGAGGTGACGCCGACCGCGCCGCACCGGCCGTGGGTCGCGGCGCTCGGCGACGCCGGCGCCAACGTCGGGATGCCGATCTTCGAGCCGCCGAGCGTCGGGGAGCAAGACGTTTCCGACAAGCCGGCGTGGGTGCAGGCGCTGCCGCCCTTCGACGTCGCGCGGCACCTGCAGCTCCACGACATCCACCGGAGGTCGTTCGAGGCGCTCCTCGCGGTCGATCGGCTCGTCGCCGGCGTGATCGACGCGCTGAGGGACGAGGGCGTGCTCGGCAACACGGTCGTGTTCTTCCTCACCGACAACGGGTTCTCGTTCGGGGAGCATCGCTGGGTCGGCAAGACGTGCGCGTACGAGGAGTGCATCCGTACACCGTTCCTGGTCCGCTACCCGGGGAGCCCACCGCACGCCGACGAACACCTCGTCTCGAACGTCGACCTCGCGCCGACGATCGCCGACCTCGCCGGCGTCGAGCCCGGTGCGGCGGTCGACGGCCGGAGCCTCGTCCCGCTGCTCGACGGCTCACAGGCTGGTTCCTCGAGCCAGGACGTGTTCCTCGAGTATGTGGGCGACGCGCACATCCCCGGGTGGACGGCGATCCGAACGCCGGACTTCCTCTACGTGGAGTACGCGACCGGCGAGCGTGAGCTCTACGACCTCACCGGGCGGATCGCGAGCGCCGACCCGTACGAGCTCCAGAACCGGGTCGCGAATCCTGCCTACGGGCTGGTCGTCGACGACCTGGCCGCACGCTTGGCGGAGTTCCGCGCCGGCTGAGAGCGAACACCCCACAGAGCCGCCCCGGGGCCGGTATCTTGACGGGCGTGCAATACACACCCGGACCCGGCTCCCGGCTCCCGGTCCCCCGCGGGCGGCGCCTCCACAGGCGGCAGCAGATCGCGCGGCGGCGGAGCTTCGTAGCGTTCCTGCTGGTCTTGGCCGTGTTCACCCTGTGGCAGGCCTGGCCGAGCGGGGGCGGCGGCGACGAGGCGGCCGGCGGTGGGACGCCGAGCGCCTCACACACCGGCAAGCCGGGCGGCCACCACGGCTCGCCGACGCCGACCGCGACGATCACGCCCGGCCAGACGCCGATCGAGCACGTCGTGTTCATCGTCAAGGAGAACCGGACCTTCAACAACTACTTCGCGACCTACCCCGGAGCCGAGGGCGCGACCGAGGGCGGAACGATCCGGTGCACGGACAAGGGCTGCACCGACGGCCCGACCGTGCAGCTGAAGCTGGCCGAGGACGTCCAGGACCACGACCTCACCCACTGCTTCCGCTGCGGGATCACCGCGATCAACGACGGGAAGATGAACGGCTTCAACTGGATGAACGGGCCGATCTCCCAGAGCGGCGAGCGGGGACTGCTGTACGGCCACGACCTGTCGGGGTACACGTACTTCGACCGCGAGGGGGTCCCGAACTACTGGGCGTACGCCGACCGGTTCGTCCTCGCCGACCACTTCTTCACGCCGATGTACGGCCCGACGCTACCCGAGCATCTGTACGCGGTGGCGGCGCAGTCGAACGGCATCGTCGACAACAAGAGCACGACCGACCACGAGGGCAACTACTGCGACGACCCGACCGAGAACGCGACGCGATTCGACCCGCACCTGTCCTCCGGCGACCAGCGCGACATCATGGCCATCGAGGAGCATCTCACCGAGAACGGCGAGAACACGTACAAGCTCGGCAGCTACTGGGGGTCGGTCCGGCTCTGCTTCGACATCCCGGTCCTGCCCGACCAGCTCGAGAAGGCCGGGATCAGCTGGAAGTACTACGCGACCGAGAACGCGTGGATGAACGTGATGCAGATGATCCGCCACGTGCGGTACGGGCCGATGTGGAACAAGGTCGTTGCGCCCGAAGAGTTCGTCTCGGACGTGAGGCACGGTGAGATGCCGGCGGTCTCGTGGATCATCCCGCCCGAGTCCTACAACGAGCACCCCGGCGCGGGGAAGAGCACCTGCGCCGGCGAGAACTGGACCGTGGAGCAGATCAACACGATCATGAAGTCGGAGTACTGGGAGAGCACGGCGATCGTCGTGGTTTGGGACGACTTCGGCGGTTTCTACGATCCGGTCGTCCCGCCGCACTACGACATCATGGGCCTCGGCCCGCGGACGCCGGCGCTGATCATCTCGCCGTACACGCGCCAGGGCGACAACCCCGACGGCGGCACCGTGGACCACACGGTCTACGAGTTCTCCTCGGTGCTGCGGTTCATCGAGGACCTGTTCGGGCTCCAGTCGATGACCGAGCGCGACGCGCAGGCGAGCCCGCTGGCCGGCGCCTTCGACTTCGCGCACCCGAACTTCGAGAAGCTCATCCTGCCGCTCAGGCAGGACTGCCCCTATGGCACGACGTTCGCGGAGCTCGGCCCCGGCTGGCCGTTCGCGCGAACGATCGGCAGCCCGTACGACTGAGCGCTACGGCGGCTGGTTGTCGGGGAACTTCGACCCGGGGCAGTCGGTGCGCGTCGGCAGCGGGTCGGGCGGGAGCGGTTCCTGCGTGAAGTTGAATGCCTCCGAGAGGTTCTGCGCGTCGCGATCGCGCGTCGTGAGCTGGGAGAGCCCCCAGTTGTCCTCGATGAACCGGAGCACGCTCGAGAACTCGCCGAGCGTGTGGTCGACGTAGCCGGACCGGGCGTACGGGCTGATCACGAACAGCGGCACGCGGATCCCGAACCCGAATTCGTCCACCTGCGGCGGCGGAACGTGGTCGTAGAACCCGCCGTAGTCGTCCCACGTGATGAAGATCGCGGTGTCCTTCCACATGGGGCTGTTCATGATCGCGTTCACGATCTTCGTGGTCCAGTTCTGCCCGTGGCACAGGCTGTACTCAGGGTGATCGGAGAGCTCGAACCGAGGTGTCACCCACGTGACCGGCGGCAGGCGACCGTCGCGGATGTCCCGCACGAGGCCGTCCACCGGGAAGATGTGCGACTGCCACACGGCCGGGTTCGCGCGGATGTGCCGCACGGCGTCGTACGCCGACCACAGGTACCCGTTCTGCATGTTCGTCGCCGAGTAGTAGGCCCACGGGATTCCCGCGCCGGTGAGCAGGTCGCCCTCCGTTTGGAAGTCGAAGCAGGGCGGCACCTTCTTCGTCTGGCCCTCGCTGTCGACGACCGGCACGTAGCTGTCCTCGATCGAGTCGCATCCCCAGGCCTTGAACAGCCCGGTCGCGCGGTGGATCTGCACCAGCAGGTCGCGGTCCTGGATCGGGTTGTCGTGCGCACCGCCGGACTGCGCGGCGATCGTGTACAGGTGGTTGGGGAACGAGGGCCCCTGCGCCGACGCGAAGAAGTTGTCCCCGAGCACGAACCGCTCGGCCCAGGTCCAATAGCTCGGGACGTCCTCGGGCCCGTACTGCGTGTAGGCGTACCTGTCGGCGGCCTCGCTGATCGTCGCGAAACCGTCCATCTTGCCGTTGTCCCAGGCCTGCAGCGCGCACTCGTAGCAGTGCTTGATGTCGATCGGCAGCCGGTCGAGGCCGGGCGTGAGCGGCCGCTCCGCCCCCATGTCCATCCCCGTCGTCGCCCCATCCGCCCCGGGGAACAGCCCGAGCAGGTTGTCGAACGTCCGGTTCTCCTTGATCACGAACACGACGTGCTTGATCGGCCACCGGGTGTCGAAAGCCGTCGCGTCGACGGGCGCGGGACGGTCGCCGAACGACGACGGTGGGAGCGGATCCCACTCGGGAGCGCCCCCGTCGCAGGCCACGGCGACTAGGAGCAGCGCGATGAGCGCGCTCGGCAGAACGAGCGTCGACCGACGAAGGAGATCTGCGCCCATCGCGAGCACGGTACCCCATCCTCGGCCCATCGCCCGCGTGGAGGCCCTCGGTGGCCGTGCAGATCCGGCTAAGGCTCAGACCGGCTGGAGCTCGCGCTGGTTCTTTCGGATGTACTCCCGCCAGTACTCCTGGCCCTCCTCGGGCAGCGTGTAGACCGGGTCGTAGTACGAGTACTCGCGCGTGAGCGCGTCGGGGTCGTCGTACTCGATGCCGGTCCGGTAGTTCTTCCGCCAGTACGTGATGCCAAGCGTGCGGTCGTAGTTGCTGAGCATGTGGACCCAGCGCTTGCCGACGAGCGACACGTCACAGACGACGCGGGGCGTCGCGAAGCCCGGCAGATAGCCCATGATCGCGAACTGCAGCTCCTGTGCCTCCCAGATCGCCGTCCGCCAGTGCTCGGCGTTCGGGATGATGTCGCACTGGTAGAAGTAGTACGGGATGACCTTCAGGTGGTCGATCAGCATGAAGCACAGCTCGAGCATCTGCTGAGGGGTCGTGTTCACACCGCGGAGCAGCACGCCCTGGTTCCGCACGTCGCGGTAGCCCATGTCGAGCAGCGCGCGGACGGCCTTCGCCACGAGCGGCGTGGCCTGCTGCGCGCTGTTGATGTGGGTGTGCACGGCGACCTCGATGTCGCGCTCACGGGCGCGCTTCACGATCCGCTCGTAGCCCTCGAGCACCTCGTCCTGCAGGAAGTGCTGCGGGATGCCCATGAGGCCCTTCGTGGCCAGGCGCACGTCGCGGATGTTCGGGATGTCGAGGAGCTTCATCATGAAGTCCTCGAGCCTCGCGATCGGGATGTTCGCGACGTCGCCTCCCGAGACCACGACGTCGCGAACCGACGGGGTCCGGCGCAGGTAGTCGAGCATCGCGTCCCAGCGCTCGTTCTGCTTCATCTCGAACTTGTACTTGAGGACCTGGGCGGTATCGTTGCCGACGAGGTCCATCCGCGTGCAGTGCCCGCAGTACTGCGGGCACGTCGGGATCATCTCGGCGAGGACCTTGGTGGGGTAGCGGTGGGTGAGGCCCTCGACCGCCCACATGTCAGCTTCGTGCAACGAGTCGCGCGAGGCCATCGGGTGGCTCGTCCACTCCGGGTGCCGGTCGGAGAACGCCGGCGCCATGTACCGGCGGACCGGGTCGCTCCGCAGGTCTCGCTCGTTCATCGTGTTGACCATCTGGGGCGGGATGAGCATCGACATCGTCGCCCGCTCCCGCTGGTCGCGCTCGATGTCGGCGTAGAGGGCGTCGTCGAGGTGCTCGCCGAGCGCCCGCTTGAACTCGACGAGGTTCTTGACCGAGTGGGCGCGCTGCCACTGCGCGCTCCCCCACTGGTCCTTCGTGACGTCCTTGAAGCCGGGCAGGCGCGTCCAGTCGGGCTCGACGAACTCGCGCTTCAGCGGGTACTGGAAGGGTTGCTCGGCGGCGTGCGCCTTGCCGACCTTGCGCTTCGGACGGGCCTTCCCCTTCTCCTGGACATCCTGCTCGTCGCTCACGTGTTCACCTCCGCGTCATCGATCCGCCGATGCTCCCTTCCGGAGCCCGGTGAACGAAACACCACCCTCAGACAGTCTACAGGCGTTCCGTTCGGCCGTGAAGGTCCGGAGCCGAAGGATATTCGGCAATGTGATGCTCTCGAGGACACCCCCCGCACCAGCACCGGGGATGGTGATATCGGAGGCCCGTCGCTAGGAGGTTGCCGGCGGGGGAGCGGTTCCCGTCTGCGGGGCGGTCCCGGTCTGGGGCGCGCCGCCGCCGGCGGGACCGGTAGCAGGTCGGCGGCCACCACCGCCGACCGGCGATCGACCGCCGCCGAAGGAACGACCACCGCCGCCGCCGCGGCCACCGCCGCTGCGGCCACCGCCGAACCGGCCCCCGCCCGCGCCGCCCCCGCGCGGACGCCGCTCGAAGCGCACCGCTTCCTGCGGGCCCTTGGGGAGGCGGAAGCGGAGCGGGATGTGTCCGGTGCGCTCGTAACGCACCCAGACGTGGTCGGGCTCCTGCCTGCGCTCGATCTCGCGCCAGCCGTCGGCCAGCAGATGCCGGTGCCGACCGGCCGCGTTCTTGCGCAGCTTGTCGGTGCTCGGGACCTTCACGTAGAGGCGTTCGACGCGGACTTCCTTGTAGTCGCTCATGCGGCACAGGGTAGCAGGGGTCCCCGCGCGCAGGCCGGGTGAGCCGTAAGCTGTCCGGCGACTTCCGACTCTCGGTTCCCGACCCCTGGGGAGGACGGATGGACAAGCGGGCGGAGTGGGACGAGCTCGCGGCGCAGTTGAGCGTCGACGGGATCCGGGCGTCGACGGCGGCCGGCTCGGGGCATCCGACGTCGTCGATGTCGCCCGCGCACCTGCTGGCCGTCCTGTACGCCGACCACCTCCGTTACAACGTCGCCGACCCCAAGGACCCGGCGAACGACCGCTTCGTGCTGTCGAAGGGCCACGCCTCGCCGCTGATGTTCTCGGTGCTGAAGGCCGTCGGCGCGATCACCGACGAGCAGCTCCTGTCGTTCCGCAAGCTCGGCAGCCCGCTCGAGGGTCACCCTGTGCCGCTCCCCGACATGCCGTGGATCGACGTGGCGACGGGCTCGCTCGGCCAGGGACTGCCGATAGGCCTCGGCATGGCGCTCGCCATGCGGATGGACGGCAACCCCGCCCGGGTGTGGGTGCTGATGGGCGACTCCGAGACCGCCGAGGGGTCGGTCTGGGAGGCGATGGGGAACGCCTCGTTCCACGGGGCGTCGAACCTCGTGGGGATCCTCGACATGAACCGGCTCGGGCAGCGCGGTCCGACGATGCTCCAGTGGGACGGCAAGACGTATGCAGCACGCGCGCTGTCGTTCGGATGGGACGCGATCCAGATCGACGGGCACGACACGGTCGCGATCGACCAGGCGTACCGACAGGCCGAGGGAGCCGAGCGCCCGACGCTGATAGTCGCGCGCACGGAGAAAGGCCACGGCGTGTCGTTCCTGGAGGACAAGGAGGGCTGGCACGGCAAGCCCCTCTCGGCCGAGGAAGCCGAGAGGGCGATCGCCGAGCTCGGCGGGCCGCGTTCGATCCAGGTCACGCCGCCGAAGCCCGCGCCGTGGTCGCCGCCCGAGCGCCCGTCCGCGTCCGTCGTCCTGCCCGCGTACGAGGACGAGATCGCGACGCGGAAGGCTTTCGGCGAGGCGCTCGCGGCGATGGCGTCGCGCGCCGACGTCGTCGTGCTCGACGGCGAGGTCGCGAACTCCACCTATACCGAGGATTTCCAGAAGGTCGCGCCGGAGCGGTTCGTGGAGCTGTACATCGCCGAGCAGTGCATGGCCGGCGTCGCCGTGGGTCTACAGGCGCTCGGCAAGACCGTGTACGCGGCGACGTTCGGGGCGTTCCTCACGCGCGCATACGATTTCTTCCGGATGGCGGCCGTCGGCCGCGCCAGGCTGCACCTGTGCGGCTCGCACGCCGGCGTGTCGATCGGCGAGGACGGGCCGTCGCAGATGGCGCTCGAGGACCTCGCGATGATGCGCACCGTGCACGGCTCAACCGTCCTGTACCCGGCCGACGGCAACGCAGCGGCGAAGCTCACGGCGGCGATGGCCGACCACGTTGGCGTCTCGTACATCCGCACGACGCGTGAGAAGACGGCGATCCTGTACCCGGCCGACGAGCGGTTCGAGATCGGCGGCAGCAAGACGCTCCGCGCGAGCCCCTCCGACGTCGCGACGATCGTCGGCACCGGGATCACCGTGCACGAGGCGCTGAAGGCGGCCGAGGCGCTCGAGGCCGAGGGTGTGCGCGTGCGCGTGATCGACTGCTACTCGGTGAAGCCGATCGACGGGGCGACGCTCGGCACCGCGCTCGACGAGACCGGCCTGATCGTGACGGTCGAGGACCACTGGGTCGAGGGCGGTCTCGGCGATGCTGTGCTCGAGGCGCTCGCGGCCGGCGGCGAGCTGTCGGGCCGCGTGGTGCGGCTCGCGGTCTCGGCGATGCCGGGCTCCGGTACCCCGGCGGAGCTCCGCGAGTGGGCCGGCATCTCGGCCCGCGCGATCGCCGAGTGCGTCCGCGGCGGGCTCGGTCTCCGCTAGGGGTCGCGCGCGTGATCGTCCGGAACGCCGAGCCGGCGGACCATCCGTCGGTGATCGACGTGATGGACGCGTGGTGGGGCGGGCGTCACATGAGCCCGCTGCTGCCGCGCCTGTTCTTCGTCCATTTCCGGGATACCAGCTTCATCGCCGAGGAGGGCGGCGAGCTCGTCGCGTTCTTCGCCGGATTCCTCTCGCAATCGCGGCCGGACGAGGCCTACATCCACTTCGTCGGCGTGCGTCCCGACCGCCGCGGCTCGGGGATCGCGCGCGACCTGTACGAGCGGTTCTTCGAGATCGCCCGGGCGAACGGCCGCTCGGTCGTGCGGTGCGTCACGGCGCCCGTGAACACGGGCTCGATCGCGTTCCACCGGAAGATGGGCTTCGAGATCGAGCCGGGCGACGGAGAGGTCGACGGGATCCCGGTTCACCGCGACCAGGACGGGCCGGGCGTGGACCGGGTGTTGTTCCGCAGGCGGATCTGAGGCCGCGCGGGGGCGGGTCGAACGCTCAGACCTCGAGCGGCACGAGCTCGAATCGGTTCACGTCGACCAGACCGCGGTCGGTCAGCTTCAGCTCGGGGATGACCGAGAGCGCCATGAACGACATCGCCATGAACGGCGAAGGGAGCGAGACGCCGAGCTCTTCGGCGGCGTGCGCGAGCGAGCGAACCGCGGCGGCGACGTCCTCGACCGGCAGGTCGGACAGGAGTCCGCCGATCGGGCAGGGCACCTCGGCCAGAACCTGCCCACCGGCGATCGCGGCCTGCCCGCCCCCGGTCGACGCGAGCCGGTTCACGGCGGCGGCCATGTCGGCATCGTCGACACCGACGACGACGACGTTGTGCGCGTCGTGCGCGTGGGTCGACGCGAGCGCACCGCGCTGCAGGCCGAACCCCGTCACGAACCCCAGGCCGATCCGCCCGGTGCCCTTGTGCCGCTCGACGACCGCGATCTTCGCGAGGTCGCGCGATGGATCGGCGACGGCCGCCCCGTCGCGCTGCGTCGCATCCTCCACGAGCGAGCGCGTCACGATCCGCCCCGGCTCCACGCCGATCACGCGGACCCGGCCGTCGACGACGATCCGGAAGTCGTCCGCCGCGAGGGCATGGACCCGCACGCTGTCCCGCATCCAGTCCGGCGCCGTGACCTTCTCGATGTCGACCGGGCGGCCGTCCTCGGCGACCAGGCGGCCACGCTTCCATACGCGGACCGGTCGGAAGCGCTCGAGGTCCTCGACGGCCACGACGTCGGCGAGGTAGCCCGGCGCGACGGCGCCGTGCTCGTACAGACGGTGGTAGCGCGCGGCGTTCAGGGTGCCCATCAGGACCGCGTCGGCCGGCAGGCACCCGAGCGCGACGGCCTTGCGGATGACATCGTTCACGTGCCCCTGCTCGAGCAGGTCGTGAGGCTCGCGATCGTCGGTGCAGAGCAGGCAGTTCGCGGGGCCGTGGTCGAGCACCAGCGGCAGCAGGATCTCGAGGTTCTTCGCGGCGGAGCCCTCGCGGAGCATGATCCACATCCCGAGGCGGCGCTTCTCGAGTGCCTCCTCGCAAGTGGGGATCTCGTGGTCGCTGCGGACACCGGCCGCGAGGTACGCGTTCAGCTCTCGGCCGGTGAGCCCGGGGGCGTGCCCGTCGATGTGCCGGCCGCCGGCCGCCTCGACCTTCGCGAGAGTGTCGTCCTCGCCGGCCACGACGGCCGGGAAGTTCATCATCTCGGCCAGGCCGATCGCGTTCGGCTCCTCGGCCATGAACCGCGCGATGTCCTCGGCCGTCACCGTCGCGCCGCTCGACTCGAACGGGCTCGCCGGCACGCACGAGGGCGCCATCACGTAGTAGTCGAGCGGCACGGGCCCGGCGCTCTCGAGGAGCGCACGCACGCCGTCCAGGCCGAAGACGTTCGCGATCTCATGAGGGTCGAGGATCACCGTCGTTGTCCCCCAGGGCAGCGCGGCCCGTGCGAACTCGTCGACCATGAGCTTGCTCGACTCGATGTGCATGTGACCGTCGATGAAGCCGGGCAGCAGGATCAGGCCGGATACGTCGGCGGTCTCGCGGCCCTCGTACCCGTGATCGACGCCCGCGATGTGCTCGCCGGCGATCGCGACGTCGGCGTCGAGCAGCTCGCCGGTGAAGACGGAGAGCACACGGCCCCCCTTCAGCACCAGGTCCGCGGGCTCGTCGCCGCGGGCGACCGCCACTCGGTGAGCGAGGCGGCGGGCCGAGTCGGGGTGCATGATCGAAGGGTACCCTGAGCGACGAAGCAGCATGCAGCCCTTGAACGCGCCCCCCGTGCCCCCGAAACCCCGCCTGCGGGGTTGGTTCCACGAGGTGGCGTTCTTCGTCTCCATCCCCGCCGGCGTGGCGCTCGCCGTGCTCGCCACTGGCGCGAGGGCGCGGACCGCGACGATCATCTACGCGGTCAGCCTGACGGCTGTGTTCGGCGCGAGCGCCGCGTACCACCGCGTGGACTGGCCGCCGAAGGCGTTCCGGCGCATGAAGCGTCTCGACCACTCCATGATCTTCGTGCTGATCGCCGGGAGCTACACGCCGATGTGCCTGCTCGCGCTCCACGGCGCGTGGACCGTCGTGATGCTGTCGCTCGTGTGGACCGGCGCGGCAGTCGGCATCACACTGAAGAACATCCGGATCGACGGCTTCCACGTGCTGACGGGGTTCCTCTACATCGCGCTCGGGTGGGTCGCGCTCTTCGCGCTGCCTCAGCTGGTGCGCGAGCTCTCGCCGGCGGCGATCGTGCTCATGGCGGCCGGGGGCGTGCTGTACACGGTGGGAGCGATCGTGCTCGCGCGTCACCGCCCCGACCCGGCGCCGGCGACGTTCGGGTACCACGAGGTGTGGCACGCGTTCATCGTGGCCGCCGCCGCGTGCCACTACGCGATGGTCATGCTGATCGTGCGCGCCCCGATCTGAGCCGGCCTGGTACCCTCGGTGGTAAGGACGGTGTCGCCGTCCCGTGAGGTTTCGTTCCCTCGGTTCCTCCTTCCGGTGGTTTCGGGTGTCGCGCAACCTCCCCCGGACCCTCGGCCGCGCGGCCGCGGAAGGAGTCGAACCGCATGTCCCAGGAACCATCGTTCCTCGACCTCGGCGTGTCGCCGGAGGTCGCGAAGACCCTCGAGCACCGCGGCATGACCGCGGCGTTCCCGATCCAGACGCTCGTGATGCGCGATGCGCTCGCCGGCCACGACGTGCTCGCGAAGTCGCAGACCGGCTCGGGCAAGACCCTCGCGTTCGCGATCCCGATCGTCGAGCGCATCGACCCGAAGGCAGCCGCGCCCTCGGCGCTCGTGCTGGTCCCCACCCGCGAGCTCGCGGTGCAGGTCGCCGGAGAGTTCGCCGATCTCGCGAGAGCGAAGGGCCTGCGCGTTGGCCTCGCGTACGGCGGCACGAGCGTCCACGAGCAGGGACGGAGCCTGCGCGGCGCCCACGTGCTGATCGCAACGCCGGGCCGGCTCGACGACTTCGCGAACCGAGGCACGGTCGCGCTCGGCGAGGTGCGGATCCTCATCCTCGACGAGGCAGACCGCATGCTCGACATGGGCTTCCAGCCGCAGGTGGACCGTATCGTGCGGCGGCTGCCGGCGGAGCGCCAGACGATGTTCTTCTCAGCGACGCTCGAGGGCGCCGCCGGACGCATCGCCGACGCCTACACCCGCGAGCCGAGGCGGCACGAGGTAGTGACCGACACCCAGACCGTGGAGGAGCTCGAGCACCGGTTCATGCCGGTCTCGGCGCAGGGCAAGGTCGAGGCGCTCGTCGACATCCTGCAGCACGGCGGCGAGCTCACGCTCGTGTTCGTCCGCACGAAGCGCGGCGCCGATCGGCTGGTGCAGAAGCTGAAGGCCAAGGGCGTGCGCGCCGAGGCGATGCACGGCGACATGTCGCAGCCGGCCCGCCAGCGGGCGCTCGCCCGGTTCGAGGCCGGGAAGGCCGCCGTGCTCGTGGCGACCGACGTCGCCGCGCGCGGTCTCGATCTCGACGGCATCAGCCACGTGGTCAACTTCGACCCGCCCGAAGATGCGAAAGGCTACGTGCACCGCGTCGGTCGCACCGCCCGGGCCGGTAAGAGCGGCACCGGCGTCACCCTCGTCACGGCCGAGCAGCAGGGCGACGTGAGCCGCATGGCCGCGCGTCTGGACCTCCACGAGGAGTTCCAGGAGGAGGGCATGACGATCGCGCCACCGCGCGTGGTGTTCTCAGGCTCGAAGGGCGGCCGCCGCTCGTCGCTACGGAAGCCGGCGCGCCGCCGGTTCTGAGGCGGTCCGTTCCCGCGAACGCGAACCCGGGCGATCGGATCAGCAGCCGTGCTCGTCGGGCAGCAGCGGCCGGAAGATCAGCAGGTACTCCGTGCCGTCGCTCGTCCAGGGTGTGAGCTGATTCGACCTCTGCGCCTCGGGGAGCAGCGTCGTTAGATCCGCCCCGCTCACCACGCCGCACCGCGTGTCTTGCAGGTCCTTCGACGCCTCACCGAACGTGGCCAGCGGCGTCTGGAGGGGCCACGCCTGGGGCGGCTCGGTCAGGTTGGGGTCGCCGGTGCCCGTGTAGGGCTGGACGTACACGCGGAGCTCGGAGGGGTCGAAGGACTTCTCCCCGCCGATCGAGCCCTCGGGCAGCCAGCTCTGGAGGTCGGTGAGCTTGGCCTGGAAGGCGGCGAGCTTGTCGCGCGCCTCCGTGTCGGCACCCGGGCAGGGCCCCTGCGCCTGTCCGAGCGCGTATGCCGAGATCACGTGGGTCTGCCCATCGGCGACGAGCGTGAACGTCGTCACCGGCATGTCGGTGATGCACGCGTACGGGTAGTCGGCGTTCGGCCCCATCAGGCCGGTGTCCTTCGCGGCCTGCAGGATCGCCTGCACACCGTCCTCGGAGATCGGCGTGACGAGCACGTTCGGCAGCGCCGGAGGAGGGTAGATCTCGATCTGCGGGCCCTGGGTGATCAGGCGGCCGTCGCCGTACAGCGACCACGTGGGGATCTGGCGCATGGAATAGCTCGGGGGGACGAACCCGCCGGCGGTGTCCATGCGGAGCACCGGCTGGTCGGCTCCGGTGGGGTGGTCGATCCCGCCGCCCCCGGAGTCGTTCAGCCGGCCGCACGCGACGGCGAGGAGGGCGAGGAGAGCGAGCGATGCGAGCAGCCTACGGGTCGTCATGGTCGTGTCCCTCCATCTTCGCCGGTCGCGGCTTGGACGTCGCGGTCCGCCCCAGGGGTTCCGGGCGGTCGGGGACCCGATGCCGTGGCCGGTCGGGTAGGCTCGGAGTCACATGGGCGGCACGATGCGGGCGCTCCGCAAGACCCACGCCGGCCCCGGGGCCGAGCTGGTGGAGGTGCCCGTCCCCAAGCCCGGCGAGGGCGAGGTGCTCGTCCGTGTGCATGGGGCTTCCGTCTGCGGCACCGACCTGCACATCTACGAATGGAACGAGTGGGCGGCCGCCCGCATCCCGCGGATCCCGATGACGTTCGGCCACGAGGTCGCCGGACTCGTGGAGGCCGTCGGCCCCGAGGTGCACCACATCCGGCCGGGAGCATTCGTGGCCGCCGAGACCCACATCGCGTGCGGCTACTGCTCGACGTGCCGCACCGGCCGTGCGCACATCTGCGAGAACCTGCGGATCCTCGGCGTCGACACCGAGGGCGCGTTCGCCGAGTACGTCGTGATCCCCGCGTCGAACGCGTGGATCGTCGGCGAGGGGATTGACCCCGACGTCGCGTCGATCATGGAGCCCTTCGGGAACGCGGTCCACGCGACGTTCGGCACCGAGGGCGGCGAGGATCTCGCGACGAACCCCGTCGCGGTGATCGGGTGCGGTCCGATCGGGCTGTTCGCCGTCGGCATCGCGCGCGCCGCCGGGGCGTGGAAGGTGATCGCGATCGAGCCGAGCGGCGGGCGGCGCGCTCTGGCGGCGAAGATGGGCGCCGATATCCTCGTCGATCCCAAGGCCCAGGACCCCGTGGAGGTCGTCCATGAAGCGACGAACGGCACCGGCGCCGAGGTCGTGCTCGAGATGTCGGGCAACGCGGTCGCGATCGACCAGGGCACGCGGATGCTCGCGCGCGGCGGCCGGATGTCGCTGCTCGGCCTTCCCGACCGGCCGGTCACGCTCGACCTGAACGACCAGGTCATCTTCAAGGAGGCGCGGATCCAGGGGATCACCGGGCGCGAGATGTTCCGGACGTGGCAGCAGACCACGACGCTGCTGTCGACCGGACGCGTCGACGTCACGCCGGTGATCACGCACCGGTTCCCGCTCGAGCGGTTCGCGGAGGCGTTCGAAGCGACGGCCACGGGCCGCTCGGCGAAGCTGATCATGTTCCCGCAGCCCGGCGCTGCTCAGAGGTAACCGCCCCCACCGCTCACGGTCAGCGTCTGCGCCGCGCGCGGCTGCACGGCGAACCGCAGCGACTTCAGGTCCTCTCCGTCCACCGACGTGACGAACCGGTAGGCCCCCGGCTGCTCGAACACGAGTCCGTTCAGGTTGATGGCGAGCGGCACGAGGTGCTCGTCGTCCGCGGTGACTCGAACGGTGAACTCGCCGCTGAGACGGTGGACCTTCTCGCCCGATGGCGCGTCACCGAGCGCGAGCTCATTCGCGCTCGAGTCCTCGAGCCGGAGTTCGAAGCGGTGCCGGCCGCTCGTCGCAGGCGTCGCGTGGAAGATCAGGCCGATCCCGACCCGGTCGTGCGCGACGGGGAAGGAGCCGGCCACTATGCGGTTCCAGCCCGCGCCCTGGACGTAGAGCTTGCCGTCGGCGACGACCACCGAGTCCGCCAGGAACGCGTCGACCTCGAACTCGGCCACGGCACTCCCTTCCCGCGGGGACCGGTACAGCGTAGCCCGATGCGGTAGCGTGTGGGGAGATGCCGAACGCGCTGGACTACCTGAAGGACCACCTGCGGGAGCTCGATGACCAGGGGCTCCTGCTCCACCCGCGGACCCTCGAGGGCCCGACCGGAGCCCGGGCCCGGTACGACGGCCGCGACGTCATCAACCTTGCCTCGAACAACTACCTGGGCCTCGCGAGCCATCCGCGGATGAACGCCGCCGCGGCGAAGGCGGCCGCCGAGCTCGGCGCCGGGACCGGCGCCGTCCGGACCATCGCCGGGTCGATGGCGATCCATCGGGATCTCGAGCGGCGGTTCGCCGATTTCAAGCACGCCGAGGACGCGCTGATGTTCCAGGCGGGGTTCACGGCGAACGCCGGAACGGTCGCCGCGATCCTCGGCAAGGAGGACGTGATCGTCAGCGACCGGCTGAACCACGCTTCGATCATCGACGGCGCGCGGCTGTCGAGGGCCGAGATCAAGGTGTTCGAGCACAAAGACGCGGAGCACGCCGACAGGCTCCTCGAGGAGACGGAGGCACCCGGCCGGCGGCAACTGCTGATCACCGACGGCGTGTTCTCGATGGACGGCGACATCGCGCCGCTGCCGGCGCTCGTCGAGGTGGCCGAGAAGCACGGCGCGATCATGATGATCGATGACGCGCACGCCTCCGGCGTGTTGGGGACCGGAGGCGCCGGGACCGTCGACCACTTCGGGCTGCACGGCCGCGTCGACATCCAGGTCGGCACGCTCTCGAAGGCGATCGGCGTGCTCGGCGGGTTCATCGCCGGGCCGAGCCACCTGATCGAGTGGCTCGTGAACCGTGGCCGTCCGTACCTGTTCTCGACGAGCGCGCCACCCGCGGTCGTCGCCGCGTGCATCGAGGCGCTGAACATCATCCGAGACGAGCCCGAGCGGCTCGAGCGCTTGTGGTCGAACACCCGCTTCTTCAAGGAGGGCCTGCACGCGCTCGGGTTCGACACCGGCATGAGCGAGACACCGATCACGCCGGTGATCACCGAGGACGAGGAGAAGACGCAGGCCTTCGCCCGGCGCCTGTTCGAGGAGGCCGTGTTCGCGCCGGCGATCGTGTTCCCGACCGTCGCGCGCGGTCGGGCGCGCGTTCGCACGATCGTGACCGCCGAGCACACCGAGGAGGACCTCAAGGAGGCCCTCGATGTGTTCGAGCGGGTGGGACGGGAGCTCGAACTCCTCTAGTCCCGCCGGCAGCTCCCGCGGAGAGGGTTACGGCCTCCACCATGTCCTGATAGGGTCCGCGCTGAGATGGACGCGGAGTTCGGCGTCGGCATGAAGGAGGAGCGCGACGCCCTGCGGGCGGCGCTCGGCAAGGTGGGGGCCTGGAGCTTCACGCTCGAGGCGCAGACGGCGGCCGACGAGCGCGAAGCCGCGGCGGAGATCGAGCGGCTCGGGTTCAAGGCGATCTGGTTCCCCGAGAGCGTGACGAGCCGCGAGGTCTTCAGCCACGCGAGCTGGCTGCTCTCCTCGACCGAGCGGGTGGTCGTTGCGAGCGGCATCGCGAACATCTGGGCGCGGGACCCGGTGGCGATGGCGAACGGCTGGCGGATGCTCTCTGATGCCTACCCGGAGCGGTTCCTGCTCGGGATGGGCGTGAGCCATCAGCCGTCGGTCGCGCGCCGTGGCGGTGCGTACGTGCATCCGTACGCGAAGATGCGCGACTACCTGGACGCCATGGACCGTGCCGCGTCCTCGGCCCCGGAGCCGGTCTCGGACCCGCGGCGGGTCCTCGCGGCGCTCGGGCCGAAGATGCTCGAGCTCGCAGCGGAGCGCGCGCTCGGCGCGCACCCGTACTTCGTCCCGGTGGAGCACACGGCGTTCGCGCGCTCGCGCCTCGGACCGGAGCCCGTGCTCGTCGTCGAACAGACCGCGGTGCTCGAGACCAACCCGTCGGAGGCGCGCGCGATCGCGCGGCGGTTCGCGATGCACTACCTGCAGGCGACGAACTACGCGAACAACCTGCGCCGCATGGGCTGGACCGGCGGCGATATCGGCGGACAGGGGAGCGACCGGGTCATCGATGCGGTCGTCGCCTGGGGGGACGTTGACAGGATCGCGAACCGGGTCCGCGCGCATCTGGACGCCGGAGCCGACCACGTCTGCGTGCAGGTCGTCGGCGAGGACGAGGACGACGTGTGCCTGCCGCAGCTGCGCGAGCTCGCCCCGGCGCTGCTCGAGCTCTAGCCTCTAGCGGGCCTGGGCGCCCGCGCCGCCCAGGCGTTCCCGGACGGCGGGGCTCGTCAGCTCCCGGAGCGCGTCCGATCCGATCCAGCGTGCGGCCTTCGAGTCGATCTTCCGGATCTGCTCCGCGGTCGCGGTGGCCTTCGCGTTCAGCGCAGGGCTGCGCTTGCCGATCTGCCGGAGCGCCCAGTTCACCGCCTTCTTCACGAAGTTGCGCTCGTCGGTGGACTCGGCACGGATGATGGGCAGGAACACCTCGAACTGCTCGTCGTCCACGTCCCTGCGGTGGACGGCGGCCCATGCCACGGTGGCGAAGCCGGCGCGCTTCACGAACTCGTCCTCGCGGGCCGTCCACGCCGAGGCCTTGCGGAACGCGTAGCGCGTGCGGTCGAAGAGATTCCCACAGACCTGGTCGCAGAGGTCCCACGAGTCGAAGTCGTGGACCCAAGCCTCCATCTGCGCCTCGGTTACCTGCGCCGGGTCGTCGATCATGCCCGCGAGGAGCCGCGCCTCGTGCACCTCGGTCTCCCACAGCGCGATGGCGAGGTCGTGGTCGGGGCCGAGCGCGCGGGCGAGCTTGCGCAGGTCGGGGATCGCCACGCCGAGGGCCTTGTCCACGTTGATGCCGTACCGGGCCATGCCGGACAGGCGCGACCGGTCCGACATCGTGTTCAGCTGCTTCAAGACCGCGCGGACCTGATCCACTTCCGCACCTCCATCCAGAACGTCCCGGCCAGCGCGGCGACGACGGCGAGCGCCCACGCCCTACCACACAGTGAAACCGTCCTCAGGGGCTCGTGCACGGAAGGGACGAGGATCGCCACGAGCACGAAGGCGACGGTCGCGGCGCCCCAGACCGTCATCACTCGGTTCGAGAGCAGACCGAGCCGGGTGAGCGACACTCGCTCCGACCGCAGGTTGAGCGCCAGGAAGAAGTGGCCGAGTAGCCACGTGACGAGCGCGACCGTCTGCGCCACGCCCGGGGCGGCGCCCGAGTACCAGGTGACGAGGTACGCGGTCACGACTGCGGCGAACAGCCCGGCGGCCGCAGCGAAGATGCTTCCGACCATCTCGCGGTCCATGAACGGCAGGGACGGGTCGCGCGGCGGGCGCCGCATGATGCCGGGCTCGGCCGGCTCGGCGACGAAGGCCGCCGACGCCGCGAGGTCCATGAACAGCTCCATCAGGATGATCTGCACGGGCGCGAACGGCAGCGGCAGGCCGAGGAGCGCCGGCACGAACATCGCCGTGACTAGCGCCATCTTGCACGCCAGGTAGTAGCGGACGCCCTTGCGGAGGTTCGCGAAGAGCACGCGTCCCTCCTCGACGGCCCGGACGATCGTCGAGAAGTCGTCGTCGGCGAGAACGACGTCGGCGGCCTCGCGCGCGACGTCGGTGCCGGTCTCGCCCATCGCGACGCCGATGTCGGCCGCCGCGAGCGCTGGGGCGTCGTTGATGCCGTCGCCGGTGGCGGCGATCAGCTCGCCCCGCGCGCGGGCGGCCTCGACGATCCGTAGCTTGTGCGCCGGCGTCGTTCGCGCGAACAGCGACACGTGCGCGAGCGCGGCGCGCAATGCGTCGTCGGACATCGTGTCGAGCTCCTCGCCGGTGAGCAGTCGGCCGTCACCACCCAGCCCGACGCGCGCGGCGACGGCCGCTGCAGTGCGCGGGTGGTCGCCGGTCACCATCACCGGGCGGATGCCGGCCGCACGGCAGGCCGCGATGGCCCCCGCCGCGCCCGACCGCGGCGGATCGTCGAGCCCGATCAGCCCGGCGAAGACCAGGTCGGCCTCGGCGTCGTCCCGCCCGCTCGGCCCGGGCGCCGGCGCGGTCTTCTCGGCGACCGCGAGCACGCGCAGGCCCTCGGCGGCCATGCGCGCGGCCTCGTCGAGGATCGCCGCTCGCGCATCGTCGGCGAGCGGCCGCTCGCCGCGCGCCGTCCATCGGCCGCTCGAGGCCGCGAGCACGACCTCCGGCGCGCCCTTCACCGCGACCCGGACGTCATCGTCCCGCTCCAGCACGACCGACATCAGCTTCCGCGCGTCGTCGAAGGAGTACTCGTCGCGCAGGCGGTGCCCGTCGCGGAGGAACGCGAGGTCGATCCCCGAGCCGCGCGCGGCCTCGGCGAGCGCAACCTCCATCGGGTCGGCGCTGCCGCCGGCGTCGGCGTCGCTGCACAGCGCGCCGAGCTCCAGGATCCGTCGCTCGTAGTCGCGCGGCGAGAGCTCGACGACCTTCATCCGGTTCTCGGTGAGTGTGCCGGTCTTGTCGGTCGCGATGAATGTGATGGCGCCGAGGGTCTCGACCGCCTGAAGACGTTTCACGATCGCGTGCCGTTTCGACAGCCGGTAGCCGCCCAGCGCGAGCACCATCGTGACGATGATCGGCATCTCCTCGGGGATCGTCGCGAACGCGAGCGCGAGGCCGACGAGCACCATCTGCTTCAGCGGCTGATCGGCGACGAGGTACCCGAGCAGCGGCACGATCACGCTCACCGAGAGCGCCACGACGACGAGGTAGCGGCTGAGCTCGTCCATCGCGCGCTGCAGCGGGGTGCGCGGCGGCTTCACCTCGGCCGCCATCCGCGCGATCTTCCCGAGCTCGGTGTCGGCGCCGGTCGAGACCACGACGGCCAGGCCGCGGCCGCGTGTCACGGTCGAGCCCGCGAAGACGAGGTTCCGCCGCTCGGCGCTCGGTGTGTCCATCGGCAACTGCAGGTCCGGCGCCTTGTCGACGGGGACCGACTCGCCGGTGAGCGACGACTCGTCGACGGCGAGGCTGTGGGCTTCGATCAGCCGTGCGTCGGCCGGCACGCGACGTCCGGCAGCGAGGAGGATCGCGTCCTCCGGCACGAGTTCCTCGGTGGGAACCTCGACGACGCGGCCGTCGCGGGAGGCCGGGGCCGTCGGCTCGGCGAGCTCGCGGAGCGAGGCGATCGCGCGCTCGGCGCGGTGCTCGTTCCAGACCTCGACGCCGACGAGCGCGAGGATCACAGCGAAGATTGTGACCGCGTCCTCCGGCTTCCCCCAGATCGAGTACAGGACGCCGGTGACGAGCAGGAGCAGGATCATCGGCTCGCGGACCTCCTCGAGGAACACCTCGAGGAGCGACTCGCGCTTCACTTCGCGGAGCCGGTTCGGGCCCATTGCCGCGAGGCGCCGGCGGGCTTCCTCCGACGTGAGCCCTCCAGCGACGTCCAGCGGGAAGCGGGTCTCCTCCTGCATCAGCGACAGCCTATCCACGGCGAGGGCCGCTCTGCGGTTGCGGCTAGGGCTGGATCGCGGCCGGCTCGAGCCCCATCTTGCGGATGCCGCGGATGATCCTCGGCAGCGCCTTGATCGTCGCCGACCGGTCGCCGCCGCCGTCGTGCAGCAGGACGATCGAGCCCGGCCGGACGGCGTTCAGCACCGAGCGCGTGATCTCGCCGGCCGTCGAGCCGTGCGCGTAGTCGTGGGGGTCGACGCTCCACATCACGAGGCGCATCCCGAGCTCATCGGCCGTGCGAACGACGGAGGCGTTCCAGCTGCCGCCCGGCGGGCGGAAGAGCCCGACCCTGTAGCCGAACCTCTCCTGCAGCAGCTCCGCCGGTTGTGCGATCTCGGTCTGGACCCGGTGTGGTCGGAGCTCCACGAGCGGCGTGGGGTAGGGGTGGTCCCACGAGTGGTCGCCGACGGCCATCCCGGCGCCGATCACGTCGCTCACGATGGTCGGGTAGCGGTCGACGAGGTAGCCGACCATGAAGAAGGTCGCCTTGACGTCCATCCGCTCGAGGACGTCGAGGACCTTGCGGGTGCTGCCGGGCCACGGTCCGTCGTCGAAGGTGAGAGCGACCTGGGGCGGCTCGGACACGTGTCCGATCGGCTGGTACCGGACCGAGACGACCTTGCCCGAGATGCGGCCCGCGATCGTGACGCGGAGGACCCTTGAGGTGCCGAGCGTGTACTGCGGGTTCCCGGGCTGCAGGCCGTCGAGCTGCGTGGCCACCCGGCGCGTCCCCTCGGTGGTGTCGGTCCCGTTCACGACCGTGATCTCATCGCCGGCGGCGAGCTCGGTGCTCTTCGGCGCCTCTTGCCCGTTCAGCAGGATCCGGCCCGGATCGACGCGGTACTCGAGCACCTTGCCCTCCACGTCGAGGAGCCGGCCGGAGCTCGCATGCAGGTCGAACTGGTGGATCCCGCGACCGAACGTCGTGCCGCGACCGACGTACGCGGCCTCGCCTTCCACGGTGAGCGGGACGGGCGGCGCGAGGTCGCCGAGGTCCGCCGATACCAGCAGCGGCAGCAGGGCGACACCCAGGACCAGCGCCACTCGGGAGGTCCTCGAACGGGAGCGTGAGCTCACGTGTTCCATTGTGGGTCCTCGGTCAACGCTCCGTGGTCGATGCACCGGGCGTTTCCGTCCCGGGGTCGAGGTTTCCCACCTCGGGTGCCCCGTGGTTGACTGGGGTTCCGATGACCCGCGACGAAGCTTGTGCCGTGCCCGCGCCGGGGGACGAGCGGGCCTTCTGGCTGCAGGAGGCGCTCGCGCACGACCCCGGCGAGCCGTGCCCCCCGCTCGCCGCGAAGGTCGCGGTCGACGTGTGTATCCTCGGTGCCGGCTTCGCGGGCCTGTGGACCGCGATCGAGCTCACGGAGCGCGACCCCTCGCTCCGGGTCGCGCTGCTCGAGGCAGACATCTGCGGCGGCGGCGCGAGCGGCCGCAACGGCGGCTTCTTCTCGTCGTCCTGGTGGGACCTGCCGGCGATCTGCGGGCTGTTCGGTGAGGAGGACGGGATCCGCTACTGCACCGTGCTCGCCGGCATGGTCGGCGAGGGGGAGGCGTGGTGCCGCGAGCACGGCGTGGACTGCTGGTTCCACCACGAGGGGACGCTCGGGGCGCGAGCCGGCGTGTGGCAGGGGGACGTGGGCCACGGCGACGAAGACCCGGTCGAGTTCTGCGCGAGCCACGGCCTCGGCGACCGGATGGTGCGGCTCACGGCGGAGGAAGCTCGCGCGTACGCGGACTCGCCGCTGTTCGTCGGAGGGTTCTTCGACCGGGACGGCGCGACGGTGCAGCCGGCGCGTCTGGCTCGCGGGCTGCGGCGAGTCGCGCTCGAGCGCGGGGTCCACGTGTTCGAGGGAACCAAGGCGCTCGGCGTCGAGCGCAGGCGCCCAGCCGTCGTGCGCACCGAGCGAGGCGCGGTCCGCGCCGATCAGGTCGTGATCACGACCGGCGCGTGGGCCGCGGCCTGGCCGGAGTTCCGGCGCAGCTTCGGCAACATCGCCGACTTCATGGTCGTGACCGAGCCGATCCCCGAGCGGCTGAAGGAGATGGGCTGGGCGACGCACGTCGGGATCGCCGACGGGCGCGAGCTCCTCTACTACCTGCGGAAGACCGACGACGACCGCATCGCGATCGGGGGCGGTGCGACCGGCGTCCTCTACGGCGGGCAGGTCGGGCACCGGGCGACGCACGACCGGCGGGTCGCCGAGGTGGCGGCGCGTGGGCTGATCCGGATGTTCCCGCAGCTCGAGGGCGTGCGCTTCACCCACGCGTGGGGCGGGCCCATCGACCACACGGCCTCGTTCCTGCCGTTCTTCGAGACCCTGCCGCCGGGGAACGTGCACGCCGGCCTCGGCTTCTCGGGCCACGGGCTCGCGCAGACCAAGGTCGGCGGGAAGATACTCGCCTCGCTCGTGCTCGGCGTGCGGGACGAGTGGGCCTCGCTCCCGGTCGTCGGTCCCGAGATCGCGAAGGCGCCGCCGGAGCCGCTCCGCTTCCCGCTCGTGCGCCTCGCGGCGTGGGCGCTCGAGTCCGGCGATCGTCGCGAGGAGCGCGGGCGCCGTCGCGGCCTCGTGCGGAGCCTGATCGGCAACGCGCCGATGATGTACCGCGACCGCCTGGTGACGTCGGGCCGCGGGCGGCACTAGGCGCCCGGCCTACTCGGTGGGTGGCTCGCCGTCCTCGAGCTTGCGCGGTCCCCCGTCCGTCCGTTCACCTTCCGCCTCGTTGTGCAGGTAGCGGATGTCGACGGCGCGCCGGCGTCGGTCCCGCTCCTGCCGCTGCTGGTCCACGTCGCGCTGCCACGTCCGGAGCCGGTGTCGCACGTACAACCAGGTACCCCAAATGATCAGCGTGATCGCGAGGATCAGGCCGAGCAGCAGAGCGAACGCGATCTTCAGGACGGCGCCGAGCACGCCTAAGGCGGCGGCGACGAGGAGCAGGATCAGGACGAAGAGGAGCACCCGGTCATCCTACGGCCTGACGCGCTGACAGCGAGAGCCGGTGGGTGACGGCGTCGGGCCACTCCAGGAGCGTGTGTATGATGCGGCCCCGAGACCTCCACGCCGGAAAAAGAGATATCCGTGAGCGACGCACCCGCCGACGACGGATCCGTCCTTCTCGTCGAGGACATCGGGCCGATCCGCCGGCTGACGATGAACCGTCCGAGGTCCCTGAACGCGCTGAGCGTCGGGCTGATCGACGCGCTCTCGGAAGCGCTCGCCGAGGCCGCCCGGGACGACTCGGTCGGCGTGCTGATCCTCCGCGGCGCCGGGCGCGCCTTCTGCGCCGGCTACGACCTCACCGAGGACGCCGACTCGGGCGTGATGGATTCGGCCGCCTGGTACCGGGAGCTGAAGGGCGACGCGGACAAGATGCTGGAGTTCTTCGACCACCCCAAGCCGGTCATCGCTCAGGTCCACGGCTACTGCCTGGCCGGCGGCACCGACCTGATGCTCGCCTGCGACCTGTGCGTCGCGGCCGACGACGCCTTCTTCGGCTACGTCGACATCCGGTTCGGCTCCGGCGTCGTCTCGATGTTCCTTCCGTGGGTCGTCGGGGTCCGCAAGGCCAAGGAGCTGCTGTTCACCGGCGATGACCGGCTCCCCGCCGACGAGGCGCTGCGGATCGGCCTCGTGAACAGGGTCGTGCCGCGTGACGAGCTCGATGAGGCGACCCTCGCGCTCGCCAACGAGATCGCGAAGAACGAGCCCTTCGTCGTCCAGAGCACGAAGCGGGCGGTGAACCGCGCGTGGGACGCGGCCGGGTTCCGCGCCGCGATGGACGCGAACACCGAGCTCGACACCATCATCGAGACGGCGAACCTGCCGCAGCGGGACGAGTTCCGCCGCATCACGCAGGAGCAGGGCCTGAAGGCGGCGATCGCCTGGCGCGACGCGCGGTTCCGCGAGAAGGATCCGGGATAGGGGCGCGTGAACCCGGCGAAGCTCCAGCCGCTCCTCGCGCCGCGAACGATCGCGATCGTCGGCGCGTCCGAGTCGCCGGACTCCTGGGCGCCGGACATCTACCGGAGCCTGCTGCACCTCGGGTACCGCGGCGAGCTCTACCCGGTCAACCCGAAGTACGACGAGGTCTGGGGCCGGCCCTGCCGATCCTCGGTCCTCGAGCTCCCGAAGGGCGTGGATCTCGCGGTGATCGTCGTGCCGGCACGCGTCGCGGTGCGGATGGTCGACGACTGCGGCAGAGCGGGGGTGCGCGGGGCCTTGGTCGTCTCCTCCGGTTTCGCCGAAGCCGGCGAGGAGGGTCGCGAGCTGCAGTCACAGCTCCGTGAGATCGCAGCGAAGCACGGCCTGCCGGTGCTCGGGCCGAACGTCGAGGGCTACGTGAACTACGTCGATCGCGTGGCGCCCTACGGGACCACGCCGCCGCCCGAGCCGGTGGCCGGCGGTATCAGCGTCATCTCGCAGAGCGGCACCGTCGCGTGGGCGATGAACCAGATGGCGTCGGATCGCGGCGTCGGTCTGCGGATCATCCTCGGCGTCGGCAACGAGGCGGTGATCGGCCTCGGTGACATGTTCGAGTGGGCCGCGGCCGACCCGCACACCAAGGTCGTGGCCACCTACTTCGAGACTTTGCGGGACATCGAGGGCATGCGACGCGGGATCGACGCGCTCCACAGGGCCGGAAAGCCGATCCTCGTCTGCGCGCCGGCCGGTCGGAGCGAGGCGGTGCGCCGGTCGATCGTCGCGCACACCGGCGCGCTCGCGGGGAACACGGTCCTCCGCGACGCGTGGCTGAGAGGCCACGGCGCGATCCTCGTCGAGGATCCGGTCACGATGTTTGAGGCAGCGGTGCTGCTCTCGTACCACCGCGAGCTGCGGACCGACGGCGTCGCCGCGGCGCTGCAGTCGGGGGGCGCGTGCACGCTGTTCGCCGAGGCCGTCGACGCCTTGGGCCTCATGCTGCCCGGGTTCGCGCCGACCACCAAGAGGAGGCTGGCGAAGGTGCTGCCGCACTACGCATCGCAGAACAACCCGCTCGACGTCACCGGCCAGGCCGCCGTCGAGATCGACATGTATTGCGACGCGCTCGAGGCGCTCGCGAACGACCCGGCGATCGGACTCGTCGCGGTCGACGCGTTCCCGCCCCGCCTCGAGGACGAGAGCGCGTGGGCCGAGCCGATGCTGCGGAAGGCCCGCGAACTGCAGGGGCGGACCGGCGTCGTGTTCGCCTCGGTCGTCATGAGTCCAACCTCCTACAACCGGGTCTCGAAGGGCTTCATCGACCGGCAGGGGCTGGCGTTCCTGCAAGGGCACCGCGCCTCCGCCGGCGCGATCCGCGCGCTGATCGAGCTGCAGCGCGTGAAGGGCCGCGCGGTCGTCGATGTGCCGCCGCACGAGAACCGGGCGGGGGCGCTGCGATCGCTTCGCGGCCTGTCGGGCCCGCTCGATGAGGCTCGGGCCGCGAGGCTCCTCGAGCTGTACGGCGTGCGCCGGCCGAAGGAGGCGACGGTGAGGAGCCCCGAGCAGGCGCGCGAGGCCGCCCCGCGGGTCGGGTTCCCCGTCGTGGTGAAGGCCCTCGCGCCGGAGATCCCCCACAAGGCACGGTTCGGCTGCGTGCGGCTCGGCCTGTCCGACCCGACCGACGTCGGGATCGCTGCAGCCGAGGTGTTCCGGGCCGCGAGGCGCGCCGGCGCGAAGGCCCCGAAGCTCCTCGTGCAGCGGATGGTCTCGGGCGTCGAGGTGCTGGTCGGCGCCGTCGTCGATGAGCGCCTCGGCGCGCTCGTCACGATGCGTCCCGGCGGCGCGCTCGCCGAGCAGGGCGAGGCGACGTTCGTCCTCGCGCCCCTCGCGCCGAAGCAGGCGCTCGCGTATGTTCGCGAGCAGGCGGCGCGGTGTGCGCTCGACCCCGAGCGCCACGACCTGAGGGCGACGGCGAGGGCCGTCGAGGGGATCGCGCGCGCGGCGCACGACCTCCGCGGGAAGCTCGTGTCGCTCGAGGCGAACCCGCTCGTCGTCGGCGAGCGCGGCGCGATCGCGGTCGACGCGCTCGCAGAGGCGCGGCCTCCCGCGTGATCTACGGTCTCGGCGCCGCGCTGGCTTGGGGCTTCGCCGACTTCGCCGCCGCCATCGTGGGCCGACGTATCGGGAGCTTCGCGATCACCCTCGTGGCGCAGATCGCCGGGTTCGTGACGATCGCGTGGATCTTCTTGATCCGGCACCCCGCGTGGACCGGCACCCGGTGGGACGTCGCCTTGCTCGCCGCGAACGCGGTGCTCGGGATCGCCGGTTACCTCCTGATGTACAAGGGTTTCGCGCTCGGGCCGGTCGCGCTCGTCTCGCCGATCGTCGCGGCCTACGCGGTGATCACGATCGCCTTGGCCATGATGCTGCTCGGCGAATCGCTGGACGGACTCGTGCTGGCCGGGGCGCTCGTCACCGTCCTCGGCGTCGTCCTGACGGCGACCGATCCGCGGCGGATCCGGAGCGTCGAGGGCACATCGCGGTCGGGTGTTCCCTACGCGCTGATCTCGTCGGTGCTGTTCGGGGTCGCGACCTTCGTGATGGGCCGAGCCGTCCAGCGCGTCGGCTGGGTCTCGGCGCTCTTCGTCGGCCGCTCCTTCTCCCTTATCTTGATGCTCGCGCTCACCGCGGTCCGGCGCCCGGACCTGCGGCGCGGTGGGGGACGTTGGCTCCTCGGCGCGGCGGCGGTGGGGCTCGTGGACATGCTCGGCATGTCCGTGTACTCGTACGGCGTGGAGCTCGGCTACGTGTCGATCGTCACGGCGGCCTCCGCGACCTTCACGCTGATCCCGGTCGCGGGCGGCATCGTGTTGCTGCGGGAGCGCCCCGCCGCGAGCCAGCTTCTCGGCATCGCCCTGGTGGTCGCCGGGCTCCTGCTCCTGGGTCTCGGCGGGTGAGGCCGCGCGGTTGGCGAAGCGTGGTTGGCGAGGCGCGGTTCGCGGCGGCGCGGTTCGCGGCCCTACGGCTCGAAGCCGATCTCACGGGCGCAGACCTCCAGGCAGGCCCTGCGCATCCGTTCTGGTGTCACCTGGCTGTCGTTCATGATGACCTGGATCGCGAGGCCGTCGATCAGCGAGCCGATCCGGAGCGCGAGCTCGTCGGCATCGCGGCGCGCGAACTCCCCGGAGGCCTGGCCGGCGCGGATGATGTCGGCGATCGACGCGCGCCAGCGCTCGTCGAGCAGCTCGCGATCCTTCGCTATCGCGGGATCGCGGAGCGCCCGGGCCCACACGTCGATCCATAAGGCCCACTCGTCGAGCTTGCCGTACTCCGGCAGGTATCCCGGCACCGAGAGATCGATCAGGCGGCGCAGCTGTTCCTTCGCGGAGGAGATGCGGCGGATCTCGCGGGACGTCCGCAGGTAGAACCGGTCGTACGAGTACGTGAGGGCCTCGGAGAGCAGACGGTCCTTGGACCCGAAGTAGTAGAGGATGAGCCCGGCCGACACCCCGGCGGCCTCGGCGACGTCGGAGATACGCGTGTCGGCCAGGCCCCGCTCCGTGATCGCGCGGGTGGCGGCCTCGAGGATCTCCTGGCGCCGGTCCCTGGCGGACCTGGGCCGAACCGCGCTCATCGACCTCCCCGACCCTGAACGCCGAACAGGTGGGCGCGGGAGTTCCGCGCGACCTTGAACCCCGGTTCAGGCGACTCTACCGAGCCGACCTGCGATGTCAAACTCCGGGCCCGCGCGTTCAGTGCTTGACCGGCCGTTCAAAGCCATGGCCTGCGGGCTTTCCGCGGACCGTCGGCGAGGTGCGTCGGGTCCGGCGCCGCTCAGCCGCAGAAGCGGACGACCGCGCGTTCGAGGATCGCCGTTGCCTGGACGATCTCACCGATCGAAGCCCACTCGTCGGGAGCGTGGAAGTTGCCTCCGAGCGGCCCGAACAGCACCGTCGGGATCCCCGCGGACTGCATGAGGGCCGTGTCGGCCCAGGCGTTCATGCCGGCCGGCTCGAGCGGCCGCCCGAGGACCTCCGTCGCGCTCGCGTCGAGCGCCGCCGCCAGCGCCTCGTGACCCTCGGCGCGGAAGGGCTCGCGCTCGAGCTTCACCTCGACCTCGCCGCGGAAGTCCGGGAGGGCCTCGCGCACCTCGGCGAAGACCGCCTCGATATCCCGAACGCGGTCGGCCAGGCGCTCGCCGGGCTGCGTACCGATCTCGATCCCGAGCACGCACCGGCTCGGGTACGTCGCGTAGTCGGTCCCGCCCTCGATCGTCCCCGTGTGGAAGACCGTCCTGCCGTTCATCGGGTCGGGGTTCGCGGCGAAGACCTCGCGGTCGTGGCGCTGAAGACGCGTCACGACTTCAGCCATGTGGACGATGGCGTCGACACCTTCCTCCGGCGCCGAGCCGTGCGCCGGCGTGCCGTGGACGATCACGTCGATCCATCCGAAGCCCTGGTGCTCCACGACGAGGCGCGGGAGCGCATCGGGCTCGAGCACGATCGCGGCGTCGAAGCGATGGTTGGCGACGAGGTGCTCTGTGCCGATCGACACGCCCTCCTCGTCGATCGTGCACGCGACGACGAGGTCGCCGCGCAGCGGTTCGTTCCGCGTTGCGAGCGACCGAAGCACGAGCAGCGCGAGCGCGCAGCAGCTCTTGTCGTCGGCGGCGCCGAGCCCGTACAGGCGGTCGCCCTCGCGCCGCGGCTCGAGCGCGCGGTCCCGCCAGTTGGCGTGTCCGACCGTGTCGGAGTGGGCGTTCAGGCAGAGCGTCGGCCCGCCACCGGTCCCCGGCAGCCGGGCGAGGAGGTTCGGGCGGCCCGGCTCGACCTCCTCGAGCGTGACTTCGAGGCCGAGGTCGTCGAGCCATCCCGCCATGAAACGTGCGACCTCGCCCTCGCCGGCCCCGTCGGGGATCAGCCACGGGGTGACGGACTCGATGCGCACGAGGTCGGAGAGCAGTTCCTCGACGTCGTGGTCGGTTGCGGGGACGTCGCGCTCGGTGGCGGGCATGTCGGCTCCTTCCGTTAGGCGAAGTGGCAGGCGGCGGAGTGCTCGGGCGCGCCGTCGGCGGCCTCGGCTGAGGCTCGCAGCTGCGGGTCGGCGGTCACGCACTCGGCGGGCTCGCCGAGCTCGCGGCGGAGCCAGCAGCGCGGTGCGAACCGGCACCCGGGCGGGATCGACGTCGGGGAGGGCGTCTCGCCGGTGAGCAGGATCTGCTCGGCCGCGGCCCCTGCCTCCGGCACGGGGATCACCGAGACGAGCGCCCTCGTGTACGGATGGCGCGGGTTCGCGATCACGTCGGCGGCGGGTCCGAGCTCGACGATCCGTCCGAGGTACACGACGGCGATCCGGTCGGCGACCACCCACGCGAGCGAGAGATCGTGGGTGATGAACAGGTACGCGAGGTCTCGCTGTTCGCGTAGCTCGAGCATGAGCTTGAGGATCCCGGCGCGGAGCGAGACGTCGAGCATCGACACCGGCTCGTCGGCGACCACGAGCCCGGGGTCGAGCACCATCGCCGCGGCGATCGCGACCCGCTGCCGCTGCCCGCCGGAGAGGTGGTGCGGGTACCGGCGCGCGGTCTCCTCGGGCGGGTGCAGACCTGCCCGCTCGAGCGAGCGGAACACGAGCGTCCGCCGTTCCTCGCCGGTCGCTCTCTGGCGGTGGATCAGGAGAGGCTCCGACACCGTCTCGAACACGGTCTGCCTGGGATCGAGCGACTCGTACGGGTCCTGGAAGACCATCTGGAACTGCTCGCGCAGCTCGCGCAGCTCCTTGCCGCGCAGATGCGTGATGTCGCGGCCGTGGTAGACGATGCGCCCGGACGTCGGCTCGACCAGGCGCATCACCGCCCGGGCGATCGTCGTCTTGCCGCAGCCCGACTCGCCGACGAGAGCGAACACCTCGGCGTGGCGCACGTCGAACGTGATCCCATCCACGGCCCGCACCACGCCGCGTCTGCGGAAGAACCCGCCCCCCTTGCGCACCGGATACTGGACGTACAGGTCCTCGACGGAGAGGACGGGCGCTTCAGTCGACATCCTCACCCCTCCCGGCGACGTCGGCCTCCTCGCCGACCAAGTGGCAGGCGGCCTCTTGCTTCGGGCCGACCGGCCGAAGCTCGGGCGACTCGGTCAGGCACCGCTCGATCCGCACCGGGCAGCGGTCGTGGAACCGGCATCCCGCCGGCGGCGACATGAGGTCGGGCGGGTAGCCGGGGATGCCCTCGACGAACGTCCGCTCGTGCCGGATGTTCGGGAAGGAGCGGAGCAACGCCCGCGTGTACGGGTGCGCCGGATGTCCGGGGCCGGACGGCCCGCCGAACAGCGAGATGGCCGGGCCCTCTTCGACGATCTTGCCCGCGTACATGATCGCCACGCGGTCGCAGGTCTCGGCGATCACCGACAGGTCGTGCGAGATGAGGATCATCGCGAGCCCGAGGCGCTCCCGAAGGTCGCGGAGGAGGTTCAGGATCTGCGCCTGCGTCATCACGTCGAGCGCGGTGACCGGCTCGTCGGCGATGACGAGCTTCGGCCGACATGCGAGGGCCATCGCGATCATGACCCGCTGGCGCATGCCGCCGGAGAACTCGTGCGGGTACTCGCCGGCCCGCGATGCCGGGATGCCTACCTCCTCGAGCAACTCCGCGACCCGCTCCTTCGCCCGGGCCGACGCGGTCTCCCGCTCGTGCAGCTTGATCGGCTCGAGGATCTGGGCCCCCACCGCCTGGACCGGGTTCAGCGCGTTCATCGCGCCCTGGAACACCATCGCAACGCGGCCCCACCGCACGTGCTGCATCTCCGACTCCGGCACCGAGCGGAGGTCGACCTCGCCGAACCGGATGCTCCCGCCCGTGATGCTCGCGTTGTCGGGCAGGAGGCGCGGGATCGCGAGCGCAACCGTCGTCTTCCCGCAGGCCGACTCGCCCGCCAGGCCGATGACCTCGCCCTCGTCCACGGTCAGGTCCACGCCGTCGACGGCCTGCACGTCGCCGCCGGCCGTCGCATAGCGGATCCCGAGGTCGCGTATCTCGAGGAGGGCCATCAGCGTCCCCTCAGGCGCGGGTTGAGGATCCGGTCGAGCGTGTGACCGGCGAGGGTGAAGCCGAGGACCACGATCACGATGCCGATCCCCGGCGGCAGGAAGTACCACCACGCGCCCCGGCCGGTGGCGCCGCTCACGAACGCGAAGTGGAGCATCGTGCCCCAGGACACGTGGACCGGGTCGCCGAGACCGAGGAACGCGAGGGTCGCCTCGGACAGGATCGAGCCGGCGATCACGAGGACCGTGTTCGCGAAGATCAGCGGCAGGACGTTCGGCAGGATATGGAGCCCAACGATCCGCAGGTCCGACGCGCCGAAGGAACGCACGCGAACGACGAACTGCCGCTCGCGCAGCGAGAGCACCTGCGAACGGACGATGCGAGCGGTACCCGGCCACCCGGTCAGCCCGATGACCAGGATGATGATGCCGAGGCTCTGGCCGAAGACCGCCGCGAGCGCGATCACGAGGGGCAGCGTGGGGATGACGAGGAAGAAGTCCGTCACGCGCATCAGCACGCTGTCGAGCCACCCTACCCGGTAGCCGGCGACCAGGCCGATCACCGCGCCGACGAGGATCGAGATGGCCGTCGCGAGGAGGCCGACGAGGAGCGAGATCCCCGCGCCGGCGAGGACCTCGCGGAACACGTCGCGCCCCAGCTCGTCGGTGCCGAGCCAGTGTTGGGCGGACGGCGGCCGGAAGATGTCCTGGGCGCTCTTGCCGACGTCCTTCGAGTCGAACGGGAACAGCATCGGGCCGAAGACCGCGATGACCACGATGAACAGGAGCAGGATCACGCCGGTCCGGCCGAGCCCGTCGGACCAGACCTCGCTCCACGTGCGCCGGATCGAGGCCCACGCGCCCGGCCGCTCGCCCAGGGGGATGCCTACCGCCGCCATCAGGCCTCCCTCACCCTCGGGTCGAGCACCTGGTACATGAGGTCGCTCGCGAGGTTCGCCAGGATCACGGCGACGGCGAAGATCAGGAAACAGGACTCGAGGATCGGGTAGTCACGCCTGAGTACGGCGTCGTAGACGAGCCGGCCCATCCCCGGCCAAGAGAACACCGTCTCGACCTGGATGGCGCCGCCGACGACAAGGCTGATGTACAGCGCGGAGGCCGTGATCACCGGCAGGAGGGCGTTGCGGACGCCGTGCTTCCAGATCACGCTCCGCCGCGACAGCCCCTTCGCTTTCGCCGTCAGGATGAAGTCCTCGGTGAGCACGTCGATCAGCGAGCTCCGCGTGATCAGCACGAACTGCCCGATGTCGACCAGCGCGAGCGTGACCGTGGGTAAGACGATGTGGCTGGTGATGTCCGACCACCTGTCGAGCGTCGACGTGTAGACGGCCCCCGGCGTCGTTATCCCCGAGATCGGGAAGGCGTGCAGCCACACGCCGAGGAGGAACACGAGGAGCATCCCCGTCCAGAAGGTCGGCAGGCTCCAGAACAGGAGCGCCGTGACGACCGAACTCGAGTCGAGCTTCGAGCCCCGCCGTGCCGCGGCGATCACCCCGATACCGACGCCGAGGACGACGATCAAGACGGTTGCGGCGCCGAGGAGGATGGCCGTGTTCACCATCCGTTCGGCGAGGATATCGGCGACAGGCCGCCGGTAGGTGATGGAGAACCCGAAGTCACCGTGGAACAGGTTCCGGAGGTAGTAGCCGTACTGGACGACGAGCGGCCGATCCAGCCCGAAGGTCGCGCGCAGCTGCTCCATCGCCTCCGGGCTCAGGTGGCCGGCACGCGCGATGAGGCGGATCGGGTCGCCCGGAAGCACGCGGAACAGCAGGAAGTTGAACGTGATGACCGCGAACAGGGTCAGGGCGAGCTGCGCCGCCTTGCGCGCGAGGTAGCTCGCCCTGAACACGCCCTGCTATCCCCTCCTGCTCGTCCCGGAACGCGACCTACGTCACCGGGGTGACCTGGAGGTAGTTGTCGCGGGTGAAGTTGTAGACCATCCCTCCCGGGATCTCCGCCCAGCCCTGCCACGTGTCGGTCCGGTAGGCCTGGAGCTTGTCCTGGTACCACATCACGATGTACGTGCCGGAGTCGTAGAACATCTTCTGCATCTCGTCGACGATGGACTTGCGGGCGGCCTCGTCGATCGTCGTCGCTTGCTCCGCGTACAGCGCGTCGTACTTCTTGTCGCAGTAGAAGACGTCGTTGTTGCCGTCGATCTGGCTGCACAGGACGATGCCGAGCATGTAGTCGGGATCGGCAACACCGGAGTCCCATCCCCACACGAAGATGTCCCAGTCGGGATCCTTCGTGTTGTAGACGGTGTTGCCGAGCGTGTTCTCGTCCATCGTCTGCAGGTCGAGTTTGATCCCCACGACAGCCGCAGCGTCGCGGAACAGCTCCGCGGCCCGGACGTCCACCGTCGTGGACTCGATCGCGATCAGCCGGAACTCGAGCGGCTCGCCGCCCGGGCTCTCGAGGACATCGTCGCCGTTCGTGTCCTTGTAGCCGGCCCCATCGAGCAACTGCTTCGCCGCGTCGGGGTTCGCGTTCATCTGCTGGTCGGGCGGGATCTGCAGCTGCCAGGTCCCGAGCGCCGGCGGGATGAGTACGCTACCCGGCTGCCCGTACCCGGCCAGCGCGAGCTGGACGAGCTGGTTGCGGTCGATGGCGTAGTTCAACGCCTGCCGGATCACCGGGTCCAGCAGCAGCGGGTTCCCTTGGGAGTCCGGGCTCGTGGACACGTTGAACCCGATGTGGTGGAACGAGAACGAGGGCAGCGAGACCGCCTTCACGTTCTCCGCGCCGGTGAGGCCGTCGAAGATCGTGGGCGGCACCTCGGTGAGGATGTCGACCTCTCCCGCGCGCAGCGCCTGGGCCATGACGTCCTCGTTGCCGTACAGCACGAAGACGATCTGCTGCACGGCGGGCTGAGCGCCCCACCAGTCGGGGTTCCGCTGCAGGGTGACCGTTTCGCCTCGCTTCCACTCGACGAACTCGAAGGGCCCCGTTCCGGTGGGCGTGTCGTTCGCGAACTTGTGGATGTCGTCCTTGACCATCCCCGTCCAGATGTGCTCGGGGAGGATCGGGATCGCGAGACCCGGGTTGAACGCCTGCGGCTTGCTGAACTTCAGAACCACCGTCGAGTCGTCGGGGGTCTCCACGCCCGTCATGTCGACGAGCCACTGCGCGTACTCGCCGAAGTTCTCCTGCTTGATCAGATCGAAGGTGAACTTGACGTCGGCCGACGTGAACGGCTCGCCGTCGTGCCAGGTCACTCCCGACTGCAGGTTGTACGTGATGTCCAGGCCGTCCGTGGAGTACTCCCAGGTCTTCGCGAGGCCGGGCTCAGCCTTCAGGCTGGTGTCGTAGTGCACCAACTTGTCGTAGATGAGCTGGAGGACCTCCTGACCCTCGGAGCTGTAGGTGGTGATCGGGTTCATCGTGTCCGGCTCAGATGACCACCCGACCTTAAGGGTCGTCCGAGCTGCTCCTCCTCCTCCCCCCCCAGTCTCCCGGGTGCACCCGGTCGCGAGGCTGGCGAGCAGCAGCAACCCGCCGACCACCGCGATGATGCGTTTGCCTGTTCTCATCGTCGCCCCCTCTCTCATCCGGCCGCGAGCTCGGCGGCCGTCGCCGCGACGGCGCCCTCGAAGGCCTCGAGGGTCGCGTCGACGTCCTCCTCGCTGTGCACGGTCGAGACGAACCACAGCTCGATGTTGCTCGGGTGGACCATCACGCCCCGCTCGTGGAGCGCGCGCGCGAGCGCCGCGTACTTCGGCGAGTTCAGGTGCGGGGCCGCGTCGCGGTAGTCGTGGATCGGCGTCTCGCTGAACCAGATCTGGAACATCGGCCCGACGCCCTGCACCTGCACCGGGATGCCGCGGGTCTCGAAGATGCCGGCCATGCCCTGCATCAGCCGCTCCGCGCGGGCGAACAGCCGCTCGTGCGTCCCCGGCTGCGACAGCAGGTCGATCGACGCGACCACGGCCGACACCGCGATTGTGCTGGCGTTGTACGTGCCGGCGTGGAGCACCTCGCCCTCGGCGACGAGCTCCATCAGGTCTCGCCGGCCGCCGACCGCCGAGACGGGGAAGCCGCCGCCGAGCCCCTTCGCCATCGTCGTGAGGTCCGGCGTCACGCCGTAGAGCGCCTGTGCCCCGCCGAGTGCCACGCGGAACCCGGTGATGACCTCGTCGAAGATCAGCAGCGCGCCGTGCTGGGTCGTGATCCTCCGCAGCGCCTCGAGGTAGCCGGGCTTCGGCGGGATCACGCCGGTGTTGCCCATGATCGGCTCGGTGAGGATCGCGGCGATCTCGTGCCCGCGCTCGCGCATGAACGCCTCGACGATCTCCGCATCGTTCCAGGGCAGCACCGCGAGCGTGGGGCCGATGGCACGCGGGATGCCCTTCGAGCCGGGGAGCGCGTTCGGGCGCTCGCGGGGGCCGGCCTGGTCGAGCGCCGGGTGGTGGCTCCACTCGAGCTGGTCGGCCCAGCCGTGGTACTGGCCCTCGAAGCGGACGATCACGTCACGGCCGGTCGCCGCGCGGGCGATGCGGGTCGCGTGCAGGACCGCCTCGGTCCCGGAGTTCGAGAACCGGACGAGCTCGACAGACGGGACGACCGCGGTGACGCGCCTCGCGGCCTCGGTCTCGAGCTCGTAGGGGAGGGCGAACATCGTGCCCATCTCGCGCATCGCCTTCGCGACCGCCTCGGTCATCACCGGGTGCGCGTGGCCGTGGATCATCGGCCCGAGCGCGAGCAGGTAGTCGATGTAGCGGTTGCCGTCGACGTCCCACAGGTACGCGCCGGACCCGTGGTCGACGACCGGCGGGCCGGGGATCCAGCCGGCGGCGGGCCCGCGCACGCCGCTGTTCACACCCCCGGCGATCACCTTCTGGGCGTCGGCGTAGATCGACTCCGAACGTGTGAGCTGGTATGCGGCCATCTGCTGTTCCTCCTTCCTATACGAGCTTCCTTTACGAGCTAGACGAGCTGCAGGACTCCGATCCGCGAGGGCTCGGGCTGGATGGCCGACGACCCGCCCGCGGCCGCGAGTCGCTGTTTGGCGAGCGTGAGCGCGAGGATCGCGGCGCCGCGCGCGACCGCGTCCTCGCCGAGCGCCGAGAGCACGAGGTGCGGCGGGTAGGGGACCGAGTCCCGCAGGCGGTCCCTCAGCGCGTTGAGGGTCGTCGCTCCGTCGCGCACGAGGCCGCCGCCCACGACGATGACCTCGGGGTCGAGCAGCGCGGCGACGTTCACCACGAGCTCTCCGAGCGCGTCGACCACGTCGCGCACGACCGCCGTCGCCGCGCGGTCGCCCTCGCCAGCCAGGCGGAAGACGCGCTTCGCGTCCAGGCGTCCGGCCGGACGCTTTCCGTGCGTCCGCTCGAGGTAGCGCTTCGGGATGACGCGGCCCGAGGCGCGGTCCTCAAGCTTGCCGGGGATCAGGTAGGCGATGGCGCCGGCCGCCCCTCGTGCACCGCGGACCGGGCGGCCGCCGACGACGAGGCCGGCGCCCAGGCCGTAACCGAGGGACAGGAACACGACGTCCGAGCAACCCCGCGCCGCGCCGACCGCGGCCTCGCCCACGGCCGCCAGCAGGTCGTCGTTGTCGACGCCGACCGGCACCTTGAGGGCCCGCTCCAATCGCTCCCCGACGGGGATGTGCTCGAGCCCGGGGAGGTCGGGCGAGAGCAGCACGCGGCCCGCGGCCTGGTCGACGATGCCGGAGATGCCCGCCGCCGCGGCGAGCACGCGGCCTCCGCCCGCGACCGCCTTCTCGGCGACCCGTGCGATCGTCGCGACGACGGCCGTCCCATCGGCGGGCGAGCGGACGATGCCGGTCGCGCTCGCGCGGACGTTCCCCTCGAGGTCGGTCAGCACGGCCCGCACACGGGTGCCGCCGGCGTCGATCCCGAGCACGTTCGCTGCGCCCGATCTCAGCTCGACGACACGCGGGGGCCGGCCCGTCCCCGAGGTCTCGGCGACGTGCTCCTCGACGAGGCCGTCGCGGCGGAGCTTCGCGACCGCCCGGCTGACGGTGGCGGGCGAGAGTCCCGTCAGCTCCACCAGCTCCGTGCGCGATGCGCGCGGGCGCTGGCGAAGCACCTCGAGGATCGTGACCGAGTGGTCCACGTCGCAGGGTTCCTTTCAGGCTGGAAGGAAGTCTGTCGCTGCGGCGGCTCGGTGTCAAGGTCGCGATCGGGGCGCGGGGTTTAGGCTGGCCGGGGAGCCGCGCGTCCCGCGCGGCTCCCTTCGGACACAGGGAGGTCGGGGATGGCGAGGACGGTCTTTCGGGGCGGGCGGGTGTTCGACGGCACGGGAGCGCCGATCGCCGACGCCGACGTCGTGATCGGGGACGGCAGGATCGTCGAGGTCGGGCCGGGGCTCGACGGCGACGACGCGGTCGACTGCGCCGGACGGACGTTGCTGCCGGGCCTGTTCGACTGCCACGTCCACATCGCGTCGCGCTATGAGGACCTGGATGAGCTCGCGGTTCTGTACCGCCCGTTCTCGTACCAATTCTTCCCGATCGCGGAGAACCTGCGGATGACGCTCGCGCTGGGGATCACGACGGTGCGGGATGCGTCTGGGGCGGACCTCGGCCTGAAACGCGCGCTCGAGGACGGGATCCTGCCCGGCCCGCGGATGCAGATCTCGGTCGCCATGCTCAGCATGACGGGCGGCCACAACGACCCGTGGCTGCCGAGCGGCGGGTTCCCCGGATGGGGCGTGGTGTACCCGGGGATGCCCGACGGGGTCTGCGACGGGATCGAGGAGGTGCGGGCAAAGGTCCGGGAGGTGGTCCGGGCCGGGGCCGACGTGATCAAGATCGCCTCGAGCGGCGGGTTCCTCTCGCCGGTCGACGACCCGAGGCACCCGAACTTCTCCGAGGCGGAGATCGTCGCGATCGTGGAGGCGGCCGCCGATCTCGGGCGATGGGTGATGTCGCACGCGCACGGCGCCGAGGGGATCAAGCGCGCGGTTCGCGCCGGCGTGCGCTCGATCGAGCACGGGACCTTCCTCGACGAGGAAGGTATCGCGATGATGCTCGAGCGCGGCACGTGGCTGGTGCCGACGCTCACGGCGGGCGACACGACCGACGAGATGGCGGCGAACCCGGCGATCCCGGCGCCGGTGCGCGCGAAGCTGCGCGAACTCGGCCGCCCCGAGCTCGACACGTTCCGGACGGCGGCCGAGGCGGGCGTGAAGGTCGCGATGGGCACGGACTGCCCGGTGGCTCCGCACGGGACGAACCTCCACGAGCTTCAGCTCATGGCCGAGAACGGGTTCACGCCTACGCAGGCGCTCGTGGCGGCCACGTCGAGCGGCGCGGAGCTGATGGGCCTGCAGGACGAGCTCGGGACGATTGCGCCGGGGAAGCGCGCCGACCTCGTGGTCGTGGGCGGCGATCCGTTCGACTTCGCGACCCTGGCCGAGCGGATCGAGGCGGTCTACGAAGACGGCGCGCGCGTGATCGGCTAGGTCGAACCGATGCATCTTCCGATGATGCTCGTCGCCTCGGCCGTCGCGATCCTCGGGCTGATGGTGCTCGGGTGGCTGCTCAGCCTCGCCTTACGCGACGCGAGCGTCGTCGACACGTTGTGGGGGCTCGGCTTCGTGCTCGTCGCCGGTGTCGCCCTCGCGGTGGGCTCCGGCCTGTTCGCCAGGCGGCTGCTCGTGTTCGCGCTCGCCGGCGCGTGGGGGCTGCGTCTCTCTTCCCACATCCTCCGGCGCAACTGGGGGAAGGGTGAGGACTTCCGGTATCGGGAGTTCCGGGCGTGGTGGGGGAAGCGGTTCTGGTGGGTGAGCCTGTTCACCGTCTTCCTGCTCCAGGGCGTCCTGATGTTCGTCGTGTCGCTGCCGATCCAGGTGGCCGGCGCGGGCGAGACTCCGGTGAGGCTCGGTGTGCTCGACGTGGTCGGCGCGCTCGTGTGGGCGGTCGGGCTCGCGTTCGAGGCGATCGGTGACCTTCAGCTCTCTCGCTTCAAGGCCGATCCCGCGAGCAGGGGGAAGGTGATGGACCAGGGGTTGTGGCGGTACACGCGCCACCCGAACTACTTCGGCGACAGCCTCGTGTGGTGGGGGATCGGGCTCGTCGCGCTCGCCGCGCCGTGGGGATGGGCGGCGCTCGCCGGCCCTGCGCTGATGACGTTCCTGCTCGTTCGGGTGTCGGGTGCAGCGATGCTGGAGAAGACGATCGCGCAGCGTCGCCCCGGCTACGAGGGGTACGTGCGCCGCACGAGCGCGTTCGTTCCGCTCCCGCCGAGGAAGGCCTAGGTGCTCGCCGCGCAGGCTCCGGCTCGGAGTACGAGCGTGCGGCGCCCCCGCGGCGTGTCGCGGTAGCCGACCGTCCAGACGGTGCCGTCGGGCAGGGCCGAGGCCGCCGTTAGGACCTCGGCGCGGCCCGCGGTCGGGGCGATGTCCCAGGTGCTGCCGTCCCACCGCTGCACGATCCCGCGTCCGGTCTCGGCGTCGGACCCGACCGCCCACACGTCGTTCGGCCCGGCGACGGCGACGCCGGCGAGCGCTCCGCCACGCCGGACGCGGCCGCCCTCGGTCCAGGTGGCGCCGTCGTAGTGGAGGACGGACGCGCCGACGGCCCACACTTCACCCGACTCGAGCGCGGCGACTCCGGCAAGCGCTCCGCGGCCCGGGACGTCGGCGCTCATCCAGCGCCGCCCGTCGAAGCGCAGGACGAGCGGGCGGTTGTGGTGATAGCCGACGGCCCACACGTCGGTCGCCGAGACTGCCGAGACGCCGGCGAGCAGGCTCCGCCCGCCGCCGACCGCGCCCGTGACGTCGACCGGCACCCACGAGGAGCCGTCCCAGTGCAGGAGCAGCGCGCGCTCCATCCCGGCCGTCGCATCGCCGACCGACCCGACGGCCCAGGCGTCATCGGCGGCAACGGCCGCGACGCCGAGGAGCTGCGCGGTCGCCGCGACCGTCGGGCTCCTGGCGAGCGTCCACGCGGCCCCGTCCCAGTGCTCGATCAGCGGCCGGTCGCCGGAGCCGTCGGACGCGCGGCCGACGGCCCACGCGTCGTCGTCGGCAGCGGCGTCGACGGCCTCCAGCACGTTCACGACCTGGCCGCCATCGGGGCTGTCGACGACGGTCCACCTGCTCCCGTCCCAGCGCTCGATCAACGTCGACGCGGGCTCGGCCCGGTCGCCGGCGCCGCCGACCGCCCACGCGTCGTCGGGCGCGACGGCGGCGACGCCGAGGAGCTGGTCCCCGGTCGCGTCGGGGTTCTGGCTGCGGACGACCGCCCTGTCGGGCGCGCACTCGGCGGGCGTCGCCGACGGCGACGGCGTGGGACTCGTCCGTTCCGATGGGGAACGCGTGGGGAACGCCGCGTCGATCGCGAACAGGAGGACGACCGTCAGCACCGCCGCGACGGCGCCGTTACGCACCGCGCGCTGCTGCTGCGGGTTCACGGCACGAGCGTACGCCAGAACCGGACGGATACGCGGCGGCTAGGCCGCGAGGTCCCGGTGCTCGAACGTGACGAGCGCGACCGCGACCGCCGCCACCGAGATCGCGAGCAGCACCGACGCGTGGACGACGTCGAGCCCGTTCAGGATCGGGTTGCCTCCCGAGTAGTAGTAGAAGGGCGAGAGGACCCGGTACGGCTCGAGCCAGTCCACCGAGGGCGCGAGCGTGTTCAGGATGAACGTGACGAGCGCGAGACCGCTCGGTGCGCCGATCGCGAGCCCCTTGTTGCCGGTCGCGCAACCGACGGCGAGCGCAACCGATCCGAACACGAGCGCGAGGAGGAACAGGTTCAGGCTCGCGGCTGTGAACCCCTCGAGCCCGGGCCGCAGGTCGAAGGCGGGCCCGAACGCGAGCAACGCGACCCACATCGCGAACGTCAGCCAGAACGTCGCGGCGAGCATCGCCCAGAACTTGTCAAGCAGGATGCGCCGGCGTCGCACGGGCGCCGACAGCAGCAGATCGAGCGAGCCGGCCTCCTCCTCGCCGGCGATCGCACGGCTGCCGGCGCCGATCGCGTAGACGAGCAGCAGGATCGGGCCGAGGAAGCTGAACACCTCGGACTGGATGTAGCCCTCCGGGGTGGCGTAGTCGACGCTTCCGATCACGTTGCGGAGGAACTCGGGCATGTTCTTCACGTACTGCGTGAGCTGTACGGCGTTGTCGCGGATGTTCGGCCAGAACGCCCCGTACATCAGCACCGTGCCGACGAACCCGATCGTCCACCACGCGAGAGACTTGCGCTGGTCTCGGAGGGTCTTGCCGAGAACCGTCGAGAGCATCGGCGCACGAGGCATCGCGAGCTCACGCGCCACCGTTCTCACCCCTCCCGTAGAAGGTGAGGAAGATCTCCTCCAGGGACGGCTCGTTCGTCGCGAGGTCGACGACCTCGTGGCGCGCGGCCGCCTTCACCACCGCGTCGATCGGCCCCGTCACCGTGACCCGCAGGACGTCGCCCTGCGCCTCGACCCCCTTCACGTTCGGCAGGTTCGCGAACGCCTCGGTCGGCACCGGCCGCTCGAAGTGGATATCGAGCGTCCGCAGCGCCCGCGCCTTCAGGTCGCCGATGTCTTCGACCGCGATCAGCCGTCCCTCGCGGATGATCGCGACGCGGTCGCAGAGGCGCTCGACCTCGGGCATCACGTGCGACGAGAGGAACACGGTGCGCCCCTCCTCGCGAGTCTGCTCGATCAGCCGGTGGAACTCCTGCTGCACGAGCGGATCGAGCCCGGTCGTGGGCTCGTCGAGCACGAGCAGCTCCGGCCGGTGCATGAACGCCTGGATGAGCCCGACCTTCTGCTTGTTGCCGTGTGAGAGCGACCCGATCCTCACGGTGAGGTCGCAGTCGAAGCGCTCGGCGAGATCGGTGATGTACGAGCTGTCGACGCCGCCCCGGAGCGCGGCGAAGTGGCGAACGCACTCGGCTCCGGTCAGCCGCTCGTAGAGCGCCATCTCGCCGGGGAGGTAGCCGGTCCGCCGGTGGATGTCGATGCTGCTGCGGCGCGAGTCGAGGCCGAAGATGGTGACGCGGCCGCTCGTCGGCCGGATGAAGTCCAGCATCGTGCGGATCGTCGTGGTCTTGCCGGCGCCGTTCGGGCCGAGGTAGCCGAAGACCTCCCCGGCCCTCACGCCGAAGTCGAGGTCGATCACACCGCGCTGCTTGCCGTAGGACTTCGTGAGCTGCTCGGCCAGGATCACATCGGCCATGATGACCCCTCTCGCCTCGGGGTGCTCGTAACCCAATGTCCCAGCGGGGCGCGGTCGCCGAGGGGGTCCGGCGGCCCACGGCCCGCGGGACGAACGTCCGCGCTACGGGCCGAGCTTGTAGCCCAACCGGCGCGGGATACGCGCGACGAAGTCCACGATCGGGTTCGGCTCGCGTCCCTCGTCCTCCGTGTCGTCCTTGCGGCGGATGGCGTCGTTCACGACCAGCACGCCCGGGGAGCGGAGCGGCTCCGGCGGGAATCGTTTCGGCTCGCGCGTCACGACCGCGAGGCGTGTGAAGCCGTCGTCCGCATGGGTCGCGAGCGCCGCGAGGATCTTGCCGCCGAGGTGCGACGGCCCGACCCCGTTCCCTGTGTAGCCGAGCCCGTAGTGCACGTTGCCGGGGTCGAGCGTGCCGAAGAACGGCATGGCGAACCCGGAGACGTTGATGGGCCCGCCCCAGCCGGCCTCGAGCGGCACGTCGCGGAAGTTCGGGAACATCCGCCACAGGTCTTCGGCGGTCTTGCGGACGAACCTCTCCTCGTACGCGAACCGGGGGTCGATCCGTCGCGCCAGCCCCGGCTGCAGCCCACCGCATCCGAACGCGATGCGTCCGTCCGGTGTGGTCCGCAGGTAGTGGACCGACGAGCGCAGGTCCCGGACGGCCTCGCCGCCGGTCCAGTTGATCTCCGCGATCCTCTCGGGCGCCGGGGCCGTGATGACCATGTAGGAGCCGCGCACCGTGAGGTGCGGGTAGAAGGCCTTCCACCACGTGGCCCAGGCGCCGACACCGATCACGGCCTCGCCCGCCCGCACGGAGCCGCCCGGCGTCTCCGCCACGGCCGGTCTTCCGAACCCGAACCGCGTGACCGGCGTCTGCTCGAAGATCCGCACCCCCATCTCGAGCAGCACGCGGCGCAGCCCTCGCGCGAGCCGGGCCGGATGCACCGTCGCGGCGTCGCGGATCAGCTGCGCGCCGCCGAACGTGGGGGACGCGCACATCGTGCGGACCTGCTCGGCCGAGAGCACCTCGTACTCGTCCTCGACGCCCAGGCGACGCGCGGCCTCGAGCGTGCCCTCCCACTTGCCCTCGTGGCGGGCGTTCGAGGCCACCGCCAGATCGCCGGCGTGCGTGAACCACGCGTCGACGCCGTGGCTCTCGCACCAGGCGCCGATCTCGGTGGGGCTTCGCCCCGCCGCCATCAGCAGCTCCATCGTGTCGGCGTCGCCGTAGGTGGCGCACATGTCGGCGATGTGCCCCCACCAGCCGTCGAGGAACCCTCCGTTCCTCCCGCTCGGGCCTCCACCGCAGATGTCGGCCTCGAGCAGGACCACGTCGAGGCCGGGGTCGCGCTCCTTCAGGAAGTGGGCGGTCCACATGCCGGTGTAGCCGCCGCCGAGGATCACGACGTCGGCGGTCGTGTCGGCGGAAAGCGGCGGGCAGGGCTCGCCCGCGAACTCCGGATGCGCGACGGCCTCCTCGAGCCACCACGAACGCTTCGCGGGCCGCGGTGCGACGGGCATGGCGCCTGCTCCTTCCATCCGGGGATGTGCGGCCATCCGGGGACGTGCGGCCCTCATTGTGACGCGCGGCTCGGAGGCCGACACGCGCAGTGGTCGGGCCTAGGGGTTGAACAGGATGGAGTGGCTCACGGAAGCCGCGGGGAGGCTGGTATCGTGCGATCCCGCCCCCGAGTCACGGTTCGAAACCAGGAGGTCGTCCCCATGAGTCCCGACAGCAGGCCGAGAAGCTGGGAGGTCACCGAGGGCCCGGAGCGCGCGCCGGCGCGGGCGATGCTCCGCGCGGTCGGGTTCTCCGAGGAGGACTTCGGCAAACCGCAGGTCGGCGTGGCGTCCTCGTGGAACGAGGTCACGCCGTGCAACTACCACCTCGACAGGCTCGCCGCGCTCGCGAAGGAAGGCGTGCGACAGGGCGGCGCCGTCCCGATCGAGTTCACGACGATCGCCGTCTCCGACGGCATCGCGATGGGCCACGAGGGGATGAAGGCGAGCCTGATCAGTCGCGACGTGATCGCCGATTCGGTCGAGCTCGTGATGCACGCCGAGCGTATGGACGCGCTCGTCGGGATCGCCGGCTGCGACAAGTCCGAGCCGGGGATGCTGATGGCGATGGCGCGCCTGAACCTGCCGAGCGTCTTCCTGTACGGCGGCACGATCCTGCCCGGCACTTTCCAGGGTCGCGACGTCACGATCCAGGACGTGTTCGAGGCGGTCGGCTCGCACGCGAAGGGCACGCTCAGCGACGAGGACCTGCTCGGCATCGAGCGCGCCGCGTGCCCGGGCATCGGCTCGTGCGCCGGCATGTACACCGCGAACACGATGGCCGCCGCCGCCGAGGCGCTCGGGATGTCGCTGCCCGGTGCCGCGTCGCCGCCGGCCGTCGACTACCGTCGCGAGATCTTCGCCCGCGAGTCCGGCGTCGCCGTCGCGAACCTGCTGCGCGAGGGCATCCGGCCCCGCGACGTCCTGACGAAGGAAGCGTTCGAGAACGCGATCGCCGTCGTGATGGCGCTCGCCGGCTCGACGAACGCCGTCCTGCACCTGCTCGCCATCGCGCGCGAAGCCGGCGTCGACCTTAAGCTCGATGACTTCGACCGGATCTCGCGCGATGTTCCGCACCTCGTCGATGTCCGCCCGGCCGGCCGGTTCGTGATGAGCGACCTCGACCGAGTCGGCGGCGTGCCGGTCGTGATGAAGGAGCTGCTCGCGGCGGGTTTGCTCCACGGCGACTGCCTCACCGTGAGCGGCAAGAGCGTGGCCGAGAACCTCGCCGCGATGCAGATCCCGGCGCCCGACGGCGAGGTCGTGCGCCCGTTCTCGGACCCGATCCACGCCGAGGGCGGCACGGCGATCCTCCGCGGCTCGCTCGCGCCCGACGGCTCCGTGATGAAGATCGCCGGGGCCGAGAGCCTCGTGTTCCGCGGCACCGCGCGGCCGTTCGACTCCGAGCACGAGGCGTTCGAGGCGCTCACGTCCGGGAGGGTCGAGCCCGGCGACGTGATCGTGATCCGTTACGAGGGCCCGAAGGGCTCGCCCGGCATGCCGGAGATGCTCGCCGTCACGGCGGCCGTCGCCGGCGCCGGGCTCGGCAAGGACGTCGCGCTCGTCACCGACGGCCGTTTCAGCGGCGCGACGAAGGGATACAGCGTCGGCCACATCGCGCCGGAGGCGTTCGTCGGCGGGCCGATCGCGCTCGTCGAGGACGGCGACGAGATCGTGATCGACGCCGGGAACCGCAGGATCGACCTCGTCGTCGACGACGCGGTGCTCGAGAAGCGCCGCGCAGGCTGGCGGCAGCCGAAGCCGCGGTACGAGACCGGCGCGCTCGCGAAGTACGCGCGCCTCGTGTCCTCGGCCTCCGAGGGGGCGGTCACGGGATGACCGTCGTCACGAGCCCCGCGGCGCTCGAGTGCCGGGAGTGCCGTCGGCGCTACCCTGTCGAGCCGCTCACGATCTGCGAGGAGTGCTTCGGGCCGCTCGAGCCCATGTACGACCTCGAAGCGGTCGACGGCGTGGACTTCCGCAAGCACGCGGAGGCCGGGCCGAACACGCTCTGGCGCTACGAGATGCTGCTCCCCGGCGGGCCGGGCATCGAGCGGGTCGACCTCGGCGCCGGGTTCACGCCGCTGCGGCGAGCCGAGCGCCTCGGCGAGCGCCTCGGCATCGAGACGCTGTGGGTCAAGGACGACTCGGTCAACCCGTCGAACTCGTTCAAGGACCGTGTGGTGTCGGTCGCCGTCACGATGGCACGCGCGTTCGGGTTCGAGGCGGTGTCGTGCGCTTCGACCGGGAACCTCGCGAACGCGACCGCCGCGCACGCCGCGAAGGCCGGCATCCCGGCGTACGTGTTCGTGCCCGAGGACCTCGAGCGCGCGAAGATCCTCGCGACCGAGGCCTACGGGGCGAGGGTCGTCGCGGTGAAGGGCAACTACGACGACGTGAACCGCCTGTGCTCCGAGGTCGCCGAGGCTTTGCCGTGGGCGTTCGTGAACGTGAACATGCGCCCGTACTACGCGGAGGGCTCGAAGTCGCTCGGCTTCGAGGTAGCCGAGCAGCTCGGCTGGCGCATGCCCGACCACGTCGTCGCCCCGGTCGCCTCCGGTGCGCTCATGACCAAGATCCACCGCGCGTTCAGAGAGCTAGTCGAGATCGGCGCGGTGGAGGACACGCCCTACCGCATCAGCGGCGCGCAGGCCGAGGGCTGCTCGCCCGTCGCGACGGCGTTCAAGGAGAACGCCGTCGAGGTGCGCCCGGTGAAGCCGGACACGATCGCGAAGTCCCTCGCGATCGGCAGCCCGGCCGACGGCCGGTACGCGATCCAGACGGCGCGGGCGACCGGCGGCGCGATCGACGCGTGTACGGAGGCAGAGGTCGTGCAGGGGGTCCAGCTCCTCGCCGAGACCGAGGGGGTCTTCACCGAGACGGCCGGCGGGGTCACGATCGCCGTGCTGAAGCGCCTTCGCGAGGCCGGCGTCATCCGCGAGGACGAGGAGACTGTCGCGCTCGTGACCGGCAACGGCTACAAGACCATCGAGGCGCTAGAAGGCACGCTCGAGCCGAGCTACCACGTCGCGCCGGACCTCGACGAGTTCTTGGCCGCACTCGAGCCGTAGCCGGTTCCCTCCGCTCGGTACGGCGACCGTGGCGCAGTCCAGAAGGGGCCAAGCAAGACCGGTCGTCTCAGCGAGTTCAGCTCACATCCTCTAGAACACGGCGCACGCCCCCTGCGTCCAGGGGGTCGACTCGGCGCATGCCCCTCAGACCGGAGTAGGCCGAGTCGGCGGACAAGACGATGTCGATCCCGTGCGACCGGCACGTGCCGACGTGCAGCCGGTCCGCCGGTCCGAGCCGTGAGGCGCGGAGCGCAAGCGCGAGACGGAACGCTTCGTCGGTCACCGTCAGGAGCGGCGTGAAGACCGCGTATGCGCGCGCGGCAAGACCGTCGAGCCGACCCGCGCGCCTGGAGCGCTCGATGTACCACACCTCTTCGAGAACGGCCGGCGAGGTGCGCCCGTCCGCCTCACCGGCGGCGACCGCCTCGAGGACCCGAAGGCAGGGATCCCGATACTCGCTCTCGGTCGCCGCGTAGACGATGACGTTCGCGTCGACGAAGAAGGTCAAGGGTCGGCCGCCTTCGCCCGCTCCTCCTCAACCAGCCGATCCAGCTCGGACGGGGATAGGAACCGGCCCCGCATCGCACGGATCCCAGCGAGGGCCTCGACCCGGTCGCTTCGGTTCGCGGAGCCAAGATGCCGGTCGACCGCTTCCCGGATCAGGCCGGCGAGCGACGTGCCGCGGCGCTTGGCCTCGGCCTCCCATCGCTTGCGCTGCGCCGGGCTCACCAGGATCTGCAGCCGCTCGCTGAACATACACATATCATACACATGCCTGGTCGAAGGAGGCGAGGTGTCCACGAGAGCATCTTGCGGATCCGAGGTTCAACCCGCTGTGAGGCGCATCACAGCTCCGGTTCGTCCCGCAAGGCCCGAGGCTGAGCCGGCCTCAGAGATCGCGAAGGTCGGCGAGGTCCTGTTCGCTCAGGCGCCACTCGGCCGCGGCGACGTTGGCCGCGACCTGCTCCGGCCGCGTAGCGCCCGCGATGACGGAGGCGATCGGCCGCTGAGCCAGCAGCCACACGATCGCCAGCTCGAGCAGGGTGTGCCCGCGATCCTCCGCGAAGCGCGTCAGCGCGTCGATCCGGTCGAAGGTCGCATCGGTTAGCACCTCGGCCACTCGGTCGGTGGGCCATCCCGAGATGCGCGTTCCCTCCGGTAGCGGCTCGCCCCGGCGGTACTTGCCAGTAAGGAGCCCGCTCGCGAGCGGGAAGTACGGGATGTAGGAGAGGCCGAGCCGCTCCGCCTCGGGGAGCGCGCCCTGCTCGTCGGCTCGGTCGAGCAGGTTCAGCTCATTCTGGACGCTCACGAAGGAGGCGGCCCCCGGTCGCGCGGCGGCGTTCGCCTCGCGGAGCTGCTCCGCCGTGAAGTTGGAGCAGCCGATCTCGCGCACCTTGCCCTCGCGCACCAGCTCATCCAGGGTCTCGAGTGTGTCGGCGATCGGCGTCTCCTCGTCGGGCTCGTGCAGCTGATACAGGTCGATCCGGTCGGTCCGCAGCCGTCGCAGGCCGTCCTCGATCGCTCGCCGGATGTAGGCGGGGCTCGCCCCGCCGGGCCGGCTCTCGTCGATGGATGATCCGAACTTGGTCGCGAGCACGACCCGGTCGCGCCGGCCCTCGAGGATCCGTCCCAGGTACTCCTCGCTCAGCGTCTCGCCGTAAACGTCCGCGGTATCGAGCAGCGTGATCCCGGCGTCGAGCGCCGCATCGACCACCGCGCGCGACCGCGCCTCGTCGATCCGTCGGCCGAAGTTGTTGCAGCCGAGCCCGACCACCGAGACCTCGAGCGAGCCGATCCTGCGCGCGTCCATGCGCTGGATGTTACCGGTCGGTACGCGATCGCAGGGGGCGTCGCATGGATCGCTGCCCCATCAGGGCTCCAGCACGTCCTCCGCGTCGAAGCCGAGCGTGCAGGCGAAGGAGGTGTAGAAGAGGAGACACGATCGAGGGAAGGAGGTCGCCATCGCATGAGCGACCGTGAGACGGACCACGCGCCCGCGGCCGATCGGCAGGCGTGGCTCCGGGAGCTGCGGCGGGTGAACGAGGAGCAGGAGTTCGCGCTCGCCTCCGTCTACGACGAGTACTGGGGCGAGATCGGGGACACCCACCGGGCGTTCGTGGAGAGGTTCTGCTCGATGCTCCCGCCCGACGGCCGGGTGCTCGACGCGGCGTGCGGCACCGGCAAGTACTTCGCGATGGTGCTCGAGAGCGGTCGCTCGCTGCTCGGCGTGGACCACACCGGCGCCTATCTGGCCAACGCTCGGGCGAAGTTCTCCAACGTTCCCACCGAGAAGCACGACCTGCAGGACCTTCCGTACCGGAACGAGTTCGACGGCGTGATGTGCGTGGACGCCATGGAATTCGTCCCGCCCGAGGAATGGCCCGAGGTGCTGGAGCGCTTCCGCGGGGCCCTCTGCCCGGGGGGCTGGCTGTACCTGACGGTCGAGCTCGTCCCGGAGGCTGAGGTGCGTGCCGCCAACGAGGAGGCTCGAAGGTCGGGCCTCCCGGTCGTGGAAGGCGAGGTCATCTGGCACGAGCCCGACGACTACTACCACTACTACCCGACCATGGAGCAGGTCCGGGCGTGGGTGTCGAGTGCGGGCTTCGACATCGTGGAGGAGGCCGAGGGGCCCTGGCACGAGGAGGGGTACGCCTATCACCACGTGCTGGCCCGCGTGGAGACCCCGCGCTGCGGGACGTTCGCTACCGGATCACCGTGACGTCGACGCCCGGGATCAGGCCGACCCAGGCGCCGTCCGCCGTCAGCACGGGACGGCCGAGCCGGCGACCGAGGGCCAGGCATGCGCGATCGCCGAGCGACGGTCCCGCGGAGGAAGTGAGCGGACGAAGGCGAGCGCTCTCGACCGCCAGATCCTCGTCGAACGGGACGACGTCGAAGGGGAGGACGGTGATGGCATCCATCGCCGCGTCCGGGTCCTCCCCGGCGTCGGCGAGCTTCGACAGGACCTCGGCCAGGTTCACGGCGCCGATGACGGCTTGAGTGGCGAGCGCGCGCTCGACCTCGTCGGCTCCGGCCTCGTCGAGCAGGTACGCGAGCAACGCGGAGGCATCTAGGACCGTCACGTCGCGAGTCGGCGTCGGGGGGTCCGCCGCCCCGGGGCGTCCTGCCGCCCTGCCTCTTCCCGACGCTCGCGGATGAGCTCCGAGACGAGGTCGCGCCCTCGACCGGCGTGGGAGAACATGCCGCGACCCACCTATGAGGGCGTGTGGGACGGGTCCGAGCACCCCTCGGGGTCCCTCAACAGTGGTCGGTGAGGACCCCTCAGCGGAGCACGCGAACCCGCACGCCGTGCCTCAGGCCCGACCACCGCCGGTCGGTCGTCACGGCCGAGCCGCGGATGGTGTGGGCGAGGGCGAGGCACGCGCGATCCCCGAGAGACAGGCCGGCCCGGGGCACCTGAGCCCAGATCTCGGCGGCCGCTCGCGCCTGGGGCACGTCGAAGGGATGGAGCTCGAGGCCGAGCGCCTCCAGATCGAACTCGAGCCCCTCCGTGTCGATGCCGTGTTGCTCGGACTTCTGGAGCACCTCGGAGAGGTTCACGGTCGACATGACCGCGCCCTCGAGCAACGCCTCGACCTCGTCGGCGCCCGGTTCCTCCGCGAGGAGAGCAAGCAGCGCTGAGGCGTCGAGAACGGGGGGGCCGTCGCCCGGGCGTGCCGGGCGAGTCACCCCTTGGTCTCCCTCCGCGCCGCCTCGCGCCGATCCGCGATCAGCTCAGACGAGAGCCGCGTCCCCTTCGGGAGCTTGGCGTAACGTCGGCGGACGCGGCGGAGCACCTCGCGCCGGGGCTCGAGGATCAACCGCCGCCCGTCGGAGCTGACGGCGAGCGTCGTGCCCTCTTCGAGCCCGAGGTCCCGGCGAAACTTCGCAGGGACCACCAGACGCCCCTGCGGGCCGAGATTCACGAGTCGCTCAGGAGATGCCATAGGCCAAGAGTATGACAGAAGAACGAGTGTCTGGCACATAGCCATCCATGTGGCATCTGACTCAGGGCTCCGCTGCCTCCGCCGGTACCCTTGGCGCGTGATACGCGTTGACACCGACTTCGAGCCGCTCCTCACCGAGCGCCTTCGGCTCCGCCGGTCGGTGGCCGGGGACGCCGAGGCGATCTCCGCCTTCCGTAGCGACCCCGACGTCCACCGCTACCAGGGATGGGAGCGGACCGACCCTGAGGGGATCCGGGCGGAGATCGAGGAGATGGCCCGCCGCGCGCCGGGGCAGCCCGGCGGCTGGGTCCAGCTCTCGGTCGAGGAGCGTGAGACCGGACGGTTGCTCGGCGACGTGGGGCTCAGCTCCGTCGAGGGCGAACCGGGCGTGATCAAGGTCGGCTACACGATCGCGCCGGCGTTCCAAGGGCACGGGTACGCCACGGAGGCGGTCGGGGCCCTCGCGGCCTACGCGTTCGACACGCTCGGCGCCGACGTCGTGCGCGCGTACGCGAGCGCGGAGAACGTCCCCTCGATCCGGGTGGCGGAGAAGGTCGGGCTGCATCCGGTCGAGCGGATCGAGCACCGCTACGGCGACGAGGTCTGGTTCGGCGTGCGGTACGAGCTGCGCCGAGAAGATCGCGCGGACGGGTAAGGCGTCGCCCCAGTCGCCGGTGGAGCCGTCGATGGTCTCGCGGATGATGTCGGCGTGGCCGAGGTGGCGGGACATCTCCGCGATCATGTGGAGCATGATCCCGCGGAGGGTGGCCTCCTTCGGTCCCGGTTGCGGATCGCGGGCGAGATCATCCAATCATCTCGCCGCCTCTCCTTGGGCTCTCCTCCTTGGGCAGATGACGACGGTGCCAGCTGGGTCAGCAGTCCACGGCGGCGCGGAGAGCTTCGCAGAGCTCGTGTCGCCGGGCCGGGGCGAGGGCACCGAGTCGGCGGGTGAACGCCGACTTCGGCACGGTCTCGACGTTGTCGAGCGACGCGATGCTCTCGGCGGCGAGTCCCTCGTCGGGTCCCAGCGGCACCTCGGTTGGGATCCCGCGCACCCTGCGCGTGACGGGGGCCGCGACGATGCGCCGCAGCACCGGGATCGCCTGGTCGCGTGTCAACACCAGATACGGGCGCGGAGTTCGCTCTGGAAGCTCGGCCCACCAGACCTCGAGGTGGGCAGGCTCAGGCATCGCTCGCCGAAGGTGGTGGGAACTCTCCGAGCTCCTCGTCGATGTTCTCGGACTGCGGGAAGCGGGTGTAGCCCTCGACGATGGCGTCGCCCACCCGTTTCCGATGTTCCTGGTCGACGAGCCCCTCGATGCCGGCCCGTATCGCCTCCGCGCGCGTCTCGAAGCGCCCCGAATCGACTAGAGCGTCGATCTCGTCGAGCAGCGGAGCCGGCAACCGGACGGCGATCTGCGGTGACATGCGTTGAGCATACCGTTCCGGGATACCCATGTTGATCCTCCTCGGTTGGGAGGGGGGATGATCGACCCTGGCTCGAGGCACCGACATCGGAAGCCGGAGGCCCGACCGCTCTGAGGCCCTCGCGAGCGGGCTGTAACGACGACGCTTGAGCAGATCGACGCGCTGTATGAGGAGTTCCAGAAGATCGCCGGCCGCAACGTGCTCCGCGTGATGCGCGAAGCAGAGCGCGTGGCGGCGAGACTGCAGCAGGAACGACCCCCGTCGACCGCGGCCATGGAGCTGGTGGGCGGCTAAGGCGTCAGGTTGAGGTTCTCGACTCCCAGCTTGGCTGACCGTGCGTCATCGGGGTCGTCCCTGCCTTGCGCCGGAGGGG
>Ga0315281_10000036_pt1 | contig 155311 bp, 147 predicted proteins | sample YL17G07_0_MG_FD_204540 | JGI IMG/M metagenome (GOLD analysis project Ga0315281, IMG submission 204540) | Sediment microbial communities from Yellowstone Lake, YNP, Wyoming, USA - YL17G07_0 | ecosystem: Environmental > Aquatic > Freshwater > Lake > Sediment | place: USA: Wyoming | collected...
GAGGCAATAATAATTTCATATTGTTGAATCAAAATTATAAAGTTATTTTGTTTAATCATCTTAAAAGTGAATCGTCTGCTCTAAGATTAATATTCAAAAGATAACTGCCTTTCTGTTCGCGTACTATTCCACTAGCCTGAATTTCTTTAAAAAGTTTCTTCTGCTCCTTGCTCATTAGAAGATTGACAAAATTATCTAGAGTTCCTGATGAGGAAGCCGCAACAGAAAGTGTAAGGTTACCTAGTTTATCAGAGGTAATCGAAGATATTGCTATTCCTTCCGTTTTTAAATTATCTATTTCTGAAATAAGTTTATAAAAATCTTTACTCCCTGAAGTTATTTCTGTTAGAACCTTTAGTTTAGCAGTAGTTAAAGTGTAAATTCCTTCTAAGTTTTTTTGGGTTGATATTTTATTCTCAAGTTGCTCAATTTCTCTTTTTGAGAGATTAAATTGCAATATATTATTATTCGCGTAGATAATTGAGAAGAGGAAAACAATAACGAAAAGGGAAATAGAGAGAGCAGAAAAAATCGGCAGGATGATATTAAGCTTCCGAATAAAAGGTGACTGTTTATCCTTTTTAATAATTAAATTTAAGGAAATATCTGGCATATATATTTAATCAACCTCTTTCAGAGCAAGTCCGATAGCCACTGTATACATCGGAGCATCAGAAGTTAAGGTTGGCAAGATATTGGGATCAACAGACAAGTTGATAAAAGGATTGCTAGTTTGCGAATCTAAGCCTAAATTCTTGGTAATAGATAAAACTAGACCGGGTAATTTTGCTCCCTCTCCGTAGATAACTACTGTATTTACTTCCTCTCTAGGATATTGTTCTTTAAAATAAGCAGTTGTTTTTTCTATTTCAGAATATATATTATGTAAATAAGGATTCAAAATTCTAGCAATTTTTCCTTCTAATTTATCCTCCTCCAACCCATAATTTTTTTTATATTCCTCAGCCTGAGCAATTTCAAAACCGAGTTCTTGGGCAATTATCCGCGTTAAAGTACTGCCTCCTATGGGGAGTGATTTTGCATACACAAGGATGTGATTTCTCAAAAGTGCAATCTCTGAAGAAGTTGCACCCATAGATAAAATCACAATATTTGAAAGAGCTGGGAAATTATCGGCAATACTTCTTCCTGCGGCTAAGATTTCTGTCTCAAGTGCTTGCGGATTTAATCCAGCGTAAGTTATTATGCGCATGTATTTTTCGATAATAGAAATCGGAGCTGCCACTAAGAGAACTTTCATTTTCCCCGTATCTTCTTTTTTTTCAACAATCGCATAATCTAGTTTCACCCGAGAAAGAGGGAGTGGTATATATTGTTCTGCTTCCCATTGGATGCTAGAAGAAAGCTCCGCCTCTGTCATTTGAGGAACCTCAATTACTCGAGTAATCACTTTTGTTGAGGGAAGAGACGCAGAAACATTCAAAGTGGTGGCTTTCATATCATGGACGAGCCTATTGATGCTGTCTGCTAAAACTTGTTCATCGGCAATATTCTGCGAGGCAAGGGCATTTGAAGGTGTAGCAATATATCCTGCAGCCAGTAACACTTTATTATCTTTCTCGTGTGAAATTTGGACTGCTTTAATTGATTTTGTTCCAATATCAAGACCTAGTAGTGTTTTTTGCATCGTTTACAATTTTGGTAAAGTATATTTCTAGTATGAAAGTGCATTAGGAAAAAGTCAATGGGGGGAAGTACCGCTTGTTAGGGCTCTATAATCAAATGAGATTCTCTTCCTGGAATAACCGCTTCGATAGTAACATTCTGACCAACTTTCACATCAGATAATGTTCCTGCAACAAGCTGTCCATCCTCACGTCTGAATACTTTCACTTTTGAAGAATCATTCGATAGTCGTGCTGTTCCCTTTTCGCCGGTAATGTATATGAACTGAGAATCAATATTACTGATTTTCATGTAAAGAGGTGAAATTGTTGGTGTAGGCATTTTTGTAGAAGTAAGTTGAGATTGGTCAATCTGAGATGTGTTATTAATTCTATTTTTTATATCCACACTTTTTGGCCCAGGGTTTATCAGATTTAATCCGATCCCGATTGTCAATCCAAGTATAATAACTATCACAGTGCTAATAATCAGTTTATTATTTTTCAGCATATGCTTTTCCTAAATTATTCTCTTTTTTTTATAGAATAGATTCGCTATCTTTGTCAATATCTAAAATAACTTCAGTTCTCACTGAAAAGAGCAAAATCCAAAAGAGTAGGTAAGACTTGATATCCTTGAGTTACCTGAATTTTTCTGACAACACCGGTCGCTGTTTGACCTATTGAAGTAATAAGTTTCCCTTGGACTGGTATACTTGCTGTAGGAACTATGGCAATGGCAGTATCGTCAAATACTGGCTGAATTCTTAATGCTAATAAAATTGTATTAGAGGAAGAGATACCAAATCCATCCCCTGGTGGTATTCCTGTTGCTGATAAAGTCTTTTTATAACGGTAATTATTAGAACAGGAGTTAACATTGTCATCCTTAGGATAAAAATTGCTTCTGCCAGGTATCGGATCGTAAGCCAATTTAGCTACTTTATAGATATTGGTAGCTGTATCCTTATAATAAAGCGATAACAAAAGAGCTGGATTCTTATTTGGATCTGTACCCCAACAGATTGTGAAAGTAGATCCAACAGGATAGGTGCTATTTTCATCCAAATCTATACCATCCGATTTATGATCTGCAAGCCAAACCGTTTGAGTACTACCAACAGCTGTTAAGGGAAAACTCAAAGGAGCAACTTCGCCACCTATATTAGCTACGTTATATGAAGCAGAAACACCTGGGAAAGTAACTGTTCCGGTAGGTCCACCCGCGACTGCACCCTTTAATGCACTCTCCACTCCAGCTTCAGCAGCAGAAAAGGCTCTACCAGATTGCTCAATCTGGGTAGAAATCCGGACATCAGTAATGGTGCGGGAAATCAGCGATAAACCAATAGTCAATCCAACCACTGTAATAAGCACTAAAATTAATACAATCTGTCCAGAATTTTCTTTTATATAATTTTGAATTTTCATATTATGGCTTGCCCTGAAGTTGCGCTCCCCGATTTAATCGGGGTAAGCATACTTTAGGGTTTTACTTCCTGCCAATTTACCTGCGATCTGCCTAAATATGGCAAAAGGGCAATTATATATTTCGGCTGATAAATAAACTGATAGGTAGGAGTCAGGCTGCGATAAGTTCGACTTAGACTAAGATTATATGCATAAACCATGCCATCGATTGTAATCGGATCAGGACCGGATGCAATAGAAAAAGTGCCTCCGTCACAATTGCCCGGTCTTTCACAGCCTGTCAAATAAAGACCTGATAATGTGGTAACATTTCCATCAATATATATGTGTCCGTTTACTATAAAGACCACCGGTTTAACACTATTAAAGTCTTGAGTGATTTCTAATGTACCGGTAATAAGGAATACGGTTGCTTCTGTATTGGGATTAGGAGTAAAAGAAGTAGAGAGAGTAAAATGACCTCCACCGGGATATGAATATATAGCATCATTTGGTGTGCTATCATAATAACCTGAAGCTCCAACAATTATATTATTTACTGGAAAAGCTTTATCTTTCAATGCTTCCCAATAATAGGAGAAGGAATAGGTATTGGAAAGTCCGGAAGAGGTAACCGCCTCCCATTGAGTTGGCGAAGAACGTTCACCAAGACCACTGGCACTTTGGGAGAAGATTACACCACCGCTGAAAGGCGGAGCTGGGGTAGCGATAACATCCAAGAAATATTTTTCCGGAGGAACATTCAGGCTTATAGATTTCTGATAAACATCACCACCCAATACCTGAATCCATGCCCCGGGTGTAGGAGTAAGAGCAATGGTAGGAGTAGGAGTATTTGTTGGAGTAAGGGTTGGACCCCCGGTAGGAGTTGGTGTATTTGTAGGACCGTAATCAATACCGGGACAAAAAACACCGCCGACTTCGTCGGAATAAGGAGACTCATTATCCAAACCGTCTCGTGCCATGACTTTAGAGAATAATTCATCACCGGCTTCAACATTTTTAACAGTATTTGACAAATCAGACGACCAATCCGGTTTCCAGCCTCCCCCTGAAGGTTCAGTTCTGAAAACAGGCTGGTATTCTGTTGTATCCGAACAGGAAGCTCCCGGCGGTTCAGGATCCGCCGGCCAACTGCATGTAAATTCACATTTTCCAGTTCCATTCACTAAATCTTGTGAAACGAATGTACAAGTCGGCGGTGTCGGCTGAGGTGGTGCTTGATGATCCATGTTTAATAACCATCCTGGTGCAGGAATAGAGGTCGGACAGGCGGGAGATTCGGCTGTGGCAGTCCACCAGTATCCACCGGTATTATTTAAATAAGCTCCTTCTGGAGTCCATTGACTTTCCCCTCCTGACGCAGGAACCACCGAACCCATACGGTGGAAAGTTTCATAAGCATCGCTATGAAATCTTGCCCAAACACTATCCATGTTGGGATTACTTACTTGGGCAGAAAAAGTGGGTTTGATATTGGTACATAATTCATGAGAAGGAGCACGTAGAACTGGAGTTGGAAGCGGCAAGCCAAGACAAGGACCCGTAGGAGTAGGAGTTGGTATTTCAGTAGGTGGAGGAGGAATAGGAGTGTTTGTTGGAGTATTTGTGGGGGTACTAGTAGGAGTAACGGTAATAAAAGGAAAGTCACGAATTTCTGAACTGCCCTGTAAGATCACATTTTGAGGATTTGTATAACTGTATTGCCGTCTGTCAAGAACAGAACCGGTTGGAGTAACGACCAAAGATACTTGGTAGAGTCCATTATAAATAGGAGTAAATAGATAGTTAGCTAACAAACCACCGATCGGAGTACCTTGCGTAGTAGTTGAATCCGTCTTATCACCGGATAAGTTTACAATATACGAAGAAAGCAGTCCTTCTGTCCCTTCTTCGGTCCTCACAATCGAGTTATTAGCCTCATTCCAAACCCATCCATAGATCTGATAGAAAGTGGGTGTAGGAGTAAGAGTAGGAGTGTTGGTGGGAGTAGGGGTAGGAGGAGGAGTGTTGGTGGGAGTAGGAGTAGGAGGAGGAGTGTTGGTGGGAGTAGGAGTAGGAGGAGGAGTGTTGGTGGGAGTAGGGGTAGGAAATACACTTGAACATGCAAAGTCAGTACAGTATGGACAAGGATCACCGCAATTGGAATCATACGAACAAACTTTACCGCAGATTGGAGGAGTTGTTGGGGTTGGGGTAGGAGTAGGAGTTCTGGTTGGGGTAGGAGTAGGAGTTCTGGTTGGGATAGGAGTAGGAGTTCTGGTTGGGATAGGAGTAGGAGTTCTGGTTGGGATAGGAGTGTTGGTGGGAGTAGGTAAGGGTACCGTTACCCAAGCTTCTCCGGCTTTATCCCACCCCTGTCCGCACACATTTAACGCATGTACCCACCAATGATATGCATGTCCTTCCTGAAAGTAATAAGTGTATGAAGTGGAAGTATTATTATCATCACAAACATCTCCAGGGTTTTGAGGTAAAGAACAATTTCCTACCCAAGTACTCGGAGGACCAGGGTCCATGTCTATCCGGATGGGATATTTTACGGCTCCAGGCACAGCATCCCACCTCAGATCCCAAAAACCGGAACTGATATTTCCTTGAGGAAAAAGATTCGTAGGTCCAGTCATAGTTACACAATTACAAGTCATCGTCTTTGGCGTACCTGATAATGGCTGATAAACTCCATTTTCATTTCCAGAACTATCTATTCCTAATGCCTTTACCCTCCAGGAATGTGAATTACCATCCCGATAAGGACTATTACATGGTAAGACAGAATTGAATCGGTGATTAGCATATCCGCCGCATGCAGCAGCCACGGCTGGTTCAGCCAGCACATCAGCAGTATAAGTATATACGCTGGTATTTGATCCATCAGGGTAAAATTGTACTCTAAGAGCTTCACTGTATCGATCAGGATCACAAGTCCATCCTTGTAACATACACTCACTACTGCAGGAACTGCCGCTAATAGCTGTATCATGCCAACCTATAGGTAACTGATCATGCTGTGCATAAACATTCGCCGGAATAGAAAAGGTAATGAGGATAAGTATAAAACTTATTAAAGAAAAAATAAGAAATAAAGCACTGGATTTTGCATACATAATTATAGATTAACTTGAGGATAGATTTTAGTCAATAGTCATAAAAGCTTAATCTAACGCAACAACTGCCAAGCTTTCATTTCTTCTTCTTTTGTGACGTCAGCCTTTCCAAGTTGAAGACTCTTCTCGATATATTTTTGCAGATTCGATATTGTTTCCTTTTTTTTCTTATTTTCAAAAGCCTTCATTGCCTCCTGATAATTTTTTTTACCTGAAGATCTGTTATGATAGGAAGGGAAAATTTCAATTATTAATTTAATAGTTTTAAAAGAATTATCGAGGTTATTGGAATTTAAATCCTTCCGCGCTTTTAAAAGAAATAATTTATAACTTTCCAGAAAATACGGCTTTAGATCAAGAGGATCCAAACTCACAGCTTGCAAATAATTCCTTATGGCTCCATTAAGATCACCTTTTTGTTCGGATATTTGAGCAATTAGAATATAGCTCGAATAGTCTTTTGGCTCAAGTCTTCTAGCAAGATTAAAATAATAAAGCGCCTTATCAATTTCTCTTTTTCCGTTATAAATTAATCCAATATCCATTTGTTTTTTTTGGTCGAATAAAGTTAGGCAACTTGATACTGTTAACAGCCTGTCATCATTTCTGGCTTCACCAATGCTATACAAAACTGATCCAGAAAAATCAACAAGCGAAAACAGAATCAAAAATACAGATAAAAATTTCAGTCCCAGATAATCTGAGCGTACCGTCAGTTTCTCGTCTCCCAATCTATCGGTTTTAAGCGGTATCAAGAAAGCGATCCCTACCCAAAAATATAAATAGATAGAAAAAAAATACCAATCATCTGAAAAAATAACATGCAAAGCTGACGCAACTAATGCAAAAAATATTCCGCAATCAACTAGGTTTTTCCTCTCGGAAACATCAATGAATAATTTTCTGACTATCATAAACAATAGTATCAGCATGCTTAATCCGCCCAATAAACCAACTTCGCTAAAAAGAGTGGAATAATAATTCTCTCCGTAATCAGACCAGGAAGCAGGTTTTGCCTGATATTTTTTGCTCAAATAGCGGAAATTATCTAGCCCGACTCCGATCAAAGGAGACTGTTTCAACCCTTCCCAAGCTGCCTTGTAATAGTCCCATCGCCAGTCCAGGTAAAGTGGTTTATTTAGTACACTGTAATAAACCCTTTCCTTGATATGGAAAAAGTAGGTATTCAGAACAATAAAGTCGAAAAAAAGAAAGACGAGCACAACCAGAAAAATCAACAGCTTGCTTATACTGTTGATCTTTGCGTTTATCTTATCAAAATATCTTGAAATCAATACTACAACGAAAACTATGACCAAATATCCACTTTTGGAGAAGGTAAATAAAACGGAAATGGCAAAAAATATAAATAATGCCGTAAATAATCTGTATAAATCATCCTTCTGGTTTTTTAATTTAATAATTAGAAAATAAGTAATGGGTAAAGAAAACAACAATAAATTAACCAGATTATTATGTCCGAAATTGGCATGATAAAGATTCATACCCGAGGAAGGTATAGAAAATAATCTCCAAGGAAGGAAAAAACTCCAGGAAATAAGACCTAATAATAAACTGTTTATTAAAATTGCTACCATATAAAATTTCTTAAAACACAGATTTTCACGGACGGTAATACGCCTTATTGACACAAAAATTATAAAATAGGATAAGTATCTTAAAAGTTCCAAAAAGCTTCTTGTTATGCCTTGCGAAAAAATTGTCGAAATAGCAGCGAATATTAAGAATATCAGAAAAAGAAAATCTATTTTGTCGAAAAGCATATTTTTCTGTTTAGAAAAGAATCCGATTAATCCAGCTAAGAAAAGTAAAAGAATGAATCCGTAAGTCCGTAAATCACCCTCCAGCCAAGGAAGAAAGAAGAGTAAAAGAAAAAAGACAATTAGTAAACCTTTTTTAAAGAAGTTGGACATAAATTAATCATACTACTTATTGAGATTTTTCTATTGAGGTGATAGGAGCGCTGATGATGATTTCTTTAAAGGGAAGTGAAATTTGTTCGCCGACTCTTATTCTTTGGTTTTCGCCGAAATAGTAATCATTTCCAATTTTTCTAGCCATAAGTTCTACTTCTGCTTCCACATCACGTTCATTGCTGTCAAAGAGAAGAATAGTCTTATTGGTATTCGCGTCCCGGACTAAAGTACCAACAGATGTTGAAGTGGATGTAGTTACGGATAATACCTTCGCCAGTACTTGCCCTTTATTGTCAACTACGGTTGATCCAATTTTTAGATTGTTGGCGATCCAGATATCTGCCCCTTTTCCGAAAACTGAAATAGTTATCTTTTTATATTCTGGCACAATTTTTTCCTCTGCCATCTCTATCACTAATCCCTGCACTTGAGCTTTAGGTAACTTCAAGTCAATGGCTGCACCTACAGAAAGAGGTTTGTTTTTATAAAGATAAATACCACTGCGATCCCGTATACTACTTACTCGAAGATAAAGAAAGGTCATCTGAGTCGAAGAATACCAGCTATAAGATATTTTATCGTATACTTCTGCATTTAGACCCCCCAGTGGACTTGTCTCTTTATCTCCAATACTGATAGCCTGATCAAGCCAGAAAGGGATGGAGGATAAAGATCCGGCAGATGTCTGTTGCCCCCGTACTAAACCCACCATCACATAAACATTTGCTTGACTTCTTGCGCGTGAGTAGAGAAAATATAAAAGCGAAAAGCCAAGAAGAAAAAGAATTGCCAGGATAAAAATATTCAGCTTTTTAAAATATTTTTTCATTATAATTTTATAATTATTATAATCATTATAACTACTATCTCTAAAAAAGAAAATGCCTAGATGCAAAATCAACAAAGGCTTTATAGTCCAGAAACTGGATGACAAAACAGTCATTTTTGACGGGGAAGAATCTGTTCTTTATACGTTCAACGAAACGGCGAGCTTTATTTTTTCAAAATTGAAACTTGGATGGGAAAAGAGAGAAATCTTGAAAGCTTTGATGAAAAGATATGGGATTAAAGAAAATAAAGCTCAATCTGATTTAAAAGATTTTCTAGAAGACCTTATTAAGAAAAATATTCTTACATAAACCAATAACTTTCAGCAAATCGGACAGTCCCTTAAATGAAAGGTTTGCAAAAATCTTTTTTAAAAAATTATTATTTAGTCAATGAATATTTTTACTGATATAATTTATCTTAATATTTCAGGATTTTCTATAAAATTATATTTTAATAAAACTGAACAAATATCTTTAAGAAAAAAATTTCAAAAAGAAATATTAACATCATTCAATAAATTCATCACAAAATCCGAACCTAAAAAAGTTAACTTTAAGCTTTATTTCATCGAAAAAAAGAATGTCATTATCACAAACAATAAATCCCTAACCTCAATTCAATTATACAAAACAAGAACCGATCATACATTTATTACATATTATTATATAAGCCTAATACAATTTACTCTGATAATCAGATACATATTAATAAGGCTTCTCGAAAATAATGGACTTTTGATTCATGTTTCCGCTTGTCTTAAAGATGGAAAGACGTATATATTTTTAGGAGAATCGGGCGCAGGAAAATCTACCATAGTCCAACTTCTTAAATTAAAATATCCTACATTGGCCGATGATATAGGAATTATAAAAGAAGAGAATAATACACTATATTTTTATCAAACTCCGTTTATCGAAAGAAATAACCTTTTTAATAAAAGTTCCAAAAGATATCCTCTAGGTAAAATATTTTTCCTACGTAAAACAAAATATTGTAGAATAACAAGAATTGATAACAAAGAACATATAATTCAAAAAATTATTAGTCAAATATGGATGGATCGAACAGTATACAAAAAAGAGGGATTAGTTATTCTATTTAATATTATTTCAAAATTTGATAAATACTATATGCTATCTTTCACAAAAAACCGTGCACAACTAATTAGTCTGTTTGAAAATATTTAGCTCATACTTTATCAGTCTCTTTGCTTCAATTTTCAACACTTCAGGAATAAGCGCTTTGTAGACTTTACAATAGGGTGAACTTGCATCATATTTATTTTTTTGCTGAAAAGTAAGAAGTGGACAACCCCCTGTGCATATAAATTTCCACTGACATGATAAACAGGAACTTATACTCTCTATCGTCAATCTCTCAGGTTTAATGAAGTTACCTTTTATTATCGTATCTATTAAGTCGTCATCCTCTATTGATCCTATTGATTTTTCTAATGTCATTTGGCAACTAGCAATTTCTCCATCTTGTCTTATAATCAGATAATTTGTTCCGACACCACATGTATTATAATGTGGCTTAAATTTTACTTTATCTAAAATATTGTTCACAATACTGTATTTTGGTACATTATCATGAATAATTTTATATGTTTTTTTTAACACATCTATTAATTTATTTTTATCACATTCTAACTTTTCGGAAGATTCAGGATTATCACGAAAAAAACTGAAGACGAAATTAATATTATTTGAAAGCAGGTATCTGGTTAAATTTGGTATTCCGTCAATATTTTTAGAGGTAATGACTACTGTAATACTAAAATGAACTCCGGCTTTCTTAAGATTGTTTATTCCTTTTTTAACAAATTTAAAACTTCCCATACCATTGGGGAATATTCTTGTTTGGTCATTGTATTTCCCGAGCCCATCCAGAGAAATAGCTGGGCGGATATTGTTATTTTTAAGGAAATAAGCAATCTTTTCATTTATTAAAATACCATTTGTTAAAATAATAAAATTTGTTCTTATTTTATATTTATTACCCAAAATTTTAGCTTTTTTAATAAAATAAATTATCAGAGATAGTTCTAATAGAGCTTCCCCTCCTGAAAATTTAAACTGTATCTTGTCAATTCTGCGTTCTATAGCTGAATCAAATATTTTATTAAGTGCTTTATTTAATATTTTTATATCCATCTTTTCCGTTGATTTATTTACATAACAATAAGTACATCTCAGATTGCATTGGTTTGTAATGTGCAACCACACACTTATACTTCTAATTTTTATTCTTCTAATGGATAATTTTGGATTGTCAAAAAAAATTATCTCCGAAGCTAGAAAATCATTAAATATTTTCACTATTTGGATAAATCTAAGTTTGGGTTCTTTAGTTCTTGCTATCAAATAAATATCACCGAGTGTTCTTTTATCATCAACTGTCTTATATAAAAAAGCGCTTGCTTTATTTAATAAGGAAATTCCTTTAGAGGATAAAGGTTGATAAACCAACAAATAACCATCTATTATGTCTGTATATGTACTATCATATCTGCGCGGAATGTTTCTTGCAGTTAAATCTATCTTCCCTAATTTATTTTGCATTTAATGTATATTAAATATTATGCAATAATTTTATATCAATCGAAATTTTAGATATTGAATATTTGAAAGAGCAAATAAGGAATAGGTTTTCCTTACTATAATATAAAGACTTCTTATTTTATTATCCCAATGCCCAACAACCGTCAACACAATCACAGTCACTATCTCAACATTCGTCCCAGGCACAATCTCCCGTGTACTCCCAGCAACTATAACAACCTTGAGCCAAATATGTGACATGCATGTTCGTATCTGCAATATGGCTATTTGTTACCAATGCTTGCGAAAAGAAATTTATTTTTAACTTTTGGGTTTTAATTCTAGGTTTTTGATACTTTTTCATACTTAAAGTTTTATAATTTTACCTTGGATGTAATAATTTATATCACCCGGGTTTTTTGTTAAATCAACTGTTTCCTCTCTAATTATTTTATCATCTTTTTTAAATTCGTCTATCCTAGCCGGAATTTCTTTTCCATCAACAATCTTAAATAATTTTGTTTTTTGAAGAATATTTTCACTTATCCTAAATTCAGTAATTTGTTCTTTTAATCTATACGTCATTGCCATAAGATCAACACTGTTCTTTCTATAAGTAAAATATTTTGTCCAAGAAACATAATTTAATGCCATTCCTCTTCTCATCTCTATGTATTTTTCTGCTGGGATGTCAATAAAAAATCTATCGATATTCTTATCATAACCAAGAGGAATAAATTTTTGATAATTGGGATTTAAAATATTCTTCAAATCTTCATCAGATATATTTGGATTTGCGAGTTTTATATTATTACTTTCTGAATTCAATGACGAGCCGGGTAATGTAAACAAAGGTTTTTCAGATAATTTATAGTAGCTATAGTAAACCAATTCAACAATAGTTATTAGAGTAAGGACACAAAAAATAACTATTAGTATACTCTTCCTATTCATACTATTTAATAATAATGGAATAAGAACAAAGTGTCAATTATCTAACGGATAAATGATAAATTCGTCAGTATTGTTAGCCTTGACTCAGCTTCAAAATATTTGTGTACGTATCATTGAAATATAAAATTGATTAAAATTGAATAAACTGTGTTGAAAAAATATATTTTACAAAAACCGAGATCTCCTGATGATTTCAAAGATAGTATAAAGCTCTATATCGTTGGAATACCGATTGACTATTCCTATGAAAATCAAACTAGAATTATAGAATTTAAAAATATTCTAGAAAGGGCAAAATCTGATGTTTGGCCAGTCTATATAAGTTCACCACCGGCTTACTTCCGATATCTGACTCCTGACGGTTGGAAAACAATTGAAGAAACAGGAGTACCAATTACATATATTTATACATCAATAGAAAAGATAAGATTTATTAAATACTATCTCTTAACCAATAAATTATTTGAAATTGCCATATCGTCTAATGTTCCAATTGTGTTGCTTCGCCCTGGAAGTCCGAGGGTTGGTGATAGTTTGGTAAAATTTCTTATTAAAAAATTTCAAAACCGTCAAGATAAGGTGGAAATGCTTGACGTGAAATCAGGAGTTGATATTGTTGGAGATTTAGCTGAAAAAGCAATTGGAAAGTATAATCTTTCCAGACAATATATAAGCGCGCAAAATTTGTTCTATCGAAGAGAAATTTCAAAAATTCAAGGAGGAGATATGCTTTTAATCCACTGTTTGTCTAGTAATTATATTTACCGAAATAAACCATTTTTTGGTAAAGTCGTTACAAGATTATTTCAATTAGGCCTTGGTGATAAACTTGCATATATTAAAAGTCCAAAAACTGAGGGCATCTTGATGACTGTAAAAAAACTTTCTAAAAGACTATATCAATTTAACCAAAATGACCATTATACTCTAGTAATTATACAAAAATAGTCTTTTCGTTGTTTTTATTATTATAGATTTGCATTCCATATTTTATCAGTCTCTTTGCTTCCAACCTCAATACTTCAGGAATAAGCGCTTTGTAGACTTTACAATAGGGAGAGTTTGCATCATATCGTCCTTTATATCTAAAAGTAAGTAAGGAACACCCACCACAACAAGTATATATCCATTGACAATTCTTGCAAGATGTTATCTTTTCAACAGATAATCTATTTTTGCTAACTAAGTAACTTTTTCTCGTTGTTTCAATAATATCATCATCTTCAATTGAACCAATGGGTTGATCAATAGTTGAGGGACAAGATGCTAGTTTGCCTTTATGATTTATGACTAAAAATCCATGACCTATAGAACATTTTGACAAATGTGGTTTTTTAAATGAAATATAATCCAATATTGTAGGGATTATCTTATTTTGAAACGGATAATTGTATATTATTCTAAAACTTTTTTTGAGATATTTTATTAATTTTTTATCATCCGCCTTTAAATCTTCTTGTACACATGGATTTTCTGCATAAAAATTAAATACAAAAGAAATATTATTATCCAAGAAATATTTTGTCAAATCAGGTATATTCTCAATATTTTTTGAAGTAATGGTTACTGTTGTATGAAAAGCTACATTTGTTGCTAAAAGATTCTTTATACCTTTTTCTACATATTTAAACGTTCCTGATCCATCAGGAAATACTCTTTGGGCATCATGATATTTATCCAAACCATCCAAAGATACTGCAACATTAATATTGTTTTTCTTTAACAACTGCGCAGATTTTTTATTTATCAGTACACCGTTAGTTACTATAGCATAATTTATAATAATACCTAACTGATTGGCCAATTGATTACTCAGATGAACTAAGTATATTATTCTATTTAATTCTAATAGACATTCACCGCCAGAAAATTGAATCATAACTTTTTTATACTCATGTTTTTTAGCGTCAAAAAGGATTCTATTGATGGCTTTTATAGATATTTCATTACTCATTTTTTCTGGTGTTTTCCAAACATAACAATATTTACACCGAAGATTGCATTGGTTTGTGATATGAAACCAAACTAATAACATTCTTGATTCTGCAAATAAGTAAGTTTTATCCAGTTTCAGTGAATTAAAATAGATTATTTCAGAAGATACGAAATCTTTAAAGATTCCAGCTATTTGTGAATATTTGACTCCAGATTCCCTGGTTTTTGCCAATAAAAAAATCTCGCTGAGCGTTCTTTTACTATTAATAAGATTAAATAAAAAAGCAGATGATTTATTTAATACTGTGATGCCTTTCCTAGATAGAGGCTGATATACCAACAAATATCCTTCTACAATATCCGTGTAGGTTTTTTCATATAAATGTGGAATACTTGAATAAGAAAAACTCATTCGTGTTTAAAATATTTCCTTAATAATTTATTTACAGAAAAAATTATCACCCAGATAAAAGAATATAGTACTTGAATATTAAAAATTATCAATATTTTCCTCCATATGGGGTTAAGAGAAAGAAAAAAAAGATTTCTAAACCTCGTCACTCCCGCCTGAATTCTTGTTTCATCATCAAAAATATTAATTCTTAAAATATTTTTTTGGATATATCTCATTTTCCGTTCATCAGGCTTAATTGAGTCTAGAAATTTTCTTGATAGGGGAGTAGAGTAATATTTTTTTAACAGCAAAAATACAGGATAAACAAAATTCTGCAGTTTGTATTTTAAAATGTCTTCTTGAACTTGTTTCAGGAGCTCATTATTCAAATTCATTCTGATAACCTTATCCAATAAATCCAACCTATATGTTCCTCTGAAATTATGGTGAAAAAAATGAAGGGCAAGGTAAAGAATTAAGAATTCAGTATTAAGAATCGAAAATTCTCTGTTATTTATCGTAACAATTTTCTTGTTTCTTAAACAATCAACAGTTAGTTTATCAATTAAATATTGAGGATACAATTCGTTAAGTTTTCCTATTTGAGCTGACATCCAGTCAATTTCGTAGTGGACATCAAAAACAACTGTAAAACCATTTATTTTTTTATAATATGATTGCTCTATCTGTTTCTGACGAAGCAATGTATGAATAGGCGATAAAGAAGAATTTATTTTTTTATACTCCATCTCTTTCAAAATATTCTTTACTTTCTCCTTCTTTAATTTATCTATCAACACATCACAATCTGCATAAATTCTTCTCGGGTGGGATTTTTTAAAGTAAAGATGAAGAGGCAAACTTTTGAGAAAAACAAAATCTATTTTTTCTTTTTCAAAAGCTTTCTTTATTTTGACGATTTCCTGAAAATAATTGGACGATTGGAGAAGATAAATGTTTTCCGGATGGAAAACCTTACCATTTCTTTTCACCTGATATACTTTGCCAAGAATTTGATGTGGATATATTTTGCCGTCTGAAACAAGATTATTGTCTCCTTTGGTAATAAGATATTTGCCAGCTTTATAGATTACTCTGTGGGTAAAAACATTTCTTCCTTTTTCTATTATTATCAAATCGTTTACATGGCATTTTTTGAAAGAAACTTTTCGGCAGTAGAGAAGATCGTTTGAAAGAAGGAGTGGAAACATGCTGTTTCCTTCGGACTTCAGGAAAAAATATTTCCGTGTTTGGAAATAGTTACTAATGCCTTTCATATGTTACTATTGTATTATAATTATTACCACTATATTATAATTATTACCACTATAAGAATTAAAACTTATATATCGAGGCCACTCCACCTGTCGGGTGGAATTGCGGAAGATCCATGTATCAATGTGTATATCTTGGAAGGCGATAAGTAAGGTAAACCAAATATAAATCTACTTTAAAGAACAAATTTTATCAAAAATATGACTATTTTAGAACCGTCTTCAATCTCGTCCTCACTGATTTTGCGATTGATAATCATACAAAATATTATAGAAAGTTAGTACCCTATGAAGTTTCTTCCAATAGATAACATTGTAGAGCTTAATATAGCTTTATTACATCCGCCATATATCTTCCACACTAATAGATATCCAATATTTCCAGTTCCATGGAGTTTGTCTCATGTAGGATCGAGTAGGTATGTAGGTATATATCCAATTGGACCACATTGGGAATTAGAACCATTAGGATTAAATACAATTAAAAATTATATGGAGAGCAACTCTAATTATTCTGTGGAAATAATAAATTTAGCCTATCTCAAAGAGATAATTTGGGAACAAATGATAAAACAGAATAAAGAATTAAGTTGTTTGGATAGAAGTATTTTTTATCACATAGTAGAAAAAAATTATCCTCAAAATTTAAAACAAATTCTAAAAACAATTAATGCTGACTTGTACGCAGTAGATCTACATTGGCTAATTTATTCTCAAGGTGCAATCGAAATATTAAAATTAATAAAGGGATATCACCCGAATAGTTATACGGTCATCGGAGGTATAACTGCAAGTTATTTTAGTGTAGAAATTATGAAATCATATTCTTTTATTGATTTTTTAATCGAAGGTGATGGATGTATTCCTCTCCTAGAATTGATTAAACAAATAAAAGGTGATAAGTGTTATGAAAACGTACCCAATTTACTCTTTAGAAGACAGGGGAAATTGACAAGGGGACAAATAATTAAATATAATGACGCTTTGTATGTCGAAAAGGACTTTCATACGTCATACAATACTGTTCCAACCGCTCGAGGTTGTCCACTACAATGTATTACTTGTGGAGGATCAAAATATTTTTTTAAAAATGTTTATGGGTATAATAATATTCATATCTACTCCGTTGATTCTATATTAAATAAATTATTTCATCTTGCTAAAAAACCCTCAAAAGAAAGTCCAAAAGTTTTTTTAATTCATGATCCGTTCATTACTCTTGGCAAAAAAAAATGGGAAATACTACTACAGGAAATCAGTAGAAATTGCCTTAATATAAAATTAATCATTGAATTTTTTCTACCACATTCAAAGGAAGATATTCATAAAATTGCTTGTGCTATTCCAGGTAGTAAAATTCATATATCTCCAGAATCTATAGATGAAAAGGCTAGAAGTTTTCATAAAGGTATTCAGTATTCAAATGATTCATTATTAATGAATCTAGACGTGATTAATAACATCAAAGAATTATCCATGGGTGTATGGTTTATGATCGGGCTTGCAAAAGATACTAAACAGACCATTGATTATACACTGGATTTTATTAAGAATTACTATAAAAAAATCAAAAAAATGGGCAATATTAATAAGAATATTATTCACTATACAGAACTACTATATATTGATCCAGGCTCTCTAGCCTATCATTTTCCTAAAAAATTTGGGTATAATTTAATTTACAATTCCTTTAAAGAATATATTGAGAGTTTCATTATGCCAATTTTTAAATATCAAATTAATTATCAAACAAAATATTTTGACAGAGATCAGATTTTCAACATGTCCTTATATATGCACAATTTAATGAATATAATATATTATGAAAATCATATGATAAGTAAAAAATTATTTACGAGAGCTACACTTTATAACAATCTTTTAAAAAAATATTCATCAAGGTATGATGAAGCGATAACAGAAACAGATTTTACTTTGAGAAATAAGAAATTTTGCAAAATCGGTAAGAATTTAATGGAAGAATTACAAGATTAAACCATCTCCACTTACTTTGCCAAGGACTTAACAACTGGATTCCACTGGATTCCACTCCCGAAGTGGAATAGCTTTGTACTTAAGGATTATTTTATTTTTCTAATGTCAGATGCTTAATCTTTTCTAATTCCTTCGCATAATCTACCTGATCTAAAACAAATTTTTTGTAAGCCTTGGAGGATGAAAATTGACTAAGAATGATATCTACATTGACAAAGGTAGATTTACTTGTTAATTACTGGTAGGTTCTTAGCGATATCGTCGTCTGATAATCGAGGGTGGCATTGTTTCCCGGGCCCGGAGTTATTCCGGGCATTGCCTGATTGAGAGTAAAATTGACAAAGACATATTTGGGAGAAAGTGGAGGAGTAGGGCAGACTACCCTGAATGAACAACTTCCGACACTGACTTTACTACTGGTTAGAGGTTGTGATTGACCCGAAATTGAGGATATTCTACTTCCTTCCCAAAGAAAGTTTGTAGTTAAACCGTCTTGACTGATAATAGTTAAAGAATTGGCAGAAGTATTGCACTGAAACTCTATATCTGAGGCATTTCTGACCATAGATTCTATCACGGAAATAGTATAATCTCCGCTTTGTTTGAGTTCTTTCATCGCCTCAACTTTAGCTTGCGCTTTGAAACCCAATATAAAAACTTGAGTGGTAACGCTGCCGATGATAGCAACTAAAGCAACAACAACAAGAAGTTCGATGAGGGTAAAACCATTTTTCATTTTTATCTCCAATCAGTAATACAGGTCGATAATTGAACTTCTGGCGCTGGAGTAATAGTAGCATTTTGTGCCCAGGAAACAACCGCAGTAGCTTTATAAAATACGGGTTCAGGAGTAACAGCAATTGTAGGTTTGGGACAATCTGAAGAGTTTTGATCTATGGTCAATCTTTGTGTATAAATACCTGTTGGCGCAAGAACAAATTGAATTGGGGTAAGTGTCGGATTTATATAACAACCACCCATTAGACATGTATCAAGGGCAGATATGCCAACCGAGTCACGGATCACTCTTGCCCGTTCCAATTGTTGGCTGGCAAGACGAGTAGCAATGCTTTTATTCTGGGCATAATTAATATTCCTGATTGCAAAAAGTTCAATTACCACCACCCCGGAAAGAAATAGAATGATCAACATCAAACCAACAATTACTTCAATCATGGTTTGCCCGGAAGATAGTTGTAGGTTGTAAGTTATAAGTTGTGAGTGCAATAACTTTTGACTTTTCATATCAAAGGCTTGCCCTGAAGTCTCGCTCCCCGCCTTGGCGGGGTAAGAGTACTTCAGGGACAGCTTGCTATTATTCCTTCATCGGAAATATCTCCTGCCTCATTGACTTTAATCTTATAATAGAATCCCGAAAGATTGCTTTTTGACAGGCATATAGTTGCCGGTTGACTAACACTGGGCGGATAACTTTTGAAAAGTAGCTGTGTTGGAGGTGTCAAATAAGGTGTAACCAAAATTTCAGTTGATAATCCAAAGTTTTTTCCTACCTCTGACGGGTTAGGTGAAAATGTATTCGTCTCGATTCCAATTTTGCACTGCCCGTATATTTGCGCAGTGGTAAAATCCACATACCATCCGACTAAATTTGATGACGCAGAAACGCTACAATCACAGACACCACAATCAGTTTCATTGTTATAAGCTCGGCTTTGGGCATCTCTGATAATATTTTTCATCGTCTGGCCAGCAGAAATGAGTATTTGCCGCTGGTTAAAACTGGCATATCCGGCTAAACTGATTCCCAAAAGTATCAGTATAACAACCGTAGTGACTAAAATTTCGATGAGAGTAAACCCTTTGGAAATTTGAAATTTCATTTCATGGGTTTGCCACTTTGTAATTACAATTGACTCCACTGGCTCCACATTTATTAGCACCACCACACTCAGTACTGTAATCAGTAGTAGAACTACCATTCTCCAAATGGGCACAAAGCTGATAGGTTTTTCTATCTCCTCCTGGAACATAACAGTAGTTATAAGTTGGTGATTTTGAGTCATGAGGATAAGGATTAATATAGTCACTTGATAAGTCAGCGATACAGGAGGTTGATGCGGTTGGATATTGGTTGTTTTCTGATTTGTAGATTTCAAGAGCCGAACGAATCTGCTGCAAATCTGCTTTTCGCAAAGCATCACGACCGCTGCGGGTTACAGCTTGATAACCTGTGACACCCATCGTTGACAAAAGGGCAACCAGAGTTGCTGCAACCAAAACTTCGATGAGAGTGAACCCCGCACCATTTAAGCTATATTTAATTCTTTTTTTTAATTCTAATAGACTATTACCATAATCTTTTAGTTTTTTTTCTCGAAGTCTTGCATCAATTACTGAACTAAAAGCTTCATAATATATCATCTTCCATGGCAGATAACGTCTGGTTGATATATTCATACCGATATTATGTTCTTTTAATCGCCGTTCTAAATAATCAGTTAGTCCTATATAAATCTGTTTTTTATATTTTATACTTTTAATTATATATACATAATACATGAATGGTGCGGGGTCATTGCTGATTATTCAAACAATAGGTACTGGGGGTCTCTGATTCTAGCATTGTACAGATAGTAAAAGAGGAGGAGGTACAGTTTCCGGCAGCCGGGGTTGGACCACAAAAGTAAGGAATATTTCTGGGATCGGAAGGTAAAGTGGGCATTATCGATATAGGAGGAGTGGGACAATTAATTGAGCTAAAAAATGTTCCTGTGGGAGTGGGATAGGAGTAGCCACAGACGGAATAATATTGCTCTAAAGCCTGTTGTACTTCTTTGATATCGCTTTTGCGTTTGGCATCCCTGCCTTTCTTTTGAGCCGTGGAAAAAGAGGACAGCCCCATGGTGATCAGGATTGACAGAATAGAAATAACTACTAAAAGCTCGATGAGAGTAAACCCCGCCCCGCGGAGCGGGGAATTATCCAATAACCCAATAACCCAATAAGCTAATAATTTTTCAAATTTGTTTATTTGATATTTCATATTAGGGTTCATGTATAGTATAACTCGTTGCCGATGCAGCACAAGTAGGTTCCGGTGTAAGATCGCGATCAGGATCGACGAAGTTTTCCAGACAAGCGGAAATGGTATATTGCAAAGGAGAGATACCAACAGCTGCTTTATAAATATAGGGTGTTGGAGCTAAACTTCCCGGATCGCAGGGAAATTTACGCATATAAATATTTCCGCCACAATCAGCTCCTGATGACCAACATTGGCTACAGAAACTTCCCGGAAAAGCACCGTCTGTCGGATAAGCTTGGGGACTTTGATCAAGTTTATAAAGCTCTAGGGCTTTTTGCATTTGTGAAAGATCATTTTTTCTCTGTACATCTCTGGCCCTTTGTCTTGCGCCCATAAAATTAGGAAAAAGCACTGCTAAAATCATGGTAATAATGCCTATTACTACCAGCATTTCAATAAGAGTAAAGCCGCGATTTTTCATGGTGTTGTATTCTGGCTGGAAATTCCGTAATTATAATAGACTGTGCCGCATTGAACAGGTGTCGTAAACACATTTGGACCACGATCACTGAGATTCTCCAGATTGGCATATAATTTATAATTACTACCATTTTCAGAAATATAACAATAAGTCCTATCCGGATATGCTGGGTCAACAGGCATTTGCTGCATATAGATAACTGCAGTATTGGTAGGATTAGCAAAAGGAGCTCCCCAGGTGGGAAGAATATTGAGTATTGGATTGGGATATGATCTGAAATCTCCATAAAAAAGCTCCAAAGCTTTGGCTATTCCCTCCAAATCCTGCTTGCGTCTTGAATCTCTACCTTTAGCCAGGGAGCCGGCAAAATTGCTATAGAGAACACTGGCGATAATAGCCATGATAGCCATCACAATAATCAATTCGAGTAAGGTAAACCCACGATTATGCCTCATATTCTCAATATTCCCTTAAATAATCTCCACAGACTTTGCCCGTAAAATAATGACACCACAGTTGCCGTAACTAAAAATGGTCCAAAAGGAATGGTTGCCTTCATTTTCTTTTTCCCGACTATTACCAGTATCAAAGAAAATGCTGCTCCTGTCAAGAAAGAGAGATAAAAAGCAATAATAATGCTAGGGAAGCCCAGAATAAGTCCCATCAAGAAGGCAAACTTCACATCTCCTAGTCCCATTCCTCGCCCTCGGGTAATTAGAAAAAGTATTAGTAAAAATGCCGACATTATCAGCCCTGACAATAAATATGACTGAATATTAGTCTGATTAATAAATAAATAAAGTAAGATTAGAATGATCAAAAAAAGCACTACCTGATCAGGAATAATTCTATATTTTAAGTCTGTAAAAAAGATAACAATCAGCCCGGAGATTATAGATAAATGGTAAATAAGCGCAGGAAGTAAAATGTTGAATTCGATTATTCGAATAATCGAATAATAGGTAAAGATAAATGATATTCCAGTTGTTAATTCAACGATAGGATAATACCAGGAAATTGATTTTTGGCAATAATGGCATTTTCGGCCAAGAACAATAAACGACAGGATGGGAATCAGATCATACCAGGCAAGTGTGTGGCGGCAGAAATCGCAATAAGATCGACCCCTGATGATTGATTTTCCCTGAGGCAACCGGTCAATCACCACATTAAGGAAAGAACCAATACAAAGGCCTAATAAGAATAAAAAGGCTGCAGTTATGATCATCTGTAATATAATATTACCATGCATCAACCGCGTATAGCGATATTAATTTTGAATTGGAAAAAGACAGCTGAGACAATTCTTTGCGTAAAATCAGTCCTTAGAATCTCATACTGGAATTACAAAATATTTCTGATTGATAACTCTGCTGATAATAAATCGTGCGGAAAATTTCAAAAGGAATTTGGGCATAATGCAAAAATAAGGCTTTTGCAGACAAATAGCAATCTGGGTTACGCTGGAGGAAATAATTATGGCAGTAAAATTGCTTTTGATGATAATTATTTTGATTATCTGTGTATCTTAAATAATGATACTTATGTCCATAAAGATTTTCTAAAGCATTTAGTACAAGAAGCTGCTAAAACAGGAGGCAATAATATTTATACGCCTCTGATTCTTGCTTGGAAAAGTGACATCATCCAAAGTGGAGGATTAAACGATTATCTCCCCACCGCCTTTCAGTTCGGCCATAAAATGGAGAAAGATAAGGGCATGCGGAAAATAGAAGAAAGTCCATACCTACGGGGCTGCTGTTTTTTGATCAAAGCAAATATATATAAAAAACTGGAAGGTTTTAGGGAAGACTTCTTTATGTACGGTGAAGATATCGATTTTGGCAGACGGGCGCAAAAAAAGGGCGGTAGAATCTACTTAATTCCGACCGCAAAGATATGGCATAAAATAAGCAAGTTTTCTCCCGCAAGTGCATACTATACTGCCAGAAATACATTCCATTTAATTCATGAGCAGATCCCTCATAAAGAAATTGAATATTTGCGAGCTGCATTCTGGTTTATACTATTAATATTGATAAATTTGTATCGTTTGAAGTTCTCCACTGCTGCTGCTTTTATTTGGGGTATATTGGCATTCTTCCGAAAAGAATATTTTAGAAACCCATCCCACTAACTGGAGTTACGCACTTATTTACGATTTAGATCGTCAAACCGTCATTCTGGCAAGTGATCCGCCAGCTGGCGGAGAACGCGTCCAGAATCAGATTCTGGAGTCGCCCCGATTAAATCGGGGCTCCCCAGAATGACGAACTGCGTAACTTCTACTACTAAAATATTTTTATTAACTATCTTCTTTCACCCACTTACCTAAATATTCCTCCAGCTTGAATATAGTTTTATCCCAAGAAAACATTTTGGCAGTTTTTTGTCCATTTTGACTTAATTTATTTCTTAAACCAAAATCTTCAATCACTTGTTCAACCATTCCCTGCGAAATCATTTCCTTTATATTTTTAGCCAGCAGGCAGTTATAACCATTCTTTGCATATTCTTTGATACCACCCGAGTCGGTAGCTATAACCGCAGTTCCGCAAGCCATAGCCTCAAGCGGCGGAAGAGGGAAACCCTCAATTTTAGACGTCTGCAGAAAAAGATTTGCTCTCTGGTATTCCTCTGTCAGTCTGAGAGGTAGGGGATCGGAAATAAATTCGTCAAAAAGACTGGAAAGACAATATTTCTCAAAGCTTATAAGTATAAAGTGCCAATCGGGATGCTTTTGTTTAAGCTTCCTAACAGCTGAAATTAACTCTTTTACTCCTTTAAAATTGTCATAACTTGAGACAACAGATAATATCCTTATTTTTTTAGTATCTCTTTTGTTACATAAGCCTGGTTTAAATACAGATAAATCTATCGCCAGGGGAAGGAGAAAAGCATTTCTTTTACACCTTTTTAGAATTTTATTTTGGAGAAAATGAGAAATAGTAAAATGTGTAAAGGGAAATTTAAAAGTAAGTCGAGCCAAGAAAGAAAAAAGAGGGTTGGAGTAGAAATCTGCTTCCCAATTTTGGATAAAATACATTTTTTGTCTCGCCGGCATAAAGGCTGTCAAGTAGGCAGTTGGCCAAAAAGTAGCAATTAAAAAACTTGGTTTTTGGAATAGCCAAGAAAAGCTGAAAAAACTAATCGGTCTTACCTTTGTAGGAAACCAGTTAACATTTCCCCCCAATATTTTATAAACTTCAACACCATAACCTTTTTCAACCAGTCTGTTTGCTATTTCAAATATAATTTTATTACCGCCACATTTTTTGCTATTCCAAATTAAAAAAGATACAGACAATTTACTTTTTGTCATAATTTTTCCAAAATATTAGCTATTTCATCCGTATAAACAACCTGCCAATTATCTTGGCTCTTGACTATAAAATTAAAAGTCTGATTTGGCCGAATTATCATCCATTTTACATTGTATTTCGCAAGGATTTCTTGCCAGCCTGAATTAAGGCTATTGACAGTTTCAAATTCAGAATAAATTTCTTGACCTGGTACCCGGCCATCGATAAAAACGGGATACTCTGGTAGTTGCCATATCAGATAACCGCCCCAGTCATAAGAATTAAACATATTTCCGGCCGGTTTATTTTTTTGGATGAAATTTATCGCTTCACATGGATATTTCACCGTCCGGCAATAAACATCAACATTGTTATTGCTGGGCAATATATCAAGAGCTCCTTTAAATAATCTTGCCGGGACCCAGAGTAACATCAACAATATCGTCAATATATTTAATAATCGAAGGAAGGGAAATCTGCTCTCGATGATCTTCTTTTCTAAAAAAATCAACATACACGGCAGAAAAATTAAAAAGAAAAAGGGAGTATTTCTTCTGGAAAGGAGTGAAAAATATATAAAAACCAGTAAAATGATGATATATTTTAGACTCCGTTTATCTATGAATTGATAAGAGAAAAAAGCGATGGAAAAAAGGATCCCCAAATAAAATAATGTCCCCGGCAAATCAACCAGAACCGGAGGAAGCCATTCGGCAATTGTTACCCTGACGCGACCAACCAAAGAGACGTTGCTTGCCAAATTTACCGGCAGAACCAGCGCTTTGATAACGTCCAGTGAAGATCCACTGGGCCCTATACTCTTTGGTTTTACTCCAGATAAACAAAATGACAATAAAAAAATCGCCGATAATAGCGCAAACTTCTTTATCTCTTTAAGATTATATTTAATACCGGATTTAATTAAATCATTAAATAAGTACGCTGTGACAATTAGCAAATAAATAACCAGCAGAAAAATGCCCAAAGAATATCCTGGATGTGCATTTGCCCAGATAAGAAAAAGAGGAGGGATCGGCCATAAATATCTCCTTCTTCCTGTTTGCGTATATTTAAAGAGAAAAACGGTTAGAAAACTGAAAAATACTAAGCTGATATTTTGAATTCTTGGCCCAACCAGAAGAACCACGGAAGAACCGATCACCGACCAGACAGTCAGAAGAAATTTGACAGTCAGATTGCCCCTAAATACTATTATGGGGATGAAAAAAGCAAGTGTCGTGAAAAAAGCCGAGAATAAACTCAGTCCCAAAAAGGAAAATTTAGAGTAAATAAAATAAAATATACCTTCGCTTAACCATTCGGTATCAACTACGGATTTACCTCTGTAGGTATAGGAAAAAGTGTCAGTTAAATGTATTTTATGGCGAAGGACCACGTCTTCTCCATATTTCATGTGCCAACCAAAATCTGGGTCTCTCGGCAAAGTAAAATTATAAGAAAAAATAAACAGGAATATTAAACTGAAAAATATTATCCGTTTCTTATCCATTATTTAAAACAATTTGATTTGTTTACTGGGACAATCTTTATTTTCCATTATCTTACCCCATTTTGTTTTTCCCAGAAAAAAATAATCAAAGACAATACTGCCTCTATAGACCAAATTTTGTCGAGTTGGATAACCAAAGTTGCCAATAGTATCTTTTAACCTGGCAGCGATAATATTTTTTAAATTAAAAAGGAGAGAAAGGTAAGCTCTGATTATGGAAAAAGCCGTATCCCTTGACCGATATTTTAAGAGATAATAAAAAAAAGTTCCGATGTCCATAAACATTCTGCATGGCAGTATCATTATTAATTGCCTAATTTTAATATTTTTAAGAAGAAGTAAGAGATGATTACGATGTATCAGAAACATTTTTTGGGCAATATTTTGGTTACTGGTGTAACCTCCCAGATGATAAATTTCAGCCTGGGGATAATAAATAGACTTATATCCCGATCTCCAGGCGCGGAAACAGAGATCGTCTTCCTCCGCGTAGGCAAAAAATTTCGGATCGAAACCGCCAAGTTTCAAAAAAATCTTTTTGCGGCAAAATAGACAAACCCCACTGGTCCAAAAAACATATCGTTCGTCATCATATTGACCAATATCTTCTTCGATTGCTCCAAATATCCTGCCTCTGACAAATGGATAACCGAAAAAGTCGATATATCCTCCAGCTCCTCCGGCATATTCAAAATATTTTTTATACTTCAAAGACTTAATTTTGGGTTGCAGAAAGGCAATTGTGTGATCATTTTCCAAGCGCATAGCGGCTTTGGATATCCAATTGGGAGTAACAATTGTATCATTATTTAGAAAGACTAAATATATACCTTTTGCATATTTAACTCCAATATTATTTCCCATCGCAAAGCCGACGTTCTTCTTATTTAGGATAATTTTGGCTCTCTGATTATATTTTTTTTGTAAATGGCCAATCTCTTTTTTTTGGGAACCATTATCTACTAAAATGATCTCAAAATGGGGGTAAGTACTTTTCCATACCGAGTCAAGACACCGATCGAAAATTTTTCCCCCATTGAAATTGAGTATAATAACTGAAACAAGCGGATATTTATTTATCATTGTCAAATTTATTAATCTAATATACTATACCTGAAGATGATAAATAAAGAATCATTTATCTGGATTTTATTGAGTCTGGTAGTAATTTTTCAACTGTTTTTTTTCCGCTTGCCCAAAGAGATACTGATACCGGTTTTCTTATGTGTCATACTTCTTCTGATACTGCTTTCACTTCGAAAATCTTTAACTTTACCCTTACATTTCAGTATCATTTTTTCTCTATATTTCTTCTCCAATATAATCTCCTCATCAATCTCACCAGTGAGCTATCCGCAGACTTTATATCTTTTGCAGTTATTAAGTCTGTTTTCCTTAGTAATCGTTGTCAGTCATCTTTATGATAATAAAAGAAAGGGCTCGGTCATTTTTTTTTATTCGCTCATCATTGTTTCATCGTTTTTGGCTCTAAACGGTATTTTGGAATTTTCCAACAGACAATATTCTCTTAAGGATTTACATTTATTCGAACCGTTTGATTTGCCCTCACTTTCAGCCAGTCTTTTTTTATTAATTGCTCCTCTGACCTTGATAAATTTTCTGATTATTCCCGTTGGGAAAGTGATGAAAATAATCTTCTTTATCTGCTTAACCCTGCTTGTTTTTGCCTGGTTTCTAAGCGCGACATATCTGATTTTCCTTCCCTTTGTTCTTTTTTTCTCTCTTTTAACTTATCTTCTTTGGACAAAAAATAAAATAATGATTAAACATAATTTAACTTTTTTACTCCTTATTATTCTTCTAGGTATGGCCACTATTCCTAACATTTTATCTTCATTTGGGGGACTAAAGATACCCAAAGTTGTCTCCTTTTATCAAAATGGAATTTATTTCCAGGATAATTCCGACTCCTTCCGACTCGCCGCAATCGCCATTAACAAATATTTCTGGTTTGGAATAGGCCCAGAAAACTTCGGACCGTTCTACCGACAAAATCTGGTAAAACCGTGGGTCTGGGCGGATTATATTCAAAGTAGCCTGCTGCAGAGTTTTATCGAAAAAGGGTTTATTGGAGCAGTTCTGGAAACTGCACTTTTAGTCTATATTTTTTTAATTTGTCTCAAAGGATTAACTTTTGCTATTCAAAAAAAAGATATCCCGAAAGCTACCTTTGCTTTTACAACAGCTTCATTTATTATTGTCAGTCTAACTAATCCTGCCTCTCACGTCTTTCCGATGATGATCATCTTCTTCATCTTTTTTTCAACGCTTCTTCCTGAAGAACGGGCTGTAAGAATAAATAGAAAGTTAGTCTATTTGACGGTTATTTTTTTATTCTTTGTTTCATCGCTGATACTATTCGATTCGCTGCTTCTGAGATCTGCCCAAAATTCTATGGTCACCAGAAATAACAATACCAGCGCGAATTTATTAAAGTTTCTTGAAAGTAGACCTACTTTTCTTTTAAATCCTAAGGTTCTCATCTGGCACTCTGCCACCTCCGTAAGCGAAAAAAGGGACAGCGAGGCAACTACCCTTCTTCAAAAAGCTAAAGTAGTATCTTCCTTTGATCCGGAAATAGATTATCAAATCGCGGCAATTGTTTACCGCGAAGGAAAAATTGAGGAGGCGGCAAAGCTGCTTGAAGAGATGACAGGTAAATATCAATATTTGCCGCCAAAATATTATTTGACCCTGGCTAAAATTGCCCTGGAGGAAAACGGTACTTCCAGGGCAATTTTTTGGCTTAATAAAGCTGTTTTTTTCTATCCTCTTGGTCTTGATACAAATACAAATATGACAAAAATAAAGCTTTCCTTGCTTGATTCCACAAATTATCTCAACCCGTTATCCGAAATATACTATCTTCTTTATGACCTGACCGGTAGTCAAATCTATCTTAATTCCCTCGTCAAACTTATTTATTAAAAACCAACCAATCTTCACCTTATGGCAGACAGGCCATAGAATTGTTTATCGTCGCACCGTGGTTACAGACATCATCAGAAATATCAGTTACATCGCTTGGCAATCCACCCTCACATCGTTTCGTAGCATCATCTTTGAAAGTATTTGACTTTGGCATAAAGCAGACATAAGTACTATTGTTGGTGCCGCCTTTATTATAGACATATAACCAATTATATTTCGAAGAGCTTACTTTAGTAATAAAGGCATCTTTCAATTCTCCTGTCGCTCCTGAGAGATTGATCAACATCGCATTAGTAAGCGCAGTTTGACCAACAGGCTGCAAGTTGCCATTAACTACATTCACCGTATCGGTTGCACCACCTTGCCAGGCATAATATTGCTTTGAGGCATAGAACCTGTCCAGTGCACCAATCATCTGTTCGGCATCGGAACGGCTGCCGGTATCATAACTTCTGTTTATCTGCTCAATTGGATTAATGGCTGAGATAACCGCGACAGCTAAAATACCCAATACTGCAATGACGATCAGCAGCTCGATCATGGTAAAACCGGCCAAATTTTTTATTTTAAATTTCAAATTTTTAATTTTTCCTCACCCCCCTTCACTAGAAACTGTTAATAAGTTTACGAATTTACAGTTTCTTGTGCCCGCCGTCCAGACTCAGCATGAGCCGTGTACGAATAGTACTGAAAAGGCGAATGCTAAGTTAAGGCGGGCTCTGTTTTCATGTTTTTAAAATTTACTTGTCAGCGAATAAATAGGCAATAGCACTGCAATCACCATAAAACCTACACCAATGCCTAATACAATCATGATAAGTGGTTCAATCATCGTTGTCAAGGCACGGGTAGCAGTCTCTGCTTCTGTCTCAAAATAGTGCGATAACTTAAGCAGTGAATCACTAAGTTTGCCTGTCTGTTCTCCCACCATAACCATTTGTCCCAGAATTGGTGGAAAAAACTTGTCAGAAGATAAAGGATCGGAGAGAGGAAATCCCTTTTCTACCCTTTTTGCTGCAGCGGCAAAGGATTCTCTAAATAAAATATTTCCAGTGGCATTTTGAGAAATATCCAAGGCTGTCAAAATCGGTACTCCGCCATCTACAAGAAGTGACAGTGTTCTTGTCAATTCCACTAAATTTGATTCCCGAACCAAGGTGCCAATAATTGGCAATTTCAAGGACATCAGAGCTAAAATATGTTTGCCGAGGTTAGTCTGACTCAATTTCCGAAGAAAAACAATTATTAGTGGGACTACAAAAATAATCAGCCACCAAGTAGCAAGAAGAAATTCAGAAGCAGCCATTAGAATTCTGGTAGGCAAGGGTAGTGTCGCCCCAAACTCTTTATAAAGAGAGGTTAGTCTGGGAACAACTACTGTCATCACTATGCAGGCAACAGTTACCATCCCACCAACTATAATCGCTGGATATGTCATCGCACCTTTGATTTTATTGCGGAAGTCCCGGGACTTTTCTAGATTATCAGCTAGCCTTGTCAGTATCACATCAAGCTTCCCGGAGGCTTCACCTGCATGAACCAAAGCCAGGTATATTGGAGGGAATACCTTGGGATATTTCTCTAGAGTCTGAGCAAATGACTTACCGCTTCTAACTTCATCTTCAATTTGGCTGATAAATTTAATGATGGCGGGTTTATTCACTTGCTGGCGCAAAATAGCCAACGCTTCAATCAGTGTCAGTCCTGCAGTAATCATTGTCGCAAGCTGTCTCGTTATGTGTACTAGATTATTAAAAGAAAGTTTTATACCCGAATTAGAAGATTGAAAAGGAAGTGGCGAAGTAAAAGCTTCTTTAATTTCGATAATGTAAAAGCCACGTTCATGAAGAAGACCAATAGCTTGTTTAAGACTAATAGCCTCGACGATCCCTTTTAGGGTTTTACCGACATTATCTTTAACATTATAGGTATATTGTGGCATTAAATATCTTACTTTTCCATCAATTGTAAATATCTTTCAGGCCGCAATGCATACTCCAGGGCAATTTCTGCGGAGATAACATTTTGTTCCACCAACTGTTTTAAGTGGTCCTCAAAAAGCATCATATTATCGCTTCTCGATGTTTGGATAATATTATCGATCAGATGAGTTTTACCTTCGCGAATTGTATTTTTAATACTTGGAGTCCCAACTAGCACTTCACAAACAGGAACTCTTCCCCCAGAAAGTGCCGGTACCAATCGTTGGGTAATAATCCCTGAAATAACCATTGAAAACTGCAATTTTACCTGATCGCGAGAAGTTGCAGGATAGATGTCAATAATCCTGTCAATCGTTTGGGCTGCAGAATTAGTGTGGAGGGTTGAGAAAACAAGGTGTCCAGTCTCAGCGATAGTCAAGGCTGAGGAAATAGTTTCCAAATCTCTCATCTCCCCAATATAAACTACATCCGGATCCTCTCGTAAAGCACTTTTTAAAGCTGTCGCCCAAGAATGGGTATCTTGATACATTTCTCGTTGGGAAATAATAGACTTGGTTCTTGTATGAACATATTCAATCGGATCCTCAATAGTGACAACATGGGTTATTTTCGAGGCTGCAAGTTCAGCAATTATGGCAGCCACAGTAGTCGATTTGCCTTGATTTGAAGAGCCAGTTATCAATACAAATCCCCGCCTTAATTTGGCAAACTCATGAATAATTGGAGGTAAATTTAATTCGTCAATTGTAGGAACTTTATCAGGAATTAATCTGAATGACGCAGCCAGCGTTCCTTTTTGAAAATAAGCATTTCCTCGAAAACGAATTTGTTTGCCGTCTGGCATACTCATTACAGTAGAAAAATCTAGTTCTTTATTTCCTAAAAGCAGTTCTTTTTGTGCAGGACTAATTAATTGAAAAACCATCTTCTCGATTTCGGAAGTTTCTAGTTGGGGAAATGTAACTAGAGCATGAAGCTCACCATTTATCCGCAGTGTTGGAACATAACCGTCCATAATATGGAGATCTGAAGCATTTCGCGATATGGTAACTTCTAAAAGTTGGTGGATATCCATAATTACTCCTGAGCAACACGGATTACTTCTTCAATTGTTGTTATTCCCTCCAGGGCTTTAAGGTATCCATCCTGCATCAAGGTGATCAATCCTTCGGAAATTGCTTGTTTCTCGATTGTTTCGGCGGTAGCATTTTCTAAGATCAGCTTAGCAATATTGGCAGAAACGCTTATCACTTCAAAAATACCAATCCTGCCTAAATATCCGGTATCAATGCATTCTTTACATCCGCGGCCTTTATATAGAGTAAGCTGTTTATCACCCGCAGGATATAAACTCCCCAAGACACTTTTAAACTGTGCTGCAATTTTTGGTGTCGGGGTGTAGTTTTCCTTGCAAGCGTTACATATTTTTCTAACAATTCTTTGCGCCAATACAGCATTCAGCACCGAGACTACTAAAAAAGGTTCCGCACCTAAATCAATAAGCCGGGGAAAAGCTGTAGAAGCATTGTTGGTATGGAGGGTAGAGAAAACCAGGTGTCCAGTGAGTGCTGCTTGGATAGCCAAAGTAGTTGTTTCATTATCACGAACTTCTCCTACCAAAATAATATTAGGGTCTTGACGCAAAAAAGAACGAAGACCAGAGGCAAAAGTGAGTCCTGCGGCAGGATTGACCTGAACTTGACTCAGTCCTATAACCTCGTATTCAACCGGATCTTCCAGAGTAACGATATTTACTTTATTAGTATTTAAACGTGAAAGTATTGAGTACAAAGTGGTAGTTTTACCAGAACCAGTTGGTCCGGTAACTAAAATAATGCCGTGTGGTCTAAGTATCGCTGTTTCCAAATTTTTTAGAGTTATACCACGTAGTCCTAGCTCTGGTAAATCAGGAATGCCACCGGTTTTTTTAAGCAGTCTCATCACAATTTTTTCTCCATGAACAGTAGGCAGTGTCGATATCCGCAAATCTACCTCATCCGCACCTAATTTAAAATTAAACCGGCCATCCTGAGGAATTCTTCTCTCATCAATCTTCATGCCAGACAGAATCTTAATTCTGGAAACAACGGCTTCATGAACACTTTTTGGAAGGGCTAACTTTTCTTGTAAAATTCCGTCTATCCGGTATCGTACTCGAGTACGAGCTTCTTGGGGCTCAATATGAATATCGGAAGCACGACTTCGTACCGCGTACTCTAAAATAGTAGAAACAATCTTGGCGATCGGGGCTTCTTTAATAATTTGACCAATTTCACCTGCAGCAATAGTTTTAACAGACTCACTCGTCTCTTTTACTGCTTCTGAAACGTCAGTGGATAAACCTCCAGAATATTCGACATCAATCTTTTCTATAATCTCGCTTTCTTTAGCCAGGTACGGAACAACTGACTTTCCTGATTTTTGTTCTAAGAATTCAATTAAGGGGAGATCCAGAGGGTCAATCATGGCTACTTTTAACTTGTTTTCTTTTCTCTCCAGTTCAAAGGGAATAAGCTTATATTTTCGAGCCACGGGCTCAGGAATCAAAATAAGAATCTCTGGAGAAATACCTCGACCCGCCAAAGAGATATACGGCACATGTAATATTTTCGCTTTGATAGCTATCAAATCATCTTCACTGATAATATGTTTGCGAAGGAGTATATCTGAGGCAGGGTAACCAGTATTGATAGCGGATAACTTTACTTCATCAGCAATATTCTGTGATATTTTGCCACCAGCAATAAGAGCCGTAAGTAGATTTTCATCAGTTGTATTCATGGGCAGACTTGAGTTAGTATTTCTATTATCTCTATTCCATCGTATAATTGTCAATAGAATATGCAGTCTTTTTTGATCGTTTCCAAAAATCTTGACTTTATTAAAGGTGAAATTGAAAAAATTAAGAAAAAGATAGATGTTTCACCATTCAATATCCATGAAATTAAATCTGAGAGTGCTCTTTTAATTGGGGATGTACGACAACTTAGCAAGATCCTAAGCCTTAAACCATATGGAGGCGGGGACAGACTAGTGATTATAAATAGTATAGAGAACGCCTCAATTGAAGCTGCGAATGCACTCCTCAAAATATTGGAAGAACCACCAAAAGATACCTATATCATTATTACTGCGCAAAACCAAAATAATCTTTTACCTACAGTTGTCTCCCGCTGTCAAATTATTTCTGAAACATTAATCTCTAAAACCGATAAGGAAACAGAAGCTCAGATACAAGATATTTTCAAAAAAATATTAGCTTCATCGCCTGGGGAAAGAATTTTACTGTCACAAGAATCGGCCCCTTCAAAGGAGGAGGCAGTTAAACTGTTGGATGCTTTGACTATTTTTTTGGAAAATCTCCTTTATCATCCAAATAAGGATCTGGGGATTACATCTAAGGAAATTGCTCAAATTTTAAACAAAATGATGGCAGCCAGAAAGTATATAGAGCAAAATGTCAGTTTCAAGGCAACATTGGATATTCTTTTCTTGGGATTTCCAACAAAAAAAGATAAAATTTAAACAACAAATCCCTTGCCAAATATATCCATCTTGGCTATAATTGATATGTGGTAAGACATTCTTCTAAAAAAAACAAAAAAATCTCTCCTGAAAGCACCTATACCGGTAAACAGATAGTGGTCCTGGAAGGGCTTGAGCCCGTCAGGAAAAGACCGGCGATGTACATTGGTTCTACCGATATTAAAGGAATACACCATTGTATCACCGAAGTAGTAGATAATTCAGTTGATGAAGCTCTGGCTGGATTTTCTAAAAATATCTGGATTACTATCCACAAAGATGACTCAGTCACTGTGGTTGATGATGGAAGGGGAATTCCGATAGATATTATCCCCAAATATAAAAGATCAGCTCTAGAGATTGTCATGACCAAACTTCATGCCGGTGGCAAATTTGACTCCCGAGCTTATAAAGTTTCCGGAGGATTGCATGGAGTTGGAGCTTCAGTCGTCAATGCTCTTGCTTCTTGGATGAAAGTGACAGTAATCCGCGACGGAGCAGTCTGGGAACAAGAGTATACAAGAGGCAAACCCCTTTATGAAGTCAAAAAGATAGGTATTTGGGGAGAAAATCGAAAAATATCTATTAAAGATCTCCCTATGGAATTTACTCCAGCGCTTTTTGCCTCGGCTACAATATCCAGTTTTTTACTAGATAAAAACATTTTTAAAGATGGCATTGCATGTGACTTCGAAATTATCAGGAAGCAAATCAAAGAACGAGCATACCTGGTTCCGAAATTGTATTTTCATCTCATAGATGAGAAAAATAAGAGAAGTGAACACTTCTACTTTGAAGGAGGAATTGTTTCTTTGGTTGAAGCTCTCAACCACAATAAACAAATATTGCATGATCCAATCTTTATTTTGAAACAAACTGATTCAGTAGAAGTCCAATTGGCTATCCAATATAACGATGGGGTGTCCGAAAATGTCGAAAGTTTTGTTAATGTCATCAATACCATTGAAGGTGGTACTCATCTGACAGGATTCCGTATGGCACTAACCCGAAGTATCAATGATTATGGTAAAAAAATAGGGGTTTTCAAAGATGAAAATGATGCCATCGTCGGTGAGGATACTCGAGAAGGATTAACCGCGGTCGTATTTGTAAAGATGTCTTCACAAAACCTCCAATTTGAAGGACAGACAAAAGCAAAACTTGGTAATGCCGAAATTCAACCATTGGTACAAACAGCAGTTAATGAAGCTCTCGACATTTATTTTGAAGAGCACCCGACAGATGCTAGAGCGATTATGGAAAAAGTATTTTTGGCTGCCAAAGCAAGATTGGCGGCAAAGGCAGCCAAAGATGCAATCATTAGAAAAGGAGCTCTGGAAGGAGCTTCGCTGCCGGGTAAACTAGCTGATTGCCAGTCAAAAAACCCAGAAGAATCAGAAATATATATTGTCGAAGGACCTTCAGCTGGAGGATCCGCCAAACAAGGAAGAGATCGGAAATTCCAGGCAATACTGCCTCTTCGGGGAAAGATATTAAATACAGAAAGGGCAAGGTTAGACCGAATTCTTGAGTTTGCAGAAATAAAAGATCTGGTTATTGCTTTAGGCATGGGTATTGCGGAAAGCTTAATTCCGGAAAAACTCAGATATCACCGAATTATCATCATGACTGATGCTGATGTTGATGGAGAACATATCAGGACTCTGCTTCTGACATTCTTTTATCGCCATCTTCCTTATGTGGTCCAAAATGGTTATCTGTATATTGCCCAACCACCCCTTTATAAAATTCAATTTGCTAAAGAAATATTTTATGCTTATTCAGACGAGGAGAAAGAAAAAATTCTGACGACTCATAAAATCTCCAAAGTGATTCCTGTTATCCAACGTTATAAGGGCTTGGGAGAAATGAATCCCGAACAACTTTGGGAAACGACTATGAATCCGGCAAACCGAATTTTAAAACAGGTCACAATTGGAGATGCAGTTTCCGCTGATGAAGTATTTTCCATGCTTATGGGAGATGAAGTACTACCAAGAAAACGTTTTATCCAAGCTCATGCAAAATCGGCAACTTTGGATATTTAATTAAAAGGAGGATTTATATGAATTATCTTTACCTTTCAATTCTAGCAGGAATAATAGCTGTAGTTTATGGGCTCTACCTCTCTTTTAAAATTTCCAAACTGCCTCCCGGAACCCCTGAGATGCAAAATATCGCCGATGCCATCAGGGAGGGTGCCAGTGCGTTCTTAAATCGACAATATAAGACGATAGCTGTTATTGCTTTTTTTATCTTTGTACTTCTTTTATTAACACTGGGAATTCTCTCAGCTTGCTCTTTTGCAATTGGAGCCTTTTTTTCTGCTCTGGCCGGATTTATCGGTATGAATGTAGCAGTTCGTGCCAATATTAAAACTGCCCAAGCAGCAAAAAGCGGACTAGCCGAAGCATTATCTGTTGCTTTTACTGGTGGATCTGTTACTGGACTAATGGTTGCAGGTCTTGCCCTCTTAGCTGTTAGTGGTACTTATTGGATATTAACAATTAGCAATCCCGGAAGTGGACAATTAACAATTGATTTACAGCCCTTAGTTGCCCTAGGATTTGGCGGATCACTGATTTCTGTCTTTGCCAGGCTTGGAGGAGGAATCTATACCAAAGGCGCAGATGTAGGTACGGATATGGTGGGAAAAATTGAGACAGGTATTCCTGAAGATGACCCTCGAAATCCTGGAGTAATAGCAGACCTGGTAGGGGATAATGTAGGAGATGACGCCGGTATGGCGGCTGATCTTTTTGAAACTTATGTAGTCACCGCTGTGGCGGTAATGCTTTTAGGACAACTGACACTGCCCGGATTTACCAATGCTTTGTTATTTCCACAAATGGTTGGAGCTTGCGCAATTATTGCCTCCATTTTGGGTACATTTTTTGTTCGTTTAGGGAAAAGTAACAAAATTATGCCAGCGCTTTATAAAGGTCTAATCTCAAGCGCAATATTTTCTGCGATTATATTTTATTTTCTTACTAAAATCCTCATGGATGGTAACGGTATGTTTGAGAGTTTAAATCTTTACTATGCTAGCATTGTTGGCATTGTTGCAACTCTTGGCATGGTAGTAATTACTGAATATTTTACTTCCAAAAATTACTTACCGGTAAAACAGATCGCTCTTGCCGCCAGTAGTGGACATGGCACTAATATTATTGCCGGTCTTGCTGTGTCCATGAAGTCTACTTTTCCACCGATAATTTTAATCTCAACTGCAATACTTGTTTCTTATTATTTGGCTAATCTTTATGGAATTGCTGTGACAGCTATGGCTATGTTATCGCTAACTGGGATAATTGTCGCCATTGACGCTTTTGGACCGATTACTGATAATGCTGGAGGAATTGCCCAAATGAGTAAACAACCTGAAAAGGTGAGACAAATTACAGATGCTCTGGATGCGGTTGGTAACACAACTAAAGCAGTTACTAAGGCTTACGCTATCGCCTCAGCGGGCCTGGCAGCTCTCGTTCTTTTTGCCAGTTATACCCAAGAACTATCCAAAACCATTCAACCATTATTTTTCTCTCTTTCTGATCCAAAAGTTTTGATTGGCCTTTTGATCGGAGCAGCCCTTCCTTATCTATTTGCAGCACTGGCTATGGAGGCTGTTGGTAAAGCAGCTGAATCAATAGTAATCGAAGTCAGACGACAATTTAAAGAAATAAAAGGGATCATGACTGGAAAAGCTAAACCTAATTACGGGAGAGCTGTCGATATTGTCACACAAGCAGCATTAAAGCAAATGATTCTTCCAGCAATACTTCCGGTTGCATCCCCAATTCTTGTTGGTTTTCTACTAGGTCCAGCCGCCTTGGGAGGGTTTCTTGTAGGAATTATAGTTACTGGTTTGTTTGTAGCCATCTCTATGACGACAGGCGGTGCCGCTTGGGATAATGCCAAAAAATATATCGAGGAAGGTCATTTCGGTGGGAAAGGTAGCTTGGCTCATCAAGCAGCCGTCACTGGGGATACAGTCGGTGATCCTTATAAAGATACAGCCGGACCGGCAATAAATCCAATGATAAAAGTAGCAAATATTGTGGCGCTTTTGATTGCACCTTTTCTTAAGTAACTTAAGTTACTTAGGTGACTTATTATTATGAATATAGGAAAGTTACAACCAACGGAAATTACACACGAGATGAAGCGCAGTTACTTAGACTACGCCATGAGCGTAATTGTCGCCCGTGCTCTTCCTGATGTGCGAGATGGTTTAAAGCCAGTGCACAGACGTATCCTTTATGCCATGCACCAGATAGGCCTCCATTTCACTTCTAAATATACCAAGAGTGCCAAAGTAGTAGGAGAGGTTCTAGGCAAATACCATCCTCATGGAGACATGCCCGTTTATGATGCTCTTGTGCGGCTGGCTCAGGAATTTTCCATGCGCTATCCCTTAATTGCCGGTCAAGGAAACTTTGGATCGGTAGATGGGGATCCACCAGCAGCAATGCGTTATACCGAGGTGAAACTATCCAAAATTGCCGAAGAAATGATGTTGGATCTGGAAAAAGAAACTGTTAATTTTAGTGATAATTTTGACGGCACTCTCAAAGAACCAAACTGGCTACCGGCAAAATTACCAAATCTGCTTTTGATGGGATCAGACGGAATCGCTGTTGGCATGGCTACCAAAATTCCACCGCATAATCTGTCTGAAATTGTTAATGCGATTATCTATGCTTTACGAAAAAGTAAATTTATCTCCAAACCAAGCGTTGAAGGAAAAAGTGAAGAAAGAATTTTAGAAGTTCCAGTAAGCCTTGATGAACTATTGCAATTTATTGCCGGTCCTGATTTTCCCACCGCTGCCTCAATCTACGATATAGAGGAAATTAAAAATGCTTATGCAACTGGACGTGGAAAAATCATCATGCGGGCCAAAGCAGAGATTGAGGATATGGGTAATGGCAAATCAGCCATCATCGTCACCGAGCTACCTTATCAAGTCAATAAAGCCCATCTTATTGCCCATATCGCCACTCTTGTCAAAGAAAAAAGACTGGCAGGAATTTCAGACCTTCGCGATGAATCAGATAGACATGGGATACGAATGGTGGTTGAACTCAAAAGAGACAGCGTTCCTAAAAAAGTCTTAAACAACCTTTTCAAACATACAGAATTGCAGTCCAGTTTTCCGGTAAATATGGTTGCACTGGTTGACGGTACTCCCCAAACTATGACCCTAAAGATGATTATTGAAGAATATATAAAACATAGACACTTAGTCGTCAAACGCCGCAGCGAATTTGAATTAAAAGAAGCTCGCGGACGGGAGCATATCCTGGAAGGGTTAAAAATTGCCGTGGACCATATTGATGAGGTTATAGAAACTATTAAACGCGCCAATGATGTTGACGATGCCAGAAATAAACTGATGGAAAAGTTCTCCCTCACTGAAATCCAAGCTCAGGCAATCCTGGATATGCAGTTAAAAAGATTGGCGGCTTTGGAGCGCCAAAAAATCGAAGATGAATTGGCAATGATAAAAGAAACGATTTTCTATTTAACTGATCTTTTAACCCATCCTGAGAAAATTTTAACCGTCATAAAAGATGAACTTCTCAAACTTAAAGAAAAATATGGAGACGATAGAAGAACTCGCGTTTTTAAATCAAAAGTAGGGCAATTTAGTGATGAACAACTTATCCCCAATGAAGAAGCAGTAATTGTTATAACCAAATCAGGTTATGTTAAAAGACAATCTCCATCTTCATTTAAATTACAAGGACGGGGTGGTAAAGGTGTTATTGGTATGACTACTAAAGAGGAAGATACCATCGAGCATGTCCTTTCAGCTTTTACCCATGATAATATTCTATTCTTTACCAACAGAGGAAAAGTTTATCAACTCCGAGTCTGGGATTTACCGGAAGGAACAAGAATCAGTCGCGGTCAGGCAATTGTGAATTTAATCAATATAGACCAAAATGAGTTGGTGACGAGTGTTCTTTCTTATGCTTTAAAAGGCGAAGAGAGCAAAAAACACCCATATATCGTCATGGCAACCAAAAAGGGGACGGTGAAAAAATCGAGACTTAGAGAATATGAAAATATCAGAAGAAATGGACTAATTGCGATAAAACTTGAAGCGGGAGATGAACTTCGTTGGGCGAAGCTTTCAACCGGAGAAGATGATGTGTTACTAGTCTCTCATGGGGGTAAATCAATCAAATTTAAGGAAGCAGAAGTCAGACCAACTGCCCGCGATACCATGGGTGTTCGGGGAATTCTGATCAGTAAAGATGATTATGTTATCGCTATGGTAGTGATAGGCGAACAAGATAAAAATGCAGATTTTCTTACCATCATGGAAAAGGGTATCGGTAAAAAGACATCAATCTCAGGCTTTCCCAAACAACATCGAGGAGGACAAGGAGTAAAAGTGGCCCAAGTAACTCCAAAAACCGGCAAAGTAGCCCATGCACAACTGATTCCGACAGATGCTCAGAACCTGGTGTTTACATCTATCAAGGGTCAAATAGTCAAAGTGCCTATCAAATCGGTTCCTCGGCTGTCCCGCGCTACTTCCGGCGTTATCCTGATGCGTTTTTCTGATAAGGCAGATGTTGTATCTGCAGCCGCTTGTTTAGTATAAAGCACATGAAAATAGATGGTAAAGTTATCGCCCATGATATCAAAGAGGAATTAAAAAAACAGGTTTTCCGCCTTCGCAGAAAAAATATTATCCCTCATCTAGCGGTAATTTTGGTAGGTAATGATCCGAGCTCTCTTATTTATATAAAACAAAAGAAAAAGTTAGGCGAAGAAATTGGAGTAAAAATATCAATTTATAATTTAGAATGTACAATTAATAAAAAAAAGTTGGCAAATTTAGTAAATAAATTAAATAAGGATAAAACTACCAATGGAATTATTATTCAACGACCGGTTCCGTTCCCGATAGAGAAAGAAGAATTAGATAGACTAGTGACACCGAGAAAAGATGTTGACGGTTTCCATCCTGATTCACCCTTTACTCCTCCCGTAGCTGCCGCCGTAATCCGCATCTTAACCTGGGTATACAGTAATTACCACGCTACAGTGTGTGGTAATTACTCAACTCAGAATTTTAATATTTGGTTAAAAAAACAAAAAATCTTAGTCATCGGTAGGGGAGAGACGGCAGGACGTCCTATAGCAGAATTTTTACGGAAGAATCAGATCAAATTTATCGTAGCCCATAGTCAAACAACCAATATTAAGCAGCTCTGTTTATCGTCTGGTATTATCATAAGCGCTGTAGGCAAACCCAATATTGTGCGACCTGATATGGTGACAGCTAAAACTATTCTAATTGGTGTCGGATTGCACCCAGAGGAAGATAAATTACAGACAGATTATAATCAGGAAGAAATTGCAGGAAAAGTAGCTTTCTACACACCGGTCCCAGGCGGAGTTGGTCCGGTCAACGTAGCGTGTTTGTTTGAAAATCTTATTAAAGCATCTTCACGATATTGATCTCTATTTTCTATGGAACTTCTTGTGGATTTCTCGCAGTTGCGGATTGGTGACATGAGTATAGATCTGAGTTGTGGAAATGTTTTTGTGACCTAGCATCTCTTGAATTGACCGGAGATCTGCTCCGTTGGATAACAAATCGGTGGCAAAGGAATGGCGAAGCCCATGAGGAGTGATTTTGATTGGAAGTCTGGCTTTTTTGACATACTTTTCTACCACGCGTTGAACAGAACGAGCAGTTAGACGCAGTCCTTCTCCGGCCCTTCCTTCCTCAACCTTTCTTCCGGCATATCTGATAAATAATGGGGCAAATGTATCTTGCCTCAACTTCAAGTATCTATCAAGCCATAAAACTGCTGAATCTGACAAAAAGACGACTCGAGGACGTCCACCTTTCCCCAGCACTCCAAATTCTTTTGTTTCCAAATTGACCGAATCTCTGTTAAGGTGCACCAATTCGCTGACTCGAAGACCGGTGCTAAATAGTACCTCCATAATCGCTTTATCCCGCAGCCCTTGTGGAGTAGAAATCTCCGGCATATTCAAAAGCCGCTCAATCTTCTCTCTGTCTAAAAACTTCAAGGACCTGCTTTCTGCTTTGCCCAGGTCCACTTTTTCGGGACTTAGAGTTTTTACGTCTTGATGAATTAAAAATCTCAACAGAGCCCGTAAGGCTATCAGATGATAATTCTGGGTGATGTGTTTTAAAGTCAAATCGTGATTATCTACAAATTGTGATAAAAATAATCTGTATGCTCTGACAATTTCCGAAGTTATTGAGGTTACATCTGTCAGAGGAGGGGATTGGGAGGCGCCAAACTTAGCAAAGCGATTTAGATAATGGCGATAGTTCCTAATAGTAAGCTTGGAACAATTTTTTTCAAGTTCTAGATATTCCAAGAACTGCTGAATAGAATCACTAAGCGTTTTCGACATAAAAATATATTTAAGAGGTTTATTTTGCGATGATTTTATCGTCGTAACAATAAACCTGAAATTGTAAGACGGTTCTAACGTCCTTACAATTTCCATTTTGCGACATTAACTCCTTGTTTGTCAATACCTAACTTGATCATTTAGGTCATTCTGGTAATCCGCCAGCTGGCGGAGCATCCAGAATCCGAAACGGGTTTATGGACTCTGGACAAGCCAGAGTGACGGATTTTGATATCGGTTCTATTTCATGACCTTCTGTAATCAGTTTTAAAGGCTTTGATTTTATATGGATGAGCAGTTAGTCGTTTCATAACTGACCTTTAACTTTTAGTTTCGCTGTTTTTAAGTAGTAGGTATAATTGGAGAATTAAAAGAATATTTAAAGAAAAATTTGAGAGAAAATTGGGGAATAAAAAAATATCTGAATTATTAAAATAAATTTTTAACTCTTAGGGACCACTTCTCCGCAGAGGCGCACATAAACATGTCGCAAAAGAATTATTGTGCGACTTTATAGCAATCTTTATCCCCGGTCTGCTAAGGATACTAAATAACCAAATCCGGCTACCCTGAAAAAACCTTAAAAAAGGTTTCTCTAATAAAGAGAGTGTAAGGGTTCTAAAAGCTTACATGGAGTATAAATACTAGTAAATAGAACCTTATATATAGATCATTACAAGAATTGCACGCGTCTTTCCTCTCTCTGCTAAATCTCATCAGATTAAGCTGTTTCGGGTTTTTTCCATAACATTCTATTTAGCGCATTGATATGCTCCATATTGACGATTTTGAAGCTATCAATTTAAGTTACTTAAGTATTTTATATTGATTTGGAGCTTAATAAGGCGCTAAAGGGTGATTTTCGAGGTTAAACATTAATGATTTTGGCTATAGACTTAGAAAGAGTTTAGAGCGTGAGAATAAGCTAATTGAATGTTTTTGAGGCATCATGAAGATCCTTCTCCTGCCTTGGGCGGGATCAGGATGATCCCGCATAGCGTGGTCAGTTTAGGGCTTTATTAGGCTCTATAATAACAGTTCTGAAGCTATAAATAGCCTTAAAAATTGATTTGTTTAAGATTTAGCTCATTGTGATGCTCTAATATATTAATTTTATGCACAATTTTATTGTTCAATCCGCCAGTCGGCGGAGAGAGTATAGAGCGTATTTTAGCTTTGTATCTATTTTCCGTGAAAAGAATGAGTAATTTTCCGTGAAAATTATCCACACTTTGTACCAACAATTAGGTGCGGGTTTATTACTTACTATAGGATAATTATGTATCAAACTGTATCAACGTTTTTCTATATAACACTCTCCCCTCTCCTTTAATACTTATTAATTAATTACTCATAACAAAAAATCTGGATTTGCGTCATTCTGGCAAGCCGAAGGCGCGTCCAGAATCCGAAACAGATTTATAGACTCTGGACAAGCCAGAGTGACGGGTTTCTGAATCTCTGTTGATTGGTATTCATTGGGTTATTGCCTGCCTGCCGGCAAGGCAGGGATAATTGGGTTATTTTTTCTGCTCCCCTATCCCCATTGTGTGGCAATAAAAGTAATGATTAAAGTAAATAAAAAAGCAAAAATATATTCTTTGATAGAATTAACAAATAATCTTTCCAAAAAATATTGTTGAATCACTCCAATAATTGCATAATAAATTGAGGAAGTTAAAAGCGCTGCCATGGCAATTTGTACTGGCCAAAAAGATAAAGCCGTTACCAACTCCCCTACTCCAATACTGGCAACAAAAGAATAAATAATCAGTTCTCTAGAAATTTCTGTTTCCAGTTTAATTGACCAAAGTGATTGTAAAGAAAGAAGAAATATAATAGGGATAATAATCATCATCGATTGGAAAAAAGTAACTCTTAGGGAAAATACAATATTGCTGATAAAAAAAACGACGATTAGACTGATAACCAATCCACTTGTTTGTGCCACCCTAAGAAGTGGAATCGACCGTTCTACTGCCACATTATATATATTTTCTGCTTTGATAATTGCATAAGTCCCAATTGCAAAAATTATGGTAATTATCAGTCTGGTAATCCAACGACCGGGCAAAAGAAAATAAAATAAAGAAACGGAAGCAGTAAAAAGCACGGGTAATATAAAAAGAAAAACCCACTCAACTCCTTTTATATCTTCAGAAAGTGACCAGGCAGTCAAAATATATGAGACAATTGAAAGAATTCCCACCATAAAAAAACGGTAGTCATCCCATATCAGCTGTGTTATAAGTAAGCCCGCAGTAAGAACTACAGTCTGTAGAGCGAAACGTCGTGGTTTATCCAAAAGAATTAACGCTTTGAGCTTCATTTTAAATATTCATCCGGGATTTCAAAATTAGCGAAGACTTTTTGTACATCCTCCATCTCTTCTAAACTTGAAAGTAATTTAAGGATACTAGATGCAGTTTGTGAATCGTTTATAGGAACTGTTGTAGTAGGCCTATAAAATAGTTCAAATGATGAAACCGGAATCCCTTTTTTTTCCATAGTCATTTTGATCTCATGCAAATCTTTTGGGTTGGTATAAATTTCTACTAAGTTGGGTGATTCTTCTAGATCAATTGCGCCTGTATCAAGAGCTGCCTGCATTATTTGATCAGAGGATTTTGTAACGGGAGTAACGGTGATTAATCCCACTAATTGGAAAAAATGAGATACAGCTCCTGTTGTCGCTAGCACTCCTCCACCTCTTTCTAAAATATTTTTTAACTCCGCTACTGTTCTTTGCTTATTATCAGATGCTGTTTCAATAATAATTCCTACTCCCCCGGGGCCGAATGCCTCATAGATCGCCTCTGTAATTCCCGCTCCCTCAATCTTTCCTTTCGCTCTTTCAATTGCCCTTTCGATGTTATCTTTGGGCATATTTAATTCTCTAGCTTTTTCAATCATCAGTCTCAGCTTAAAATTAGACTGCGGATCACTACCTTCACCTTGTTTTACAGCAATAATGATAGCGTTAGCTAGTTTAGTAAAAATTTTGCCGCGGACAGCGTCTGTTGCTTCCTTTTGATGTTTAATCGTTGACCACTTTGAATGTCCTGACATGTGATAGATTATATATCCCCTCTTGACTTTTCTCAACAAGCCTTCTAAACTACCACTTATCTTTTTGCCATGCAAGATCCTTCCTCTTTTGCTATTCGCGCAGCTTTAAGTCATGATTGGGAAAAAGCAATTGCTCTAAATCAAGAAATTCTTAAAGAAAATAAGCACGACATTAATGCTTTATGCAGGTTAGCTTACGCATATTTACAAACAGGAAAACACCCCGAGGCAAAAAGTCTTTATAACAAAATTCTCTCTCTTGATCGTTATAATCGGATTGCTCAAAAAAATTTAGACAGAATTAAATCATTCCCTAAAAATTTTAAAAAAGTTAACAAAACTGTATCTCAGTGTCTTACTCCTCTCTCCCCTAGCCTATTTATTGAAGAGCCGGGTAGGACAAAAGCTGTATCTCTAATTAATCTTGCTCCTTCAAGTATCCTTTCACACCTGAATGTTGGTGAGGAAGTAGTATTGTGCGCTAAAAAACACTCTATTGAAGTAAGAAATAGCAAAAAAAATTATCTTGGGGCACTACCTGATGATATTGCCTTCAGACTAATTCGTTTTTTAAAAGCAGGTAATACTTATCATGTTTTTATCAAAGGTGCCACTAAAAATAGCATTTGTATTTTTATCCGGGAAATAAAACGGGGTAAACGGCTGATACATCAGCCGTCATTCATTGCGCCTTTTGTGGAATCCACCCATTCTGCCTTTAAGGACATAAAAAACAAACTAGTAAAAAGTGATATTGAAGAGGAAGTAACGGAAGCAAATGTTCAAGAAGAAGATAGTGTAGTGTAATGGATTATCTTTTTTTTCAAAAAAAGTATCACCCCAGAAAAACCGTTCTTTTTATTTATCTTTATTCTTTTTACTTCATGAGGAACGGATAACTCATGCGAAGCAACACGCAGTGCCAGTACAAATGAAATAATAAAAATAATAAGTATACTGCTCCAAAATATCATTTATTAAATCCTTCTCCCAATATTATTTTAATTTCAGTCTGACCGCTATCTATCAAATCGTGACTGATTTGACATGGATAATGAGACAGAAGTCTTTGTAATATTATACTGTTTTTCAGACTACTTCGGCTAATATAAATAAGACAGGCATATTTTTCCACTGTAGGAGCAGTTGATTTCACTATTACATTTGCCCCAAAACTAGTCAGAATTCTCCCCAGTTGAAAAGCTAGTTTTTCTATACCGGTAGCATTGACAATCTCAATAGTCGCATTTTCAAAACGCACCTTTTGATCTTGAAAATTATCAGAAATTAAAGCATCAAATCGATCTTTATCAATAGTTTTCACACTGGAATCATCGGGTAGCTTTTCATCTATCAACACTCCTAACTTTTCCAGGTCAAAAAAAATAATTCTATCACTTCGAATAGACCGGACTGCATTCCAGAGTCTTACCATATCTAAAAAAGATAAGTTAGTAACTGCCTGCTTGCCAGAAACTATTGCTTGAGGAAAGGATCGTAAAAGACCCACAAATGAAAAATAATCACTTTTAATCTTAAGAACCTGCTCATGAGTTTGAGCGAACAACAAGAGGTGACTGTCTCTTTTTCCGATAAACCCGTCAACCATAACTCCTAGAGTGTTTTCGATGCTTCCGGTAAGAAGCGCACCACCTCCATGTCTTTTCTCCAGTTCTCCTAATGAAAAAACACTAGCTGCGGGGTATGTATTATAACCATAAGGAACATCAAGGAGAGTATTTTTGGGCAAAGTCAAAAAAAGCGCCCTTCTCTCCGCAGGCTCGATAGAAAAAACGATTAAAGGTTCGGAATTTACGGCAATCGTATAACGCCTCATTCCATCCCACTTGCCATCATGAAATATTTTAACTGTTAGGAAAAGTAAAACAGTAAGAAAAAAAGCCAAAAGAATTAAGCGGATTTTATTCCTCATTCTTTCCTTTTTTTATGATCTCAATCTTCGGCAAGACAAAAGTACTTTTTTGGGAAATTATCTGGGCTTTTTTTTCCAAAAAGGATTTTTTTGGTTTCCTCTTATCTCCTTTGTAAAATCCACCAAACTGTCCCATATATATAAATTTTATACTTAAGGGAAAAACATTGTCAATATGCTGTTATTCCAACCCATGTTCTTTTCTTAAGTCCTTTAACTTTGTCTCGATAACATCTTGCTTGACATTAAACATCCGTAACAATCTATCTACCATAGACAAAGCTGCTTCAAACTCAGGTTGGATGAGCAACTCAACCCCCAGTCCCTTCAACTTCTTTTGATCTTCTTCAAAATGAACACGACATATGAGTTTAATATTGGGATTGATGGTTAAAATATTGGCAATTACTGTTTCTTGGGTATGCCTATCCGCATAGGCTAAAATTGCTACTTTTGCATGTATAACTTGAGCAAAATTCAAGACATCAATTTCTGCCGGATCACCGTAAATTACTCGTACACCCTGTTTTTGTAAGCTTTTTACCAGATGGTGATTATAATCAACCACCACATAAGGTATCTCACTTTTGGAAAGAGCTCTGCAGATATACTTTCCTACTCTTCCATGTCCTAAAACAACTACATGATCTGAGAGGGGGTCAGTTAACTGTTGTGGCATCCGGTCAAAATGTCTAAAAAAACGGGTTCCCACTGGTATATTTTTTTCGATAAATTTTTTTATCTGATAATAGATTTTATCGGAAATTGAGAGAAGAGGTATACAAAACACCAGCGTAAGGAAAGAAACAGAAAGAATGATCATAAATATTTGTTGGTCAATAAGCTGAAAGTTAATGCCCAGAAGTGCCAGAATAAAGGCAAATTCGCCAACGGAGGTAAGAGAAATCCCTACTAAGATAGCAGTTTTAGTGTGATAACCTAAAATCAGTACCAGTGCGGCGGAAATGAAAAATTTTAGCCAGATAATAATTATTGCCAGAGTCAAAATCAAAGGCCAATAGTTAATAATGAATAAGGGACTTATGATAAAACCCAAGGAAACAAAAAAGACAATTGAGAAAAGGTCCCGCAGAGGCCTTATCTCGGCAAAAATTCCATGATGAGAAGAGGATGAAGAAAGGATTATCCCGGCGACAAATGCTCCAAAAGCTGAAGAAAAACCTAAAATTCGAAATAAATAAGCGAATAATAGACAAAAGGTTACGGCTGCAACTAAAACTAATTCTCGCGATCCAAGATCGGCAATTTTTTCAAAAATAAATGGTATTATTTGTTTTCCTAAATAAATAATTATAAAAAAAGAGATAAAGGCAAAAAACAGACTTTTAGAAAAATTAATCGCCCCCCAAACTCCAAGATTCTCTCCCTTCATCAGTACTCCAACCGCGGGAAGAATAATGATTAAGGGTAAGGTATAAAGATCTTGCATAAAAAGCCAACCGGCAGACATTTCACCATGTAGAGTTTCTAGTTCTCCTTTATCCGATAAAGTTTTTAGAACTGCTGCTGTTGAAGAGAGAGAAAAAACTGCCCCCAAGAATAGGGAGGAATAAAAATCAATACCAAAAAGAGGAAAGATAAATATTCCCAGTATCGTAGTCAAAAGTACTTGGATAAGAGAACCGAAAATAATTACATCTCCCAGCTCTTTTAGTTTGGCTAAAGAAAATTCAAGACCAAGCGTAAAAAGAAGCAGAGCGACACCGATTTCTGCCACGCTTCGCATCTCGGGAGCAGAAAAAAACCGGTTAAAAAAAGTGCCCAAAATCATTCCTCCGAGGAGATATCCTACTAAAAGCGGTAAATAGAGTTTCTTGGCACACGCACCAAAAACAAAGGCGGTTAAGAGAACTAAAATAAGATCACGAATAAATATCAGTTCGGACATATTGAATTCTAAATTTTTTTTAGCTTACCTATAACCTCCTTCAGATCTTTCGGCAATTCACTTCTAAACTCTGTATATTGTTCTGTTTCCGGATGTTTAAATCTTAAAAAACTCGCGTGCAGAAAAATTCTTGGGCAGAACTTTATATCGCTTCTATAGGTTTTGCGTCCAACATAAAAATTGTCGGCTACAATCGGGTGTCCCAGATATTTTAAGTGTACCCTGATTTGATGGGTCCGTCCAGTATAAGGTGTAACTAAAAGAAGTGAGAAAAAGTTCTTATCTTTTTCGTAGATTGATATTACTTTATAAGAAGTATGAGCACTCTTTGCCCCAGGCAGTATTCCGAATCTTTCTCTATTCCATGGAAGTCTACCAATATCTGCTTTTATTTCTCCCTCGGCAGGTGTAACTTTTCCATGAACAATGGCAGTATATTTTTTGACTACTTCTCTTTCTTTAAATTGTAATTGAAGATTAACAAATGCTTGTGGCGTTTTAGCAATTATAAGTAGTCCTGACGTTTCTTTATCAAGTCTATGTACTATTCCCGATCTTCTAATAAAATCGCTTTCTCCTAGTTTTTGAAATTTGAAATTTGAAATTTGAAATTTCTTCTCTATCCAGTCCTGAAGCGTTTCGCCTTTAACAGATTCGGCTCGGTTAACAACTAATCCGGAGGGTTTATCTATAACAACAAGACTATCATCCTCAAAGACAATAGGAATATCCATTTTGGATTATTTCTTCTTTTCTCTCTTTCTCTCACAATCAACGCAGAAAAAGGCGGTGGGTTTTATAGCCAGTCTGTCTGTATCAATCATTTTGCCACAGGAGACACATTTTCCATAGATGCCTTTTTTGATGCGAGAAAGAGTTTCTTCTATTTCTGCCATATGCACTTTCAGTTCTTTCTCCAGCGCCTCCATCCGCTCGTGCGAAGATTCTTCTTTGGCTTCGGTATCAGAGGCAGCATTATCTATCAGTCTATCGGGATCAGAGAACGGATCTTGTGATTTAAGCGAGGAAATAGTATTGTTTATCCGACTTTTCTCGGCTGTTAAATGATCTCTTATCATTTTTAAAATATTAAGCGGGAACTTCATACTTTTTTTGAAAAACTCCTCTTAAAATTAATAATAAAGGTTTGGCAACAATAATTGCCAGTATCAGTGCTACGATTTGTTTAGCACTCAGTCCAAATAAGTATACCCTGTAAACCTTCAGAAATTCAAGCAGAATTAAAGACAGGAGCGTTCCTTCGGCAAAAAGATAAAATGGTAATCCTTCTGGAAGTATTCGCAGTCTTTCCCTTTTATAAATAAAACAAATTAGAATAAAGAGCAGAAGAAATATTATGGCTTCATAAAGCTCCACAGGATGATATCTACCAGTCTGCCCGACGATTTTTACTCCTAAAATAAAACCAGTTTCACGACCAAAACCGGCCCCTCCCAATTGCTCGCCTATTTTAGTAAAGGCAAAAACCAAACTGGCTGCAAGTGAAAAAAGATCAAGCAGGTGTAAAAAATTAAATTTCTTTCTCCTGCTATACCACCATAAATATATAAATCCTCCAAAAAGGCCTCCTAAAAGTGACAATCCCGGAGTTTCGCGAACTACAATATATTTCAGGATGTTTAGACCAAAGGAAGAAAAATTAAACAAAATATAGACTACCCGAGCAGATACAAGAGTGGCTATGCTCGTATATAAAAAGGCATCTAAATATTCTTCTTCTCTCAATTCCTCTTTGGCATATTTCCAAATTATAAAAGTAGATAAAACAAAGGCAAGAGCCAAAAGTAGGCCAAAAGTATAAACATTATAAGGACCAATAGTAAAAAGGACTGGAAGCATTTTATTTAATGTTATTATTTACTTTTCTTTTTTGCAAGAAATGATAAATACTTACTATCAGAATTACACAACCGATTACAGATAATGTGTGGTCTACTCCAACTGCATCTGCCAATACTCCGGAAAATAAAACCGGTAAAAGTGATACTCCGCCTGTTGCGGAAGTCAGTACCCCATAAACTCTTCCCCTCATGTCACTTTTTGAATCTTGTTGCAAGATAGTATTGGCAGGAACACTGATAAAAGAGTTGGAAACACCAAGAAGAAAAAGGAGTATTAATGCCAGATAAAGACTATTGCCAAACTGAGAAACTATGGGAATGAAAGATAAAAATAGTAAGGTAAATCCTGCAATGGTTATTCCAACAAGAATTATTGATCCTTTTAAAAATTTATTACCGTATCCTCCCACTAAAATTGCACCAAATATTAATCCTAGTGCCGCCGGTCCCATCACTAAGAAGGAAGCATCGGTGAGAACAATATGCAACACCCTGTCAGCAAAACCAGGAGCCAGAACTGCTAGAGTGGCAATCAGTGCTTGAGAAAAAGTCATCAAGATCAAGCTTTGTTCAATTCTTTCATTTGATTTGATAAAAAGGAGTCCATCTTCAATTATTTTACCGATAAAGCTTAAGTCTGTGCCTAGATCAATATGACCTTTCTTCTGCGCTATAGGAGGAAGTCTAAAAACAAAATAAGTGGCCAGCGACATTAGGATCACCATTATAAGATAAACATTCGTATGGCCCACAATCTTGATCATCGGACCAGATATTACAAAACCGGTGATGGTAGACAAATAAAAGGAAATGGCGAAAAGAGAATTGGCAGTCAAGATTTCGGACGGATCAACCAGTTGAGGGATTGAGGGTGCTTCAGATGGAATAAAAAATTGGGTTAAAATAGAGGTAATTATTATCAATACGTATAAAGCGACCAAATTTGACTGAAATAAGAAAAAAGCAAGAAGGAGAGCGGTTCTGACTGCATTACAAAAAAGAAGCACTTTTCTTTTATCAAAAAAATCAACTAGTCCTCCGGCAATAATACCAAAAATAATTGACGGTATACCAAAAGATAAAAGCATCAAAGAGACTGCTGTATTGGATCTGGTTTCCTGATAAACTTTGATAGCCAGAACAAATATCAGCATGTTTAAGGCTATTTGAGAGGTAATTTGTGCTAGCCAAAGTCGTCTGAAATTGATATTTTTAACAACAGCAAGATAAGGTTTAAACATTTAAGGGATAAGAAATTATTTGTTTAATAAGAAGTTTAACAATAAACGAACACCAAAACCTGCTCCTCCTTGTGGAGTGAGAGGTGTATCTTTTTCCACGTAAGCGGGACCGGCAATATCTAAATGGACCCAGGGGGTTTTACCTACAAATTCGGAAAGAAACAAAGCCGCGGCAATTGCACCGGCAAAACGACCCGTTTGGACATTTTTAATATCGGCGATATGGCTTTTAAGAAGCTCTTTGTAGTCTTTCGCAAGTGGCATTCTCCAGATTCTCTCGCCAGAAACGATTGCTGCATCTTCAATTTCAGTCATAAGCTTATCATCATTCCCCCACATTCCGGCAATTTCTTGACCCAGTGCGACGATACATGCACCTGTAAGAGTAGCAATATCTATTATTTCATCTGGTTTTTCGCGAGAGAGTGCAAAAGATAGCGCGTCAGCTAAAGTCAGCCTCCCTTCGGCATCGGTATTTAACACTTCAATTGTTTTACCATTCATAGCATGTAAAATATCACCGGGCTTCAAGGCACTGCCTCCTGGCATATTTTCACAAGCAGGAATAAGACCTACCACCTCTACTTTGGGTTTTAATAGTGAAAGAGCCTTAAATACTGCTAAGACTCCTGCAGCGCCAGACATATCAGATTTCATTGTTTCCATAAATTCTGGCGTTTTGAGCGATAATCCTCCGGTATCAAAAGTTATTCCCTTACCTATCAAAACAATCTTCTTTTTCGGATTTGTCAATCTATATGATAAACGAATAAATTTAGGTGGTTTATCACTTCCGGCTGCCACTCCCAGGAATGCTCCCATTCCAAACTTCTCAACTTCTTCTTTTTCTAAAATTTTCACTTTCACTGCTCCTTTTGAATCTTTGGCCAAGTCTTCTGCAATTTGCGAAAGGTAAGAAGGAGAGGTCACCTCTGCCGGTTCATTGATCAAATCGCGGGCAAAAATAACCGCTTCGGAGACAATTTTACCAACTCTTATACCTTCTTCTGCAGCAGCTATTTTATTTGCGGGAAGACTTAGAATCACTTCCTCTAATGCTCTTTCCTTTTTCTTTTCTTCTTCGCTCTTATATTTGAGAAATTTGTACGCAGAAAGTGTACTTGCTTCGACTATCACTTGTGCGACAGTGTTGGTTGTAAATTTTTTCATCCATAAATCATTATTTATATTTACGGCAACTTTTACTGCTTTTATTTCTTGGGCTTTTTTTACTCCGCGAGCAATTGAAGTATATAAGTTATAGATATTAAAATTTCCTTTATCACCCAGGCCTACACATATTAATTTATAAGCACCGATTAAGCCATGACTTGAAATAACAAGAACTTGATCAACACTGCCTGTGAAATGTTCTTTTACAGCTGCTTCTTTTATATCTTTTGATAATTCCGAAGGAAAAGGAGTAAATTTGGATAAATCCTCCTCCCAGCAAAAGGAAATCATTACATCGACATCGAGTTTTGCGGGGTCTGCAGGTTTTAAGAAGAATTTCATATTTGACTTAATATACTTATACTAAATATAATAACTTGAGTCAACGATAGATACGATCCATGCCGAGGTGGAGGAACCCCGCACCAATTTGCTCGGGTGGCGGAATTGGTAGACGCGTAGGTCTCAAAAACCTATGGAGATAAAACTCCATGAGAGTTCGATTCTCTCTCCGAGCACTTAGAAATTTGGTGTGGGGCGCACAGGTTTAGGACGTAAGAAGCGGAGCTTCTGTACGTCCTCTCAAAAACCTGTGCTGATCAAATCGGGATGAGATCGATTCTCTCTCCGAGCACAGTTTTGAATTTTGGGGGTCGTCTGGAAGGGCGCTCACCGCACCCGCGGCGAGCAATTTTATTATATCTAAAACTCAACTAGTTCCCAACTACGGAATGATTGATAGTCTTTTGAATTAAGAGTTATATTTATTACATGACGATCTCCCTCTCCCACCTGACTATTATCTCCCGCTACAACCTGAGCTCTTTGAAATTTTGCGTTTGGATTACTTGTAAGAATATCTGCCATATTTTGCAGTGTGAATTGAGTAATTTTGTCTATACAATATTTGCATCCACCAGGGGCGGTAGCTTGTACGACGCCTATTTGGTGCCTACCTTGTTCGGAAAATAATAAACTTTGGATTTGTTGTTCCCCATCACCAATCATACCGATGTGAGCAAAGGGAACCTCTAGGTTCCTTACAAGATTACAAACTGATAATAATGAGTGGGCAAGCACAAAACCACGAAGTTGAGTTGTCCAGCATCTGGAAAATTCTCTCTTCGGATCAAAAGAAACCCTCTCTGGTAAATGTATTACAATTTCGTCAGGACTATTTGATCTTACCTGTTCAATCTGTTCAAGTACGCTTTCTTCCATTCCTTGCATATCAGGGTGTTTACCTCTGATAAGAGCCGGTTTAACTTGAACCCAATCGACTCCAACATTTCTCATATCTTTTAGAAATTTACCTACTGAAAGATAATTTTGTGGACCATATATAAAGCTCGCCCCAATAAGTAATCTGTAGTCTCTCTCTTTCAAACTGTCTGCTAATCTTCTTAATCTTGACATATTCGCAATAAGTCGATCATACGTATGGCTTTTATCTTTTGGTCTATGAGTAAGCAGTCTGGTTTCATTATCACCTGAATCAACACTGAAACGTATTCTATGCGCGCTTTGAGCAATTGCTTCACTACTATATCCAGGCTCACAAAGACAATCGCCATTTGTGTCAATAACAGTTCGGAAGTTGGCTCCAGAGTGTCTTACTAAGTCAACGAAATTTGGATGCATCAGCGGATCTCCTCCGCCGGTAAATCGGACACAATCACAACCAAGATGTTTAAGATCATCTAGAAGTCTTATCGCTTTTTCATAAGGGATTTCAACTGGGTATCTTTCACGAAGTTCTCTTGCAAAACATGGGGGGCAATCATCATTACAGGCATTTGTAAGATCAATATCCATCCTTGCAAGAGCATGGGTTATACCTTCTTTAATTTTTTTTAGCCCAGCCGCATAAGTTTCTGGATCCTGAGGATCAAAGTCGATAATTGAGTTAACTTGGAATAAACGTACTCTATCTGCTTCTGTTGGAGCATACAAAGCGTTATATCTCCCAAAAGTCTGATTTGCAATTTCTGTTGATATAGCTACTGGAATCTCTCCTTTACTCATAACAATAGCTGTATTATATAAAATTTACTGTTGTGATAGCAAAAAACATAAAGAAAAAATTCTTCTTGAACTCTTTCGTACTAATTGTTATCATGTTCTAGAACATCGAAACAAATAACCATGACTCAAGTTTCCAGAATTCCTATTCGCAAAGAAATAGAAAACCGTATGTTTGAGGTTTTTCTGGAAAGTATTGCTATGGTGCATACAAAAGAACAAGTAGAAAAGCTTGTTGAAGATCTCTTATCGCCTACAGAAAAAATTATGCTCACCAAGCGTCTCTCCATTGCTTTACTGCTTTTGAAACAATATGATCAACGCCTCATCTCTAAATTACTCCACGTTGGATTGGAAACAGTGAGTAAAGTCAGTAGAGCTCTGCGTAGCGGTAGCGGTGGCTATAGTATGGTTGTTTCTTCCATTATGAGACAAGAAAAATATCAGGCGTTCTTAACTAAGATTGATGATTTACTGGCTGACCTTTTCCCACCATATCATCGTGATTGGAGCAGTTGGCGAAAAAAACGCTGGGAAGAAAAAATTCGCCGTACAAAACCATTCTAATTTTCTCTTTTTTAAAATGTTATCATGTTCTAGAACAAGATAACATTTATATCGTAAAAATATTGTATAGATGTGAGATGAGAATAGTTAACATCTAGTAGTTTATTTCAATATAATATCAGGAAAGAAGTTATTCCTCTTTCTTCTCCACTCCATAGAATCTGATGCGGTCGCCTTTGAAGACAAGATCTATTTCTCCCAGAGGACCATTTCTGTGCTTAGCAATTAAAAGCTTCACAATCTGATGTTCCCACTTTTCCAGTTGTTGCTCTTCCCGATAAAGAAACATCACTACGTCTGAATCTTGTTCAATTGCGCCTGATTCACGAAGATCCGCCAGTTGAGGAATTTTTGTACCCCGCGCTTCCACTGCTCTTGACAATTGGGAAACCGCCAGAACTGGAATTTTTAACTCTCTGGCGAGATTTTTCAATGATTGGGAAACTATGGATACTTCTTGTACTCGATTATCAAAGTGTCTACCTGGATCAACCAACTGGAGATAATCGACTATCAGAAGAGAAAGATTATGCGCCACCTGCAATCTTCTTGCTTTCGTACGCATTTCAAAGATATTGATTCCGGGAGTATCGTCAATATAAAGTGGTGCTTCGGCAAGCTCTCCCATGGCCTCAGACAACCTGGTAAAATCATCATCTGACAGTCTTCCGGTCTTTAATCTCCAGGCATCCACATCTGCCTGAGATACTAACAGTCTATCGACTAATTCTTCTTTGCTCATCTCCAAAGAAAAAATACCAACGGCTTGCTTCTTCTGTACTGATACATATTGAGCCACATTTAGAGCGAAAGCAGTTTTACCTTGTCCAGGCCTGGCTGCTAAAATCAACAAATTTGAATTCTGCATCCCTGCCAACTTGTTATCCAAATCAAAAAATCCAGTAGGCAGTCCCCGAAGACCAGATCCTTTTTTATGAAGTTCATCAAGTCTGTCAAAACTTTCAGCCAAAGCATCCTTAACCGGAATAAAATCCTGCCGGGACCGCCTCATGGCAATTGAAAGGACATCTCCCTCTGCATGATCAAGAAGATATTTCACATCTGACTTTTCATCAAAAGCTTCTTCGGAAATTTTGGCTGAGGCTTCAATCAACTTCCTTTTGACATAATTATCTGTAACAATCTTGCTGTAAACTTCTATATTCGCTGAAGTGGGTACAATATTAGTCAACTCTGAAAGATATGCTGTTCCGCCTACATCTTTATATTTACCCATTTTTTTAAGCTCGGAGGTAACAGTTACAATATCCACCGGTTCATGCTTCTCAAAAAGTGTCATCATGGCAGAATAGATAAAATTATGTGCATCTTTATAGAAAAAATCCGGTCGTAAGAAATCAACAATTTCAGAAAGTGCGTCTTTATCAATCAAGATTGCTCCCAGTATTGAGGCTTCTGCTTGTTCATCATGTGGAGGAATACGGGCTTCTGGCATATTATTCCAATACAACAACTGTTAATTCTGCTGGTAATCTGTCCTTAGAAATAACCAATTTGGGGATTGGTTTTATTCCCTCCTTCCCCATCTCTTTCAAAAATACACTTAAAGGAGCCAACTTTGAGAATTTTTTCTGATCGAGGGAAGCTACATTATAATGCATTGGGATTACAATCTTTGGCTCGATTTGGGATATTATTTGAATGGCGGATGAGGAATTGATAGTGGTGACACCACCAACAGGGATCAGTAAAATATCGACACCATCAAGGGAGTCAAGATCTTTTTCATCGAATTTATGCCCCAGATCACCACAGTGGACTAAGGATATACCGTCAACTTCAATTCTATAGACTGTATTTACTCCTTCTTTACTTCCATTTGCATCATCATGATAAGTAGCAATGCCAATAATTTTAATTCCTTTGACTTCATATTCGCCCGGACCAGCTATTAAAAGTGGCGTCTCCAAAATTGCACCAGTAAAATTATGAGTCTTATGAGTATGTGAAATAGTCACAATATCAGCAGGAAGTTTGGGGAATTTTATACCGACAATTTGCGGATCGAAAGGATCAGTAACTATAGTTGCTCCCTTTCCGCGCATCTTAAATGAAGAATAACCCAAATATGTAATTTCCATAGCGGATCTAGTTTTATCATTTTTTGCTAGTCTTGACAAGAGGACAAAGAGAGTCTAAGATTAAGAAACCTTGTCATAGTAAGGATATTCTGTATAAGTGTATGTCGAAGTCTATTAACAAACTATGAAAAGAGATGTCGTAATTGCCACAGTTGTAGGTTTTATATTAGGTGGTATTTTTGCCTTACTCATTACTAACTTACCAAACTTGATAAAGGAAGGGATGCCAGGCACAGGAAGAAAAATCGAAACAATCACTCCTTCTCCCCCAACAAAAATAATCACTGATACTACTAATTTGGAAATACAAGTTCCCTTAGATCAAAGTCTAAGTACTAATAAAACTATTGATGTGGTGGGTAAAGCAAAACCAGGAGTGTTAATTCTTATAGAAAATGACCTCGATAGTAAAATTCTCGAAGCCTCAAGTAGCGGCAGTTTCAAAAATGGACTGACACTTAGTGATGGAGGAAATGTCATTTATATAAGCGCCTATGATGAAAATGGAGGCAGTGTCACCCAAAAATTAACTGTTTATTATACCAGCGAAAAATTATGAGAAAGACGACAAAGAAAATTAATATTATTTTTATTCTTATTCTAGGCGTAATATTAGGATTCTCGGTAACAAGTCAAACCAAAGCAATTTCTCCATCCCCCACTCCAACACCAGAAGAGAGTCTAACAACTGTTCCTACAAAAACAGTGATTGATGAATTAAAAAAAATAGAACAGCTGAAAGAAAAAATCGCTACCAAAGTAGCCGAAATAAGAGCCACTGACAAGGGTGCCTCAGGAGGAGTAGTTAAATCAATTACCAATAGTGCGATTACTCTAACTACAGAAAAAGGCGAGATGAACATATCTTACGCAGATGATCTGCAAGTTTTTTCTTCAACCGAAGGGGGACAAATTGAATCGTCAATGAAAAAAATAAAAGAAGGCGATGAGATTTCTGTTTTTGGCTATTTCGACCAAACAAAAACTTCTCTTACCGCTAAGTATGTGTATTTACCAAAGAAGACTCTATATAGTATAGGAAAAATTGCTGATATTGATAAAACAAATTATACAATTACTGTTAAAGAACAGCGAGGAAACACTATTGTCGATATTGAAACTTATTCTAAAATATCCTTATATACCAAAGGGAAAAGTTTGGTAAAAATTGGCTTTTCCAAATTAAAGGTTGGAGACAGCGTCCATGTAATGGGAACTCCAAACACTAAAGAGGAAAATCGGCTATCTGCCTTACGAATTATTGACCTTACTTTTGACATCTCCCAAACCCCTACTCCAACAAAAGAGATAGAAAAAGAGGAAACTACAGTTACTCCTTCGGAAAATACTCAGTAACCTCTAATATTTTTTGCGTTTTCCTAAAATCCATATTTTCTTCTTTTACACGAACCATATTTACAATTATAATACAGAAGTCATGAGACAGAGAATAGAAAAAGTCAGGCAGGCAATTAAGAACCAAAATCTCGACGCACTTTTTGTAACAGATCAGTATAATGTCACTTATCTGACACAATTTGCCGGACTCGTAAACGAGGCACGAGAGGGTTTTCTTTTTATCACCAGTATTAATGCTTTTCTTCTCACTTTTCCCACTTATTTCGGACTTTATAAAGATGGAGGCTTTGGCTTTGATGTCTTGAATATTACCATCAATAAAAGATTACACCACCATTTAAATGAAATTATTGCAAAAGAAAAAATCAATAATATAGGTGTCGAAAAAGAAAGTCTGACTTTAGCCGAATTTGACGCTCTCACAAAAAAGTTAAAAGTAAAATTCCACCAAACAGAAGGGGTAGTGGAAAAATTAAGATTAATAAAAAGTGAACAAGAAATCTGTCTGATAAGAAAAGCAGCCAAAATAGGAGATGAAGCATTCGAATTTATCAAGAAAATAATTAAAGGTGATATCTCGGAAAAGACACTCGCGGTAGAATTAGAGTACTTTATAAAAAAACGCGCCGGCGATATAGCTTTTTCTCCGATCGTTGCTTTCGGACCTCATGCTGCTATCCCCCACTACCTCCCTTCTAATACCTATTACCTTAAACCAAAAACTTTAATCCTTCTGGATTTCGGCGCCAAAGTAAACGGCTATTGTTCCGATATGACCAGAGTGATATTTTTTGGCAGACCAACAAACAGTCAGGTTAAAGCTTACCAAGCAGTTCTGGAAACGCAACAGATGGCACTAAAAAAATTAAAAGCAGGTATAAAATGTGCCACTGCCGATAAACTGGCTAAGAAATTGTTAACTGATAAAGGTTATTTGGAGTTTCCTCATGGTTTGGGTCATGGGGTCGGACTGGCCGTCCATGAGGCGCCAAGATTAAAAATAGATAGCCGTGAAACTCTAGATTGTAATATGGTAGTCACTGTGGAACCGGGAATATATTTCCCAAAAGATTATGGTATCAGGATCGAAGATCTGGTAGTATTAAAGAAAGACGGAGTGGAAGTACTTACAAAAGCACCTAAAGAATTGTTGATTATCAATAAATAATTTTATAAAAATTATAACAATTATAACTTATGATCAAACCACAGACATTAAAAGGCTTTCGCGACTTTCTGCCGGAAGAATCACGTAAAAGACAATATGTCATTAACACACTTAAGAAAGTATTCGAATTGTATGGTTTTGAGCCTTTAGAGACCCCTGCCCTTGAGTATGAAGAAATACTTCTGGGTAAATATGGAGAAGAAGGTGATAAATTATTATATCGTTTTGAAGACTTGGGTAAAAGAAAAGTTGCACTGCGATATGACCAAACTGTTCCTCTCGCAAGAGTTGTTGCGCAATATCAAGATATCCTTCCCATGCCATTTAAACGGTATCAAATTCAACCGGTCTGGCGAGCAGAAAATACTCAAAAAGGAAGATATCGTGAATTCGTGCAATGTGATATTGATACGGTTGGTACTTCTTCTCCTCTCTCCGATGCGGAAATTATCGCGACTGCGGTAAAGGGACTAGAAAAACTTGGGTTTAAGAATTACAAAATAAATTTCAATAGCCGCGAAGTTTTATTTGAAAAGATTCGTCAAGCAGGAGTTCCCGAAAATCTAGTTTTGACTGCAATTCGAATCATGGACAAAATTAAAAAGGTTGGTTGGGAAAAGATTAATCAAGAATTAATTAATAGTGGTATTAGTGAAAAAAGCGCTAATACTCTTAATGAATTACATTCAAAAACTCAACCCATTGAAGGAAAAAATATGAATGAGATATGGGAAATTTGTTTTAAAATGGGTATAAAGCTTAACTGGGATCTTACACTTGCTCGAGGATTAGACTACTACACTGGTCTTATTTTCGAAATTGAAATTCCAGAATACCAGGCTGGCTCAATCTGCGGTGGCGGCCGGTATGATAATTTAATCGGCATGTTTGCATACAAACAAATCCCTGCGGTCGGCTGCGCTTTTGGGTTTGACAGAACAATCGAAGCGATGGATGCGCTTAATCTCTTTCCAGCCGAAATGACTACGGCAACAGTATTAGTAACTGTCTTCTCACCAGAGTTAAAAAATTCATCACTGAAATTAAGTTCTCAGCTACGCTCCAACAATATATACACCGAACTGTATCTCGACGAAAAAATAAAGCTTGATAAGCAGCTCAAATATGCGGATAAAAAGGGAATTCCTTATGCTTTAATTATCGGGCCAGATGAAGTAAAAAATAATAGCGTCACCCTCAAAAACTTAAAAGAAAAAAGTCAGAGAACTATTTCTCAAAATGAGCTTCTCGCCCAACTTCTCAAATCATCATAGACAAGCCGTTCTTGCATTAATTGTCGCCAACATCATTTGGGGAGCTGCTTCTCCTATCTTTAAACTGGCACTGCAAAATATTACTCCTTTTACTCTGGCTTTTTTCCGCTTTTTTGCTGCTTCGTACTTACTTTTTCCTTTTGCGGTAAAATCGCTGTGGATAGAAAAAAAAGACTGGCTAAATTTGTTTCTTCTTTCAATTTTTGGCATTACTATAAATATCACCTTTTTCTTTCTGGGATTGGAATTTGCTCCATCAATAAATGCACCAATAATTGCTTCTTCCGGACCCATTTTTCTTTATCTTCTTTCAATTTTTGTCCTTGGTGAAAAACCGCATAGGAAGGTATTTTGGGGAATGATTATTAGTCTTATAGGAGTTTTGGTAATTGTCGGACAACCGCTTCTCTCAAGAGGTGTTAATGGAGAAATATTGGGCAATTTATTTTTCGTTCTAGCAACCATAGGAGCAGTAGGCCATGCAGTATTTAGCAAAGAAATCATGCCCAAATATAGTGCCGTAACTGTCACTTTTTGGTCTTTTCTCATCGGAAGTATTACTTTTTTTCCTTTTTTTGTCTATGAAATGATAAATCTTCATCCTCTAACCTCTTTAGATTCTAGAGGACTTACAGGTATTGTTTTTGGAATATTTCTCTCATCAGCCCTGGCCTACTTTCTTTTTGAATGGGGAACGAAAAAACTTGCCGCACAGGAAATAGGACTTTTTACTTATATTGATCCGGTAGTAGCGGTTGTTATCGCAATACCACTTCTTGGAGAAGTTATTACGCCAGTCTTTATCATTGGGTCAATCCTTGTATTTGCCGGAATCTTTCTTGCCGAAGGCCGCCTCCACTGGCACCCGATACATAGGTTAAGGAGATAAATATCCACTTATTATTTTCCTAGCGGTAACATCATCCATACCTTTCGCACCCTGTAATGCAGCTTCAACTCCAAGCCCATCGTTTGTAGCTCTGGCATCATCTACTTCTTGTTTAAGCAAAGAAGCATCTTTTAGAAAGGTCGCTAGAGCCGCGGCTCCTATAATTGCATCCAATTCCGCTTGAGATTTTCCTCTTTCAGCCATAGTATTCTCTCCTCCTTTTGCAAAATAAACCCTACAATACTCTCTCTCTGTCTAAAAGTCAAACTTGAGACTGCTTATTCCTTTTTTGGGGTAAATTTTGTATAATAAAGCTCTATGAAAACAGGAATTCATCCGAAGTGGTACGAAGAGGCGCAGGTGCTTTGTGCCTGTGGAAATACATTTACTGTCGGCTCAACCAAACAAACTATTCATATAGAGATCTGCTACAAATGTCACCCTTTCTTTACCGGTGAAATGAAATATGTGGATACTTTGGGACGGGTGGAGCGTTTCCAGCAAAAACAGAAAAAGGCTGCCGTACAGGTGCAAGCTCTGGCAGAGAAAAAGAAAAAAAAGCAGGCAAAACAAGAAGAAGTCAGACACCCCAAGACACTAAGAGAAATGCTGATGGGAAGCTCATGAACAATGACGTTGCTATTTTAGAAATCCGCGGCGCCACCGGTGGAGATGAAGCCAAAATCTGGGCACGGGATTTGATTAGGATGTATAGCCGCTTCGCAATAGCTCACTCGTGGAAAGTAGAACATCTGGAAGATGAAGTGATCAGAATAAAAGGTCCAAGCGCTTTTACTCTCCTCCAATTCGAAGCCGGAGTACACCGGGTACAAAGAATACCAACTACCGAGCGCTACGGTAGAATCCATACCTCAACCGCAACTATCGCGGTGCTGCCTGAAATTGAGGAACGGGAAATCTATATCAATCCTTCTGACCTCCAATGGGAATTTTTTAGAAGCGGTGGACATGGGGGACAGAATGTAAATAAAGTTTCGACAGCTGTTCGACTTTACCATAAACCAAGCGGTATTGTAGTCACCGCTCAACGAGAGAGATTTCAGGAACAAAATAGAAGAATTGCTCTATCGCTTTTGCGAGGAAAACTTTGGGAGACGGAAGAAAACAAAAAATTACATACTGAAGGTCTTGCCCGGGAGTTGGCGGGCCGAGGAATGAGGGCGGAGAAGATCAGAACTTATAATTTTCCTCAAAATAGAGTAACAGATCATCGCCTAAACAAAAGTTGGCACAATCTCGAAGAAATTATAGAAGGAAAATTGGATAAGATAATCAACACTACTTCCTAATTTACTCTCCTTCGCTCTCTCCCACAGCCACGGTTAAAGTTCTGGTCTCCCCATCACGCCAGACTTCAACAGAAATTCTATCGCCTACTTTTTTCCCAGCAAGAATTTGGGCCAGTCCCCCACCACCTTCGGTCACTTTTTTGCCGTCAATTTTAGTAATAATATCTTCCTGTTTTATCAAAGCGCGATCAGCGGGTGAATTTTGAATAACATCCTGGACATAAGCTCCTTCTGGCACGTCATTCAAAAGTGCTAAATCACGCGTAATCATCTTATAGCGTACACCTAAATACGGCCGGCTAAATTTCCCTCCATTTTTGTTAAACTGATCCAATGCCTCTCTGACTATACTAATAGGAATAGCAAAGCCGATATTTTGACCCTCAGATGAGACAGCGGTATTGATTCCTATCACCTCTCCTGTCGAATTTAAAAGCGGTCCGCCTGAATTACCCGGATTGATAGCTGCATCTGTTTGAATCACATTGTCAAGCCGCTCAACATAACCTTCAAAAGGACTGCCGGCTGTTATCCCCCGCCCAAGACCGGAAATAACTCCAACCGTAACCGTCTGCCTAAATTCACCTAAAGCAGTTCCAATGGCAATTGCCATTTGCCCTACTTTTAACTTTGATGAGTCGCCTATGGTTACGGGTTTCAGTTGTGAGGCATTAATTTTTAGTATTGCCAAATCATTGACTGGATCCCGATAGATTTTTTGCACTTCATATGTTTTATCATCGTTGGTGATGACTTTATATTTTGTCCCACTATCTGAAACAACGTGTTTATTAGTCACGAGCATTCCATCCTCAGAGACAATAAAACCGGACCCTATGTCTTGTTCCACTTTTTGCTGTTGTCCCTGTCCTTGCTGTCCTTGTCGAAAAATATTAAAAGGATCAAAGGGATCAATTTCAAAAATTCTTCCCAATGACTTGTTTTGAACAATGGAAACGGTAACCACCGAAGGTGAGGCTTTGTCAACTACATCAATAATTACTGATTCTTCGGAAACTATTTTTGTTTTCTCACTCGGGATAACTTCCGAAATTTGTTTTTGGGGCAGGTATTTGCGCAGACTTTGCAAATCTGCCTTCCACTGGCCACCACTTGCTCCAATAATTATTAATATAATAAGAAGGGATAAGAGTATAACTATACGTTTCATAATTAGAAATTTATTTTACCAATATTTCTATTGCTTTTTCAAGCTGTAGATCTTCTTCAGGTTTAGCATCGTTATTTTCTACTTTTATATCCGGCTCAACACCGCTTGAATTTATCCATTTCCCTGAAGGAAGAAGCCATTTATAGGTGGTAATATGAATTCCGGCTCCTTCGGGAAGATCTTGAGCTTCCTGGATACTACCTTTTCCGAATGAGGTTTCCCCTACAATTTTGGCACGTTGGCGCTCTTTAAGAACTCCTGCAACAATTTCAGAAGCTGAGGCACTACCTTTGTTTATCAACACTACCATAGGAATTTCTAAAAGTCTACCGGGTCTGTTCACCTCATAAGTCTGTCTACCACCCGTGGCTGATTCTTGAATTACAACCGGACCATTCTTCAAAAATTCTGAGGCAATAAATACTGAGCCAGTCAAATAACCACCCGGATTGTTACGTAAATCAAAAACTAAACCTTCCGGGGCAGATTGCTTCATCGCTTGAAATATTCCATCTACTGCTTTGTTCCACTCGCTAGATGTCTGATCACCAAATCTATCTAATTTTAAATAGGCTATTTTTTGGCAATCATTACAGTCTTCTTTTATTATTTTACATTGTAATATTGTATTATTGGAACATTTTACATTTTTCAAATCCCACGATACTGCTACCACGTTTATAGTCTCACGGGTCACTTTTATCTCAGCGGGACTTGCAGCATCTTTATGAAGAATAGTTAAAGTTACTGTGCTTCCCTTAGGTCCTCTGATTTTGGATACAGCTTCATATAATGTCCAGTTTACTGTTTCTTTACCCTCAACTTTGGTAATCCAATCCCCGGCACGAATACCTGCTTTCTCTGCTGGAGAATCTTTAAGCGGTGCAATTACCACAATTTTTTTCTCTTTCACCCCCAACTGTGCGCCTATTCCCTCAAATTTGCCCGAGAGATCATCTTTTGCCTCTTTATTCTGTTCTGGGGGAAGAAAAACAGTATAAGGGTCGCCAAGGGATGCTACCATTCCAGAAATTGCTCCATAAATCATTTTTTGCGGATCCAATGCTTTTTTATCTATATAATACCTATTAAGTCTATCCCAGACGTCCCAAAAGAGGGAAAGATTTACTTCCTTCTTCTGATTAGTAGATCTCTCAATGATGCTTTGCAAAATTTCGCCCCTGCCGCCTACTTCTTTTACCCCTAATTGATAACCAATTCCAAAAGAGACTACAACCAGTGCCGCAATTATAAAAAAGTTTCTAATAGTTTTTAGTTTCATTTTTTAATTTCATCCCCAGACAACGATTTGACGTGAGTCCGGCCTTACCCAAATATTTTGTCCAGTGTGATGAGCAAGTTTCCTAAAAACATCCTCATTCACCTGCACCCAAGAAAGATCGGAATTTGTTGGCAGTGAATGCAGAAGTACCAACCCAAAAACTCCAAGTACTTCTAATTTAGTAATTGACTCCTGTGCGACTGTATTACATACTATAATATTACCTTCAACATCTTCTGGAACATCAAGTACGCCTAATATTTCGAAGTCTACGAACTTAAGCTTTCCTAGCACATCCTTTCCCTGCCCTTTAATGATATTAAAATCTTCAGCTTCAACCTCCAGCTCAATATAACTCTTACTAATATTTGTTATTCTACCAGCAATAGGTGTAATAATTTTATCAAAAGTTTCCTTCTTTTTAACTAGAAGAGTAAGTGTACCCGAGGATAAGTCTATTTGAGCTAACTTTCCTGAAGTAGGACTTTTGATGATAGATGAAGAAAAAAAACTTCTTTTTTCGGCAATAATATCCCCCGAAGTAACCTCTTCACCAATTCTTTTTTTTAAGTATCTTGCCACTTTGGTTTTTCCTATTCCCAGTATTTTTGCCAAAGGAATTATTTCGCTCGTTTCAAATTTGCCAGGCATGACCAAAACAGTTTTTGCACCTACTGTTGCACCCGCATCTACTAACACTTTTGCACCATGTGGTATTGGAAAATGGACAGTTGATTTCATTTATGAGGGACGAACAATAAATGGTATAAGAGCCAAGAATCTTGCCCGTTTAACTGCCATACTTAACTCTCTTTGATGTTTTTGGCAAATCGCTGTATCTTCTCTTGGCAAGATTTTACCTCTTTCCGAAAGATAATGTTTCAGTATTTCAATATCTTTATAATCTGGTATTTGTTTTTGCTTGCAAAATGGGCAAGCACCTTTTTTCTTAATTCTTCTAATTCTTCTAATAAATTTCATCATGATTCAATATCAAAATGGTATGTCTTCTGGTGTAATTTCTTCATTGGTAGTACTTGCGGGAGCTGCCTCCTCTTTTGCTTTCTCTTCTGCCGGAGGCTTTTTGGCTGTTTTTTTAGTTTTTGAAGGTGTATCACTTGCTGAAGAAGTAGCAGGAACTGCAGGACTGACAGCAGCCTCCTTAGAAACGGCAGGAACTGCTTGCGGCTCCCCTGACGTCGGTACTGGTGCTTCTTCTCTAACAGGGCGTTTCGAATCAAGAATAATCATATCTTCAATCACAATCTCAGTTGAACTTCTTTGAGCTCCATCCTGTCCTACCCAAGTATGAGTAGCAAGCCTGCCTTCAACATAGACTTTTCTTCCTTTTACCAAGAGTTGTGAACATAGTTCTGCCAATTTATTCCAAGATACGATTCGGTGAAATTCAGTTTCCTCTCTGGTTTCTCCAGTTTGGGTAGTCCAACCCCGATTTGTAGCCAATCCAAAAGTACAAACGGCGGTGCCAGCTGGAGTATAACGGAGTTCTGGATCACGAGTAAGATTACCAATTAAAATAACTTTGTTAAGAGATCTTGACGCCATACCTACTCCTTCAGGATGAATCTAAATAACTCTTCAGGATGAATCCTTTCTTATCAATAAATGCCTTAATATTATTTCTGAAAGTTTAAATTTCTCAATTAATGTCCTTGTAGAACCGGCTAACATTTCTAGTGTCAGTAACAAATATATTCCTTCTTTCTCTTTTTTGATTGGATATGATAAGACTTTCTTACCCCAATTGTTGTTGCCCGTAATTTTCCCTTCCGGTTGTATCGATTTTTCTATCAGTTTCGCAATTTCCTTCTGTTTTTCTTCTGTGGCGGAAGATTTCAAAATCAATACTAATTCGTATTTATTTTTCATGAAAGGAAGTATAGCATAAAAAATTTATCTTTGCTATACTAAATTTATGTATCAGATTATCATACTTATTTTTTCCGGTCTGATATCTCTGTCAACACAATTTGGAGGACAAATCTCTGACCAACCAGGAAGTACCGAGAATCTGCCACCTCAAATTATGTGTCTTTCTGATGAAATTGCCCAAAATGGTATTCCTTCTGAACAAGCTCTACTACCAAAAATTCTTAAATCAATAAAAAAAGCTACTAAGAGCAATACCACAGAAGGTTACGTCATTCCCGAGTGTCAAGGAAAAGGGAGTTGTAACACTCCTGAGGTTGCTGATTACCAACTGGTAGCAACAAATATCAAAATAAATCACATCATTTATCCCAATAATTTTGACCCGAACCTGACAAAATCAGACAGACAACTAGTTAAGCAGCTTGATGTAACTTCTGATCCAATTCTTGCCGACAGATATAAAAACCGTATCTATCGTACTTTTTGCGGCGACTGGTGTTATACCTGTCCGCCAGATAAAACTATCTGTGAAGATGAGGAAAGATTAAATTGTGTATGTACTACTGACCAAGCAATTGAAATACCTTATAATGGATCTTTCCATTGTGATTTTATATTTTATCTGCAAGACACAGATGCGGAGGGTAAACCACAACTAGATGAATATGGAGATCTCACCCCCGATCATAAAAATCCGGCCGATCCTGACGGTCAACTTCCCGCAGATAACTCTCTTTTTGCAGTTTATTTTCGAAAAGGAGCAACACTGCCCGATTCCATCCGCTGCCAAAAAAAATCATCCCTTTTGTTTGAACGTCTTCTCTCATTTTTGAAACCTCAAAGTGTCTTTGCTCAATCTTCAGGATTGATTAGACTTATCTATCCCCAAGGTACCAACAATTCCTGGCTCTGGGAGAGAAATCCCAATGAAGGGGACGGTTTTTTTAAGGCAAGAAACAGCCAAATTTTGACTGCTGATTTACAAAAATACCCGGAAAGTGGCAGCAATATCATCACCAATCCGCTTAGCTTAAAAGGTAATTTTGAGGTGTTTAAGAATCTCTTCGATCCTCCAAGTGATAATTTCATTTATTTAGTAGAGGAAGGAAAAGTGAATGAAATGTTACAGGGATTGAATACTGCTTCTCCAGCTATAAAAGTGTTCAACTATTATCTTTTTTCATTTCTTGAAACAACTTCTGGCGGACAAAAATCGATTAAACTCGGCCGATTTAAACCGATTACTTCTCAATCGTGGATAAACAAATGGGCAGAAGAAAGTAAACCCGCAATCTATATCTACCCACCACAAAAAACGCAACTTTCGGTCAAATTGCACACTAAAGGAAAAATTACAATTTCCGATCCACCGTATAATCCTAACACTGGATGGAATATTATTGTTTATCCTAATGGAACTATCAGTCCAATTTCCAACTCCAAATCCTATCCCTATCTGTATTATGAAGCAAATCTTACTGAAGTAGCAATAAACAATACCGGTAAAGTAGTGTCAACTGATGAGTTGCAGCCGTACCTTAGTAATCAACTTAACAAAATGGGCCTAAGTCAAAAGGAAATAAAGGACTTTAATGACTATTGGATCCCACGACTGGAATCAGTTCATGCTGCCTATTTCTTTATTCATTTTCTTGAAAGCAGTCAGATAGATTATCTTGAGCCTCTGGAAACATCAATACCAGTAAATACGTCTATTAGAATTCGCGTCTATTTCAAACCACTTGATTATCCGCTGTCTGTTCCATCTCAAACTTTTGCAAGATCACCTGAAAGAAAAGGGTTGACTATTGTTGAATGGGGAGGAATTTTGGATAATCAATAAAAGAATTATATGAAAAAAACCAAAATAATTTTTATAGCAATTTCATTTCTAATCCTCTTCAATCCTGCCACTAGTGTCATAGCTACTCCTGCATTACCACCTCAAGTTCACCCCACCGAACCACCTGAACCAATACCACCACCAGATGTTTCAGAAGAACCAAAACCGCCAGAAGGTTCTCCAGCGCCAACGCCTTTTCCTACTCCAACCCCTTGTATTCCTAGCTTATGTGAAAAAGGTAAAGAAACCATCTGCTGTATAGAGGCTGCCTGCATACAAGTAGGTCCGTATAAACTCTGCAATAGGAGTATGCCAAAATCTGTTACTGCCACTTCTCAATCAAATCTACCGGCAAAACCTTCTTTCTTCTCAAGATTTTTGGAATTCCTTAGGTCAATCTTTTGATTTTTGTGGTTGAGATAATCGGACCAGTTGAGGAGTCTTCTATTTTATATCCTTTATCTTCTAATTCTTTTCTAATTTTATCAGCTTCTTCGAATTTTTTTTCATATCTTAATTGCTCTCTTTTCTTAATCAACAAATTAATATCATTTGGAATTCTCAATTTTCCGCCTTTAATATCCGGTTTTGAAAAATCCAGTCCTAATACTTCATCAAAAAGAAGAAGTAGATCATATTTGTCCTCTGGTGGAATATTACTCTTGATTACTTTCCAAACTATGCTTAAAGCCTTGGCGGTATTGAGATCATCATTGATCGCGGCAGTAAACTCTACTCTAAATTTATTAATCTTATTTAATTTTTCTTCTGATAAACTAACTCTTTTTCTATTTAAAATCTGAGACTTGAGAGTCGAGATTTGCGCATGCAGTCCTGCTAAGGCGTTTTGGGCGGCTTCCATCGATTTCCAAGTGAAATTCATCGCAGTTCTGTAATGTGCAGTCAAAAAAAGATAGCGCAAAGCAAGCGGTTCGCATTTTTTCTCCTCAATATCCACAACCCGGTAAAAATTATTCAGAGACTTACTCATTTTTTGCCCATCTACTAAAAGATGCTGGGCATGGAGCCAAAATCTTACAAAAGGTTTTCCGGTTGCCGCCTCACTTTGAGCTATTTCGTTTGAGTGATGTATGGGGATATGGTCAATTCCACCGGTATGAATATCTATTGTTTCTCCCAGATATTTCATACTCATGGCACTACATTCTAGATGCCAACCGGGAAATCCTTTTCCCCACGGACTATTCCATTCCATTTGTCTTTTCACTCCCGGAGGAGTTAACTTCCAAAGGGCGAAATCAGTTGGATGTTTTTTCCCGACAGCCACTTCCACCCTAGCTCCCGCTTTAAGACTTTTTTGCAGCTTGGCAAAGGTTTGTCCGGAAAGCCTTCCATAATCAGGGAATTTTGAAGTGTCAAAATAGATACCATCATCAATTTTATAGGTAAACTTTTTCTCTTCTAAAATTTTTATTAGTCTAATCATCTCTTTAATATGATCGGTAGCCCGACAAATAATCTCCGGTCTTTTGATATTCAGTTTGTCTAACATGAGAAAGAAATCATCGGTATAATACTTAGCGATTTCCCAGACACTTCTTTTCTCGCGCTGCGCTTCCTTTTCCATCTTATCTACCCCTGTATCTGCATCGGAAGTGAGGTGCCCTACATCGGTAATATTCATGACTCTTTTTACTTGATATCCGTTAAATTCCAAAACCCGATGTAATATATCTGCAAAAATATAGGTCCGGGCATGTCCTATATGAGCATAAGTATAAACAGTCGGACCACAGGAATAATAACCGACATTGGGAGGATTTAATGGTTTAAATTCCTCGATTTTTCGAGTAAGAGTGTTATAGAGTCTTAACATATTGAAAATTATTTATCCCACTTTCGTATCTTTGGTAAGTCCCTCAAAGCCTTTGACTCTTGGCTTTTTTACTCCAAAAAGCATACCTCTTGACTGTTTTCCGGCAGGTGTAAAAACGGGTCCGGGAGTTTTTTTCTGGGCTTCCGCAAATGCCGCTTTTTTGCGTTCTTCTTCTTGAATAGTTGCTTCATAGGGACGGGGTTGTCTTGGTTTTTCACTAGGACGCATATGGGCTGGTATTACAGCTGTTAATTTTTTCCTCGCTTCTTCCAATTTTTTTTGATCTTCTTCGCTTAACTGTCTCTTCTTTTTTTCTAATTCTTCTGAAGAGATATTGGGGGAGAGATTTTTCAGATATTCACTTACTTCGTTTTTAGTGTCTTTCTGCCGCCTCAATGCTTGCTCAACGATAGCAGCAGGACTCACAGTATCGGCAATCTGCTTGGCTGAATCTTTAACAATCTCAAAACCGCCGGTGATGATTTTTTTTACCTTAGACATAGTTAAAAAAATCCTAATTTCACTTTGGCTTCTCTACTCATTTTTTCCGGTGACCACGGCGGATCAAAAGTTAACACGACCTCCACCTCTTTTACTCCTTTTAACTTTTTCAGCTTTTCTTTTATCGGTTCAGACATTAATGTGAATAAAGGGCAACCCATGGTAGTCAGTGTCATCGTCACTTCCACTTTTCCCTTTTTACCCATTTTAACATCATAAATTAAGCCCAGATCAACAACTGAGATTCCCAGTTCTGGATCAAGAACTTTTTTCAGTTGTTTCAGCAAAAGCTGCTTAGATAAGCTTATCATTTGAAATATCAGTATTCTCTCCTTCCTTCCAATGCCCTTGATAATGTCACTTCATCTGCATACTCAATATCTCCTCCTACCGGTAATCCATATGCTAGTCTGGTAATTTTTACTTTTGCTTGTCCTGAGCTTGCCGAAGGAAGATTTAAGATTTCACGTCTTACGTACATTGCTGTTGCCTCTCCTTCGATATTGGTGTTGGTAGCCAGTATCAATTCCTTTAATTTTCCTCCTTTTACCCTTTTGATAAGTTCTGCTATTTTAATTTCATCCGGCCCGATATTATTCAAAGGATTGATCGCCCCATGGAGAACATGATAAACGCCTTTGTATTTGCCGGTATTTTCAATTGAAAGAATATCAATTGGCTGTTCTACTATACAGACAGTTGCTTCATCTCTTTCAAGACTTGAACAAATGACGCAAGGATCAGTTTCTCCGATATTAAAACATTTTGAACAAAAAACAGTGGAAATGCTCAAGTTTTTAATGGCCTCACTAAATTGATCAAGTTGGATTTGTGGAACGTGAAGAAGATAAAAAGTGAGCCGGCTGGCGGTCTTTGGTCCAATACCCGGCAATTTTTCAAAAGCTTCAATAAGTTTTTCAACTGATCGGGGAAGAATTCTCATTAATTCTCATTTTATCATCTTTTTCATGGCGGCGGCAATCGTTGAAGCAATAGGAAAAATGGACAGTTTGGCAAATTTCCTATCATCGGGAACTGGTATTGTATCCGTCACCCAAACTTTATCAAGAGGGCTATCCTGCAATATTTTATCCGCTCCGCCGACAAAATCAGCATGTGTGGCAACAGCTATCACCTGTTTGGCGCCTTTTTCCTTCAGAAGATAGGTGGCATTTACCAGTGTTCCCCCAGTGACTATAACATCGTCAACGATAATAGCGATCTTGTCTTCTACATCTCCTACCACTTTCATAGAAAGTATTTTATGTGCGGTGTTTAAATCTCTTTTTTTCTCAATAAAAGCCAAAGGCAGATCAAGATTTTCGGCAAAACGCTGGGCTCTTTTTAAAGCTCCGGCGTCAGGAGTAATTACTACCACATCCTTTTTAATTTTCTCTATTTCAGATTGAAACACAGATAGTCCCGACACATGGATAACCGGAATTTCAAAAAATCCCAAAATCGCTTCATTATGAAGTTCGCAAGTTATCAATTTATCAAATCCCACTGACTCAATCAGGTGAGCAACAACATGCGCTGACAAACATTCACCGGGACGATGAATCCTATCCTGCCTTGCATATCCGTGATAGGGTAAAACAGCGATTAATTTCCTCGCTTCTCCCCTTTTGGCTGCATCACCCATAAGTAAAAATTCCATCAGATTTTCATCAACGGGATTAGAAAGAGATTGGATAATAAATATGTCTTTGCCTTCAATATCTTCTTCGATCCTCACCCGGCATTCGGAATCGGCAAAACGGATAATTTCGGCTTTATTTAAGGTGGTATTTAATTCAGAAGCTATTTTTTGCGCTAGAGGTAAATTGGAATTTCCCGAAAAAATCATTTTAATTAATATATGACATTACTAGAATTTTACCGGTTCGATAACAATCTTGGGAAGATCATCCCTGGGACCAGCAAGATGAAAATCATCACAGGCGCGTGCCATCAGCCTGACAATCTCCAAATAATTTCCCTGCTTTCCGCCGGATGAACCCTGTACGACACAAAGATCGTATACACGCCCCTCAATACCGGGAATAAGAGTGTTTAGAGCAAAATGGGAATAACCATTAACTGTCACCCGGAGTATCTTTGATTTTAAAACTGCTTCTTTAAGCTGACTTTTTTTAATGGTGGTCTTCAGATTACCATAACCATCAACTGATGCCAGTCTAAACAGTGGCATATCCGGAATTTTAGCAATGTCAACTGGATTACCAATTTTTTCCAAATCTCCTTGCAAAATAGCCATTGTAGCCTCTGGATAATAATCTCTTGATCTGAATTGAGTCCCGACGTTGGGCACTTTCACTTCCCACAAGCCTTTTAATCTTTCTTTTACAAAAGACAAATTATATCCGGCATTGATTGAAAAAACTGGGACTGCGCTGTCTAAAAGACCGTAGAGAAAATTTTGTCTACTTTCACCTCGCCAACTATGGACACCTCGAGGTGCAGTATTGGAAAAAATGACCAAATTTTTATGTTCGCTGTGAAGACCTTCTTGAGCGATCCAGAAACCTGTCTCAATTGTAGAAAAGGCATAAACTGGATGTTCTGAAACCATCTTGATTATTCCTTTTTTATCGAAGCGTAAAAAATGATTGCGCACTTCCGCAAAAGCATGATCGGTAGTATATCCCCCGCCATAGTCGGCAATAACTTCAATATGCAGACTACTCTTCTCTATCTCTTCTAAAGAACGATAAGTCCATTGTGTTGGCATAAGTAGATTATAACAAAATTTAAACTTAAGGCAATACCAAAAGCATAAAAAAAGGCAAAAATGATATAATAACGCGAAAATTACCCTGCCCCATTTAATTTTGAATAATGACTTTTATTGAATCCCTAGGTCCACCAACTCTAGAATATCAAGTCTATGTCCGCGGATTTCCCGAAAGTCGCTACCGTACTGTAGAACCGTTTGTACGCGAAGCATTTGATTCGTTCAAATATTGGCCTCATGAGGAACGAGTTTGTATAGCAGATATCGGGGGTTTTCGTAATAACATAATTGCAGAAAAGGTATTTCATGATCTACCCACTATTGCTTTAAATATTCCGAGTGAGTATCACTTCCCAAAAAGATACGGAGATGTTACCTATGACGGTCTTAATATGCCGCTTGCTTCTGATTCGATACCTGTAGTTATGTCTGTAGATGTGTTGGAACAAGTCCATCCAGATAATCGCTTAAGATTGATTGAGGAAATGGTGAGAGTAGCCCAAGAAAGAGTGGTCATCGCCTGTCCCTTTTATTCAGCAGAAAATGTGGGAGCTGAATTAAATTTGTTAGATAGAATGAGAAAGGCGGGCCTTCCGGAAAAGACTTCTATAAAAATTCACCGGCAAAACGAGTTGCCTAAACTGGGAGAACTGGTAGATATGGGACGGAAAATGGCTTTTCCTTTTCAGCTTTGGCCTGCCACAAACAGCAGATTAGACTTCCATCATCTAAATGCTCAAGTGGATGTGCTGCGGGCAACAAACAGAGATATTGAATTGGCAAAAGCTCTTGCTAAAGCAGCTGATGCTTCACTTTCCAATATCGAAAACGTCCAAAGACCAACTTGGAATGAAGCGTACAGAGCCGTTCTAATTATAGATAAATACTCACACGGTAGAGTTTTAAGTCAGGATAGTGATTATATTTACAGCAATACTGAGACTACTGCGTATGGACGTGCTCTTGGATTAGCGTGGTTTGGAAATATTAGAGATCCAGTAAATTATGTATGGAATCCTGAATATCCAGGAACAACAGCGAAAGAAATCCCTTTAAGAGGATTCAATATCGCTTTTGAAGGACCCGATGGCGTAGGAAAAACGGAAACAATACAGAGGGTAGCGGAAAAACTGGCAAAATGGGGTTATACAGTTGCAACCCCTATGAGATACGGGCCAAGACAAAAATTAAGAGAGTGGGAAAAAACCAATGGAGTGCTGCCTGAACCATCTCGTGAGGCTCTGCTTGTAGACACCACAAATCAATCTATCATTGCCGGAAATGCCCATAAACTGCTTGGTTCTTGCTGTATCGCTCTTTCCGATCGAACGCTTACCGGCACACTTGTTTATCATGAAATACACGGAATTCAAAGACCGGTTGAGTATGTGCTCCAAAATACTTATACAATACCTCCTGATCTTACAATTATTTTGGAAGTAGATGATTTCGAAGAGAACTGGAAGAGAAAAGGAGCAAAAGGAGATCCGGCAAATGCGCAAATAACCAAAGAACAGTTGGAAAAACAGAGAAGACTTTACAAGGAAATGAAAGAAAACAAATTTACTGGACCGATTATAAGAGTAAAGAGTAACGGTACTGTTGAAGAAACTTCGGAAGCTGTCCTTGATGCAATTGAAAAATATTTTGGAATTTCAACAAGAAGAGATATCACGAGTCAAGATGAAGTCTGAGAAACAGAAGTAGAACCAGCGTTTGGGTAACCATCCTCCCAAATTACTTCTATTCCATTCTCAGTTAATCCATTAATTTGATCTCTAGTCATACATAAGCAATTAAAATCAGGACTTTTTGAGACATGAACCTCTTTTCTTCCTGAAGCATATGCAGGACATTGTCCGCATTTCTCTCCTATATTGAATCCAGATCCATCTGTGTTACCCCGCAAAAGGCATAAATTAGGAATTCCTATCTGTTGTTTTGCCCAAGGAGTTCCAACTACTCCTGGATTTATTGAGCTTTCGTCTTTCATTTTGAACAACAATTATAGCACATAAACCATATGCAGCTACGTCCCTTCCTGCCAACTGGAGAGATAATGCTTTTGTTCGCCAGTGAGGTGATCGATTTTTACTCCCATTGCCTGAAGTTTGAGCCGGGCAACTCTTTGATCTATAGACTTGGGAAGAGTGTAAACTTTTGGCTTCAACTTCCCTTGATTTTTTACCAAATATAATGCAGACAGCGCCTGATTGGCAAAAGACATATCCATCACTTCTGCCGGATGACCTTCTGCAGCTACCAGGTTCACCAATCTCCCCTCTCCTAAAACAAAAAGTTTTTTTCCATTGGGAAGAACTAACTCCTCGAGATTATTTCTTAAACAACGGCTGCTTTTGGTAATTTTCTGCAAGCCTTCATAATCAAATTCCACATTAAAATGTCCGCTGTTTCCTACAATTGCCCCATCTTTCATATTCTCAAGATGATTTAGGTTAATCACATTCTTATCTCCAGTTGCGGTTATAAAAACTTCTCCATATTTTACCGCCCGACTGATTTTATCGACATTAAATCCATCCATTACAGCTTCCAATGCCTTAACCGGATCAACTTCAACAATCGTCACCAGCGCTCCCATGCCACGCATTCTGTTGGCAATTCCGCGCCCACACCAACCATAACCGCAAACGACAACCCGTTTACCAGCCAAAAGAATATTGGTAGCACGCAAAATTCCGTCAATTGTTGATTGTCCGGTACCGTAACGGTTATCAAACAAGTGTTTTGTATCGCTATCATTAACGGCAATTACCGGAACCTTTAACACTCCGGCTTTGGCCATAGCTTTTAGTCTTATCACGCCTGTAGTCGTTTCTTCAGAAGAACCAAAAAACTGCCAACTTATTTTCATTTTATGCAAGGTGCTGACAAGATCCGCTCCGTCATCCATGGTTATTTGTGGTTTCATATCAATAACCTGTTTAATATGCCGATAATAAGTCTTTTTGTCTTCACCGTGTAAAGCATACACAGAAATTCCATAATCAGCGACTAATGATGCAGCGACCATATCCTGGGTAGATAAAGGATTTGAAGCACAAAGGACCAGTTTCGCACCGCCACTTTTTAATGCAATTGCCAGATTAGCTGTTTCAGAAGTTATATGTAGACAAGCACCAATGGTAATGCCCTTAAATGGTTTGATTTGGGCGAATTCTTGACCCAATTCTTTTACAACCGGCATTTGTTGAGAAGCCCATTCAATCTTTTTTTTGCCTTCTGGAGCAAGTGAAAGATCGGCTATATCGAAAGATTTCTGTTTCATAATTTTATCTCACTCCCAAAATTCTCTTTGTATCGTCTTTCAAATTCAGCAATTGAAAAAGTATGAGTGGTGGTGCCGAATTTCTCTACGGTATAAGCGGCAGCTACTGACCCCATCTGGGCACAAGTTTTTAGCGGAAATTTGCGCATAAAACCGGCGATAAAACCGGCTCTATAGACATCCCCTGCTCCGGCCGGGTCGCTGGCTGCTCTGACTCTGGCTGCGCGAACTGTAAAAGTTTCACCTTCTGCTGAAACATGGGAGCCGGCCTCGCCCAAAGTAGTGATTATGATTTTATCTTTTGACGAAAGAGAGTGCAAATCTGCAATTTGTGTCTTTTTTTCCATCATGCTGATTTCATAATCATTACCAATAATAATCTTGGCGCCGGAAAAAGCAGCATGAAGATCGCTGCCATTTAACCAAGGGAGTTGCATGCCTGGGTCGAAAAGATAAGGTATTTTTGCTTGTTGATACTGCCGGGCAAATTTTATCATCGCTCTGGGATTATGAGGAGCTATTATGCCAAAGTCAATTTTTCCTTCGATATCAAAAATGGACAGATGATCTGAGAGCGAGTCTGCTCCCGAATAAAATCCCCAGATATGATTATCGCGGCTGTCGGTGACTCCAAAAGCAGTCGAAGTATAGAGATTGTTGACTAACTTAATATAAGAAGTATCAATCTCATTCTTTTCTAAAAATTCTTTATAGGTAACAAAATCATCCCCGGCAATTCCCAGAATTGCAGCGCGAACTCCAAGAAGCGAAAGCGAATAGGCAATATTGCCGGCGGTCCCGCCAAAACTTTTTCTCATCTGATCAACTAAAAAGGACACATTTAGGGTATGGATCTTCTCCGGCATAATATGATCGGAAAAAGTACCGGGGAAATCCATGATATGGTCAAAAGCTAAGGAACCTGTGATTAATATCATTTATTTTAACTACGGGTGACGCGAGAGAGGGCATCCCATCAAGCGCGCAGAATATAGGTTTCGAGCACTTGTATGGGATACTCGAGCGGCAGGACCCGTAAATTATAATAATTATTTCCCTCCTCCTAAAAGTCCTTGCAGTCCCCCACTCATCTCGGTCAACTTTCTGGCTGCAATTTCCTGAGACTTCTTGATCGCCTCGCTAATTGCTTCCTTCACACGAAAGTCTTCCTGTCCATCAATTATTAACTGCTTGAGTTTTTGATCCCCACTCATAACCACTTTAACTCCGTTTTTCTCAACAATTACCTCTTCGCCAGAAAGCATCTGCTGCATCTTGACGGCTTGGTCTCTCATGGTTTTAAGATCTCCCAATGATTTAAGCGGATTAAACATAAGCACCTCCCTTCTTCTCACACCACTCTACCACGGCAACTTCAAGTGGCAGATAGGGAATGTTTGTATTTTTGATTTCCACAAACACTCTAGAAAAAAGTCTAATTAAAAGAGGAGTCTCTTTTTTATCAATTAATTTTGGCAGATCAGAGACAACTTTCTCACTCTCTATCCCATATTGAGCCAAAAGAATGCTATGCAAAAGTGTCAGAATATCTTCCACTAAAAAGCGGATACTTGCTCCGCTTTCAGCCAATTTTTTCACCTCTTTCAAAGCTTCTGTAACATCACCTTTTACTAATATACGCAAAAACTTTTCGGCTGATGCATTTTCTCTTCCTAAAAGAAAACTTAAGGTGGCTAGGGTTAACGCGTTTTCTAGAATCGCCTGCTCCAAGATCTTTGTAGCATCGCGAAAAGATCCATCGGCAGAGGCTGCAATCATTTCCAAAATATCATCAGTAATTTTTAATTTTTCACCCCTAATTACTCTTTTTAAACAATTCAATATTTCTGAAATTTTTGCCCTCTGAAAGTTAAACCTAATACACCGGGAGACAATTGTTTGGGGTAATTTCTCCGGTTCTGTGGTTGCCAAAATAAAAACTGCATGAGGAGGCGGCTCTTCCAATGTCTTTAACAGGGCATTAAAAGCTTCATTTGTAAGCATATGAACTTCATCGATAATATAGACTTTAAATCTGGCAGAAACCGGTGCAAGTTTAATCTTTTCCCGAAGATCTCTGATCTCATCAATCCCACGATTGGAGGCAGCATCGATTTCTATTATGTCTAGGTGGCGACCTTCAGTAATGGCAACGCAAGTTTCGCAGACATTGCAGGGTTCGACACTCTTGGTCATTCTGGCAAGCTCCGATTTAATCGGGGCGCGTCCAGAATCTGATTGGGATTCTGGAGTCCTCGCTTCGCTCGTTCCCAGAATGACATCTTTTTCTTTTAAAACTTTCCTTTCACAATTTAAAACCTTAGCCACAATTCTAGCGGCTGATGTTTTGCCGGTTCCTTTGGGACCGGCAAAAAGAAGAGCATGAGGGATAAAGGCGGAAGAAAAGACTCTGATAAGTCTTTGACTTATTTCCTCATTATCGAGTTCTGATAATTTCTGTGGCCGATATTTACGATAGAGAACCATTTTAATAATTTAAAATTTGAAATTTTAAATTTAAAATTTAATCGTGATTGTTTCCAAGTAAGTGTTTCATTCCGTGGATGATCAGCTCATCAATTTTATCATCCATCATCTTATTTTCCTGCCCCGCTTCCTCCCGTGCTTGAGGGTAGGAAATAACAATATCACCAAGACGCAGTATATTATCCGGCGCATCTGCAAAGGGCACATCTTCCTTACCGGACAAGGAAAAGGAGAGAACATCGGTAGTTTCATCCAACTGCCTATATTTCTTATTCAAATCTTTCATTAGCCGATCCCCGACTATACTGATGCTCACCTCAACATGGCTCTTTACCCTCTTTTCCTCTAAGAATTTCGATACAATCTCTCTTATCCTTTTACGATTAACGGTATAATGAGATTCTGTTTTGATAAGAACGTTTATCATCATCTTCTCTCTCTTGCTCTTTTTCTGGCCTTTATTCTTCTTTGAATTTCTTTTTTAGCTTCTTTTCTTACCTCCGCCGGCTTTTGGTAAAATTCCTTCTTTTTGAATTCAAGAAGAAGACCTTCAGCAATCACTTTTCTGGTGAACTTGCGAATGACCGAATCGGTGGTATCACCCGGTTGAGCCTTAACAATAATCATAAAATATAAAACACCCCCTTTTCAGACCTGCCAATGTGCTCCTTCTTTCCATCCACCTAGTAAATGCATGTGTAAATGGAAGACTAGTTGTCCTGAAACTTGCCCATTATTGATTACTACCTTATACCCATCTTTGGCAATTCCCAGTTTTTTTGCTATAACATTTACTTTCAACAGAAGACTGCCTAATAATTCTTTATCAAAGGGCTTTATCTCCTGTAGGGAATGCAAGTGTTTTACCGGTACAATTAAAACATGTATTGGTGCTTTGGGGTTAATATCATAAAAGGAAACAAGTTGGTCATCGCGATAAATAAATTTACCGGGTATTTCTCCTTTTATAATTTTGCAAAAAATACAATCAGCCATAATTTAGCGTTTAGACGCTTTTTAACACTTTAATAATCTCTCTTAGTGTCAATTTTGTTGCTCTTGTTGCCGGATTCTTCATACTACCGTTAAGTATCATTTTTCTGCCAGCATGAAGATACCAGGTAGCATCCCTGTCAAGCCTTTTATATCTATTGTAACACGAGGTAAAATCAACTCCTGACTGGGGCTGTGCTTTTATCCTTACATATCCTTTCTTTGGGTCTTTGCGCACGGCGATAATATATCCCTGACGCTGGGCAATTCTGACTACTTCGTCGTTAATTGTCTCTACTCCTATTCCTTTTCCCCATTTTGTCTTAAATTCCATTCCCTGTTCTTTAATTTCTTTTTCCGCCCAAACTTTATTTTGGAAAGTTTTATAAATTCCATCCAGAGACAACATTCCAAAATCAATTAACTTCCCATTATTATCCGGATAAATTAATTTTAGGCCATCAAATATGGCTACAAGATTGAAATCATAATAATCAGCAGTGGGGTTAGGATAATAGACTTCATGAAAATGATCGATGTCATTGACTATGTCAACCAGTCTTTCCAATGCTTCATCGGGAAAATTATTTTTATTGTTCTTTGTTCTTTGTTCTTTGTTCTTTGTTTTCTTAATGTATTCCAACGTCCTTCTTGCGGCGCACGTATCTTCGTCCGTCTGATGATGATCAAGTCTCCCCAGTCCTGTATCTACATGCATTATGTCTTTGTCACTATCAACTATATTGTTGTCAAGAGTTTTTCCTGCTGGAACAAAAGCAATTTCTGCATCATCCCAACCTGGCAAAAAACGCCGTAGTAACCAGACAGAGGTGATTGCATCAACATCCGGAGAATAATGAGTAACTATCATTTTCATCGCTTTATTTTAATTCTATTAACTAAAAGAGACAAGATGGTAATTGAATTTGGTAATTAAATGAGGAGCTTAATACGCCTGACCGAAGTACCAACGGTGGATGGCATCTTTGCCGCAATAAATACATTTACCTTTTTCTTCTTTGGCGTCAAGAGGAAGAACACGGGTAGTTGCTTTAGTCTCCTCTTTAATCTTCTTCTCACACTCCGGATTTTCACACCAGAATGCAAAAATTAAGCCTTTTTTTGAAGCCATTATCTTTTTGAATTCTTCGTATGAATCAATAGTATGGGTATTTTCTTCCCCAAACTTTTTCATTTTTTCAAAAAGATTTTGTTGAATTTCTTCCAATAAATTTTTAATCTTAAATTGTAGTTTTTCATTTTTAATTTTTATTTTTTCATTATTATCTCTTCTAACAATAGTCGCTTCTTTGCTTTCCAGCTCTTTTTCTCCCACTTCAATCCTAATTGGTACACCTTTCAATTCCCATTCATTAAATTTCCACCCGACTGTTTTTTCACTTCTGTCATCTATCTTCACCCGTATTCCCACCTCCTCCAAATCCTTTTTTAACTTATCACAAAAAGAAGCGGTCGCTTGAGTTTGTGTTATGGGTATAATAACTACTTGTATTGGAGCGATTTTGGGAGGCAAAATAAGTCCTTGATCATCACCGTGGGACATTACCAGCGCACCTATGACACGGGTGGTTTCTGCCCAGCTGGTCTGAGAGACGAATTGTAATTTTCCTTCTTTATCCAGATAGCGGATATTAAATGCTTTGGCAAAATTATCTCCCAAGTGGTGAGATGTACCCATCTGGATCACTTTCCCATCCGGCATCAATGATTCAAGAGCATAGGTAATGGAAGCGCCCGGAAACTTTTCACTTTGGGATTTTTTTCCGACTAAAACAGGAATTGCCAAAACTTCTTCATCAAACTTTTTATAAATCTCTAATATTTTCCGGGCAAAATTATCTGCATCCTCAAAAGTGGCATGAGCAGTATGACCTTCCTGCCATAAAAATTCTGTTGTGCGCAGAAATAGGTAGGTGCGTTTTTCCCAACGGACGACATTATTCCAGAGATTGAGAAGAAGCGGCAGATCCCGATAGCTTCGAATCCAACGTGAATAAGCATCGTACATGATGGTCTCTGAAGTGGGACGGACAATCAAGGGCTCTGCCAACTTTTCTCCACCTCCAATAGTGACAACTGCCAATTGCGGTGAAAAACCGGTGACATGTTCTTTCTCTTTTTTCAAAAAACTTGCGGGAATGAAAAGAGGGAAATAAGCGTTCTTGACGCCAATTTGCTTAAATTTTTTATCAAGATAATTTTGGATAAATTCCCAGATTTCATATCCGTAGGGTCTAATAATCATGCAGCCCCTAACGGCAGAATAGTCAGCTAATTCCCCTTTCAAAATGACATCCGTATACCAGCGGTCGAAATCTTTTGATTTTGCCACAATCTGTTTTTTTTCAAACATATTTGCATTATAACAAACAATTTATTTAGAAAATATGCGGGTGAGGATTTTACCTATATCATTATAGGTAATAAAAACCATAAGTGCTAAAAGCAGTGCAAAACCTACATTATGAATATATCTCTCCCATTTAGGCTTCATCTTTTTGCCTAGTATTCCTTCTGCCACTACAAAAAAGAGTCTTCCGCCGTCCATGGCCGGGAATGGCAAAACGTTGACTATCGCCAGATTGATAGTCATCACCGAAACGAGCTGTATAATATTTAAAAGCGCCTCCATTCCTCCAAAAGAAAGAAGACTGTTAATCTGATCAAGAATACCCACGGGGCCGGAGAGATTGGAAACAATCGGCTCGGCCGTATGGGCAGAAAATGAACGGCCTATCAAAACTCCTAATATTTTTATGGTGTAGATACCGAAATCAAAAGCCAAGCTAAAACCTGATGTCAGTTTTTGGGTTATTTTAGGATAGGAAACCTCTATTACATCGCTTATGGCAATACCCAGCGGTCCCTCCCCTTTGGGAGGCGAAATCCTCGGGATTATAGAAATCGTCTTTGGTTGAAGCGGAACTTGATGATAAACAGTCAGTCTAGTGACACTGCCTGCTTTTTCTTTCATCAGCGATGAAAGGGTATTCGTATTAACCTCCTGACCATCAGCCGCCACTATAATATCTCCAGGGGAGAGTCCAGATAGTTTTCCGGGAGTATTCTTCTCAACATCAACTACTAAGACTCTGCTTTTTTGAGAAGCTCCATGAAACTGATATTTGACAAACTCGGGCAGAAATGTCTTAAACCCGGATAAACTCAAATAAAAATAGAGAAGCACAACAGCCAAAAGAAAGTTCATCATTACTCCGCCTAAAAGTATTGCAGAGCGCACTTTCCAAGGTTTATGCGCAAAACTTTTGGGATTTTTGCGAATTTTGGCACTGTCGTCATCTTCACCCAGCAGCCTGACAAAACCTCCAAAAAGAAAAGGATAAATCGCCACAATCATTCCGTCCTTATTTTTCTTTGACCACAGTGGCCTGGAAAAAGGCAAACCAAGTGCAAATTCCTCCACTTTAATTCCATACCTTTTTGCCAGAATAAAATGGCCAAATTCATGGATCAATATCAGAACTGAAAGAATAACTAAAAAGACAAGGAAAGTAAGAAGCATTAAATTAATTGTTAATTGCTAATTGTTGATTGCAAATAATTATTGTACCCGAGATAACGCTACAGTTCAATTAGGAAAAACGGTATAATATCAGCATGAGTGAGGAGATAGAAATTCATATCAGAACCTATAGGTCACTTTTGAAATCTGCCGGTGAGGTTAAAATCGCCCATCTTATAGACTCTTACCTGAAGATGCACTCCATTTTGCATGAAAAAGGAGAAAGCAAAGAGTTGGATATTGCTGCCTTTATCTATGTCCTCTTGCGGCTTCCTTTTTGCATGTCAAATGTGAAAAAAATTATTCTCGGACAATCCTATGATGTTTTTGCTAAGCATGGGTATAAAATGATCGCCGGCTGGAAAGAAGTAGACTCTCCAGGCAGACGCCGCAAGATGTTCTACGATAGGGACGAAACTCTGGCTGTCTATATCGCTTCGGTCACTGACGTTGATGATCTGATCACTCTTTTGACAGCTTTTCAGATCGAATGGAATAAATTCCATAAAGTCTTGCAAAAAGTTACAGATATCGAAGGAAAAATAAATAAAACTCTGGAAAAAGAAGACATCGTTAGAATAAAAAATATCTGGGGAGAAGACTATCTTCGTTTTCTTGCCGCCATCAAAAGTCGCTCTGTTGACTTCACCGTCAGACTTCTTTCCGGCTCGTACACCGAATACGCCAAAGCTACCAAGATGTGGTGGGATAACATTATGGAAAAACTTAAAAATCTTCATCTTGAAGAGCGCCCAATCTATTTTGTTTCCAGTAATACCCACTCCTTGACCAATCTTCTCACCCGCTTTGCGTTGGAAGAAGAAGATTCTTTAATCCGGTATCTTTATAAAAGTGGCGAAAAAAACTTAATCCGTCTTTGGGAAGAAATCGAAAGCGGAGATTTTTTAGCCAATAAGGAAAATTTTCTTTACTATATAGCCAAGAAATATGCCAAGTATAATCCCAAAATTTTAGAAAAGAAAAAAGCGAAAGAAGAAAGACTGGGCATCCACACAATCACTGCTTCCCATTATCTTGACATAGATACTCAAGTAATTGAAGTAAAAAAACTGGCGGGGATTGAGCTTGAGAGAAGGCTGAAGCTTTCTACACAAAAATTAAAAAATAGTCAGGCTTTGATTATCAATATCGATTACCCCCTCGGTTGGGCAGCTTACCAGATTTTGACCGAAATAGGACAGAATGTGGCAAATATTCTAGGCATATATATCATGGGTAAAGCGGCAACTCTCAACGGCCAGATTGGAGATATCCTCATACCCAATTCTGTTTTTGATCAGCACACGAAAAATATCTATAATTTTCAAAATTGTTTTAAAAAAGACGACTTTTCGCACATATTTCGAACCGGAATGATACTGGAAAATCAAAAAACAGTCACTACCAAAGGCACATTCTTACAAAACAGAGAACTGATAAAGAAGTGGTTTGGTCAGGGTTATACAACTGTCGAAATGGAGGAAGGGCCCTATCTCAATGCAATGTATGAATTTGTTTATTATAACCGCTATGTGGAAAAACAGTTCATTAATCTGACTAATACTCCATTTGAAGTGGGGGTTGCCCACTATGCCTCTGATACGCCTTACAGTAAAGCGAAAAATTTGGGAGTCAGGAATCTTTCTTATGAAGGGGTAGAACCAACTTATGCGATTTCGCTCGCCATTATTAAGAAAATCATCCAAAGAGAGAAAGGCTAGATTTCCTGCAGTTCCTTTTCCTTTTTTTCTCGCAGTACCTCTACTTCTGCCATCATTTCATCTGTCAATGTTTGAATTTCTTTTTCCAGCCATTTTTTATCATCTTCAGAAATTTCTTTTGCTTCGAATTTCCTTTTAAGGTCTGCCATTACCTCATGTCTTACCTGTCTCACCATAATTCTGCCGCCTTCAAGTTTGGTATGGGCAAGCTTGATATATTCATCTCTCCTTTCTGCTGTCAGAGAAGGAATATTTATCCTGATGATATTCCCGTCTGCTGTCGCAGAAAAACCAAGATTAGCACTATTAATTCCTCTTTCAATATCACGAATGACGTTTATGTCAAATGGGGAGACGATAAGCATCCGAGGGCCTTCTGTGGTAATGGTTGCCATCTCTTTGACCTTGAGATGCTGAGTATTATCGTAAGCAGGAATAATGACATTCTCAATGAGTACCGGAGTGGCTCTTCCAGTTCTGATTGTTCCCAAATCTTCCTGCAGCATATGGATGGCCCGAAGCATTTTTTCTTTGACAGTTGCCAGAAGTTGCCGATCCATCGGACATTAGAATAGCAGGAAAAAGATAAGAATGCAACAATGAACAATTGAACAATGTTACAATGGAAAACTTCATATTGTATACTATATACTAAATACTATCTATGGAAGAAAAAGTTGTATTGGAGTTGCGGACGCCAAAGACGGCTGAGGAAACTCCGGAGTCTATGCAACAGGTTTTCGCTGCCCTTTTTGGCGGAGGATATATCCCCCATTGGAAAAGACTTTGGATTAGAGTGCGCACTCTTTCTTTTGAAATTGCCTGCTTTAATCAAAGCATACATTTTTACTGCTGCATCCCAAAGTCATTCCGCACCTTTATTGAATCACAACTGACCAGTCAGTATCCCAAAATTCTTATCACACAAGTGCCTGACTATCTGACCAATATCACCAAATCAAAATATCTGGCAATCGGAAATTTGCAGTTTGCATATCCCTTTTACTATCCGGTCAAAACTTTCAAAGAATTTAAGGAAATTGATCCCCTGTCATCAATCATCGGAGTCCTATCCAAATTGACCACCAGTGAGAATGCGCTCATCCAAATAATTATCGAGCCTCCGCATTTCAACTGGCAAAATATGGTGGAAAGGATGCTTGCCAAAGGCATTCCAGATCCTACTCCCCAAGCTCCCCAAAGGACCAAACCATTTCTCCATTCACGGCTTATTGAAGAAAAATTAAATCAGACCGGATACCGTACTTATATCAGACTCCTTCTTGGGGCAGACACCCATCAACAGGCAATGAACCTGATGTTTAATCTAGCAGGAGCATTTGGCGCCTATGCTCTGGGTGAGGGCAACCGATTTGTTTTAAAAAGGCCCCGGCTTTTCTGGAAAAAAATAATTTTTGGAAGGATTGTCAAAAGACAAAAGAGCCATTTCCCCAGGCATCAGATTTTAACTACAGGTGAGTTGGCAACTATTTTTCATCCGCCTACAATGCTTCTTGCCGGTATAAAAAATATTGTTTGGGGACGCTCTCTGGTTGGCGAACCGCCGCAAAATTTGCCAGTGGCACAAGGCATAACCGAGGAGGAAAAAGTTCAAATCAACTTTTTTGCCAAAGCGGAATTTAAAAATGCCCTGACCACCTTTGGTATAAAAAGGGAGGACAGAAGAAAACATATTTATGTCATCGGAAAAACAGGTACCGGAAAAACCACCCTGATTGCTAATATGGCAATTAACGATATGAGAAACAGAGAAGGGGTAGCGGTAATTGACCCGCATGGAGATCTGTCCGATATTCTTTTAAGATATGTCCCATCATATAGAATCAACGATGTAGTATATCTTGAGCCTTTTGACACCGAACATCCATTTTGGATGAATCCCCTGGAGGTAAAAAATCCGGTGCATAAAGAGTTGGTTACTTCAGGCATCGTCTCCATCTTTTCCAAACTATACGCTTACTCCTGGGGGCCGAGACTGGAGTATATTTTGCGTAATGTCATTTTGACCCTTCTCGAATATCCCAATGCCACTTTGACCATGGCGCTTGACCTTCTCTCTGACCAGAATTTCCGGGCCGGAGTACTTTTGAAAGTGAAAGAAAGGGTGTTGCAGAACTTCTGGCATAATGAGTTTGATAAAATGCACCCGAGGCTTAAAAGCGAGGCTATCGCCCCTATCCAGAACAAGGTAGGCCAATTCGTCCAGTCCCCGACCATAAGACAGATAATCGGCCATCCTACATCTACCATCGATCTTGAAGATATCATGAACAATGGTAAAATACTTATCCTTAATCTGTCCCAGGGAAAACTTGGCGAGGATAACGCTGCCCTTCTGGGAGCCATGTTTATCACCAAGATGCAATTGGCCGCCATGAACAGGGTCAACGTGCCGGAGGAGGCCCGGCGGGATTTCTACCTCTATGTAGATGAGTTCCAAAATTTTGCTACGACATCTTTTATCAAAATTCTTTCTGAGGCAAGAAAATACAGGCTTGATCTTATTTTGGCCAACCAATATATAGGCCAGGTCGAAGAAGATGTCCAGAAAGCCATTTTTGGCAATGCCGGCTCTCTTATATCTTTTGTCATCGGTGCTCAGGATGCTCATTCACTTTCGCGCGAATTTGGCCAATGGTATAAGGAGGAGGATCTGGTCAATCTTGGTGCTTACCAAATAGTCATCAAACTGGCAATAGACAACCTCACTTCCCTTCCCTTTCATGCCCAAACTCTTCCTTTGCCTAAGAGTATCAACCAAAATCGGGAGAAAGTGGTCAGGCTGTCTCAGGAAAGATATACCAAGAAGACTCAAACTTGAGTCTATTAGCCATCCATATGATCTGGAGTAAAGAAAAAAAACTTCCTTTTACTGCTCAAAATTTTCCCGGCCGTTCTCACAGATGGATCGACAGAAAATGGGGCGACGAGGTCCTTCGGCAAAACGAAATACCCCTAACCATGCAAGGAGTTGATGCTTGTATATCTATCTTGACGGGAAAACAAACATTTGAGGCAATTAGGGAAGACATGGTCTCGCTAAATCTACCGGAAGATACTGGAGACAGATGGAAGCGGCCTATCAAATCGCAAAATCCAGAAAGATTCCAGCGGTCGGCATTGGAACATATATTGGGATCTTTGCAATTGAACGGATTAGTAATACAAACGACAAGGCGCGGAGTAACAAGATATGATATGACACCTCTCGGTCTGGAAACATTGGATGATGCCAAAGCTGTGTTTGCTGGATTTAGAACAATCAGCTCCATTTCATGCCCAAACTCTTCCTTTGCCTAAATCCGAAAATCAAAACCGTGAGAAAGTAATCAGGCTCTCAAGAGAAAGATATACGAAAAGGGCTTAAAAATATTTGCAAAATATTAATGGATTTATATATAATGTAATATAATATGGAATTTGTAGAATTGGGAATAGCCATCGGTAAGTTACCTCACAGAGAACCTCAACGACGAATGAAAAATGTTATAGGAGAAGATAGACGCGCTGGGACAAGAGCTGCCACATTTTCGGATGAAAATCCAATTCTGGGTATTCCCACACGTAAACCGACGTATTCTAATAAAGAAATTATGGATGCTCCTCCGCCACCCCAAAAGCCACGGACAAAAAAGGATATCGAGGCTGGAATAGGCTAAACTCTCTCTCCTAGTTGGAAACGAACAAATTTTGCCACGGTAATATTTTCTCCCAGTTTTCCTATGACTTGTTTGACCAATTGTTCAACGGTAATACTTGGATCTCTGACATATTCCTGCTTTAAAAGGGCTTTGACATCTTTCGGGTTCATCGAAGCCACTTGAAGACAAAGCTCGTGAGCCAACTTTTTAAATTCATCGGTCCTGGCGACGAAATCCGTCTCACATAAAAGCTCAACTAAGACTCCAACCTTTCCTCCAGCATGGATATAGGAATCGATGAGTCCTGCTTTAGTAACTCTTCCAGCCTTTTTTTCTGCTTTTTCTACTCCCCATTTTTTAAGAAGCTTCTCGGCTTTTTCTTCATCGCCTTTGGAATCTTGCAGAGCTCGTCGGCAATCCATCACTCCTACTCCCGTTTTTTGGCGAAGAGCTTTTATTTGAGAAATAGTTATCATAATTTACGGGTCCTGCCAGATTAAGCTCGCAGTAAAAATTAAGGTATATTTTTCTTCGGTCTTCCTCTTTTTTTGGGCTTTTCTTCTGTAACTTTTTCTTCTTTCATTTCTTCTTTCTTATCTTCTTTTTTAATCTCCTCGGTCTCTTTTTTATCTTTTATCTTTTCACTTTTATCTTCTTTACCCTGAGTCTGCCGAAGGGCTTTCTTTTCCACTATCTTTCTTCCTTCAATATAGGCATCGGCTAAATAATTGGCTATAAATTTTATACTTCCTACAGCATCATCATTGGCGGGAATAGGATAATCAACTAAATTTGGATCGGCATTTGAGTCAACGATCGCCACTGTTGTTATTTCCTGCTTTATTGCTTCCCGAAGACAAGCAATTTCTTTTTTGATATCCACAATAAAAATACTATCCGGTAAAGAGGAAAGATCAGCAACTCCTGTATATACCGATTCAATTTTGCGCAAAATCTTTTCCAGTTGTATCTGCTCGTGTTTGGGAAACTTGCTCCAGCTACCATCTGTCTTTTCTTTCTTCATACGATTAAACTTGGCAATATTTTTCTCCACCTGCTCCCAATTAGTGACAAAGCCACCGATCCAACGGGTAGTTAGAAAAGGTATTCCTGCCTTTTTAGCGGCCTCGGCAACTACTCCCTTTGCCTGTCTTTTAGTGGCGACAAAAAGGATGTTTTTCCCTTCTTGGGCTAATTTTCTGATAAACTCACCAGCTTTTATGAGACCCTGCCGGCTCTTGGCAAGATCGATGATATGCAGTCCGTCTCTGGCTTGATAGATAAAAGAGGCGGCTTTCGGATGCCATTTTTCGACTTTATGGCCAAAATGGCAACCGGCTTCAAGAAGATTTTTTAACGATATGTCTTTCATCCTAATTATCATTTTTGTGGGTCCTGTCGCTAAAGTATCCCAAACTACGCTTCAAAATCACCCCGACGTACGTCGGGGTTCAAGGCCAGTGAAGCTTCGTTTAGGACCCCTCTTTTGCGCCACCCACAATTAAAGGTACAAATAACAAAAAAGACAGAGATAATCTCTGTCTTGCGAAATTATCTCCTTAATCTAAGATTGAAAATCCCGATTTAATCGGGACAGGAGTAAATCAATCTTGCTTAATTGTTTATATATTAACAGAGTAATAGCTTAAATTCAAGGATAAGTTTTAAACTTACCATCCACCACTTGATCCACCGCCACCACTCGATCCTCCGCCAAATCCGCCAAAACCACCCCCTCCTCCTCCACCGCCACTGAAACCTCCCCAGGTATGGAAAAAACCAGTCGGCAGTCCTTTTTGTTTTCTGACCTGATAATTCTTAGTCAAAATATAATCAAGCAGAAGTCCTACTGCGCCAAAAATAGCAGCACCCAAAATTAATCCGATTATAGAGGCAATTAATACTCCGCCAATGCCACCCAATACCCCTCCCAAAACTCCTCCTGGCCAGATTTCTTTGGTCCTGCCTAAGTAACTGGCCAAATAGGTTCCAACCAGATATATAATAAATATAATTGTTATAATAATTATATCCGGAAAACCAGAAGATTGTTTTGTTTCTTTTGGAGCGATGTCCTTATCAGAAATATATTTTTCAATCTGTGTTACAGCCGCCAGTGTTCCTCCTTCATAATTGCCATTTTTAAATTCAGGCGCCATCAAATTGCGGATAATTTCACCGACCCGTCCATCGGTAATATAAGGTTCAAGTCCATAACCCACCTCAATTCTCATCTTTCTGTCTTCTTTTGCTATTAGAACAAGTAGCCCATTATCAGTCACTTTTTTTCCTATTTTCCATTTTTCGAAAAGTTTGTTTGCATAGGTTTCAATATCCACTCCTTCCAGAGAATTGACAGCAACAACAGCAATTTCATTTTTTGTTGTTTTTTCAAAATCAGAGAGATTGCTTTCCAGTTTGGACCGGAATTCGTTTGAATAAAGATCGGCAAAGTCACTGACGAAACCGACCGGTGTGGGGTAATTGACAGCAAAAACGGGAAGAACAAATAACAAATAACAGATAACAGATAACAAAGATAAAAATATTTTTTTCATCTTTATATGCGAAGCAGGATGCGGAATACTCTTTCCACAACAGATGTCATTCTGGCTTGTCCAGAATCTTTAAAATGAATCATTTTGATTCTGGAGTCGTCCCGATTAAATCGGGACTCCCCAGAATGACGGAATAATTATAACTCTACCTTTGGTGGTTTCTCGCTTCCCTCGACTGCTTTAAAGTAGGCTCTTTCTTTAAATCCGAACATGCCGGCAACGATGTTCGTCGGGACTATTTTGATAGTAGTATTGTAACCTTGTACCAATTCATTGAAACGCCTGCGTTCGACACTGATTCTGTTTTCAGTCCCGGCCAATTCATCCATTAGCTTCGCCACAGTTTCATTGGATTTAAGAGTCGGGTAGTTTTCCACGATCACCAAAAGCCTTGCCAAGGCGCTATCAAGACTTGCTGCGCCTGCTACCTTCTCATCTATGCTTTTTGCGCCAGAATACTGTGTCCGGGCGCGGGCTAATTCTTCAAAAATAGTTTTTTCTTGTTTGAGAAAACCCTGTGTTGAGGAAACTAAGTTGGGAATAAGATCAAACCGCCTCTGATACTGCGTCTCCACCTGAGCCCACTGACCATCTATGGCTGTATTTTGAGTAATTAGATTATTGTATATTCCAAAAACCCATAGACCTATTATTAATACAATTCCTACTACTATTAACGCTATTTTATTCACTTAAATCACCCCCTTTAGAAACTATTTCCTGATTTAATCGGGATTGAAGTTGCTTAAATTTTAATTTGTAAATTTTCTAACTTTTCTTTCACTTTCACCCAAATCTTTTCTGCCACTTCCTCAATTGGTCTGCTGCTATCAACTACAAAATACCTGTCTTTATATTTTTCTGCCAGCTTTTTGTAGCCTTGATAGACTCTCTCATAAAAATCTCTTTGCTGAAGATCTAGCCTGTCAACCTTCTCTGTCCCATTGCGCCGTGCAAATCCCCTCTCAGGAAAAATATCTAGAAAAATAGTTAAATTGGGAAAGACTCCATCCAGAGCCTCCTGATTCAAGCGTAAGATTTCTTCTTCACCCAACTGCCTACCATATCCCTGGTATGCCAGTGAAGAATCAAGGAAGCGATCAACGATAACAATCTTACCACTAACAAGCGCTGGGCGAATGATTTCGCGCACAAGTTGTGCTCGAGAAGCGGCCATCAGATAACTCTCAGTTACTGCAGTCAAATCCACATTCTCCCGATTATGGGTAATATTTCTAATTTCTTCCCCTATCCCTGTTCCTCCCGGTTCACGGGTAGCCACAATTTCGTATCCCTCTTCCCGTAACTTACTGGCAAGAAGACCTACTTGGGTAGATTTCCCACTGCCTTCGACACCTTCAAAAGTGATCAGAAAACCTTTCATGGACATAAATAAAAATTTAAAATATTATAACAATTATAATTATAAAATGATATACTAAACTTGTGGTGAAAAAACTGCCCAAAGCATTATTCACTGTTATTTTTATTGGTTTTTTTGTTCTCTTCCTATTTCCGGAAGCTATTTTAGCAAAATCTTATTCTGTTGACAGTGACAAATTTACAATTAACATCAACAAAGACAGATCTATCGATGTCGAAGAGGAGATAACTTTTAACTTTGAAAATCCCACCAAGGAGATTGACCTGTCTATCCCCACCACCGTCTCCGGCCAAGATTATAGCTATGCTACCAAACTAACCAATTTTTCGGTTAATGAGGCAGATGGAGCAAGTGTTCCACTCCTTTCATCTCATCAGGAACAAAGTCATTTTATGGCTCGCTTTGCAACTGTTGGGACTGCTGATAAAAAAACTTTTGTCATTCGCTTTCAACTATCTCGGGCAGTAAAAAAATTCCCTGAAGGAAGCGAACTTTTCTGGCAACCGATCGGTCGAGAAGAATACGTTGATCGCAGTAATGTCACGGCAATTGTAATCTTGCCCAAAAGCATCACTGATACTTCCACTGTCTTCTATTATGCCCACAGTCCAGCTAAACTAAAAGCGCAGCAGCTTGATCCAAAGACGGTGATGTTTTCAGCAGATAAAGTTCCCGCCGGACAACCTTTGGAATTCCGCGTGGTCTTCCCTACCCATCTGATTTACGGAAAAGTGGATGTACAAAAGAGTCTTACTGATATCGAAGATGAAGAAAAACAATTTAAAGAAGATCAAAAAAGTCAAGAACAAAAAGAGGGGTTTTTTGCCAAAATTAAAACGTTTTTACCCTTCTTTTGGCTGTTAATTAACCTCGGGATAATTCTTTGGTGGTATGGAAATATAAAAAAATACAGCCAGACCTATCAGTTGGAAGACTTACCTAAACAGGTTAAGGAACTGCCCTCAAATCTTCCTCCGGCGGAAATTGAGGTGCTGATGAAATTCGGCGCAGATCCTACCATCAATTCTTTCTCTGCCACTATTTTTGACCTGGTAGACAAAGATTATATCAAGATCAATCCTGATTTCACTCTTTCTTTGAATCAGAAGCTTGCTACCTCCTCCTCAAGTTTAAAAGAATATGAGACACTACTCATACAATTGATTTTCGGCAATAAATTGACCACTTCAATAGAGAACATCAAAAATATCCCCTCAAATCAACAACTATTTCAAAAATGGTGGAAGAATTGGCAAAAAGAAGTCAAAACAGAAGTACAGAGACTGCATCTTTATGATGAAGAATCACTATCTGCTTACAAAAAGGCATGGATAATTACGGCAATTGTTGCCGTTCTCACTTTCAATCCTTTAATTCTTATTGCGGGCAAACTTCTCAATCATCGAATCCGCCGCTTGAGTATCCGCTGGGTAAAAGAGGCTGCCTTGTGGCAGGCATTTAAACGCTATCTTGATAGTTTCTCCGAATATAGTCAATTACCCCTAGATTTTGATAAACAATATAGACAGTATTTTATTTTTGGAATTCTTTTTGGTAATGTGGAAAATTTGATTAAACGAATATCCCGCGAGGCGACAATTTCCGCTTTTGATGCTACCACTTTTGCACAACTTTCAACACTTGCCAAATCATTGAATGCACTGACAGCGGAACTAAATAATCTTCAACCTCAAAGGTTCTAGTATTTACAACCTTTCAAAACCTCCATTAAGAGTTGGGTGAAGAATCTCCGCCGTACCTTTTTTCTTTTTTATGTCTGCTTCCAAACCGGGTTGAAGTTTTCTGGATTTTATCTGCTGTTTTGCACTAGAAAAAATAACCCCAGAATTTTTTCTCTTTTCCCTTTGATGCATAATTATTGCTTTCATATTCTAATCCTGCGCTATTTTTGAGGGCTCGGGTGATTTTTGATCCACGTATTTGGCCCCCTTCTTCTTGTTGTATGGAACCTGCGCCGATGTGGTTAATTGTTCAAAAGTCAGTGCGCAGACCCGCATGCCGGGATAAAGAGCTACAGGAATCCGTCCCATATTCCCCATCTCCATGACCACCTTTCCCTTCCAGCCAGGCTCAAAGATGGAAGCGGTTGAATGAACTACAATTCCCAGTCTGCCAAGGGAAGACCTTCCCTCAAGCCTGGCGAGCAAATTATCCGGAAGCTCAAAACTCTCCATTGTTTCTGCCAAGACAAAATCACCAGGTTGTAAGATAAAGGGCTCGCTAGCGCCAACTTCAACCTCCGAGGTGACATCGGCGCAAAATTTATTATGCGGATCAAAATAAGGATATCGGCTGTGTTCAAAGATGCGAAAAGTACTGCCGAGGCGAAAATCTATAGAACAGGACCCCAAAGCGACTTTAAGATCTGGTTTTGGAGTAATCTTTATAATTCCCAAAGAGAGATATTTTTTGATATCACGATCGGAAAGAATCATACAACAATGTTCTATTATACACTTGACTGCTTTATTTTTAAATATTAATGTAGTATTGTAGGAGTATACATGGAAATATTAAATAGGATCAGAGGCAGTATCGCCTCTGATTTGGAAAAAACTAAAGGCAAAGAGAGAATAATTATAGTGGCCATCATTCTTTTTGCCTTTATCATCGGCATCACCAGTACCACCATTTTTTTCCCGGCAACAATAATACCCCAAAATCCCCGCTTCCAACCGACGATTACTCCTATACCGGTTGATCTGACGCTCTCAAGCGATAAAAAGGAAGTTTTAACCGGCGCCACATTTGCCGCCACTCTCTCCTTGAATTCCTATAATCAGGGTATTGAGGCAGCCGGCTTTACGATAAAATTTGATCCTGACACCCTCAGGGTAGCTACCGTCTCTACCGGTAATTTCTTTAGCGAGCTCCAAAACCAGGCAATTGGAAAAGACACGATACAACTTACTGGTATAGCAGTCATCACTGATAAAAAAATCATAGTCCCTAAAGGCGAAGGGGTGATTGCCGATATTATTTTTGAAGCTTTGACTGCAACTCCCAGTACCAGCATCAAAATCGATAAATCCGGCACTATAGTTGCTTCCGGAGGGAATGATATATTGGGGAAGACAAAAGATTTGGAAATAAGCATCAAGTGACTTGAGAACTATGAATAACAAAAAACAACGTGGTGAAATAGCCACTATTGTGACGGTTCTTTCCGTCGGCATGATGATTATAGGAATGATCGCGGGAAGAGTAGCAGTGCAGCAGACATCAAGGACCCAATCACTTGCTGGGCCGGGTGATTGTCCAGCGCCTCCTGCAGGCAGATGTATTCGAGATAGTTCTAATTGTATAACCCTGACTGAGGATCAAAGGGATGATTTAAAATGCCCTGATACTAACACGCCAATATGCTGTGTTTTAAAACCAACCGCAACACCAACTCCGCCAGCCGCAACAATTACTCCTCCACTCATCAGTTGTACGGATCCTACGGTAAATGGAAAATGTGAAGATCCTTCTTATTGTGCACCAGGTTTTGGTTTTTTTGGTAAAACCGATTGTGACGCTTCAGGAAAAATTTGCTGTCTCGTACACGATCCTCTCTATCCATCAAACTATTGTAATTCTGGCGCCGTAAATGGGGAATGCAGAAATACGAATAATTGTGCTGGAGGATATCAAATTGCAGGAGTTTGGTCCGATTGCAAAGCACCACTGATCTGCTGTGACGTAAATAATCCACACTATCCAACTCCTCCAGCTGGTGCAACTGCAACTCCCCCAACTGCAACTAATACTCCTCCACCATCTGCTGCAACTGCAACTCCGGCACCCGGACGGATGACTTGTAGCCAATATAAAGCGAAGTGGGGAAGCAATCAAATCGACTGTGCTATCGTTACTCCTGCACCATGCGAATACGGCAATACTGTATGGGAATGTCTCAATATCACTTGTCCTTATGATAACAGATACGGTGTAGCTTATCCATTCTGGTGTGGAGTAAGTGAAAACGATCCCCAAAAATATGCTTGGTATCTTATGAACAAAGATGGAGAATGCTGGAACGGATGTCCTGCGAAAGGTACACCAACTCCTACACCTTATACACCAGGTCCGACGGATCCATGTTTTCAAAAAGCAGAAGGCGAAGTCATACAAGCTTGCGTCAACTTTGCCTGTATGACTGATGGAAGCGATAATAAATATAAATGGATGCGGATAAAGCGTATTTGTCAAAATGGCCGAACACACGACGTAGCCAGTAATTTTACCGATGCCTGTCCAAAAGCGTGTTATGACAAGTTTACTACCCTCTATGATCCACCAGACTACTGTAATAATATCAATCATCCCGCTGATGCGGATCTACCAGGGATATGTACAGGAACTGGAGCTACACCTACACCTGGTGGTCCTACCCCCACTGGTCCAACCGCAACCCCTGCAAATCAATGCCAACTTTCTAACATAACTCCAAATCTTACAGCAAAATGTGTTCAATGTATTGCCAGTAAACGTTCAGATGTCACAAACATTGCTGCTCCGAACTGTACACCCGAGCAAAAAATCTATCATTGGTGTAGTGGTGCCATGGGAAACGCTGCTAAGGATGATTGCAATCGTATGAAATCAGATTCTGCTAAATGCGGTGATGCTAAATATGAATGCAATCTCACTCCCACCTCCGTACCTTCAGCTACTCCAACAGCCAAAGGACCAACTCCAACCTGGGATCCAAGAAATCCAACATATACACCAACTCCTACATCCTCTTCTTCTCTCACTCCTACTCCGCCAACTGTCTTTTTCAGGTCAGATATTATAATTTCTGGAGAACGAGCAGGGCAGGCTGATTCTGCATCACAAAATAATAAAGTATTTACCGTTTCAATCAAAAGAGTGTCGGGAGCTGGTGATCCAGGCGATCTGAAATATACCGGAAATGAGTTTGTTCCACCTGATGCAAATGGAAAACAGCAGTTAGATGATGCTGCCCAAGCTAGACGTTTGCAATATCTAATCGATAATTTTTCGACTACAGAAACCGGAAACATATTTAGAGCTACATTCTCGATGGCACCCCAAAATCTATGGTGTGGTATCGCTACTACTCTTGAACCAATACAAATTGATATTACATATAATGATATTCGAAACGTAATTACTAAAAAGGGAGAAATCGTAATGAATTTTGAATTCAATTGTCAAGGTGGTACCCGAAAAGGTACAATCACCCTTCTCTCTGGTTCCTCCAACGAGGCTTTTATGCGGGTATTCAACGATTTTTATGCCGGCAAGCTTACCAGGAAGGATGTCATAGCTTTCGCCGACCAGCTTACCCGCACACCCTCCCTCCAGATACAATTCTGTGATGTCCCAAAAGGAGAGTGCAAAATACCGATATAAAATATGAAGAGCGGAAAGAAAAATAATCTGGCAAAAAGTTTAACAGCCTCTTTTTCTGATTTTCAAAAGATCAAAAAAAGAGAGAGAGTCTTTATCCTCTTTATTATGCTTGGCTGTTTTATCCTTGGTCTGGTGGTTTCAACTACTTATCAGGCCTTGAAATCACAAGTCCAATCTGCCAGTACTGGAAAAGCCAAAATCCAGATTACCTCTACTCCCCTTCTTCCCACTGCCCGCCCCACACTAGGTAAATGAGTTTAATAATTAATGAATAAAAAAAATAGATCAAATAATAGAACTGCCAAACTCCTCACAGTCATTTCTGTTGCTTTTTTAATGTTTGGGATAATCACTGGTACGTTGCTTTCACAAAAAAATCCTGATACAAAAGCCCGATCATACGGAGAACAAGTCCCAGAAACTAATCAATCGAAAATAAATGTTCTTCTGTATAATTCCGTCTCACCCATCGGGAGATCAGATAATATTCCCGCAGAAATTCATCCAGATAAAAATATAAAAGTGAGAGGATACCAGTCTAGTACAAAATCTCCAGCACTATACAATATAGAGGGTCCAACCGACGAGAAAGCACCTCAATTGGCCACCCTTTTAGATAGAAAAGATATTTCTCTCATCCGTGCCTATCAGGTATACGACTGGAATTGGTCCTCAAATGCTAAAGGAAACCTCATTGAGGATCCAGAGATATCTATGCTGGGAATTGCCACCACTCCAGGTGAAGCGCTTCATGTTCCAAATTCTGGTTACTTTATCAATCCAGGTCTTCAGGTAATGATACTTTATGCAGACAACGATAGTATCACTTTACATTATACTCTAGAAGATGATGTCAGCCGCGGATATTCTATTCATGTTTTGGGTATAAAAGTAGATCAGGAGCTACTTGATCTTTATAATTCATTAAATAGTACTGGAAGAAACTCTCTTCCAGCTATGGCGGGTAATCAAATATTTGGTTATACCGAAGGATCGGAGGTAAAAGTAAGTGTACGGGATACCGGTTCATTTATGGATATCCGAAGCAAAAAAGACTGGTGGCGTGGAGTAGGAAATGTCATTGTACCCACAATCAGCGAAATTTTAACCCCTACATATTCCCCGATAGTATCCACTCCAACATCTCCTCCGATCTTACCCTCTCCGACTATTCCTTCTACACCTACCACACCTATTTTACCATCACCCACTATTCCTGCTTCCCAAAATATTCCTTCTCCCACTGGGCCGACTACTCCTTCCAATCCACCACAATTAACAACGATACCTACACCATCTATAAGCTCTACTCCCACTCCGACAAAAACTATGATCGAAGTCATTGCCACTAATCCAATTTTTACTCTGGTTCAAGATTTATCAGCAAAAATAGTAAATTTTTTCAAAACGTCATTGCCATGACAATATTGACAAATATCTAAATTAAATGCTAACTTGAATACATATGGCTTTGCATTCAAATCAAAAAAACTTAGCCATGATTTTGACGGTAATAGCCTTTACTATTACTCTAATGGGTGTAGGAATTGGCTCGGTAATTTCTCCAAAACCAACCTCGACAAGCTCACAAGCAAGGCAGGAACAAACCGGGGAAACTGTTGAAATTACTCCAACACCGTCTCCCACGCCGACAATATCAGAATAAAGTCCTCAATTCTAGGATTACCCTAGATTACTGTATACTAAATACTATATACTCTAAATAGTCCTGCCCTATGATAGGAAAATATTTTAATTGGCATTATCTAGAGGTGTGGCCAAAACTTTTCGTACTCTGGCGAAATCTGGCCCTTTTTCCATTTTATTATTTTTCCATCCAGCAGCATCTCTCTACCCTTTTATCTCCTTGGAAAAGACAACAGGCGCATATGAAAGTTGGTTTCCGTCTGGATGATTTTTTGGGAGTTTTGGGATTTAATCTTATCTCAAGGATCATAGGAGCAATTATCCGCACCTTCACCATTCTCTACGGTCTGATCTTTATGGTAATCACTACAATTTTGGGTCTTTTGCCGTTTTTGATTTGGACATTTATGCCGGGACTGAGCCTGTTTTTCTATTTAGCGCAAAAACCGGATATTAAAGATGAGACAACCGGGATACTCAAAAGAGGGGGCAACAATCTGCAAAAATTGGCGATAATTCTTTTCCAACACGAGATGGGCCGCTTTTTAAGTAACCATTTAGGCTATATCTATCCGAAATTAATCGCCCTATTTTCGCAGTCTCCCCCTACATTAACGCTTGACTCATTTTCAAAATCAATTGTCCAACACGGCGACTTCCTTCGCCTCTCTGATCTGTACGAAGCACTGGCCAAAAGTTACCCGCCTTTCCTCAATTTGCTTACCCAAAGTAAATTGGACAGTAGTGATGTCTACCATGTAGCGTCATGGTATGAGCTGTTATGTGAGAATAAAAATCTGCCGCTTATTTTGGATTTTGAGCGCATTAAATGTTTGCCCGGTATCGGAACCGGGTGGGCCTATGGTTATACGGTAGAATTTGACCAGTACTCAACCGATCTCACCAAAAAAACTGCCATTTTCCCTATTTTAATCGGCCGCGAAAAAGAACTGGAGGAGCTCCAAAGAATATTACTAAAAACTGAAGGGAATAATGTGCTTATAGTTGGTGAACCGGGGGTGGCGCGCCATAGACTTTTGGAAACTTTTGCCCATAGGATTTTAGTAGGCCTTTGCCCTAAATCTCTTTCGCACAAAAGAATCCTTTCTCTCTATATGCATCGCCTGATTGCGACAAAACCGTCTATTTTGGAAGCCAAAGGCCTGGCAGCAGAAATTCTTAGTGAGGCGGAAAGAGCTGGAAATATCATCGCAGTCGTAGATGATATAGATAAATTTGTAACCAGCGGAGAAGGGAGAATCGATTTAACAGATGTTTTGACCAGGTTTGCCGAAAGCCGGGTCGGTTTAATTGGTATTACAACTCCATCTTCATATCATAAGTATATTGAACCCAATCCAACCCTCCTGCCGTTATTTGAGAAAATAGATATAGAACCGCCAACACAGGATGTACTTTTTAGAGAACTTGAACTGTCAATTGTTCCGGTTCTGGAAAGAAAATACCGTGTTACCGTAACTTTCCAGGCGATAAAAAAGACAGTTGAGGATGCCGCCCGGTTTATCTCCACTATTCCATTTCCGGCAAAAGCCATAGAACTGCTTGATCAAAGTGTAGTTTTTCTTATGACTAAAAAAGCCAGAAATATCCTCTTTGCCGCGGATGTTGATGATTTCCTGTCTGTAAAGTTTAATATAAGCCTTGGAGCGCTCCAAATTCAGGAAAAAGAAAAACTTTTACATCTTGAAGAATTGCTTCACCAAAGAGTGATTAATCAGGAAGAAGCAATAAGTGTAATTTCATCTGCCCTGCGGCGTTCAAGACTAAAAGTGTCATCGGCAAAAAAACCAATCGGCAGCTTCCTATTCTTGGGTCCAACGGGCGTTGGTAAAACAGAAACAGCCAAAGCATTAAGTAACATATATTACGGATCCGAAGAAGCGATGCTCAGATTTGACATGAGTCAATACAGAGGGGAGGAAGGACTGGAAAGATTAATCGGTTCTATCAAACTGGGAACTCCTGGAGAATTGACGGCAGAATTAACCGATCATCCATTTTCCCTTCTTTTACTTGATGAATTTGAAAAATCAAACCCTGAGATCTACAATCTTTTTCTGACTCTTCTTGATGAAGGATATATTACCAACAGCCTCGGGAAAAAAATTAATGCCAAAAATACCATCATCATTGCCACGAGTAATGCCGGGGGTGAATTTATCCGCGAACGATTGCAACAAGGTCTGCAAGAGCACCCATTGCAAAAGGCGTTGGTAGAATATATTCAGCGGGAAAAAATATTTTCGCCTGAACTTCTGAATCGTTTCGATAGCGTAGTCGTCTTTTCTCCTCTGTCTGAGGGACAACTGAGGGAAGTGGCAAAATTGCAACTGGAGGATCTGAATGAGAGACTGGCAGTCAAAGAGGTATCTGTTGCTGTCACAGCTGAACTAATCAAGAAACTGGCGACTGCGGGATTTGATCCCCAATTTGGTGCTCGGGCAATGAAGCGGGTCATTTCCGAAAAAATAGAAGACCAAGTGGCAAAAAGACTTCTTGAGGGAACAGTGAAAAAGGGAGAAAGAATTGAGATTGGATTATAAAAAATGTGTGCGCGCTCAAGGAGTTGAACCTTGCACCTCCCAGTAACAATTTGGGCTAGCCATTTGTGGGCGAGCAAGGAATTGAACCTTGGACCTCCTTCTTATCAGGAAGGCGTTCTACCACTGAACCACTCGCCCAAATTTGTACGGGGCTTGTTTTACCGATGAACTAAGCGCGCGTGTAATATGAGGCGCGGAAGGGAATTGAACCCTTGCATAGCTGTTTTGTCCCGCACTTTGCTTTGTGAGGCGCGTGCCAGAATCGAACTGGCGCATAGATGTTTTGCAGACACCCGCGTTTCCACTTCGCCAACGCGCCAAGTCAAACTTGGCTGAGACGTATGACGTCTCGCCGAATTTAGCATATTAATTGTATCAAACAATGCTTACGATAAGCAATATCTCAGAGAATTATTAGAAAGAATTACTTACTTCCTTCATCCTCTGTAAAATTTTTACTGCTTCTAATTCTTTCGCAAACCTGGGTTGTGAATAGTTTTCGATGATGACGGGATAAAAAGAAACATCGACAAGTCCTGTCTCATCAAAAACATAACGGCCTATCACCCCCTCCCTTGTCTCCTGACTCCACATCTGGTCAAAGACAAAATTCCCATGCGCATAGGTAATAAATTTATTTTTATAAATCTCAACTGCCTGCACCCAGTGGGGATGATTACCAATTATCAGATCTGCTCCGGCATCTATCGCTGCATGAGAAAGTTCAACCTGTCTTTCTGTCGGTTTTGCAGTATATTCCACGCCGAAGTGGAAGGCAACGACGATAAAATTTACTTGCGGTTTGAGACTTTCTATATCTTTTTTAATTTTTTCAATATCAGCCCAGGTAATTCCTTCCTTTTTTTCTACATCGTTGTAGCCCAAAAAGCCAAACTTCTTATTTTTCACTTGCAAAATTGCCGGTTCTCCTGTGCCCGTAACTGCTATTCCACTTTCTTCAAGCAACTTCATAGTTTTGTTAATTCCCTCAAGGCCATAATCTCCCGCATGATTATTGGCAAGATTAGCCACTTTAACATGTGCATAGTTTAAACCCTCAATAGCTTTTCCGTCTCCGCAAAAGACCATCCCTTCAATTGTAGGTTTACAACCGGAAAATAAAGGGGTCTCCAGATTTATAAAAACTAGATCTGCCTCTTTAAGAAAATCAGCAGTTTTTTCAAAAGGATAATTAAAGTTATTAAGCCTCACCATAATAGAGTTCACGCTTCTTGCCGGAATTACGTCGCCTGTGGCGATAAGAACATACTCATTTTCTCTATCCTTTTTCGAACCTGCTTCGGTTGCTAAAGGAGTGCGATATTGAAAGATTTCATCGAGCGAAAATGTTTTTACTCGGGGTAATCCCAACTGTTTTTTTATTGGAGTCGAAGTGATTGGATTTATTAATTTCTCTTTCTGTTTAAAATAATAAAAGAAAAAAAGAAGAAAAAATATGGAGATTGTAACGGTTATTATCACCAATAAAACAATAATCCGACGGGGTTGATACATTCTATATAACAACAATTTATCCATATCAAAGCAATTGTCGCAAAGATTTGAAAGTAAAACAAGAATCTGAATCTTAATTGAAAAAAATCCGCCCTTCATATGGACGGAGTGAACGTTACCTCGTTTGGTTACAAATTTCTTACTATCTTTAGTACTCTTCCAAGTTCTTGCGGATCATTCACATGTATCAGGTTGTATCCAAACTTTACCGCGGAGGCTAACGCATGCTCGGAATCATTTAAATGCAGCGGATTGCTTATGAGTTTAATTCTCACCTCATCAGAAAGTTCATCATCTACTACTAACGCAGCAGTAACAGGGATTTTTGACTCCAGAAGAGTATAAAAATCCACTTTCTCCATAAATTCGCAAATTTTATCCGCTAAAACTTCTTCATTTTCTATCCCAAAAGTCTCTCTCATATAAGACCGGAGAGCCTTCCGAACTGGTTGGGATAATGCCATGATTCTTTGTCTTAAAACTTCTACAGGAAGAGGTTTCATTACCATGATGTCAGGAATGTGAGGATTTTTTACATCAAGAATAGGCCAATTGGCAAAATGTATGATAGGTCGTATATCTATATCTAGCCGGTTGGTATATGAATGAGCAAAATACAATACATGATTTTGAGTATTTCTGCTCCACAACCCAAATTCTCCCCATATATTCATCATTTCTACCACCATCCTGGCGTGTCTTTTATATGCATCAGTATGCATCTCCTGGCTAGACATGTTAAGAGTCCGATCAATATCAGCCAAGACGTATTGTTCTTCTTTGTAATTTATCGAATCGTTTGGAGTTATTCTTCTTACTTTAGGTCTAAAACCTGCTTCTAAGGTCCTTTCAATTCCATATGGACCTGCGGTTGATGCAATAAAAAATTCCCGGCCGTGAGGTTTCTTAAAGCGAATTAAATCCACAGAATCACCTGGCGTGAAAACCACATCAACCTCTTCATATTTTTCTTCATCTCCATCTGCTTCTATCCAGGCAAGTTTTCTAAATCCCGGTAAAAAGCGCAACCCAAATTCTAAATCATTATTTATCCCACATTTTACTTTCATCTCTTCAAAATCTTGCGGAAACTTCTTTGGAAGATTGAACTCCTGTCGAATGACCGATAAAGCAAAATTGATTTTTTCAGCAATATAATATGAAGCATAATGTTTTTCTATTAAATCTGGCACGGTGCTTGCTAAAATATCACAGGCTATTTTTAAAGGCCATGGTTCCGCTTTCCGATCAAAAGGGTTAGGAAAGTGTTCAGCATATTCTTTAAGTATTTCGCCTGTATCGTGGAGAAGTTTCGTTTCATCTCCATCTAAGACTTTTATTTCCTTTAGTTTATCTAGTATTGTAACTATTCTTGGCAATGCTTTTAATAAAAATTCTCCGTAGAATTTGGACCGCTCAACCATATCCCGCCTGTCCCTTTCGATGTGAGATTGTGTATGCCGATTTATCTCAACAGCGACAATATCACCAACTTGCTTTTTGGGCAACCGATCAGTTCTAGCCATAATATCAGACGCGTGAGTTATCATCGTAAATCTTCCCGATGCTTTTTGATCAATATTTCTCCATAAATTAGTCAGCCTCTCTCTTATAACTGTATCTTGCCAAATTTCGTCAAGTTTTTCACTACTGACTAGAGTAAAGTCGGTGTTATACACAAAGAAATCCAGATCTTTTAATTGCATGTCTTCCCCATTTTCCGCATGTACCGCCACACCGGCAGATACAGAACCGGCAGGTACGATTCGTATACCATATGCCAAAGATAAGTATTGATCCATATCCTGGCAGAAATGAATGCATATATTTCTCACCATTTTTGAGGATTCTTCAGCGTTTTTTCTACCATAATATTTGGATAATTGATGAGGTATTGGTGGATTCCAGCCGGCTACCGCGGTTTCAAACCTTGATAGAAGCGACACGCAGTGTTCCTTATCGCCTAGTCTATTTCTCGCAAGCTCAAGATGTTGTTCATAAAACCATTTTCTTTCTTCTGCAGTTTCTGGATATTCTCCCCAGAAAATCCAGGACGCATATGGTTGTCCTAGCTTTGAATTCAGATTTTTATAAACCTTTTTATCTGCTTCCAGTTCATCAATAACGTGAGCTGTTGAAAGAATGACTACATCTTGATTGGAAGAGGCGGTTCTGATTGCATCTAAAAGTTTCGTCTTTCTGGTTCTATAATCTTCAATATTACTATCTTCTGTAACTTTCTCCACAATTTCTGCTATTTTAGGATTGAACCAATTACCCACTTGTTCCCTGGTCAATCCAGATAGACCCGTATCATGAAGTATGGCCGCTGCCATCAGGGGTTTATTCAATTGGGCAAAATCTACAGAATCGACTAAAATTTTTGCTACTCTGTCACTATGCTCAAATGACGTGTCCCCCGGTAGAAATCGATACTGGTCATCCAAAAAAATATGGCCTATATAGCGTGACCTTTCGTATAGATCAGGTATGGTCAAGCAAGCATTTATTTCTTGAGCTCTTCGCTGTGCTATTTCATTGTTAGGCATAGTGAAAAAGTTATTTAAGCCGATATTATACAACTATCAGATAACTTGCACAAAATTGACCACACAAAAAATCCGCCCTCAATAGGACGGACTTTTTGATTGCGAAATGTATTATCCGCCTAAGCTTACTTTATGACTTTTCAGTACTATTCGTACACGTCATAAAGAGCGCTTGAGCGGCGGATTGCTTTGACAAGCAAAAAGTGGTAGGAAGAAAAATGCACACTAATAATAATCTAAGTGCGTAAAAAATTAGAAAGGAGGTGATCCATCCCCACCTTCCAGTAGGGATACCTTGTTACGACTTAGTCCCCATCGCCGAGTTCGGCTTCATCCCGATTAAATCGGGACATTGGCCGCCCTTGACTTTGTTGGCTTGACGGGCGGTGTGTGCAAGACCCGAGAACGTATTCACCGCGACCTGCTGATCCGCGATTACTACCGATTCCTTGTTCATGAAGTCGAGTTGCAGACTTCAATCCCAACTGAGGCGAAATTTCAGAGATTTGCTTGAAGTCACCCTCTCGCACCTCGTTGTTATTCGCCATTGTAGGATGTGTGTGGCCCACGGCATAAGCGCCGTGCTGACTTGACGTCGTCCTCACCTTCCTTCCCGTAATACTACGGGACCGTCTCGTTTGAAAAAATTAACAAACGACGAGGGTTGCGCTCGTTGCCCCACTTAAGGGAACGCCTCACGGTACGAGCTGACGACAGCCATGCAGCAGCTTTGTTATCATCCTTGCGGATCTACCCCTGTTTCTAGAGGTATAAACGATAACATGTCAAACCGTGGTGAGGTCTTTCGCTTCGTCTCGAATTAAACCACATGCTCCACCGGTTGTGCGGGTCCCCGCCAATTCCTTTGAGTTTCAACCTTGCGGCCGTACTCCCCAGGCGGGGTGCTTAACGCGTTAGCTTACGTCACCCCGACATAACGTCGGGGCAACTAGCACCCATGCGTTTACAGCTAGGACTACGCAGGTCTCTAATCTGCTTCGCTCCCCTAGCTATCGTGCCTCAGCGTCAGGAGAAGGTTGGTTTCCTGCCTTCGCTCTTGGTGTTCCTTCCGATATCAACGCATTTCACTGCTACACCGGAAGTTCCAGAAACCCCACCAATCCTCAAGCCCACCCATCTCTCACTCGTGATCTCGTTAAGCGAGACCATTTAAAATGAGATGTAGTGGGCCGCCTACGCGACCCTTTACGCCCAATAAATCCGGATAACGCTTGCGCCCTACGTATTACCGCGACTGCTGGCACGTAGTTAGTAGGCGCTTATTCTATCCGCCGCGTTGGCGGATCAAAAGAGGTTTACACCCCGAAAGGCTTCATCCCTCACACGGCGTCGCGCGGTCAGGCTTTCGCCCATTGCCGACAATTCCTGGTTGCTGCCACCCGTAGGTGTATGGCCCGTATCTCAGTGCCATTGTGGCTGTACAAGCTCTCACTCCAGCTACCCGTCATAGCCTTGGTAGGCCATTACCCTACCAACTAGCTGATAGGAGTAAGGCTCCTCTCAAAGCGAGCAGTTACGCCCTTTCCCCCGCACCAAAATGGTGCGGGGGGTATGCAGGATTACCCCGTCTTTCGACAAGCTATCCTCCACTTTGAGGTAGATTCCTTACTATTACTCACCCGTCCGCCGCTCTCCGATTTGCATCGGAGCGCTCGACTTGCATGCCTAAGGCACGCCGTCAGCGTTTATCCTGAGCCAGGATCAAACTCTCAAAAAAGAAATTCCTACCACTTTCTGATTGTCAAAGAGCATTACAAAGACCAAAAACCCCGCCAAGTAAGCGGGGGTTAATACAAGCTTCTTGGCGTAATTTTCTATTTCACTTCAATTTTCCTCTCTAAAAGTTATCTACACTTCTTTCTACTGCTTCTGAATATAACAAATCGGAAGTACACTGTCAAGGTTAATTTTTCCTAGAAGATATTGCCGGTAGTACTGTACCAATAATAAGGAACAACCCGGCAATACCCAAAAGAGATACTGTCATTTCCGTCGTCCCAGATCGGGGAAGCTCTGTAGGAACAGGCGCCGAGGTGGCTCCAGGAGGACTAGTGGGAACGACACCCTCTTCAATTACATAAGTACAACCGTTAACATCTGTAAGGATATTAGAGATATTTACCAAATCCTTCTTTCCCCAAATTTTTATTGCACCTCCATCTGCAGTAGTATCGTCATATTGTTGATAAAAAGTATAGTCAAATTTTGCCTGACCGGCTTTTAGAGCTTTAAAAGTTATTTGGCCAACAGAAGTACTACCGGTATACTCAGCTTGACTTTTACCATAATCCATCCGAAAATTGCCGTTTCCAACGGTATTGGTAGTTGGAGCAGTCCAATTTGTAACGGTGGTAATTGGAGTTATCTGACTTACTTGTGCCTGAATAATAGTGCTACCATAAGTACCTACAATATCTGCACCGTAGATCGGAAAAGATCTGGTATCGAAAACAATATCCACTGCGAAAATATCTCCTACTTGATAGGTGCCACTTGATGGTTGGCATTTGGCGTTAGATTGAGTAGCAAAAGCGCGTGAGGGGGAAAGCATCAATAATGCCCCCAATATGATTAAAGTTACCAGTATTCTCATTTGGCAGATAGATTAAATTTTACTCCCGTAGTCGTTCCTAAAATATTGCTAACAGTTGATTTTTCCAAAACTTGTGTTTTACCTTCATCATCCACAAACTCCATATCGGATTCAACAGAACCACTTTTTACCAGTGGTACAACATGAAATGTGGCAACTATTGGAGAAATGAGCTTTTCCTCCTTTGCCAGGGCAGAAAATGAAAAAGTGCCGCTTTCTTCGTCAATTATCCCCCCTGAAGTGATAAATGAGCTACCCCCTGACAAGGTTGAGGGCAGAATGTTGACTTTATTTTTATCAAATTTTATGACTATATCAACGCCAGCAATAATCTTATCTGAAACTAAAGAGATACCAACCAAATCCGGAGCAGAAAAATTTAAAGACAATGATGCACCACCAGCTTTTGCTCTTGCTCCCTGAGAAGCTATCATCTGTTTCTCGCCTACTTTAACTGCTGATACCAAAACAGAAAGAACTAATACAAATAACCCCAAATAAAGCGGGAGTTTGGAATAGGATTTCATCCTATTTCCATTATGGAAGATATAACACCCCTTGTCAACTGATGTTTATAACCAAACCTTATGGTAAAATCGTATTGAAAAATTTTATAATTGCTTCTTTTGTCTGTTGAATAAAATCGCTAACTTGCTTTGTAACTTTTGAGATAAAAGGGGTCGGTATTGGGGTCGGAGTGTTTTCAACAGTTTCTGTAATTTGAGGCGGTGGATTAGTAGGTACCGATGTAGGATAAAAAATCGGTTGAGTAGGCACCGATGATTGTGGCGTAGGAGAAAAATATATTCCTGGAGGTAATGTTGGAATAGGCGTTTCTGTTGGATATAGGATTTCTGTAGGTGTTGGCTCTGACGGAATCGGAGTATCTGATGGCCGAGGAGGATTGGTTGGTTGAGGTGGATTAGTAGGACTGCTGCCGTATTTTGGACGCATGGTTGCCTCACTGTCACCAATCATACAGCCATAACCACTCGGCATATTAGTACCGATATCTTTGTTTGGACTTGCGTCTTTATCATGCCATATCCAATACCAGCCGCATTCACCTCTGTATTTTTTCCCTGACGGCAGCTGACCGCATACTGACATCTGGCAATACCCCCGCAATGGCCAGTCACATGCATGATATGGTTGTTCGCCGTCTGGCAGATCGGAAATATCTCCCTTTTCATTGAGCTGTTTTATTATATCATCACAGCAAGATGGCTGATTCGTACAGAATTGTGCTTCTTCCTCTTCGGTATATGCATAGGTCCTGTTTTCCTGGGATTTGTTTTGGACCACCCACCGGGTCAAAAAAATTCCGGTAATGATAAAAAGTAAAACAAGGAGGATGAAAATATTGAAGCCTGCAAGAAGTTTCCCTTTTGACTGAAGTTCCTTTATCTTTGCGCTCATACTGACAATATACCTCAGTAATTCCAGTTCTTTTCGGTAGCGTTTCTCCTGTTTATCAGCTTTATTAAGTGATTTGCCTATTCCTTCCCACCTATGCAGTTTCATCATAGATATAGTATGAAAGGAGGTGAATAATAAGTCAAGAAATCAAGAGAGTGAAAAGTATTAGAGGATTTAATTTGTTGGCTTTTTATCTGTCTCTTCTGGAAGGATTGTTTTCTTTTCCTCTTCCTTTGGCAATTCCATCTTCTTCTCTTCAGCCAATTCTCCCTCTTTCTTTTCCTCCGCTTTCTTTGGAGCTACTTCAACCAGAGTTTCTTCCTCTCTCTTTACCTCTTCTTTGGCTCTAGCTTTGGCTTCTTCTTCTACTTCGAGCTCTGTCATAATCTGTTTGGCCGCCTCAAGTTTAGCTTTAAGATATGTCAGTGTCTCGACATTAGAAAATCCTCCCAGAAGCAAAAATGGCAAAATTTCCGCTACCTGTTCAAAACCCTGATGTTTGAGTTTTGGATCACTGCTAGAGAGTAAATTCGAAATATTAGTCATATTTTTAGATTCCTCCGCAAGCCACTGTTCTCTGGTTTTAATTTTTTCAGTCTCTGGAACTGGAGCTTCTCTATAGTGCTTTAACCACATCTTCTTCACCTCTTCATAATCTTCAACGGACACTTGGGTAGTCACTGTCTTCATACCAATAGGCAGAGTTACTGTTGGAATCGGTACACCGGCAGGCCTGCCAACCACTGTTGTAGGTCGCATACCTGTTGGTACCCCAGCAATTGTTGGAGCATGTACTCCAGCTTTTATTGGGGTAGTTACTTGTGATCTAGTTCCAACCATCATCGAAACTTGTGCCGCCAAAGCTGCATCCTTCTTCTCTTCACTGGCTACCAAAATCGATTGGGCTACTCTATCCCCGGTTGAAGCACGTGTCTGCAACTCGCTTTTTAAAGCGGCAAAACGCTCCCGTTCAAGAGCCGAAGAAATTCTTTCCGGTTGTGATAATTTCTCCAGATTTTGTTTTACGTCTGCCCTCCTGACCTGATTGGTCTCCAAACGAGACACATCCGCAAGAGAACCTATGGCTACTTTTAGAGCTTGTGCGATCTCATTAGTATTAATCTGTGAAATTTCTTTAACCCTAATCTCTTCAACTTGAGTCTTTTCCACTTCTTTTACTTTCTCTTTGATGCTTTCCCTAAACGGAAGTTCTACCGCAATTGCCGCCTTAGAGACAGGGGGAGGAGCAGGAGGTGACGGAGGAGGATACTGACGCAACCGATCAAAAATGGAATTTAAAGTGGCATTTCCGGAAACTATCGCTTCACAACAGTAATCACGGAAGATTCGCAGCAACCACCATGGCAAAATAATTGCTGCCCAAAGCATGACAAGAGCTATTACATATTCAGCATAGGTATCGACATAATTGGCAGTATTGCCGGGAGAAATCACCTGTGCCGGACCACCATAAAGAATATTAATGGCGGTTTTATAGACCTGTCCTTCAGGTTTGTCCACTCTGCCAAAATTAAACCCATAGGGTATACCATGAACCCATACCTGGGTAATCGTCACCAAAAAGAGCATCATTAAAGGGCCATAAAATAGCCACTGGAAAAATACTCCTATCCATATCCAACCGACATTTCTGATAAAAATAAAGGGCATCAAAAATGCCAAAAAAGGAGCGACAACCAGAAGAAACCATAAAATAATTGCCCGAAGGATTAAAAGCAGGGCCATCACGTTGTAGGTCATAGAGGTGATTCGGATCAATAAAAGTGAAGTGTTGGCCATTTCCCAATTTAATGGATTACTGTCACGAAATCCCATGAAATTGATATAGTTGTCCTCAATATTTCCCGAACCAGAAAATATCACATTAAATAGATCCCCTCCTACGGTTCTTCTGATAAATTGCATCGCAATCTCACTTATTTGGACCAGTCCCAAAACAATCAAGTACGAGATGAAAACCCATAGAAAAACTAAAGCCAGCCTATAAAAGACTGATATCCAATTTACTCCGGCAACGGGAGAGGAAATTCCCGAAAAAGTACGTCCTATGGAACCCCTTCCGGAACTTAATATAAATCCTAATCCAAAGGCAACAACCACAAATACCAAAAAAATCACGCATATTTGTACTGATATAAACCATACTTTTGCCAGGATTGGCGCATTATAAATCGGAGGATGAGTAAATACCCACCATAAAAGTTCACGGGCACGTTCTGCATTTTTCCCCACCTCTGTTACTTCTGGAGAAAATACCCAAACAGGTTCACTAGTTGTGGGTGGAGTGGGTGTTGGGCTTGTTTGAGCAAACACTGGTTGCGGATGAAAGATATGAGTGTTGGAAACAAAAAATAAACCCAAAAATATAAGAAGCAGGGCAAAATGAAGCAAAAAAGATCTTTGCCCGGAATTTTTCTTTTGGGCAGGAGAAAAAACCATATCTATATTAAGCTTACTTAATTATTATAAGAATTGTCAATAAGAAAACGGAAGATTTTCTACAATCTTATAGAGCACAATGCCACAAGTGACCATCACATTTAGAGATTTATTGATACCGAACATTGGCAGTTCAACAATCGCATCAGCAATCTCTAGCACCTCTTTTGATACTCCGTATGTCTCATTCCCTACTACAACCGCAATGGGAAAAGTCACTTTTAATTTTGAGAGTGGAATACTTTTTTTATCTTGTTCAACGGCGATAATTTTTAAATTTTTAATTTTAAATTTTAAATTTTTAATTGCCCCGACAGCAGTCGGGACTTGTTCCCAATCAACCCAGCGCCAAGTGTTGATGGAAGCCTTTTTTATCCTGGGGTTTGGCGGAGTTTCCGTCTCTCCGCAAAGAAATATTTTTTTGGCGGCAACAGCATCTGCCAGTCGGAAAATCGAACCCACATTATAAGTATCCAAAACGTTATCAAGAATAATATAGATAGGATTTTTTTTGATTGTCTTAATGATTTTTTCGTCCGGTTCTTGAGTTCTTAACTCCCTAGCATTAAGTTTCACTATGCTTTCTCCTTTTATCAAAATAAGCCAAAAGATTTGCTATCCTTAGCGAGATACTACCTATTAGAATCCCCAAAACTGCCCCTGTTACTACGTCACTCGGATAATGTTTGCCCAGGTATATTCTGGAAAAACCAATTAGAATTGCCAGTAAAAAATACCACCATCTCCATTTTTTATGATGAACAGCCAGAATTAAGGCTCCCGCAAAAGCAATAGCTGTATGTACCGATGGAAAAGAATAAGTAATTCTTAAATCTTCGACTACTTGAGTTGAAGGCATTTTAAATTGCGGCCGCTCTCTCCCTATCCAATTTTTAAGTCCCAGTTCGACAAAAATAAAAATAAAAATTATCGACAATATCAAAGCAAGCAGTCCTTTTTTATCATTTATCTCTTCCAATAAGATCAATACTGACACAATCACCACCCAAACGATCCCAAATGTTCCTACTCCCGAAATAAAGGAAAAAAAGGAATCAAAAAGTATATTATGAGGAAGATGATTAATGACAGTAAATAGCTGATGGTCAAGCTGCAACAATATCTGAATCACAATTCTATTATACTATTTTATGTAGGGCTTGCTGTAGGAGAAGTTGTTGGTTGTCCGCCAGCTGGCGGATTGGTTGTGGGGGAAGCAGCAGCTTTTGTTGGAGAAGGAGCAGCAGTTGGTGTCTTTTTCACTTTTGGCGTTGCCGAAGGGGTGGAAGACGGGGTGACTGGACCGGGTGTCGGGGTATAAAAAATCACTTTAAAACTGGGCTCTGCCGGAACCGGAGAAAGCAGCTTTTGTTTACCTTTAATCAAATAGACTCCGGCAATAATTATAATTATTACTACCAGAACTACTAAAATCTTTACCCAACGATTGGATCTTTCTTCCATACCTTCTTATTATACGGAAATTTTCCCAAAAAGCAAAATATCAGGGCGTTACGGTGTGATAGTAGGAATACTAGTAGGAACAGCCGGCGGTGTAACCGGTGGTATCTCCATAAGGGTATTGCTCTTAGCACAATTCCCCACAGTCAACGGCAATGCAGCACACTGTAGCATAGGAAGCGATTTAATCATTTCATCTCCCTTTAAGCTCTGCGCCTGAACTCCCAAAACTTGAGGAATTTCAGCAGTCGTCTCTTTTGCTAAATTGTTATACGAAGGTATTTGCCCACTTAAAGCTTTTTCGCTGACTTCCAAAGGCACCTCCTGCGCAAAAAATTCCTTCGCCTCGTGATTTCCGAAATTTCCGAAACCTAAAAGACCACTAAGCTCACCCCATAAACGTACAATAAAGTCAAAGCCTTCTTTTTTAGTAGTAGCAATTTCTAAAACATTTTGGGCAGAAGTATCTTTAGAGCTGTCCAAAAAATAATTCCTGGAAGTATCAAAAGTCCAATCATGATTATCACTACCAGTAGGCACTACATTAGCCGCTTGACCAACTTCAAGCGGAACTGCGGCTAAAAATATCTTGCCCAAAATTTTTGGAATCTCAAGTCTCTGTAATATTTCATCCAAAGGGTTAGTTGAAGCTGACGTATCTAATAGTGATACCTGTTGTAAAGAAGGAGTTGGAGTAATTTCCTGAGCAAACGAGATAGTAGGAATAATCAATAACCAATAATAAATAACCAATAATAAAAATATGGGCAGTTTTACTTTCATTAAGAATAGTATAACAGAGGAATCAACTATTTTATATCTTCTTTCTTCCAGGCGGCAAAAGTGCATTTCGGATAATTGCTGCACCCGTAGAATTGCTTACCACGCCTTGTGCGCTTAATCAACATATCCGCATTGCATCGTGGACATTTAATTTCGATCTTCTCAACAATATTTTTGGTGAATTTACATTTGGGGTATGCCAAGCAAGCTAAAAATTTACCATATTTTGATAACCTGATTACCAGTTGACTGCCGCACTGGGGACATTTTTCATTAGTCGTACCTAAATCCATTTTTACCCTGTCTGCCTGCTTAAATACAAGATCCAGTTTCGAATAAAAAGGGGCATAGAAATCGCTTATGACTTGATTCCATTTCAAATGTCCATTGGCAATTTCATCCAACTCATCTTCCATTTTGGCTGTAAAACTGACAGCAAAAACATCAGGGAAATACTTAATCAAGAAATCATTCACGGCAAATCCCAGATCTGTGGGATGAAATTTCCTCTCGATTTTTTCTACATATTTTCTATCCTGAATAGTGGAGATAATCGGTGCATATGTTGAAGGTCGACCAATACCCTTTTCCTCAAGCGCTTTAATCAATGTCGCTTCTGTGAATCTCGGAAGCGGCTGTGTAAATTTTTGTTGAGGCAAAACCTGTATTAGTTGCAATAATTCATCGCTAACTAATGACGGTAATTGTTTTGTATCATTATTTTCTCTATTATTATTCTGGTTGCTGAATTCCGAATCCTGAATCTTACCATATAGAGTAAGCCAACCGTCGAATTTTATCCTCTCGCCTGTTGCCCTCAAAAGATATACTATTTGATGTCCGGCCGGATCATTATTAATATATTTTTCCGCCAATATATGAATAGTCGTCTGTTCAAATACTGCTTCCTTCATCTGACAGGCAAGAAATCTCTTCCAGATGAGACTATAAAGAAGCTGCGCATCTCTACCTAGGTCTTCTGGAAATATTTTTATATTTTTCTTTTGATCGTTATTTAATTTCTTAATATCATAGTCTCCCAATATCCTTATATCTGTAGGTCTAATTGCTTCATGTGCTTCCTGTGCTACTTTGGAGGCAGTTTTGTAAAATTTAGGTTTAGCGGGAAGGAAAGGAGTACCATATATACTATTAATATAGTCACGAGCCATCTTAATTGCTTCAAGTGCAATGTTGGTAGAGTCGGTACGATGATAAGTAATCAGTCCTTCCTCATATAGAGTCTGGGCTCCCTTCATCACTCTCTTAGCGCTCCAACCAAAACGGGTTGAGGCCATCTGCTGCAAAGTGGAAGTGGTAAAAGGAGGCAGCGGAAATCGCAAAGCGTCTTTTATTTCGACATTAGAAACTTTATATGACGCCGTCTTTAAATTATTGACAATCTCTTCTGCCTCCTGCCTATTTTTTAGCTCAGCTTTTTCTCCGTCTATCTGGACCAATCTAGCAAGGAAGGATTGATCTTTTTCTGATATTTTTGCCAATTCCACATCAATCAGCCAATATTCTTGCGGTTTAAAACTTTCAATTTCTCGCTCACGTTCTACAATTAACCTCACGGCAACTGACTGTACACGGCCTGCAGAAAGCCATCTTTTACCAAGTTTATTCCACAAAAGCGGAGACAACTTATATCCAACCAGTCTATCCAAAATTCTTCTTCCCTGTTGAGCATCAACCAGTTGCATATCGATGTCGCGGGGATGAAGTAGGGCATCTTTTATAGCTTGTTTGGTAATTTCATGAAATACTATTCTCTGAAATTTTTTATTTTCCATTTTTAATTTTTCATTTGAGCTTATCACGTGGAATACGTGATAAGCGATCGCTTCTCCTTCGCGATCTAAGTCTGTAGCTAAAATAATTGAAGAGGAACCATCTGCAATTTTTTTCAATTCGGCAACTCTCTGTTTCCTCTCTGGAATAATTTGATACTCAGGAATAAATTGGTAATTATCTGTTACCTGTTTTATTTCTATTCCTAACTTTTTCTCCGGCAAATCCCGGACATGACCCATGGTTGCTTCAATACGATAATCACGACCTAAAAATTTACTTAATGTTCTAGCTTTAGTTGGACTTTCTACAATAACTAAATTTTTCATACTATTAAGCACAAAACATTTTACAACTAATGTCAAGTATGCAAAATATGATTTCCAATTCAGAGCTTTACAGCTGTCTAAATAAAAATATAAAATATTTTACCTCTTGACAAAATTTTTTATTAATTTATTCTTATTTTGCATAACATATTTGCAAACATGCCTGCCAAAATTCCTTTTTCTAAATACCTACCAAATAATTTATCTCATGCAATACCCTACCCGATAAAGCTTCTTGACGAGGAACCCTTCTCTGATTTTCTTGAGAAAAACGGCTATCTCTCTCTTTCCCGCAAACTGACATTAAAAGTTTTTTCTTCACCTCCCGAAATACAAGAAATTTGGCAACAATGGACTAGAGACTCTTCTGTTTTCGATCTCTGGAATGTACGAAAATCATTTTGGGGAGGATATCATTTTGATCCATATTTCTGGACCATAATTAAACAAAAGGGAACGCGGGAAGAAGTAATCGGTGTTCTGCCACTTTGGTTCAATGCTAACAAGAGGCTTCCTACAGACACCGCTGATTGTGACAGTCAAAAGTATGTTTGGTTTGGCAGCAACTGGCCTGAAGATAATATTTTTTTTGTTAAAGATGCGGAACTTATTCCTCTGCTTCTTACCGCCGCTCCAAAACCTCTAGAACTAGCCTGTATTAAGCCTCTCTCTGATTACAATTTTCTTTTGGAATTTCCAGGTTTTGCAAATGAGGAAGAAAAAAAATATTTCCTTGATCTATCTAAGATTTCTACACTTGACGATTATTTAGCAATACTTAAGAAGAAAAAGCGCTACAATCTACGGCGCGACCGCAAAAGAATCCTGTCTCTTAACCCTCAAATTATCATTAATCAGTCATCTCATCTCGAAGAATTATTTAATTTAAGTATCAAGAGATTTCGTGAGATTTTTCCCGATGAACCGGATGATCAGTCGGCATTTGAAGACTTCCGAAGAAAAAATGTTTTTAGGAATCTTTTGAAAAATGCCACAGATTACCAAGCGCGACTTATCTCAACTATTGTCAATGGAAAAATCGAGTCAGTGGAATTTGGGTTGGTTTATAAAAAAACATATTACGCCCTAAATTCTGGCGCAGATATCTCACGTTACTCTGGTATCGGTGTTTTCTCCAATCTGTTGGTTTTGGAAGATGCACTAAGCTTGGGTTGCAACAAAATTGATTTTCTGGAGGGCGACAATAACTGGAAAGATTCCTGGCACCTGCAGCACATTTATCAGTATCAGTTCATTAAGTAATCTAACCTCTTTGACAAAAATATTCTTAGATGATTTTTAAACCGTACACACCTGCCTGATTTAAAATTATTTCTTTCATCTCCATGAGACTTAGAATACTGCCGACTTTTGCGGCTGGAAGTTTACTCCTTCTGACAACTTCATCAAAATGCAAATTTTCATTTTTTAAAATCTCCAATATCTTGATTTCCTCTTTTGTAAATTCTCCAACTGATTTCATTTGCTTATTTGTATATTTGCTTATTTGTATATTTTTAATATTTAATTCCTCCAGAATATCTTTTACTTCGCTTACCAATTTTGCCCCTTGTTTAAGAAGAATTGTCGGTCCTTTGGAATACTCTGAAGTAATTGGTCCAGGGACTGCAAAAACTTCCCGACCTTGTTCAGCTGCAAATCTAGCAGTAATTAATGCTCCACTATCCTCTGCTCCCTCGGTGACGACGACTCCTAACGACAACCCACTAATGATTCTGTTTCTGGCCGGAAAAAGTCCTTTATCGGTTATCATCCCCAATGGAAATTCAGATATGACTGCCCCATATTTTTTGATTATCTGCCAATAAAGCGTAGTATTACTTCTTGGATAAATAATATCAACTCCGCAGCCTAAAACAGCAATTGTTCTTCCCTTATCTGCAATTGCCGTTTCATGAGCAACTGTATCTACTCCGTATGCCATGCCGGAAACAATAACCAGTCCGGCGTCGACTAGTTCCTCTACTAATCGTCTGGTAACTTCTCTGCCATAATTGGTAATTTTTCGCGTCCCAACAACCGCTATACGAGGTTGAACCTCGTTAAAGACTGTCATATCACCCCGGACATAGAGAAGAAACGGAGCATCGGGTATTTCGGCAAGAAGGGAAGGATAATCTTTATCTTCTAAAGTTATGACTTGAATACTTTTTTTATCCAGGTCTTTGACATATTTTTCTAAAGAAAAATTTCGCCTGAAATGACAGAATTTTGCCGTTAATTTTTCTCCTAATTTTATTTTTATCAGATCTGCCTCACTCGCTTCCCAAGCTTTTTTGACGCTGCCAAAATACTTCTTTAAGAGTTTAAACCGCAAGGGTCCGATACCGGGAAAGGCCGAAAATCCCAGCCAATATTTTTTCTCACTACTTATCATAATTATTTTTCAAACCAACTTTCCAGGATCTTTTTGGCAATTGGGGCTGCCACATTGCTTCCTTCACCTCCACCCTCAACCACCACTGTAACTGAAATTTGCGGATTAACAACAGGGGCAAAAATTGTAAATAGAGCATGCGTTCTTCCTTTAGAATCTCCAAATTCAGCCGTTCCGGTTTTACAGCCGACAGGAATTTCTACCATCGGTTGTCCAGAGATGGTTGCTTCTGCTGTTGGAAAAAAATCTATCCCATCAATTTTCAATTTACTATTTGCAATTTTAAATTTAAACATTGGCCACCCTGTCCCACCGGGACTACAAGCCTCCTTCATTCCCTCTTTAATCAGATTTATCGTCTCTTTTTTGATTCCTAGATCCTTACATTGTTCAATTTGCTTGCCCGCCGAAGCATTGGCAAGAGCTGGGCCTTGAACCAAGTACGGCTTACACAGTTTTCCGCTATTGGCGATGACATTCGTCCAGGCATTAATCTGCAGTGGAGTCGTTAATATATCTCCTTGTCCTATGGCTATATGATAAGTATTACCTAAATACCAAGGCTGCCCCCTGGTTTTTTCTTGCCACTGTGGGTCTGGCATAAGCCCCCCTTCCTCACCGGGGATATCAATTCCCGAAGTTGTACCTACTCCCACTTTTTTGGCGAATTTGGCCAATTTTTCAATTCCCAAAGCCTCCCCAGTCTTGTAGAAAAAAATATCGTTGGATCTGCGGATTGCGGAAACTATATCAAGCATTCCCTCTTTTCTTCCATATTGAGTAAAATACCAATTACTAAAAGAAAATGCTCCCACTTGAAGGATACCCGTATCTTCAAATTTGGTATCACGACTGATAGCTCCATCTTCCAGTGCAGCCAAAGCCGTCACAATTTTGAAAGTTGAACCGGGCGGATAAAGCCCGGAAGTTGCACGGTCAAATAAAGGCTGATTCTCGTCTGTCAACACTTTTTCCACTTCTTCCCCCCGAATAAATATATTAGGATCAAAAGTTGGAGAGGAATAAAGAAGATAAACTTCACCTGTTTTGGGGTTCTCCGCAACTATTGCACCCTTTTTATCTTTAAAATCTTCTTTGGCAATTTTTTGTAAATCTAAATCAATTGAAAGAGTTAAGTTTCTCCCAGCAATCGGTTCAATTCTACCTAAAACTCTCACTTGTTCACCCATCGCATCTACTTCTGTCAACTCACGCCCACTCACCCCATGTAAAATATCATCGTATGATTTTTCTACACCCATTTTGCCGACAATATCACCCGGCTCTCTATCCTCATTTTCTCCCGCTTCCCCGATAAAACCCACTGCATGTGCGACTGTATCACCAAAAATATATTCTCTAGTAACACTTTCCTGTAACTCGGCAGATATCGTTGAGGGCTTTCGCTCAAAATAGACTTCATTATTTGAACCTTTAAAAAGCGGAATATTGCGAACCAGGGCTCGTCCGTTTCTGTCATAAATTATTCCCCGAGGTGCAACAATTTTTTCCTCCCGGATACGGTTTCCTGAAGCAAGTTTCTTATATCTATCTCCTTCAATAATAGTTAGAACAAAAAGGCGAGCCAAAAGTATGCCCAAACCCACGATAAGCATCAGGATAAAAAAAATAATGTTAGACTGCGACTGTTTGTCACTGCTTTCGTCAATTTCCTGAATTTTCCTTACCTTCTCCCCTTTAATAATTTCATCAGAAAAAGCACGTCCAAAAGGATTAATCATTATACCGATAACTTTCCCTTCTCCCACACTCTTGGGAATACTCTATTTACGAAAAATAAGATAAATGTCCCGAAAACTGCAACCAGCACCAATTTCATAAAATTTATTTCTCGATAAAACAAAAAGCTATAAATACTGGCTGCTAAAATAAGAAAAATTAATCTATACAATATACTTCCCGGATAAATCCTCTTTCTGTAATATTTCCATAGAAAAACTAGAATTAAAAAGAAAAGACTGTCAATACCAAGAAACCTAAGAGTAAAAAGATCAAGAATAAGTCCTGCCACAAAAGCCAATAACTCTCCCCTCTCTTCCCAAATGGTGGCGGTGAGAAAAGTGATAATTAATGTAAAAGGGAAAGTTATCAGTGACGATTCGATAATGATACAAAGAGTTAAAATGGCAAAAAATAAAATCATAGTAATGTCACAGTGATGTCACTATAAAAACAGTCGTTTCTTTTTGATAATCTAGAAGAGGCGTTAATTTGGCTTGTTTATAAGGGGCGGTATCATCACTATTTATATGGCTAATTTTACCGATTATAAGATTGGGCGGCAGTGAGTCACTGCCGGCAGTTATAACTTGATCATCTAAAAAAAGTGGCTCCTTTTGTAATATCCTCGTCATCAGAATTGAACCACCAAACTGTCCCACCACTTCTCCAATCGTTCCCCGGGAAGTCTTGGCGGAAATCTTCATCTCAGGGTCATTTGGCAGCATGACTAAACTGCGTGACGATGTAGTTTTAACCACTTTACCTAAAAAGACAGTGTCAGAAACCACTGCCATGCCCGCCTTTACTCCACTTGACTCTCCAACCGAAAGTAGCATAAATCGAGAAATTCCTAAGACTTGGGAGGGAATGAACTTAAAAGAGGACGGCAACGGTGCTTCGAGTTGACTCCGCAATTTACTGTTTTCTTCTGTCAATTCTCTTACCCTAAGCATTAATTCTTCATTAATACGTTTCTGTTTTTCTACTTCAGTTGTAAGTTGGAAGAGGTGAGGATATTGCCAGTATATATTGCCAATATTTTTTGCGCTTGTGATTGTCTGATAAATAATCTTCTGCACTGGCATAATCACTAATTCTGCCGGCTTCTTTATACCATTCAACATGCCAAAATAATCAAGGATTACGAGGAAAATAGCAGCAATAAAATACCAGGGGATAAGATTTCGTTTGGCCACAATTTCAATTTTAAATTTTAAATTTTAAATTATTTCAGTCCTCCCGTCACTCTTACGCGCGAAAGTAACTTCTCATCATCTAAGACTTTAGCCGCTCCCCGCACTACACATGTCAGAGGATCGTTTGCTACCCAAACAGGCATTTTGGTTGCCTCAGCAATTGTCCGATCAAATCCTGCCAGAAGTGCTCCTCCACCGGCCAATGTTATTCCCTGTTCCAAAACATCACCAACCAACTCCGGTGGTATTTCTTCAACAGTTTCGTTTATCATCTCAATAATCTGATTGACAACAGGCGCGATTGCTTCCCGCACTTCAGAAGATGTCAACTTGACACTTTTTGGCAACCCATTCTCTAAATCCCGACCCCTGACAACCGTATGTTTCTCACTATGATCGTGATAAGCACTGCCGATGGCAATTTTAGCTGCTTCTGCCGAAGGGATTCCCAAAAGCAGCGAATGTTTCAGGCGAACAAAACCTATCACCGCTTCATCCATTTCATCACCGGCAAGCCGCAGTGATTTATTTAAAACAATACCACCCAGAGAAATAACAGCTATCTCGGTAGTTCCTCCGCCTATATCTACAATCATGCTGCCTCTGGCTTCATCAATTGGCAGACCACTACCTATCGCTGCGGCCATTGGTTCCTCAATTAAATATGCAGTTCTGGCGCCTGCAGAAAGCGCGGCATCCTGAACAGCACGTCTTTCTACTTCGGTTACTCCGGATGGAATGCCCAAAATTACTTTTGGCCGGGGAATTTTGGGAAAAATGGACTGGGGATTTTCATGTACTTGAGAGATATAATGACGAAGCATCGCCTCGGTGGCATCAAAATCGGCAATCACCCCATCTTTGAGGGGTCTGAAGGCTTCAATCAAAGTAGGAGTCTTTCCAATCATTTTTTTAGCTTCACTACCAATTGCCAAGATCTGTTTGGTTTTTCTATGCCGGGCAACAACTGACGGCTCTCTTATGGCAATCCCTTTTCCTTTAACATAAACAAGGGTATTGGCAGTACCAAGATCTATGGCCAGATCATGACTAAAAAGTCCAAAGAAAAAATCTAACATATCAGTGGCACTATTTTAGCAAAGAAAGAGAAGAGAATAAATGAGGAGGAAATAAACCTTTACGCTTGATTATTATTTCCCTTATCAAAAATCCCCTTCTATCATCACTATCCCCAATAACCAATATTCCTATTTTCAGCTTCGCCTCTTCTTGAACCTTTTTTAGACATTCTTAATCTTTATCCTTCCTAATCCTTTCTTAACATTTATATTCGATCTCTTGATATTTCTACGCTCGAGCGATAAAATATCAAAGATAGAAAAAAGAATAGTTTATTATTAATTTCACATATTTAATCTCACTTACAGAACAACTAACCAATATGAGACAATCAACCAAACCCAAGTCTCCTCCTGATAATTTAAGTGATACCAATATTTCAAAAATTAGTGAATTAATTTTAAATCAGCTAAAAAGAATCGATAAAAAAACAAAATATGCACCCGTTATGGAAATTCTCTCTCTGCTGGGTAAAGGAGCTGTTATTGCTGCTGCCATTCTTGCTCCAAAATCAGCAAAAGTTCTCTACCCGCTTATGCAACAATCACCCGATTTTAGCAATTGGAAAAAATATAATCTATCCTATCTCAAAAGAACTTTATCTCATCTTGAAAAAACTAAGAAAATCGAAAGAATTCATAAAGGTGGAGTTGAAATACTAAAACTATCCTATAATGGAAAAGTAAAATTATTAAAATATAGTTTGGACCAATTACATATAGATAAACCTAAAAAATGGGACGGAAAATGGCGACTGGTACTCTATGATGTACCGAAATCAGATAAAAGCCTCGGTGATGCTATAAGAAAGAATTTATTGAATTTTGACTTCTACCCTATTCAGGAAAGTGTTTATATTTATCCATTTCCCTGTTTTGATCAAATCGAATTTTTAAGGCAATATTATCATCTCGGCAGTAATGTTCAATATATGGTAGTCGACAAAATTGAAAACGATACGATTTATAAGGATTTTTTCGGTATCTAACTACTCTGGAATCAAACCACACTCAAATTATACCCATCAATAATTTTGAAATAAATACGCTCGAGCGATATTTTTTCAAATATTTAATTTTTAGTTTAATACGTGCTTGAAAAGAACAAAATACAAATTAAGAAAACAAAATGAGTATATTGGTTGTAATTATTTAATTGATGATCTTCCTTGATAAAAAGCTTTCTACGCTCTAAAATGTCCTCATGGTAAAAATATTTTCTTTTCTTCCAAATAAGATTATCGAGTATTCTTTTTATCTCCTTTTCTTCCTCGTTCCCTTGATCCTTACACCTTTCAACTATGAACTTTTTGAATACAACAAAATGATGGCGACTTATGCCTTGACAGTTATTATTATTGGAATGTGGCTTATAAAAATGGCCATAAACCGCAAGGCAGGAATTGTTAAAACACCGCTTGATATTCCACTTTTACTTTTCTTCCTTTCTCAAGTGGTTTCGACTATTTTTTCAATCGACAGACATGTCTCAATATGGGGTTATTACAGCAGATTTAACGGAGGACTCCTTTCAACCATCTCTTATATTCTCCTCTACTACGCCTTTGTAACTAATTTTCCCAAAGAAAAAATAAAAAAATTGCTTGTGTTAACCCTTTCCTCTGCAACTCTTGTGTCTTTGTATGGAACACTTGAACATTTCGGGATAGACAAAAACATCTGGGTGCAGGATGTACAAAACAGAGTGTTTTCCACTTTGGGACAACCCAATTGGCTGGCGGCCTATTTGGCTGTTTTGATACCAATAACAATTGGGTTAACTCTGAATAAATTTTCAAATTCTATTGGGTTACCTGCCCGCATTGCTACGCAAAGCGTTGCAGGCGGGTTGGGTTATTTGGTTATTTGGTTATTATTTTACGTCACTCTTCTCTTTACCAAATCCCGCTCGGGATTCTTGGGTTTTGGAATCACGAATGTCATATTTTGGATTCTCCTGTTTATCAAATATAAAAAAGAAATTATCAAAGCACTTTTAATTTTTAACTTTTCGCTGTTAATCTTTAACTTTATTTTTGGCGCTCCCTTTGAACAAATTAATCGCTTCACTTTACCCGAATTATTAAAAAACCAGTCCTCCCTAACTAAGACTTCGCAGGATGAGAAACCTACAAAATCCTACGGTTCTTCTGTCATCGATGTAGGTATCACAGAATCCGGCACAATCAGACAAATTGTTTGGAAGGGAGCCATCAATATCTTTCGCCATTATCCCTTATTCGGAACAGGGGTGGAAACTTTCGCTTTCTCATATTATCAATTTCGCCCAATCGAGCATAATATGACTTCCGAGTGGGATTTTCTCTATAATAAGGCACACAATGAATACCTGAATTTTGCTGCCAATTCCGGTATATTTGGTCTTGGAAGTTATTTACTGCTTATACTTGGGTTTATCTGGTGGAACATTAGATCCATGGGAATCAGGAATCAGGAATCAGGAATCAGGAATTGTGAAAGCGAGAATACGAATAATCAAAAATTCTTAATTCATAATTCTTACTTCTTAATTCCTAGTCTTTTCACCGGTTGGCTTTCAATTCTTATCACCAACTATTTTGGTTTCTCAGTCGTCATTATCCAATTACTTTTCTTCTTGATTCCGGCAATTTCATTCATGCTTATAACAAAAGCAAACAACAAAGAACAAATAACAGAAAACAAAGATATAAGAGCTATGCAATATATTTTTATTTCTGGTGTATTTCTTGTTATTTGTTATCTGCTATTTGTTATCTGCCGACTATGGTACGCTGACATGATTTTTACCACCGGCTATAATGCTGTTCGCAGTCAAGATTATGTTTCTGCCTATCAGTCTCTCAAAAAAGCGATAACTCTAAATAAGAACGAACCATTGTATTATGATGAATTTTCTTATCCGGCAGCAATGCTAGCCATGGCGCTTTCTGACGACAAACAAGCTACCCTTTCTGCTCAAATAAAAGAAGAGGCCATTTTGGCAAGTAATATTGCAACAACAATTTCGCCCCAGAATGTCAACTTTTGGAAGACTCAAACCAGAGTCTATTTTGCTCTTTATCAAATTGATCCAAAATATCTATCTAATGCTGCTCTATCCTTGGAAAAAGCCCGCAGTTTGTCTCCAACCGATCCAAAAATTACCTATAATCTGGCTCTCATCTACGATAAAATGGAGAGAAGGAAAGAAGCGATTGAACTTCTTGCAGAAAGCGTAAAACTGAAACCTGACTATAGAGATGCATACTTCGCCCTGGCACTATTTTATGAACGAGATAAACAAACGGATAAAGCAAAAGAAATGTTGCGCTTTATTTTGGAAAAAATTAACCCTTCGGACGAAGATGCAAAAAAGAAGTTGGAGGAGCTAAAATAAATATGATCGTCTCTGTTCCTAACCCAATTTTAACTGCTCCTGTTCAAAGAATAAAAAAGGTCGACAAGAAAATTCTACAAATCGTCGACCAGATGAAACAAACCTTAAAGGGAACAAATAATCCCAAAGGGGTAGGATTGGCTGCACCGCAAATCGGTATCCCACTTTCTATTTTTATCACCAGACCGAAGGAAGACTCTCCAATGGATGTTTTTATCAATCCAGAAATTACCTGGAAATCGGATAAACTTGCTGAGCTTTTCCGGCCAAAGGATAGCAAACCTGGAGCGCGAAAAGAAAAGAAGTTAGAAGGCTGTCTCTCGATCCCCGATGTCTGGGGACATCTCAAGCGCCACACGAAAATAAAACTTCGCTATATGAATATTAAAGGTGAAATAAAAGAGCAAGAATTTGAAGGTTTCATGGCCACAATTGTTCAACACGAGGTAGACCATCTCAACGGCATTCTTTTTACCAAAAGGGTTTTAGAACAAAAACAAAAACTGTATAAAATAGAAAAGGATGAAAAAGGGGGAGAAAATTTAGTGGAAATTGAAATATGAAAATAATCTTTTTCGGCTCATCAGAATATTGTATACCTATCTTGGATAACCTCTATCATAATTTTCAACTTATTGCAGTTGTCACAAAACAATCTTCAGCCGCCCAACAATTTGCAGAGCTACATAGTATTTCCGTCCTTACACCCAAAAATAAAGCGGAATTATTGTCTTTAAAAGGGGAAATAAAGCAATTCCAACCTGATTTGGCAGTTGTTGCTGATTACGGATTAATTATTCCTCCAGAGATTTTTACTCTCCCTAAATATCAAACTCTTAATATCCATTTTTCGCGCCTTCCTGCACTTCGCGGGCCCTCACCGGTGCAATTTACTATTCTAACTGGTAAGCATTGTGCTTGGATCTCTATCATCATCATGGCCAAAGAGATGGATACGGGAGATATCATCTGGCAAAAAGAGATTCCTTTGGAGGGAAATGAAATCAGTGAAAGACTTTATAAAAAATTATTCCAGACAACTGCCCAAGAGCTGCCAAATATAGTCAATTTATACACCCAAGGCAAGTTAAAAGTGCAAAAACAAGATCACGCTAAAGCAACCTATACTAAACTTCTAACTAGAGATGACGGCTTTATTCCTCCAAAGTTATTAGATGATGCATTAAAAGGCGTTCCATCAAGCGATAAACTCGAAAGAACTATCCGTGCCTTTACTCCTTGGCCTGGCGCTTGGACGAATGTTCAGATAACAGATAACAAAAAACAAATAACAAAAAGGTTAAAATTATTAAAAGCTCATCTGGAGGGAAATGGACTAATTTTAGACATGGTTCAACTGGAAGGCAAAAAGCCGGTTTCCTGGAAACAGTTTCAAGCGGGCTATCCAAATTCCAGATTTTAAATTATTTTTCCACTGCTTCTTTGATTCTTTTTACACCTTCCGTAAGACTCTCCAGTGAGCCGGCAAAGGAGATGCGAATATATTCTTCTTTTTCGCTTGGCAACCTCTTGCCAAAATGAATTCTGGATAGAACAGCAACGCCCTTTTTGTTTTTCTTATCGTAAGTCAGAAGATACTTTCTCATCTCTTCCGCATTTCTTAACCCTAAATTACGGCATGCCTTTGTCACATTTGGAAAAAGATAAAAAGATCCTTTGGGACTGCGGCACCTGATGCCTTTGATTTTATTTAAGGCAGGCACTACCACATCTCTTTTTTCAAGATACGAAGCTACTTCCTTTTGTGTTTCACGCTGATCTTTCCCTAAAGAAGCCTCTGCACACAACATCAGTGGCTGCGGCAGACATGACCAGATATTGATGGCAAAAGTCAAAAATTTACTCATAAATTGCTTATTTTTAGAAATCGCATATCCCACCCTCAGTCCCGTCATGGCATAAGTTTTAGAAAAAGCATCCAAAATCACTGTACGCTTTGCCATATCCTTCTGACTGGCAATGCTGGGAGTAACTGGCAGTTTATTGCCTTTAAAATGGGCCGTTTTGATCCCCTCTTTACCAAAAGCAAGACGGCTGTAGCATTCATCGGAGAGAATATAGAAATCATACTTTTTGGCAAGGAGCGCAATTTCTCTCATATCCTCTTCCTCTAACACTCCGCCTGTGGGATTGGAGGGAGAATTCAGTATCAACAGTTTTGTCTTTTTGCTAATTAATTTTTTCAAATCCTCTATATCAAAACGGAATCCCTTTTTCTCTTTTAGTTCTATCGGGACTCCTTTTGCTCCAATATAATCAACCATTGATTCATAGATTGGATAACCGGGAGTTGGATAAATCACTTCTTCTCCCGGATTAACCAAGATAAAAATTGTTCCGGCAATGACCGGTTTTCCCCCGGGTGTGGCAACTACATCATCCGCCTCATATTTTACAAATCTGGAAGCAGACATATATTGGGCGATCTCACGCCTTAGACTCTCCAAACCTTGTGAAGGAGTATAATGCGTCTCGTGACGTCTGAAAGAGGCAATTGCAGATAGCATTGAGGCATTAGTAATATTGCATCCCGGCTCTCCAATATTCATGCGCACGATGTCGTATCCTCTTTTTACCCAGCCGCTGATTTCCGGTCCAACTGCAAAAGCATTTTCAGTTCCAATCCTCCCAAAAGCAGTAGCAAATGGTTTCATAAAAGTCTCCTTTCGATTATTTTAATATAAAGAGTATTTATCTAGTATTTTTTATTTCTTTTTCAATTCCACAACTTTTTTCACTATAAATTCTGCTGTCAGTCCAAATGCTTTCATCAGCTCCCAAGGCGCTCCCGATTCTCCGAACCTGTCATTTACCCCGATCATGCCAAATTTAGGAGTCCTTACTAAGCCTGCCTCAAGGATAGCCGCTGCCACAAGGTTTCCAAAACCTCCTTTTTGATGCTCTTCTGCTGTGACTATCACCTCTACCTCTTTTGCTGCTTTTATTATTGCTTTTTTATCCAGCGGTTTTATGGTATGAACATTCAAAACCCGAGTCTCCACTTTGTATTCTTCTTTCAGTATCCAAGCTGCCCGCATGGCTTCCGGTACTTCAGGTCCGCAGGCAATGATGGCCACCTCTTCTTTCTCATCTTTATAATCTCGCGCCAAAACTGTTTCGAAAGCATCTTTGAAATTCTCTTTCACACCCCGGAGACGGATAACATTGGCACTTCCAAAGACAAATGGTGTATTTTCATCTGTCACAATAGGAGTCGCTTCTCTGGCAAAACGCAGATATTTGGGTCCTTTCAGTTTTAATAAAAGGTATTTGGCGGCTTTGTAAGTTTCGACACTATCGCAAGGAACAATTAAGTGCATATTGGGTAATATCCCCACAACGGATATTTCTTCCAAAGACTGATGTGTAGCGCCATCAGCTCCTACAGAAATACCACCATGGGCTCCGCCAAAAAAAACATTGAAATTACCATAGCAAACAGAGGTTCTCATTTGATCCGCATTTCTTTGAGAACAAAAAACTCCATACGTAGACAAAACTGGCAATTTCCCTTCTTTAGCCAGTCCTGCCGCGACAGTGGTTGCACCAGCTTCAGCAATTCCCATGGATAAAAATCTATTTTTTCTTTCGGGATATTTGTCATGAAATTTGGAGATCTGTACCGAGTCGGAGATGTCCAGACCCAAACAGACTACACGTCTATCACTGCCTAGCTCAGATAGTGCTTTGCCAAAGCCAAAACGGGTTGGCTCCATCACTGCCTTCATTTTTTCCTGTCTATTCCAGAAATAGTCTTGGGAAAATTTAGGTAGCAGTTTTTCGATTTTTTTATCATTTTTCTTCTGAAAAGCAACTGCTTTGGCGCGCAGTTTTTCCAGATCGATTTTTCCTAAAAGTCCCAGTTCTTTTAACCCCTGCTCCATTTGTTTTTCATCCGGGGCTTTACCATGCCAAGAGGCTACATTCTCCATGAATGAAACTCCACGACCCTTGATGGTTCTGGCAATTATTGCCACCGGCCTGCCTTTTACTTTTTTGGCCTTGATAAAGGCTTGCAGGATTTTTGCCATATTATGTCCGTCAGTTCTTATGACCTCAAAACCAAAACTTGACAACCTTTTTTCCATCGGATCAAGCCGCATCACCACTTCTGTTGATCCGTCAATCTGCAAATAATTCCGGTCTATAACTACGATCAAATTATCCAGTTTATAATGGACTGCTTCCATGGCGCTCTCCCACATCGAACCTTCATCCCATTCACCATCGCCCGTAATTACATAGACTTTATGAACTTCTTTATCAAGACTGGCGGCGAGTGCAATTCCTATTCCAATTCCTAAACCCTGTCCAAGAGAACCGGTGGAAGCTTCAACTCCGGCAAGTTTTAACCAATGCGGATGTCCCTGAAAGGGGCTGCCGAATTTGCGAAGGGTGACTACCTCATTAATGGGAAAATAACCGCTGATGCCAAGCCCCAAATACAAAGCAGGGGCTTTATGTCCTGCAGACCAGATAATTCTGTCGCGCTTTTTCCAATTGAAATTTTTGGGGTCATGATTGGCTACTTCTAAGTAAAGCGCGGCGGCAATATCCATAATGGAGAGCGTACCACCAGAATGTCCGGAACCAGCAAGATTGAGGGCGACTAGATCCATCCCGCGCATGAAATTGGCCGCCTGTTCAAGCTGTTTTATAGAGTACTTTTTTCTGACTTTTCCTGTCTTGGAATCAACAATTGCCATTTTGTATTTTATACCACAAATTATTAGTATTTTACAACATTTTTTTCAACTTTAACATCTCAGATTTACGGACACAACGTCATCCTGGTAAACGAGGAACGAGCGCATCCAGGATCCCCAATGGATTCTGGACAAGCCAGAATGACGAGATTATGAAGTTGTGCGCGAAACTCGTATCATAGTGATATAATCCAAATAAATATATGAAATTTGTCATCTTTCACGGAGCGTTCGGATCACCTTCCGGAAATTGGTTCCCGGAACTCAAAGAAAAACTGGAAAGTCTGGGACAGGAAGTACTTGTTCCCCAATTTCCAGTTGAAAATTGGGATGACATTACCAAATTAGGACCTAATTATTCCCCCATGCATCAATCCCTAGAAAATTGGCTGAAAGTATTTGATAAAATTCGCAAAGATTTCAAACAAGGAGAAGAGCTTTGTTTTATAGGTCATTCACTCAGTCCTCTTTTCATCCTCCATGCCATCGATCGATATAATATTCAGCTGGATAGTGCAATATTCGTCTCTCCTTTTTTAAAACGGGTTAATATATGGCAGTTTGATCTTGTCAACAAAACCTTTTATAAAACCGATTTCAATTTCCAAAAATTACGCAGATTAATTCCGATTTCTTATGTTTTATATTCGGATAATGATCCTTATGTGGAAAAATATCAGCCTATCGGTTTTGCCAAAAGAATGGGGAGTTCTCTTCTTTTTGTCAAACACGCAGGACATATGAACCTTGAGGTAAATCTGAATGAGTTTCCTCTGATTTTCGAGTTATGCAAGACCAGGCTTGACCTCTCTCTTTACCAAAAGTATCTGGCACACAGAAAAGAACTCTATGCTATAGATTATATCGACCCCAAAAGCGAAGAAGTATTATATTTGGAACCAAAAGAGGTTTTCGATGAAGGAGTCTTCAAATTCAGGAACCTCAGAAGAGAAGGTTTCTGCACATTTCTGACTTCTCTTAGATTTTGGGATACACAAGCGGCATATTATCAGCAGGCCCGTCTTGCAGCCAAGAGAATAAAAAATTTTAAGCGGGTTTTTATTGTTAACAAAATCTCAGATCTGAAAAGGGCAAGACTTCTTACGCATATAAAATTAGATGTAGAATCGGGAATAGATATATTCCTCGTCATGTTAAAGGATATCCAAAATATCACCCCTGAACCAGATTTCGGCATCTGGGATAATGACTACTTATGTATTGTTCGCTATGATAAAGATAAACAAGTAGAAGTCAAACTGAGCAGCCGTAAAAAAGATATTGAAGAGGCACTTGGGTGGAAAAAGAAGATCTTAAAAATAGCTACCAGAATATATAACACTGATTCTGATATTCAAAAATTCATCACCACTCACTAAATTAACCTTTTCTCTGCCTCATTTAATGTCTCCGACAATTGTTTGAAAAAATAGGTTTTTATCTCCGGAGCGTCATTCTCGACTTTTTTCACCAGTTCCAAAATTGTAAAAACCGGGGTCAGGAAAAGTTTTCGGGCATTCACTTTTCCTTCTGTCTCCAGCAGATTGTCCAACTTTTTGATCATCTTCACTTTGACACTGTTAACAACCCATGCTTCAAGCTCCTTTTGCAAAGAAGGAGGAAGAGAGGGAAAATTCGCAGAAATATTACTTATTGCCATAAATATTTATTCCGATAAATAAAAAATTACCCCGATTAATCAGGGTTTAACTGCATAAAATACCATAAATGAGTAAATTATGCAAATTCGGAGTATATGTTACAATGCTATTAAAATGTTTGTTAAATCTATTAAAAAATTGCTGCCTATTTTACTTCTTCTTTTTCTTACCGCAACTCTTATATATGAAGCAGTTGCCGATACGCCGACCTATGATGAGCCGGCAAATATGGCGGCTTCGTATGCTTATGTCTATAAAAATGACTTTTGCCTCTATCCTGATAATCCGCCTTTGGTAAAAATGCTTTCCGGAATTGCACTTTTCCCTATTCAACACAAAATAATCTTTCCAGATCATTTGGAAATCTATAATAACCCACAAAAGTTTGACCTCTATCAGTTTGGGAGGGAATTTCTTTATAAAAACGGCAATCCCACCCGGGAAATCATCTTTCTCGCTCGACTTCCCAATATCCTTTTTACGATAGGGATAGCCTTTCTGCTTTATCTGTTCGCTTTAAAACTTTATGGTAAAAATGCCGCGCTTTTTGCCCTCGCCCTCTTTGCCCTTGATCCCAATATCCGCGGTCACGGACATATATTGGCTTTTGACCTTCCGCTTGCCTTCTTTATGTTACTGATTCTTTATCTAACCTATCTTTTTTATATAAAACCTCAGCGAAGAGTACTCTTTAGCTTTCTCATCTCTATCTGCTTTGGGCTGGGACTGTTGACTAAATTTACTTTTGTCTTTTTTGCAGTTATATATTTTGCTGGGGTTCTTCTGGTTCACGTAAAGCAAAAAAAACTCCTTCTTTTGTCAATTATTTCTATTTCTTCTATTCTCCTTTGGATGTTTGGCCTTATGACGGGATATAATCAAAAGAACTTCGATTATGACCAAACACCTCTAATTGAGGGAGCTAATAAATCTCTTAGTAATAACTTCTCTTGGCAATTAATCAAAAAACTACCTGTCCCCTACTATTTTCGAAGCGGACTACAGGTGATGTATACCCACAATATAGTCAGCCAACCGGCATTCCTTTTGGGGAGTGTCCACGCCAAAAACGACTGGTGGTATTATTTTTCCTTTAGCTTTCTTTTAAAAACTCCTATACCTACTCAGGTAGTTATTTATCTGATTGTCTTTCTACTTATAAGACAATTGTTTCTGGGAAAAAAATTGCTTATCCGCAATTATTTCCCCTTTCTGGTAGGTGCTTCTTTTTTTTTATTGCTAATACTTTTTTCCCATATAAATAATGTCTACCGTTATCTTTTTCCATCACTGGTTTTGTTTATTCTTGGAGCAAGTCAATACCTCAGTAAAAATTTGTCAATCGCCAGAACCCGTTGGCTTATTATTATTCTTGGGTGTTGGCAACTAATTACTTCATTGCTCTCTTTTCCTTATGATCTTTCTTATACCAATGAAGCAACAGGCATTCCTCCACAAGGCTATAAATATCTGTCTGATTCGGAGGTGGACTGGGGACAGGATCTGGAAAGATTGGCGATTTGGCTAAAAAATAATAAGCTTGAAAAAGAAACTATTACTTTAAGCTATTTAGGCACTGCCGATCCCCTCTTTTATGGAATCAAATATAAACCGATGCAATTTGAAGACCTAGATAAATTAAAAGGGCTTGTAGCTATCAGTGTCGGAAATCTGACTTTAGGCGACTGGCAAATAACTTCAACCGTTAATTATCAACTCGGTTTCACCCGCGCCCCACTTGACGGCCTTCGCAGTCAAAAACCAGAAGCTTTAATTGGTAAAAGCATATTTGTGTATAAATTTTGAAAAATGAGAGTACAAACCTTCGCCTCTTTTTCCTTCGGCTGCCGGGTAAACAGGGCGGAAAAAGAAGAATTAGATAGGCAGTTATTAGTTCTCGGTTTTCAGTATTCAGAAAAAGATCCCTCTTTATACATTATTAATACTTGTGCGGTGACGGCAAAAGCTGAAAGAGAGGTGCGGCAATTTATTTATCAGACAAAAAGAAAGTTCCCGAAGACAAAAATAATTATCACCGGCTGTGCAGCAACGAAGTGGATAAATGAGGGGAAAAAATTTCCTGAAGTTTTCCGGGCAATTGATAATACCAATAAGGAATTTATTGCGCAGTTGATTGCGGGTCCTGCCCCCTCGACAAGCTCGGGGCAAGCGCTCGTTCACCCTGAGCGGAAGTCGAAGGGCTCGCGTCACCCACAATCTTCACCAATCTTGTCTTTAAAGGATAAATTCATAAATTCCGGCCGTCTTTTTCTCAAAATTCAGGATGGATGTCAGAGATTTTGCACCTATTGCATTGTTCCATATCTACGGGGAGAGCCAAAATCAGAAAGAATTAAGGATTTGGTAACAATAATTAAGAATAATGAAAAAGAATTTAAAGAGATAATACTTACCGCCATCAATACTGAGGCTTATGGATTCGATACTGAAGAATCATTCCTTGATTTGATTCGTGCAATACTACGACAAACAAAAATTGCCAGACTTTCCTTTGGCTCTATCAACCCAGGGAGTATTAGCAAGGATTTTCTCAGATTCCTTGAAAAAAAATCGCTCGAGCGACGAATTATCAAATATTTTCACATTCCTCTTCAATCTGGTTCTAATAAAATTCTTAATCTTATGAAAAGAGGATACACTCGTGAGGAATTTCTGGAAAAACTCAATCAACTCCATCAGATAAATCCTATGGCTTTTCTGGCTACAGACATAATTGTCGGTTTTCTGGACGAAAATGATCGAGATTTTGAGGAGACTTATAATTTTCTAAGGGGTTCCCCTATCTCCAAATTCCACGTCTTCAGATTCAGTAAAAGGGAAAAAACAGCGGCCTTTTATATGGCAAAAAGACTGAAGGAACCAACAGCTGCCGAGAAAATAAGAAGAGCCAAGACTTTAAGCGAATTAAGCAAAAGAAAATATCAGGCATTTTTGGTAAAGCATCTCGGTAAAACTTTCCCGGCGCTTTTTTTGGAAAAAAAAATAGAAGGATACCAGGAGGCGCTTCTAGATAATCAAATCCCCGCTTTTATTAAGACAAGTAAAAATCTGGTTGGTGAAATTAAAACCATAAAGATCAAAAAAATGAATTCAGACAAACTCTTTGGGGAATTATAGTAAAAGTAGGAAAGGTCGATTAAAGCAGTCCTTGAATTGGGCTACTAAGTTTTTTGTCTGCAGTCCTGTCTCTCTGTTTTAAAATATAGTTATCTTATATCCTATAGTTTTGACTCGCTCCTGCGAAAAGAGTATAATCCCCTTTCAATATGAAAAATCAGTCAAATCTAGGTCAAATATTCAAGTCATCTGTTGCTTTACTTTGTAATTCTGTAGGAAAGGATGGAATTCGGAAATTAGATTCAATTCTTGTAAAAAATGATCCTGACGAAGAAGTGCTAATAAATATTTTTACTGCTTTTCCCCAGTTTAAAAATATTTTCATTCAACAGTTAAAGAAGTATTCTTATGACTCAAATTGAAAATCTAGCTTTACCTCAAGACGAACTGGAAACAATTGGACTTACCACAGGAGCCAGAGATCGTGTCATGGCTATAGCGGGTCGATTGTCACACTTAGTACCTCCTTTAATAGCTGCAGGAGGAGAGATCGGAGGTACTTTTGGATGGCTACAGATTGATCCGAAGTTAGATATGGTCAATGCTGCTCTTGCTGCTTTGTTAAATTCTCCCCCTATATCTTCCTCACTTCCACTAGAAACAAATGCCTTATTAGGATTTTCAAAATTAGCATTATTGCTAGGAGCAGGTAGTATAGCAGTCGAACGTTATGCAGACGGGATAACACAACAGGCAAAAAGAAAGGGTGAGCAACCAATAGGCTATAGAATGTATTCAGCAATCTACGACCATACAAATGAAATAAGAGAAGGAGGACATTTAGGAGATTTCACACAGGAATTTTATCGGACACTTAATGGATGGAAAAAATTGAGAAAAATAGTAGAACAGATTGCCGGCCCAATGTCCGAATTCGTCACAGAAAATGTTCCGGTTCCTCCAAAAGTACCTCAATATATGTATCTACGAACACCAAGTTTATCAAAAACAGAAGAATTCCTGAAAGCCAAAGCGCATGCACAAAACATTGTTTCTGCTTTAGGAGTGTTTCTTCAAAGGGCTTACACCGTATTTGACCCAAGAACCGATAGCCATACATTAAATACAGGAAAACTGATGACCAAAGAAGGAGCACAAATAGACTTCGATAATATGTGTAGATCTATCGATGATATTAGATATAACGACAATAAACCTCCAATCCGTAGATTCGCCATTGTAAATGACAGATTAGAACATCTGCAAGCTCTAGCCGCCACAAAACCAGAAGGAAGAATAATTGAAGAAGAATCACTAGCAGCAGTATTAGAAGAAAAGGAGTACGAAGTTATCAATGCTGAAACAACAGTTATGGATTCATTACTTTCTGCTTTTATCAGAAAAGAATATAAAAGAATTCTTGTATTTGATGATGGATCAACACCCGGTGGACAAATTGCCAGTCAATTTTTGACTTTTTATGATAAGTATAGAGACTCATATATAGAAACCCGTCCTGAACACAGAGGGCTTTTACCAAAGTTTGTCAGTGTAAGACAAGAAGTAGAAACTGCATCAGGTGGGGAAGAAATCAAACTAATTGATGCAATCAATAAAACAAGCTATGATGCAATGTTCTTTATCGGAGAAGATGACCATAGGGTAGTACAAAAAGTTGAATTGGCTCTGCAAAGACAGCGGAATCATACTTATGCAGTAATTAAACCTATTGAGGTCCTTGTAGAAGGAAGAGGATCAGATGAAACAATCCGTGCAAATCGGCGAGAAATAAGAAATCTATCTAGTGACTCTAATAAAGACAAGCCTGGATATAATGAGGCACGACAACAGCAATTTAATACACATTATGTACATACAATGTTGGTCCATCGTTATATAGAACTTCTTCTGAAAGATAGAGTCGCTATTGACTGGGAAAAGAAACAATTTAAAATCCTAAAGTAATTTTACCTCCAGTCCCATCAAGACCTGGCCTTGAATTGGGCTATGGACTGATCCCTCCCAATATTTTACAGAAAAAGTACAGGATATCGAGCAGGAAAGAATCGAGAAAAAACTGGATAGTCTAATTGAGGAAGTCAAGAAAATAAATCAAAACAGCAAGAAGAAGTAGCTCCTCTTATTGACAACTTAATAAAGCCGGTGTTATCCTGGATATATGCCTGCCCGAGGAAGTAAAAATTCATATCTTTGCGGAAGTTTCTGGGAAAGACTGATTGCGTCAATTATCGATCTTCTTATTCTTGTACCGATTACCTTTTCCATACTTATCATCTTTCAAAATCTTTTGCCGGGATTAAATTTCGGCAATAAATCGCTTATCAGTAATATTGCCGCTGTAGTTGTGGCTGTCTTTTATAATGTCTACCTTCTTTCCCAGTACGAAACAACTATCGGAAAAAAGGTGTTGAAGCTAAAAGTAGTCACTACCTCATACAAAAGAATCTCTCCGGGACAAGCATTCCTTCGTGAGACTGTGGGAAAATTTATCAGTAAACTGATTTTAAATCTAGGTTATCTATGGATTTTGATAGATGGTGAAAGACAAGGGTGGCATGACAAAATTGCCAAAACATATGTTGTCAAAGTAGATCATCAAGATAAATTGGTACCAGGCAAAAATCCTCCCGTCTCTACCGTCTCCTGGCTTTTCTTTATCCTCCTCAATCCTCTTTTTATTCTCTTTTCAGTGATATCGATATTGGTACTATTTTATCTATTTATCATGCAACCGCATAAGATTATGGGTATTGCCATGAATCCGACTTTAAAAAATAACCAGTATATCATGACAAATAAATTATCTTATAGATTCACTCCTCCTCAAAGAGGTGACATCATTGTCTTTAAATCTCCCAAAGATGCAAAAATTGATTATATAAAAAGGATTATCGGCCTTCCGAAAGAAGTAGTCAAAATCGAGAGTGGCAAGATATACATTAACGATAAACAACTGTCTGAGCCATATCTACCGAAAGACTCCTACACAAATGCCAATGTTGATATTTTTACCGGTGAAGATGTTGATCTGGGAAAACCAATTGAAATTCCCATCGGGTATTACTTTGTTCTGGGAGATAATCGTGGAGCAAGCGTGGACAGCCGTGATTTTGGTCCCGTTCCAGAGGATTTTATCACCGGAAAATACTGGTTTACCTACTATACTCCGGTAGAAGAACCGCTAAGGAATTAATTAACTCTTTTTCCCAACAATTGCCTCTATTTTGAGGGTTTCGGCGGCTTTGGTGACTTTCTTCACTTTTTTTTCTTTCTTTTCCTCTTTTTTCGGTACCGGAATATTCATAGGAACTTCTTTCTCAACCTTTGGAGCAAACTTGCGTAAAGAAAAAGGTCCCATCTTTTTATCTTTTTTTAGCCTCTTTATACAGTGGGTACAAAACTTTACTCGCACTGTGATACCATTTCTTAGTACTTTTAACTTTTGCAAATTAGGCTTAAAAATTCGCGCCAGGCGGTTTTTGGCGTGAGATACCATGTGGCCGTATCCTATTCCTTTATGACAATAATCACATTTGTAAGCCATAATTGTGTTATACTATATCAGAATATACTATTTTACACAAGATGTTAAATCTCTTCTTTCAGAACCCACTTGAATTTCTTATTATCGCTGCTCTTTTGGTTATGGCCATATCTATCCATGAATTTTCGCATGCTCTCTTGGCTGACCGCCTGGGAGATCCAACTGCTCGAATTGCCGGCCGAATGACTCTAAATCCACTTGCCCATCTGGATCCAATAGGAACGCTTTTACTTTTTGTTGTCGGTTTTGGTTGGGGCCGCCCTGTTCCCTTTGATCCTTTCAATCTGCGTGATCCAAAAAGAGACTCTGCATTGATTTCTTTTGCCGGACCAGCCTCTAATTTGATAATGGCAATTGTTTCAAGTGTACTGCTTCGTTTCACAAATCATTTGCCACTGATTTTAAGTATTAATCTGTTTGAACTACTGAGTTTATTTATCTATTTCAATGTAATACTGGCGATATTTAACCTGATTCCGATTCATCCACTGGATGGATTTAAAGTGGTAGCGGGCTTAATACCGCCAAAATATTATCATGACTGGCTGGCTCTGGAACCTTATGGGATGATTTTTCTCCTGCTTCTGATTTTCCCTTTCTTTGGTAATTCCCCAGTGTTTACTATTGTTCAACCGGTAGTCAACTTCATCCTCTCATTCCTTTTGCCAACGAAAGTGGGAGGAATAATATAAAATTCATAATTATGATTTGCGGGTTTTGCTAGGTTAAGCTTGCAGATGCAATTTTCTTGCTCGCAAGGTAACTGAATATTGGAAGTGCGTTGTTATAAAAGCATAATCTAGATTAACATCACTTTCATAAATATTTTCCTTGGTTCAAACGTTCCGTATGCGATCTTCAAAAATTGCATCCTGCTTCGCTTATCAAATTAGCGTCACCCGCAGTTAAAATTATAGTAGAAAAATTACATGTTTTTTCAAAAATCCGTCGCAACAGTCATCAAAGAACTCAAAACTGATCCACTTAAAGGTCTTTCCAGTAGCGAGGCTTCCAGACGGATGGCAAAATACGGACTGAACCTTTTGCCTACAAAAAAGAAACCGCCAATAATATTTAAATTCTTTGCCCAATTTCAGGATACACTGGTGTTAATACTTCTGGCAGCAACACTTATTTCTCTTTTCCTTGGAGAAATATTGAATGCCATAGCCATCTTCGCCATAGTGATCTTGAATGCCACCATCGGCTTTATACAAGAGATTCAAGCGGAAAGGACGTTGGCGTCTTTGCAACAAAAAGATATTTTTTATGCGCTTGTTTTGCGAAGTGGGGCGATTGAAAAGCTTCCCTTCGCCAATGTAGTACCCGGAGATATACTCATCCTTGAGGAAGGAGGAAAAATTCCTTCCGATGCCCGGGTAATTGAGTCTTTTTCTCTTCGTGTTGATGAAAGTATTCTCACCGGTGAATCTCTCTCTGTGTCTAAAAATCCAAAAGAAATTAAAGAAAGCGTTTCTCTGGCAGACCAAAAAAATATGGTCTTTGCCGATACCCAAATAACTATGGGGCGAGGAAAGGCAGTTGTGGTGGCTACCGGAGGCGCAACGGAGATTGGAAAAATTGCTCTCTTTTTGGAAGAAGAAAAAAGGGCAAAAACACCCTTAACTGCCGAGCTTGAAAAAGTCGGCCGGACATTGACTATCGTCATTGGAATTATTGCCGTGCTTATTTTCTTTTTGAATTTCGCCTCTCGTGTTCCTTTGGTTGATAGTTTACTCGTTTCTATCTCTTTGGCTGTAGCGGCAATTCCTGAAGGACTGCCTGCAGTAGTCACCATAGTACTCTCTCTGGGAGTGAAAAGACTCGCTTTGAAAAAAACAATTGTCAAGAAACTGCCATCAGTTGAGACACTGGGAGCGGTAAGAATTATTGCTACAGATAAAACCGGGACACTGACCCAGAATAAAATTAATGTCGTAAAAATAATCCTCAATAGCGGCCAATGGTTCCAGATTGAAGGCGAAGGATACGAGAAAGAGGGAATCTTTTTTGATGGAAAGAAAAAAATTGTTGATCCGCAAAAAGTCCCGGAACTGGAACTCATCCTTCGGGCGGCAGTTTTATCAAGCAATGCAACTCTAAACTGTCATCCTGAACAGAATATGGAGATTATCGGCGATACCACCGAAGGAGCTTTAATTGTGGCAGCCAGTCGTGCGGGCCTGGCAATTGAGCAGGTACGAAAGGCGGAAACAAAAGTTTTTGAAGTCCCCTTTTCTTCCGAGCGAAAAATGGTTAGCATCATCGTTAAAGTGAATGACACAAATGACCACATTCTTTATGCTAAAGGTGCACCCGAGGTAATGGTCGAGAAATGCAACCTTTCTAAAGACCAAAAAAAGGCAATTCTAGCCCAAAACCTAGAACTGGCAAAGGATGGCCTTCGTAGTCTAGCCATTGCCCAAAAGAAAATAAATATAAGTGAAGTCAAACAGGCTTTGGAAGAGGATATTTTGCAAGAAGAAGGATTTACCTTCCTGGGAATTGCCGCGATGCAGGATCCACTAAGACCTGAAATTGTAGAATCTCTTTCCGCAGCCAAACTGGCTGGAATTCGGACTGTCATGATTACGGGCGATCATAGGGAAACAGCAGCCGCAATTGCCCGGGAAGCTGGCATCATGGAAAAAGGCGATACTGTATTTACCGAAGAGGACTTAAGTCGCTTAACCCGTGAGGAACTTGCCAAAGAGATAAAAGGGGGTGTTTCTGTCTTTGCTCGAATCTCACCAATGGGGAAATTGGCTATCATCGAAGCCATTAAGAGTCTGCCTTTTATGCAGGTAGCAGTTACCGGAGACGGCGTCAATGATGCACCCGCGATTTCTGCAGCTCAAATAGGCGTAGCGATGGGGAAAACGGGTACAGATATTACTCGTGAGATCGCGGATATCGTCATTACTGATGACAATTACGCTACTATTGTCGACGCAATTCGGGAAGGGCGAATAATTTTTTCCAATCTGATAAAATTTACCCGTTATCTTATCTCCTGTAATCTGTCAGAAGTAGTTGTGGTCGCGGCAGGTGTGCTATTTGGTACTCCGCTACCGCTTCTTCCTCTCCAGCTTCTGTGGATAAATCTGATAACCGACGGAATGCCGGCACTGGCTCTCGGAGTTGATCCACCGGAGTTTGATATCATGAAGCGCCCTCCCCGTGATCTGTCTGAAGGAATCTTGCACAAAAAACGCTGGGTCTATATGATTATTGAAGGAAGTATTATGGGGGTAACTATCTTTGCTCTCTTCCTTTTTGCACTGAATAACTTCTCTTATTCTATAGCTCAAACTATGACCTTTGCCACATTGGCTCTTTCCCAATTGGTTCATGCTTTCAACAATAGAAGCACCCGCAAATCACTTTTCCAACTGGGTCTTTTTACCAATAAAGCACTGGTTGCCACAGCTATTGTTTCTATAATTTTACAAACACTCGTTGTCCAAACTAATTGGGGAAATTTGGTATTCAAAACAACACAATTAGGGCTAAATCAGTGGTTTCTTGTAGGACTAGTTGCTTTAGTTCCTTTCTTTGTAGTAGAAATAAAAAAACAACTCAGATTCCGGATTTTACCATAACCAGTTGCTCCGTCGTATCATAATAATCCCATCCTGACAGAGATAGAGATTATCCTGTAAAATAACCCAAAATTATGAAAAGAAAACGAGAAGAATTAGTGGTAATGGAAGAAGACCCAGCGTTAGGACCTTATCGTCCTTTAGGACAGGAGGAAAAACTCCCCAAAGGTGTAAAACCTGATGATGTAGTGATATTTCAAGTAGGTGAACATGCTGGTCAAAGGGGAATTCCGATTAGGGCAGAAAAACGAGCAGCACAGACTGGTTGAAGAAATTATCTCATCAAACAAGTTTTTGCTGGGGAGAAAATATTTTCATCTCAGAAGTGTTAGGCTTATTTTTTTCTTCTGCTATTAACCCTTACCGGGTATATTTCTGTTCTCCCTTGGGTGGTAAAGCCTAAAGTTTCCATCCCCAACACAATACATTTTTTATTGCTTAAAAGGGCTTTGATAAGCTCTTGTGCCTTTTCCATATCATTTGGATCAATATAAATTTCCACCCATGATGCTCCTTCCTCGCTGACTCTGCCTGACTCGCTGCCAAACATGCTTATTCCCATCCTACTTACTACCTCTATTACTGTTCCTGTCTGGCCAGCATGATCTTTTTTAAAATTGACACGAAAGATACCTACCTTTCTATTGATCGGCCCTAATGCTTCGGCCACCATCTTTATAACATCTTCCCCTACTTCTCCCATCCCCACTTTAAATTCAAAATCGGAGATAGGCACTTGAGGACAGCAGTCTTCAATCACTTCTTTCACGTGCCCCACATCTATCCGTAGGGGTCGATTCTCAGGTTCAAGATATTGCCCGATGACTCGACGGCCTACTAAAGTGACTCTATTTCTCATCTCTGATCTGCCTTGTTTTTCTTCCTTCTTGATAATAGCTCCTATCTTCTCTTGAACCTTTGCTCGCCCTTCCAGATCGGTTCTGAAAGCATGAATCCAAAGAGGATCCCAATGGCTCTTTCCTTTTAAATCACGGACTATATGGACAGTTTCACCAGGACTTAAAATATAATCAAAAGGAACCGGTACCATTCGTCCTTCTCTTTTAACTTCAGCAGCAATAATCCTTGACCAAGTACTATGAAAAATATCTTTGGCATAATCTATAACTGTTGCTCCTTGCGAAATCTGCCGAAATTGCCGACGGTCTTCATCGTCCACGCCTACCACTCGCATCATCCCCATAGGCAATCGTGGCTCAAGGCTACGTACAAAAGAATAAGATGCGTCCAGTAGATCCTTTTCGTTCTCGTATTTCCTTTTTAAATAGTTCGCTTTCATTATTCCTGCTAAATGTTTTAAGGCAACATCATCTCCTTCCAAGGCCAACCGTCCTTCTTCTTCTACGTCTTTGGGCGGCCGGTGATAATACATGCTGGCTATAGAAATTTGCTCTCGTTTGTAAGCAATCTGTGGGAAAATAGTCAAATGAATATTTAGTCCGTCGCTTTCTCGCACCAAATCAACTGGAAGCGAATCTGTCAACCCATAGGCTAATTCGTCTTGGATGGCTCGCAAATTAAAACTCTCGTCAATTTTAAATCCACTTACCATTAAGATGTTTAACAGTCCCAAAGCCTCTCTTGACCAATCGGAATTTGGTGTATCATCCGAAAAACTAGTCAGAACCGCATCAATATTTAAGTAATAATCTGAAGGTAGCAAAACATTTTTTATATTTCCTATCCGGCGGTAAATATCGTGTGCAGATGGTAAACGAGGATGTAATTCCAAAGCGCCTACTTCAACAAGTTGATCAATATCGAAAACATTTTTAAAAACCGTATCTGGTTGTACCCGGGAGGTAAAAAACTCCTTTATTGCTTTTGCTACCATATCAGCAAAGTCCTCATATTCTTTACCTAACTTTATAAGACAAAGATTATCCAATTCTTTTTCGTCTTCCTTAAGTCCGAGCAGTCCTGCTAGAGGAACATACATCTGTTGTGTCTCGTCAATAATAGCTCGGCGCCTACCTGGATCACTGATGTAATGCACAGTACGCATATTATGCATCCGATCGCCTTTTATTTTTATAAAAGATACGCGAGGATTATCCAGTAATGCTCCAATTATCATTAGCCTTGCCTTTTCATCAACTATCTCCTTTCTTTGTTTTTTGCCTTTTAATTTAGACATATCAGTTACCGTCTCAACAACTTCTTTCGGCATGGCCTTTTCAATGTAAGTTTGCCAAAAATCGCCATTTTCTTCAGAAGTATCATGCAGTATTGAAGAAGCAACCGTAATTTCATCCGGCTGATAGTCAGCTACCATTTCCAGACAGCCGGTAGCTACGTGATCGAAATAGGGATGGGTACTGTCTCTATATGAATTTTGCAGTGCTATTACCGATAGAACTGCCGCTTTCATCACCAAAGTTTTCTGGGCGACGTCCATATAATGGCATGCTTTGTATAGATTGGATAAATGATCGACTTCTATAGGGAATAATCCATATCTTTGATCCACTATTTCTTTTTTTTGCCAAGGTATCCTACCATTATCATCCAGGCGGTTGCTCATGAATGGTCTCACTGAGAAAAACAGTTCTTCTATATTGTCTGGTGGAGAATAAGATTCTAATAGTTCAGCTTGCGCGGCCATAATATTTTGATCCGCATATTATAGGGTATTCAAATCATCAAAGCAAATCGGATCGCTTGACTAATATAGGCTAAATCTATTAAAATACCCCCAAATTGTAAATTTTTAAAAAGCCTCCTGAAAAAATAAGGAGGTTTTTAAATAATGATTTTAAAAGAAAGTATTATTTTACCTCCAAGAATACTACTTTGTGATCAGGTTATCCAACCAACTGATTTTGGAAGAATCAGATGGAAAAGGCTTGAAGAAAAAGCGATTCTCACGATTCCTCCTCATCTAGCCTCTACTTATGAAGAAAGATTAACAAAATTATCTTCTGAAATGGAAGCTTTCCAAAGAAAACTAACACAAACATCACATACGCCTGAGGAGGTAACAAGAGAAACAATCAAACACTTATTCCCTTGTGCTGCAATCGCGGTAAGGGAAAAAAGGGAAGGAGTTCTCTTTCATAGGAGCAGAATGGAAGAATATGTTAACCAGGCATTTAATCATGCAAAAATGTTTAGAACTTGGATCTATGGTGACCATCTGCCTACTACTCTTCATCAGGTTTTGGGATTACCGGAGGAACTAGAAATGTCTGAATTCACCGAAAGCATAAGATATATTGCCAATGAGACAAATGAAAGTAGTCTTTCATCTATAGTCAGAAGCGATGTATTCCAACATGATTTATTTTGTCTTTATCAACTGACTCTTCTTCATGGCCTAGTTGATCTTGCTACCGACCCTGAAGATGAGAAATTACTTGAGGAATTTGTTAATCTAGAGTCTAGAACTTTTGTGGGTTTTGAGGATAAAATGTCACTATCTGTCCAGCTTGATAAAAGGGGTATACCTGTCAACCGAAGAATGAGTTGGGTAGCAAGGGATGACGCTTTAATAACGGCTCAATCAGAATCTCGAAAACGTACTGCCATTATCCCTTGTACGGTCAGAAAAATGAGTAACTATCCTTATGATTATGTCATTATGGAACACAGAGGTAAGACCAAAGATGCTGAAGAATTAAAGATAATTAGAGGAGCCGAATTGCCGGTAAAGGATAAATCGGGAGTAAGATTCATTCTATGGGATCACGAAATGCTTGATTCTTTTTTAGTAAAACTTAAACAAGATTTCCCTGGCTGGATATTCAAAAAAGATACAGATGAACCCTCTGAAGAATCAAGTCTAGAATACGCAGTAAAGTATTTCGCGTGGAAAAAAGATGATCCACATCATAGAGTGGAAATCCAAATAGACTGGTTGACTAGAAAAGGGTTATTCCAAGGCTCTTATATCCCCAAAATGTTGGAAAGAGGCAAAACTCACGCTGAATACCGGATGAGGCAATTATTGAAAATATTTCCAAGAATGTTTCCTAAGGAATTATATGGTATTGATTGGAAAAACCCTGAAACTAGAAGAATACTTTTCCAGTTTGCATATTCTAAGGCAACGGGATTATCCCCAGAATTATTTGATCCATATGAGTTGTAATAATGCTGTTTCTTCGATCTAGAGATTTTGCTTTGAAGATATTACTTCCCCGACTTCTGGCACTTGATGACGTCTATTCCCGTGATGATGCCATTACCATCAATGTCATATTTTTTTACTGATGGCCACTTGACTGTATCGGCACTACTGGCTCCAATATTTTTCTGTACCTGTTGACATAATGTACTCAAAGTACTCGATCCGGTGCCACTGGACGGCGTTGTAATAGGCAAAGTGGCGGTTGGCGTAACAATAACACCGGCTGTTGGTACCAGTGAAGGAGTAATCAGCGGTGTCTCTATCTGTGCTTGAGGAGTGATTCCGAGAGTTGTAAAACTCCAAGGTATACAACTGGTGGTACAAACTGATCCTCCCGAGTCACAGCGAGTATTGCCAATGGTGATCAGATAATAATAAACAGTATTGGGGGTAAGAAGTGTCAGAGGGACATTATGGGTTTTGCCACTCGTTGCCTCAGGAGCAGAAAAAGTCAGATTGGTTGCGGATGTTCCGTATTCTACCCTGCCCTGGGAAACATCTGCAGTTTCCCAAGTTATTACTGCGCTGTTGGCACCTACCTGAACGGAAGAAATATTTTGGGCTTTGCAACTTGAGGCTTTGGCCATAAAAGTAGATGAGACTTGTTTGCCTAAAAGGATTACACCTCCAAGGACAACTATCAGAAATACTAAAACTCCAACTGTTTTGACTATATTTTGAAAATTAGCCAGTTTCATATTTATAGAATAATCAATAACCCTACCACCGTCAAGAGGGCACCAATCCCTAAGAGTCCTACCGTCACTTCAGCGGTACCGGATCTTGGCATTGTCGGCCTGGGAACATTTGTCGGTTTGGGGGCGGCGGTTGGCTTTCTGGTTGGAATAGCAGATGGAGAAGAAGTAGGAGCAGGTGTCAAAGTAGCAGATGGTGTGCCAGTTGGTCCTGGACCGCCAATATTAATAGTTAGAGGAAGAGTTTGGCTACAGTTGATAATATCCTTTTGAGACACATCCCAAATATTACTATCAGTACCGGTGGTATTGCTCTGGGTGCAATCAAAAGCAAGTGAGGTTGTACCGCCTGCTTTTGCTGAGAGATTCATCGTGGCAAATAAGGTGTCCGTAGTTGTCGACTTGGCATATAAATCACTTGCTTCCATACCAGCGAGTATGTATTTGTTGGCTGAACCTCCAATTGGGCTATTCGTAAATGAGGAGAAAAAACCCCCATTCTGTGCTGAACTAATACTTAGTATATTATTATCAAAGATTACTATCGCATCTCCTACGGTGACTTTACTGCCGGCGGTATTGATCAAAACTTTGACTGGAAAACTGCTGCCTACAGTAATTGGTGAGGTTGTACCCAGCTCAAATTTGAAATTTTGGGCATAAACAGCATTGGCATTTGTTCCAGCCACAATAATAAAAAGTCCTAGTATTAATAGAACGCTTAAAAAACTTCTCATCTTAATTTGCGGGTCCTACGCTACTGTATTATTATCTTTGCCTGATTGACACTGCCTAAAATATTTTTGCTGGTTTTACTTTCTACCAAAGTAGTCAGATTCGTCCTGCCTTTTTGGTAATCGAAGGTAATTTGAGAAACTCCTGCTTTTAACGCTTTGAAACTTACTGTCAGGAATAAAATTTCATCACTCTCAGAAAGTATTTTATCCGATGAAGGAGCAAAAGCGGTGACTTGGATTGTTCCTTCCTTTTTAATCTCTTTGCGAGGATAGAGTGAAAAATAAGTCCCGGCAGTTGCCTCAAGTGCCTGAAGCATTTGCGGGTCAAAACGCAAAATCACATCTGCCCCATCAATTCTTTTACCCGGCGCACTAAAGGCGATCTTTAGAGTAAACTGTCCACCTGCTTTTATTTTCTCCTCGACCGGATCAAGGCTAAATTTACCCACCAGAATTTCGGCGGTAGTAGGTACGACTTTGCTTGTTTTAGGATTAAAATTCTGTCCAAGCGGTGTCTTTTTCCAAAAACGCAGGAAAAATATGGCGACAAAAAGCAAAAGTAAAACCAGTAAAACGACAATAATTTTTTTGAAATCCTGTTTTTGTTGATCGCTCATATTGATTACTCCTTAAAATAATTTGTTTATTTAGTCGTCATCGGGTTTGGTGGCAAGAGTATGAATCATTTTCCCTATATCTTCCCCATTGACCAGACCATTATAATCGACATCGGCAACATCAAGATTGGGTTGATCTGTGGCGCCAATTCTTGACTGAATCAACGACCAATCGGTACTATTTACAGTGCAATCTTGTTTGCCGCCGTTGTTGGGATCCGGCACATCACCCGGGTCAAGCGGATTTGCTGTCCAATCAAAATCCTGAGTGGCAGAATTGCCAGCTTGTAGGGTGAAGTGTTGAACCATTTTGACGCTTCTGGTCTTGGGACCTTTGAGATTCAGAGTGTAATATTTTCCCGCCATAAGCCCATCCAGTGTTACCCAACCATCAGCAGAAACAGAAGCCATTTTAGCTCCGGCTGGAGAAACAAGACTTATCGCTTGAGCCGGACTGTAGACACCATTGCCGTCTGCTTTTACGGGAATATAAAAATCGGTAACACCTGCGGGTGGATTATTACACATATCAGCAGTAGCTGGTGTGGGGCCGGCTGTCATTAAAGCTACTTCATCTTTGACCCGCAGTTTAAAGTAAAGATCAGGATTATTTACTGTGGCGGTAAGTTTTGCTTTGAAGCGAATCTGGGGACTTGTGCCTGCTCCGCCGATATTGATAGTCAGCGACTGTTTATCGCCTACATTGATCAGATATTTATCCTCTCCGGATGGAGGCGTGGGAACAGGAGTATTGGTGAGTATCGGTGTCGGTACTTTGGTAGGAGAAGGAGTGACAGAAGGACCGGGAGTTGTAGGAGAAGGAGTGACAGAAGGACCGGGAGTTGTAGGAGAAGGAGTGACAGAAGGACCGGGAGTTGTAGGAGAAGGAGTGACAGAAGGACCGGGAGTTGTAGGAGAAGGAGTAATTCCTGCAGTGAAAGTGAAGGCTCCCTGTTCGAGAGTTCCTAGGACAAAGGCATATCCAGTGGTGACATTTCCAATAATAGTAGTATTCGTACTATCTATACTAATCTTGCCGCCTCCCACTGATTCTCCTTTATAAGAAAGCTGAATTTTGACAGAGTGTGGAAGTTCAGCTGCCGGCTTCTGAGAAATATATGAGATGCGCGCTTTTTTATCTGCAATATTTTTGATAACTTGGGTAAAAATGGAGGAATCTCCTCCGGGCACTGACACTGGGGTTTTAACATCTAGTATTTTTATCACTCCATCCGCCAAAAAAGTAATATCGATGCCTGATATTTTTTTGTCCGTCTCTTGCGGTTGGACAATAATATCTTCCGTCTTCTCCTCACCTACCAGGAAATTACCATTTGTGGGTAAAAAAGCAATATCTACTTTTGACTCTGCTGCCTTTGATCTCTGGAGATAATTGTTGATATAAAGCCCAGCAATAACAATAACTATAAGAGCAACCAATATTAAAAATATTGTTTTTACCGTAAATACTTTTGGCATAATTTTATTCTATATAATCCCCTTAATTGCTCAAGTTTCGGTGAAACTTCTCCTCCAGATTTCGTAATCAACCAGATTTACCGTTCCGTCCCCGGAAAAATCGGCATCTTTGGTAGATATCTCGCCTATAAATTCTCTTCTCCAGATTTCGTAATCAACAAGATCAACCTTTCCATTACAATCAGCATCACCTGAAGATTTCAGGGAGCAAGAAGGAGGCGTAGGCGTAGGTCCACCTGGGGTTGGTGTAATTGCTGGACAATTTAATGTCTTGGGAACTCCACTAAGAAGGACATTCGTTCCGGAGGTATTGGGAATATTGATTCCATATACATAAATTGTATGATCCTTTGCATCCCGCAAAGTCGGTGGCACAGGGAAGGCGAAACGGTGCTTACACTGCGGTTGATCAGCAGGACAAACATTACAATTTGCCCCGCCTAAAGCATTGCATACTGCTGATTCAGCTTGAGAGTTGGCATTTACTGGAGCAACAAAACTACCCGTACCGTAAGGACCGTCAGCATAAATGTGCACATCGATTGAGACATTGGGATTGTCTGTATCCCCTGCCCAACCCTTGATTGTATCGCAGTTGGCAGCATCAAGCCAGCCAATTGGACTGTTTGGGATTGGTGTAGTCGGATAAGATGAGTATAGGCTGGCAACGTCTCCTGCTGAAAGAGCCGTATTATAGAGACGAACTTCATCTATAGTTCCGCCAAAACGTGATAAACCATTCGGAGACTGGCCAAAGTAAAGATC